>BFBZ01002014.1_pt1 | contig 11993 bp, 9 predicted proteins | sample 1888401 | NCBI WGS metagenome assembly BFBZ01 (sample SAMD00112614, study PRJDB3348) | symbiont metagenome | host: Chara braunii | reverse complement strand
CCCGCCGTACGCGGTCCACGCGGCCGGTACTATGTCATCGATCACCATCACCTTTCGCTCGCGCTCCACGAGGAGGGCGTGAAGGACGTGCTGGTGACGACTGTTGCCGATCTCTCTCGGCTTGATCGCGATTCCTTCTGGTTCGTCATGGATTGCCATGACTGGATGCATCCCTTCGATGCGGAAGGAAAGCGGCGTGGCTATGAGGATATTCCGAAAAGCATCAAGGGTTTGGTCGACGATCCCTACCGTTCTTTGGCCGGCGAATTGCGGCACGTCGGCGGCTACGCCAAAGATACGACGCCGTTCAGCGAATTTCTCTGGGCGGATTTCCTGCGCCGCCGTGTGAAGCCGAAAGATCTTGAACGGGATTTCGATGCATCGCTGGCAAAAGCGCTCAAGCTCGCCAAAAGCAGGGATGCCGATTACCTGCCCGGCTGGTGCGGTACGGTTCCCGAATAATCTTGTCTGCCCCGCGTTCTCGCCCAAACGCGGAGGCAATTTGGCGATCTTATAAATCGCGACAGGCGGATGCTCGGTTAGCCGAGCCACATGGACAGTTCGATGTCCTCGGCGAAAGGCGTCGATGTGTAGCCGTTCTCGGACGAGCGCACCCGTGCGAGATATTCCGGGCAGAAGTCTGCATTATCAGCAACGATCAGCGCACCTGGCCTGAGGCGGCTTTCAACGAGGCTTAAGATGTCTGGATAGAGCGCCTTGGCGCCATCGAGCAGCAGTAGGTCGATAGCCTCGGGGAGGTCAGCACTCAACGTTTGCAGTGCGTCCCCTTCGCGGATTTCCACCAGATCGATGAGGCCGCCGGCCGTCAGATTGTTGCGTGCCCGCACTACCTTGGAGGGCTCGAACTCCGTGGTGATCAAGCTGCCGCCGCCATTATCCCGCAGCGCGGCCGCGAGGTAGAGGGTCGAGATGCCGAAAGAGGTTCCGAATTCAACGATCGTCCGAGCTCGGGTGCTTCGCGCCAGCATATAGAGCAATGCGCCGGTCTCTCGCGAAATGGCGAGCGGGATGTCCTTCATGTGGGCGTAGAAATCGAGGTAGTCGGTTTTGCTCCGCACAAGACGCGCGCGCTCCTCGGAGGAAAGCCCGGTCCAGTAGGCGGCAACCGAAGGCGTTGTTGCCGGGGATGCTGCATCGGCTTCCTCGAACAGGCGATCGAGCAATGATGCAAGCGGCGCAGTTGTCAGGGTGGTCATGAATGTCTCCGTTTCCAAAAGGTTTTTGGTTCGGAGCGAAAATACGAATAAATCGTCGCATTTTCTATTCGCGTTGCCGGAGAGCGCCGCGAACGGTCGGGCATGAGATTGAAATATATGGGAAAATTTCGGGTTATGAATTGCGGTACGAAGCTCGTTCCTCTGGATTTTGAGGAAAGCGTTCGCATTTCGGAGAGGGTCCATCTGTAGCGCGCAAGATCAGATGGCAACAGAAACAGGTTTGGTCGAAGGCGATGTAGGTGGTCAAGGTGAGGATAGAAGTGTCACCTTCTCATAGCTGGACGGGTGGCAGGTGAGGCATGCGAAGCACGAGAATCTTTTGCCGAGTGTGTTCGTATGGAAGTATAGTCCAAATGGCCGCACGGTATCGAGCGGCTCTGCTCCCACAAAGAAGAGATAACGTGCTTTCACTGCCCGAAGTGCGACAACTAGAAAAACTATGATGTCGATTCCATACTGGATGAGTGCGGCCGGGCCATTTTCATGTACAGCATCGAGAATTGGTAGAGAGGGAATGCCTTGCGACTGAACGCCATGGCGTGTTTCGGCTGTTTCACAGCAATTTGGAGCGACTCCGTCAACCGTCGTTAATTGGGTAGCGTTGTCGCCAAATGGATTGCCACTACAAGGCAGCCCTCTTTATCAAGGCATCCAACGCGCGTGATCAAACCGGCGGGAATGAAAAAATGGAGAAATGGCTCCTCGTCTATAATTGCCAAACATATGGTGTCGGCAATTCGATGCAGCTGCTTAATCCGGACATTACGATCGACGCCGTCGACAATTACATATTCATGCACAACGTCGACAAGTTCGCGGAATCGTTGCCGACATACTCCAGGATGATCATACATCCATACTTCAAAGGCTTGGACTTCGACTTCTCGCTCGCGCAAAATCTCAGTCTTCTTCCGTCTATCAGTTTTGACGCTTATCACCCCGATCTCTGCTACGCTCATTCAGGCGCTGAGGTAGACGGCCCAATGAGCGTGTACCACTCTACGATCGTATTGGCCGCTTATCATATCGGACTGTCCATCGAAGCAACGCGCAAGCTATTTCGAAGAGACGTTTTCGAGAAATGCGGATTCTTCGACAGATGGGAAGCGAGCCGCACGCGTCTATTGAAGGACTTTTCTGAGTTTGGTCTGGATATCTCCTCGGCCTTTCGGCGATGGTCGCGCACTGAATCGTTCATGTACTCGCTGAACCATCCAAAAATCCAATGCCTCTACGATTTAGCCCGTATGTTTATGCAGCATCTCGGCGTCGACACTCGGGAGGGTAGAGTGCTGCCGCTCGATAACCTGGTGAACGGCCCCTGTTATCCAATTTATCCGGAAATCGGCGAAGCTCTGGGCGTCAATGGTTCCTACCTTTTCAAGGTTGCAGGAGAATATCGCCTGATATCGCTGGAGAAATTCATAGAATTGAGTTTCGCGGCTTATGCTGAGCACCCTCCAGGCTCCATTGTTGCGGCCCCCCCGTTTCAGAAGAGCTACGCCAAGGTTAAAGCAGCCATAGTCGAAGCAACCGTGGCCGCATAGCCCGTCGAACCAATCTACAGCTGACGTCCGTCTCGGCATGGCCTGTGATCGGGGTTGCCACCACTGCTTTCCGTTCTCTCAAGGTTTCGAAACCCTTCAAATTGTCGTTTTAGAAGAAAGGCAAGATCGTCGTCGCTCATGGCAGCGTGCTGACCAGGGAGCCGGATTCGATGGCCGATCGCACTTCCTGGTTGTTACATTCTTCGGTATTCACGGTCTCGATCCCGACGGCCCGGAGCCTTCCTGGATGATTGGCATGCAGGGTACTCCACCTCGGTCGTAACGATAGACCTCCGGGTTGCTTCGTGCCTAGCTGCATGCTTGCGGAGCGTGTAAAATGCGACTAATTCGTCAATTTCACCACTCGCATCGCCAGTTGCCGACATGACCGATCGCCCAAGAGCCCAGATTTCTTCGCGAAAGCTGCCGAAGCAGGCACGCTCGACGGAACTCGTTGCCGCGATCTTGCAGGCGGCGGCTCAGGTTTTGGCGAAAGAGGGGGCTCAACGTTTCACCATGGCGCGTGTCGCGGAGAAGGCCGGTGTCAGCGTTGGCTCGGTCTATCAATATTTTCCCAACAAGGCGGCAGTTCTCTTCCGGCTCCAGAGCGATGAATGGCGGCAAACGACCGATCTGCTGCGCGATATCCTTGAGGATAAGGGGAGGCCGCCGCTCGACCGGCTGCGTGTGCTCGTTCATTCCTTCATCCGTTCCGAATGCGACGAGGCGCCGATGCGGGTGGCGCTGAGTGACGCCGCTCCACTCTATCGCGATGCGCCGGAGGCTCATGAGGCAAGAGCATCGGGTGACGTTACCGTCCTGCGCTTCATGCAGGAGGCATTGCCTGACGTGTCCGGGGAAACCCGTGCTCTGGCGGCGGATTTGATCACGACGACGCTTGCTACCGTCGGAAAGCAATTTTCGGAGACGCCGCGAACTCAAGCCGAGATCGACGCCTATGCGGATGCGATGGCGGATATGTTTTGCGCCTATCTCGAAAGCCTCAAACGCGAATAGGGCTATGTTCCAGGCATGGCCCTTCGTTGCGGCGACAGCGGTCATGTTGACACCCGCTCGGCAAGCGCCTATGGGAAAAACCAGCCAGTCATTCTGGCCGTAAGCGTTTGACGTCAAGCAACGCACTCAACGACCCTCGTCGGTCGGAGTGCGTTTTTTTGTGCCTCCGCCGATCGAGTAAAGCCTGGAGATTATCATGGCTTTCCAATCGATACGTGATCCGGCGCACGGCCGCCTGCTGCTGCTGAGCGCCATTCTCTTCATTTCCTATCTTTGTGTCGGCATGTCGCTTCCGATCGTGCCGATCTATGTCACCGGGAAACTTGGGCTCGGCAATGGCTGGGCCGGGCTCGGTGTCGGCATCGCCTTTCTTGCGACCATCGTGACGCGGGGCTATGCCGGCAGCCTGTCGGACCAGCACGGCGCCAAGGTCGCGGTGGTGCGCGGGCTGGCCTTCTATGCAGCAGGAGGGCTGACCTCACTGGGCGCCGGCCTGCTGATCCCAACACCGTGGACATCCTATCTCCTCCTCATTGCCGGCCGGCTGCTTCTGGGGCTGGGCGAAAGCCTGGTTGCCGTCGGGGTTATTGCCTGGGGGATAGGCTTCGTCGGGCCTGCGCGCTCGGGTAAGGTGCTGGCCTTGGTCGGCGCGGCCATCTACGGCGCCCTTGCCGTTGGCGCTCCGGTCGGGCTGGTATTGCTCGACCGGTTCGGATTTGCCGGCTCCATGGCAATCGGTGCCGTCCTGCCCTGCCTCGGGCTATTGGCGATCTGGCGGCTTCCAGGCGTTGCTGCCCATCCAGGCGCCGAGCGCCTGCCATTCTGGAGCGTGGTCGGCAAGATCTGGCTGCACGGGTCGATCGTATGCCTTCAGGGCATAGGCTTTGCCGCGATCGGGGCCTTCTTCACGCTCTACTTTATCGACCGTGGCTGGAACTATGCCGGGCTGGGGCTAACGGCCTTCGGCTGCGGTTTCGTTCTGGTGCGGTTGCTCTTTGGACATTTGCCGGATCGCATCGGCGGGCTTCCAGTCGCAGCCGGATCGCTTGCTGTCGAGATCGTCGGGCAATTCCTGATCTGGAATGCGACAGATCCGATGCTTGCCCTGGTCGGCGCGTTTTTGACGGGTCTCGGATGCTCGCTGGTCTATCCGTCGATGGGGCGCGAGGTCGTGCGTCTTGTCGAGCCAAATCTGCGCGGCACGGCTCTGGGCGGCTTCTCGGCTTTCCAGGATCTTGCCTATGGCCTGACTGGTCCCTTGGTGGGATTGCTGGCCGACCGGGCCGGTTATGACAGCGTCTTCCTGATCGGCACGGTTGCCGCATCGGTCGGCCTGCTGATCGCCCTCTCCCTGCTGCGAGCGCGGGCAACGGCGTTCAGTTGAGCGAAAGCATGGTCCCCGCCGCCTGGCCGGGGACCATCCGGTTCACCTCATGCTGATACTGGCTTTACGCTGATAGTGACCTCGGCTGGCCAGGTTACGAAATAATATTTGCCGTTGAGATTGCCGAAGAAGGCATTTTGCCCGGTCGGCTTGTCGACGTAGCTTCCGTCGCCCGTCCGTGTGAAGCTGCCCTTGTCGCTTCGCTTCAGATGGTCCTTCAGAAACTCGTTCCAGTTATCGGTTGCGATCTTTTCAGGTTTGGCGGCCTTGCTGGTCTTGTCATCTGGGTTCCAGGCATCGATCGCGACGCCCTTGGTCGGGTCGGACACGGATAGGGTACCGTTCTTGAGGGCGGTCAGCATCGCCTGCGCCTGCTTGCCGTTGACGGGATCATTGACGGAAGCCTTCAGCTTCGCAGTCAGCGCCTTCATGAAATCACTCGATGTGATGTCGTTGGTTGCTTTCGGAGCGGCCGGCTGAACCGTGGTTTTCGTCGTGCCATTGTGTCTCTGCAATCCCTCCAGAAGGGTATTGAGCTTGCTGCTGGAATGGACCGAACTGGAAGAGCCGCCCGCAAGCAAGCTCGTCGATCTCGTTACTTGCGATGTGTCGTCGTCAACGGCGTTCCCAACGCGCAACGTCCGCAAAGCGAGCTGCGTGTTGTAAAGCCGCAGCGAATTGATGCTGTTCACCATGCCGATATCTCCTGATCTGCGCCAACGGCAGGTCAGTGCTCGTTTGACGTAGGCCCCCAAATCCCGAGAGGACGCATGCGCCATCCCGGTGCAAGCCATATCCTCTCAGGCTTGCACGAGGCTATATTTGCAGACCCTGCGTTGTATCCGGAGAGCGGATCGGCAATGAGATGCGGGTAGATGTCTGGAGGGCAGTCCTGTGTCGAGGCTCAGCCTGTCCAGGTCGCGGCGGTATCCTGCACGAAGTGTCCTGGCGATACTTCCTGATAGCTGCGTTTCGGCGGCACATAGTCGTGGGGCCGGATCGCGCTTTTGATTTCTTCGCGCTGGGCTTGCGGTTGCATGCCGCGCCGCGTGGGGTCGGGGATCGGCACGGCCGAAATCAGGCGGCGGGTATAGGGATGCTGCGGATTGTCGAAAATGGCGGCACGCGGGCCGATCTCGACGATCTCGCCCAGATACATCACGGCGACGCGATGGCTCATGCGTTCGATGACAGCCATGTCGTGCGAGATGAAGAGATAGGCAAGGCCGTGCTTGTCCTGCAGGTCGAGCAGCAGGTTGGAGACCTGCGCCTTGACGGAAACGTCGAGGGCCGAGACGGCCTCGTCGGCGATGATGAAGCTCGGATTGAGTGCCAGCGCCCGGGCGATGGAGATGCGCTGCCGTTGGCCGCCGGAAAATTCATGCGGATAGCGGCTGGCAACGGCGGCCGACAGGCCGACCTGATCGAGCAGTTCGGCGACACGATCCTTGGCTTCTCGCAGGCCCATGAGCTTATGCGACAGCATGGGCTCGATGATGGCGGCGCCGACCGTCATGCGTGGATTGAGCGAGGCGAAAGGATCCTGGAAAATGATCTGCGCCATGCGGCGCATGGTCCGCAGTTCCTTGGCTCCCGCCTTGGTCACGTCCTTGCCGTCGATGGCGACGGAGCCGGCCGTCGCCTCGATGAGGCGCATGATCGTGCGCCCGGTCGTGGATTTGCCGCAACCGGATTCGCCGACGAGCGAGAGTGTTTCGCCAGGGCGAAGATCGAAGGAAACGTCTTCGACGGCGTGAACGCGGCCGTTCGGCAGATCGAAGCGCACAGCGAGATTGTCCACTTTTAGGATCGGCGCGATGCTCTGCGCCACCGGCTTCATCTCGCGGCCTTCCGTGGCCTCGCCGGTCTTGGCGTCGACCTCCGGAAAGCGCCTTGGAGATTCCGTCTCGCCCATGGTGCCGAGGCGCGGGATCGAGGCCAGAAGCGACTTTGTGTAGATTTCCCTCGGTGCAGCAAAAATATCCGTAGTGATACCGGTCTCGATCATGTCGCCGCGGAACATGACGACGGTGCGGTCCGCCACCTCGGCCACCACGCCCATGTCATGGGTGATGAAGAGTACGGCCATATTTTCTTCGCGCTGCAGCTCGCGGATGAGGTGGAGGATTTCGGCCTGGATGGTGACGTCGAGCGCCGTCGTCGGCTCGTCGGCGATCAGGAGTTTTGGGCGGCAGGCGAGCGCCATGGCGATCATCACGCGCTGGCGCATGCCGCCGGAGAATTTATGCGGATATTCGTTGAGCCGCGACTTTGCCGCCGGAATGCGCACGCGCTCCATCAGCCGCAAGGCCTCAGCCTCGGCAGCTTTCCAGGAGAGGTTCTGGTGCAGCACCAGCGCTTCGGCGATCTGGTTGCCTATCGTGAAGACCGGATTGAGCGAAGTCATCGGCTCCTGGAAGATCATGCCGATCGAGCCGCCTCGAACCGAGCGCATCTCGGCTTCCGAAACGGCGAGGAGATCCTTGCCCAAAAGCAGGATCTTGCCGTCACAGCGCGCCTTGCCCGGAGGCAGCAGGCGCATGGTCGACAGCGCCGTCACGCTCTTGCCCGAGCCCGACTCACCGACGATGGCGACGGTTTCTCCGGCTGAGACCTGCAGATTGATGTTGCGGATGACCGCGCGCCAGCCTTCGGCCGTCTTGAACGAGGTCGTCAGATTTTCGATCGAGAGAACCGGTTGGATCGTGTCAGCCATGATCAGCTCTCCTTTGCAAGGCGCGGATCGACAAGATCGCGCAGGCCGTCACCCAGCAATTGCAACGATAGCACCGAGAAGACGATGGCAAGGCCGGGGAAGACCATGAGCCAGGGTGCGTTGTTCATGAATTCACGGCCGGAAGCGAGCATGGTTCCCCAGGTCGGCATGTCGGAGGAGACGCCGACGCCGAGGAAGGAAAGGCTCGCTTCCGCAAGCATCGCCGAGGCGAAGACGAAGGTTGCCTGCACCAGAATGGGTGATGCGAGATTGAGCAGGACATGGCGGCCGAGGATCTGCCAGGTCGGCAGGCCCATCGAGATCGCGGCTTCGATATAGGGCAGTTCCCGCAGAACCAGTGTCGAGCCGCGGACGATGCGGGCAAGTCGCGGCGCATAGGTGATGCCGAGCGCCAGGATCACGGTTACCAGCGATGGCCCCAGTGCTGCGACGAGCGCGATGGCGAGAAGAATGTCGGGAAAGGACATCATTGCATCGAGCAGCCGCGAGATCGGCGCGTCCAGCCTGCGGAAATATCCGGCGATGACGCCGAGGAATACGCCGAGCAGGGTGGAGATGCAGACGACACCGAGGCTGACCAGCAGCGAGATACGGCCCGCGAAGATCGCGCGGGAGAAGATATCACGCCCAAATTCGTCGGTGCCGAAGATATGGGCTGCCGACGGGGCCTTCAGCTTGTTGATGATCGAAAGCTTGTTCGGCGCGTAAGGCGCGATCCAGGGCGCCAGGATGGCCGCTACGATGACGATGAGCAGAATGATCGCACCGAACAGCATGGCGCGGTTGCCGAACAGGCGCCGCACGCTCGAAGCGAAGGGAAGTGTGAAGGAGCCGAGCGTCATAGGCGCACCCTCGGATCGACGAGAATGTAGAGCATGTCGACAATGAAATTGATGAGCACATAGATGGCCGCGACCACCAGAAGCGCGCCCTGGATCACCGGATAGTCGCGCCGCAGAACGGCGGAGACGACGAGATTGCCGACGCCGGGCAGACCGAAGACGGTCTCGGTCACGACAGCGCCTGCGACAAGCATGGCGACGGAGAGGCCGATGACGGTGATGATCGGGATCATCGCATTTTTGAGCGCGTGCTTCAGGATGACGCGGCCTTCGCTCGCTCCCTTGGCGCGGGCTGTGCGCACATAGTCGTCACCGAGCACGTCGAGCATGGCGGCGCGGGTGAAGCGGGTGATCATCGCCGAATTGACGACGCCTAGCGTGATCGCCGGCAGGACGAGGTGGTGCAGACGCTCGAGGAAGTCGGTATCCGGTCCGCCATAGCCCGAGGCCGGGAACCAGCCCTGGCCGACGGCCAGGATCTGGATCAGCATCAGGCCGAGCCAGAAGCTCGGAACGCTCGCCGCGACCATGGTGAGGACGACGACGATCTGATCGAAGATCGTTCCCCGCTTCACCGCCGAGATGATCCCGACGGGAAGCGCAATCGCCGTGGCGATCAGAATGGAAAACAGCGTCAGGAAGAAGGTCGGCTCGGCGCGGGCCGCCAGCGCCTGCGTGACGGGCTGGTTGAGAAAGATCGATTGCCCGAGGTCGCCCTTGAACAGGCCAAGCACGAACTGACCGTATTGAACGAGCAGCGGTGCATCGAGCCCCATCTTGGCTCGCAATTGTGCGATGTCCTGCGGCGTGGCGTCAGCTCCCAGCATGACGGCGGCCGGATCGCCCGGGGTGACCCGGACGATGATGAAGACGACCGTCACGACAAGCGCGAGCACGATCACCATGCCTCCAAGACGTCGCAAAAGCGCCTGGGCGATCTTTGCCATGTGCCTTAGCCTTACTTCTTAGGGGTGACGTTCCAGAAATGCGGCCAATAGGTCGGCGTATAGCCGGTGACCGATGCGGAAATACCCGAAAGAGCGTTGAAGTTGCCGACCTTGTAGAGAGGCGCATCGTCGTAAATGACGGTCTGGATGCCTGCCCACGCCTTCTGCTTCGCGTCGTCGCTCGTCGCGTCCATGTAGGTCGAGACAGCCTTGGCCTTCTGGTCAGAGACATACCAGCCGGGATAGCTGTCCGTGATCGTGTTGATCGTTGTCGGATCGCCGGGGAAGTTGGAGTGGGTAATGAAGATATCCCATTCCTTCGGGTCGGCGCGGCGGGTCGTCAGCGTTGCCCAATCGACGACCTGCATGTCGACCTTGAAGCCGGCAGCCTCCAGATAGGCCTTGGCGACCTCGCCGATCTTGTAGTGGAATTCATACTGGCGGCTGGTCAGAAGCCGGATCGGCGTGCCGTCATATCCGGCATCCTTCAGCAGCTTCGCCGCCGTGTCGGGATCGCCATCGCCGTAACGGACGATGCCGGCATCGGTGTGCCAGAAGGATCCCTTCGGGAAGAAGGCGCCATCGACGCTGAAGAAGCGCTGGTCGTTGAAGGCGGCGAGCATCATGTCGGAAGAGTTGAGCGCCGCCTGCACGGCCTGGCGCAGCGGCTTCTTGGTCAGCAGGCCCTGCTTCATGTTCATGTTGAGCGACACCCAGCCGGTATTCTCGAAGATGACGGGCTTGGCATTGCCGCTCTTTTCGATGCGGTCATAGGCGCTGACTGGCAGGGAGTCGGCAAAATCGAACTGCCCGGAAATCAGGCCTTCGACGCGGGTATTGGCGTCCGGCACCGGCACGAAGCGGATTTCCTTGGCGACAGCTTCGCGCTTGCCGGCATAGTTGTTCGGCTCACCCTCGGGCGACTTGTAACCATCGAAGCGTACCAGCTGCGTATATTGGTCCGGCTTGCGTTCCTTGAGCATGTAGGGGCCGGTGCCGATGAAATCGGTAAGTGTATCGGCAACCTTGGCGGCGGGCATGATGATCGAGGACTGCGAAAGGGTAGCGAGCAGCGGCGCATAGCGCGACTTCAGCTTGAAGACCACGGCGTGATCACCATCCGCCGTCAGACTGTCAACGATGGTGGCGACCTGCTTGCCCTTGGAGTTGACGTTCATCCAGCGCTTCAGCGAGGCAACGACATCCTTGGAGCCGAAATCGCTGCCGTCATGGAACTTGACGCCTTCGCGAAGCGGAATGCGGTAGGTGAGGCCATCTTCGGAAATCGTCGGCTGGGCAGCCGCAAGTAGTGGAACGGACTTCCATTGCGCATCATATGTGTAAAGCGTCTCGAAAATGTGCTGGTCGACCGTGAGCACGATATCGGTCGGGGTCTGCATGGCATCGAGGGTGGGCAATTCACCGATGGTGGCGACGGTCAGAACGCCGTCCGAGGTCTGGGCGATCGCCAGATTACTGGTACCGGCGAGCATCGCCAATGTGATCAGAACCAATGCGCTTTTCATCATCATCCCCTTTTATTGTCAGCCGCCCCTTCAGGGCCGTCGCTCTTGTCAATCAGCATGCATCCAGCCGGCTTTCATCCGGTCGGATGTCAGGTTCAAGGCATGGCGGTTCGCTAAGGCGTTGGCCGCTGCTCGCATGTCGCCGCGATGTTCCGTCGGCTCATGGTGATCGAATATGGGCAGCATTCAGACCCGGTTGATTTTCGGAAGGCCCGCTACTGCGTGTTCACCCGTTCATATTTAGTAATGTAATTTTTTTTCTTAATAACGACATGACAACCGGTCTTGTCAACGGGTTTTCATTCTCGCGCCCATTTCTATGTAAATTATTTTCGTAAATCACCAGTCTTACACACGGATTTTCATGGATCGGAGTGCCCGTAAATTAGGGGCATGGCTGCAGATCTGCTGGGCGCCGCCGCGGCCGCGGAGCATCGCTCCACACGCGATCCTTATGTCGCGCGGGTTCGAAATCAACCATGCGGTACGTGTCTGAAAACCATTTCTAATCCGCCGGCTTTCGGCAAAGTGGTGGGAAAATCGGATGGCTGGGACGCGATAGAGGCAAGCGGCCTCTGGCCGATATTCTAGCGACCGGCGTCCCGCTGGTAGTGACCCAACGGCGGGAGAGTGCGTTTTATCGGTGGACGCACGGGAGGTGAGATGTGAAATCGCTCTTACCAGCCCAAGTGCTGGGGTGCCTCCAAGGACTTACAGAGCCTGTGGGCCTTCTTTCGACATGCCCTGGGAGGCCC
>BFBZ01002013.1_pt1 | contig 12003 bp, 15 predicted proteins | sample 1888401 | NCBI WGS metagenome assembly BFBZ01 (sample SAMD00112614, study PRJDB3348) | symbiont metagenome | host: Chara braunii | reverse complement strand
CGTCTCGTGCGGGACAATTATGAGCAATAGGCGGCTGGAAACGAAGCGGCTGTCGACGCTATAGAAGGCGATGGCCGACGTCCTTTTCTACCACCTGACCGAATCGACGCTCGAGGACGCGCTTCCCGGCCTCCTCGAGCGTAGCGTCGATCGCGGTTGGCGCGCTGTGGTGCAAGCCGGTACCGAGGAGCGGCGCGATGCACTCGATATGCATCTGTGGACATTTCGCGACGATTCGTTCCTGGCCCATGCCACGGATCGCGAAGCTCATTCCGCCGATCAGCCGATCCTTCTGACCACAGGCGACAGCAACCCGAACGAGGCAAAAATCCGCTTCCTGGTCGATGGTGCGACGCCGCCGGATCTTGCCGGCTACGAACGTGCCGTCTTCCTGTTCGACGGCCATGATGCAGCCCAGGTCGAGGCGGCGCGGGCGCACTGGAAGACGATGAAGGATGCCGGTCACGCTGTGACCTACTGGCAGCAGACGCCCGACCGCCGCTGGGAACGCAAGGCGTGATACACGCCGAAATCCCATGCCAATTCCATTGGAATGAATAATGCGTTTTCTCTTTGCCCTGATCCTGCTCGCTGGCATTGGCATCGGCGCCATCTATCCTTGGGCGATGAGCAATTTCTCCGGCCATGAGATCGGCACCTGGCGGGTTTACGAGCAAGGCCGATTCAAGCCTGCGACGGTGGAATTGAGCAGCAGCGACGAACCGGTTCGGGTGATGGTCGACCTGACCGCGAAGGCTGAGCGGATCGTCTCGCAGCAACACACGGTATTGACGCTGACCGCCGCCACCAGCGGGCGCACGGTGCTGGCCTCGACGCTGCAGTTCAACCATTCCGACCCGCGCGAGGCCAGCCCGCAATTGCCAGACAAGATCTTTCGCGACGAGGCGGGCCTGATCCCCGTGGTTAGCTTCGGCCCCTATGTCTTCACGGTTGGCCCGGGCGATGCGGAGGGTATCGAGATGCGGTCGGTGGATCTCATATTGCGCTCGGGCGTCGGCGAGGTCGACAAGCGTGCGCAACCCATCGGGTTCTCGCTGATGGCTGTCGGCGCGATCGGCTTTATGCTGGCGCTGCGTCGCGGCGGTGGCGGCCGGCCCGAAAATCCGAACTCACAGCCGCCGCCGCGCTGGGGCAGGGGKGCCAAGTGAACTATCGCCACGCCTACCACGCCGGAAATTTCGCCGATGTCGTCAAGCATGTGGTGCTGACGCGGCTGCTTGAGTATCTGAAGCAGAAGGACAAGGCGTTTCGTGTCGTCGATACCCATGCCGGGATCGGTCGTTACGATCTCTCGTCGGTCGAAGCACAGAAGACTGGCGAATGGCTGGGCGGCATTGGACGGCTGATCGATGCTTCGTTCGACCACAAGGCAGCGGCGCTGCTGGCGCCCTATCTGGAGGTTGTGCGATCGCTCAATCCAGATGGCGGCGTGAAGAAATATCCGGGCTCGCCGTTGATTGCACGCCATCTCCTGCGCAAGCAGGATCGGCTGTCGGCGATCGAACTGCACCCCAAGGATGCGGCAAAACTGAAGACAGAATTCGCTGGCGATTTCCAGGCGAGGGTATTGGAACTCGACGGCTGGCTGGCGCTCGGCGCCCATCTGCCGCCAAAGGAGAAGCGCGGCCTTGTCCTAATCGATCCACCCTTCGAGGAAGCGGGTGAGTTCGACCGGCTCGTCGACGGGCTGGTGAAGGCGCACAAGCGGTGGCCTGGCGGCATCTATGCGCTGTGGTATCCGATCAAGGACCGCAAGTCGGTCATCGCCTTCCGGAAGGCGCTGAAGCAGTCCGGCGTTCCAAAAATACTCGATATAGAATTCGAGATCCGGCCCGCCTCCTCGGAACCCAGCCTCGATGGCAGCGGCATGGTGGTGGTCAATCCGCCGTTCACGCTTGAGGGGGAGCTGCGTACGCTGCTGCCAACCTTGCACAGGTTGCTCGCCGTGGGAAAACCGGCGCATTGGTCGCTGGAATGGCTGACCGGCGAGTAGGCACGTATCGGCGACTTGAAGGTTTCGCGGCGCACCGGTCGCCAGGACGCGAAGCTGTCGGGCAAGCGTGAGGTCGGGGCAGGGCAATCCGCGTCATTATCCTGAGGCTTGTTGCCAGGACGTCGTGTTGGCATGACTTTTCAACATGTTCACCATCGCCAGTGCAACCGCTTGACCGCAACCGGCCGAATCCGCACAGTGTGCTTCACAGATTCAAAGAGGCTGTCATGACTCGCTTCGCCAAATCCGCCCTTGCCGCCGTGATAAGCCTTTGCACGCCGCTCGGCGCGCCGCTTGGCGTCATGCAGGCCGTGCACGCGGCCGACCTTCCCGCCAGCTATTCCGACGATGATGGCGGCGTTTGCGGTCAGCCATGGGTGTTGAGCAAGATCACCAGCCGCTTCAGCTACCAGGTCAAGCATGTGCCGCATCTGCCGGACGTGCAGATCACCGATTTCCACCGCATCCACCAGCACCGCTATCTTCCGGCCAATGACACCTGGCCGATAGGGCGCCGTTATTGCGGCGCAACCGTTAACCTGTCCGATGGCCGCGCCCGCGCCATCTGGTATCTGATCGAGGAAGGGCAAGGCTTCGCTTCGATCGGCGACAATGTCGAATTCTGCGTTGCGGGCTTCGATCGCTGGATGGTCTATAACGGCAGTTGCCGCGTCCTGCGCTGACGCGACCATTGATCTGAAGAAAACCGGACCACCGGGGGCGCTTAGCTCGCGCGGGCGACCGGATTGCGTGTCGCCGAAAGTGGCGTCGGATTGCTGGCCGGCTGCCAAAATTTCAGGCAAATCGCTTCGCTGGCTAGAGAAGAGCGAGTCAGATATGCATGACCCGCCGGGGTCATTCACGGCCGTCGGCACAACGGAAGGGGCATCGCATGGCTAAGCAGTCATCCAAAGCGCCGGCATCCAAGACTCCGGCAGCAAAAGCGGCACCGAAGGCCGCCGCAAAACCAGCAGCAGTGAAGAAGGCCGCTCCCGCGGCAAAGCCGAAGGCCGCGGCACCGAAAGCTCCGGCAAAGAAAGCCGCAGCGGCTACCGCAAAGCCTGCCGTGAAGAAGGCTGCGCCAGCGGCGAAGGCTGCAGCACCCAAGGCAAAGGCCGCGCCCGCAAAGGCAGCGCCGGTCAAGGCGAAGGCGCCGGCGGCGAAGGCCCCCGCCAAGGCTGCAGCGGCGGCCGTAAAACCCGCTGCGAAGAAAGCAGCGCCCGTGGCCAAGCCGAAGGCGGCCGCACCAAAGGCGAAGGCAGCTCCGGCAAAGGCCCCGGCGAAAAAGGCGGCAGCTGCGGCCGTGGCAAAACCCGCGGTGAAGAAAGCAGCGCCGGCGGCAAAGCCGAAGGCCGCTCCCGCCAAGGCGAAGTCCGCCAAGAAGTAAGCGGTTCTTCAAGCCAGAGCGGGGCGCAAGGCAGCAGAGCGGGCATCAAACTGGATGCCTTGCTCGCTGGTTTGCTGGCCGGGACTGGCCTCAAGAATCAGTCCATGCGCCCTTTGGTTTGGCTGGGGTCGTCCAGAAGGTTCATATGCACGCAGCGACCATGCTTGTCGCTTCGAAGCCGATTGGGATTTGGCTGCCTCCTGGCGTGGCGGCCGGTTTTTCTCTTTCTGGCTGTTGCCTGCAAGGGCGTGCATGATCAACAGTGCCTGTCTCAAAAACAGGAAACCGATCATGCCCAGACTGCTTTATGCATCCTCCTCGCCCTACAGTTCCAAGGTGCGTATGGCCGCTGTCTATGCCGGCATCGCCATGGATGCCGTGCCGGTCAAGACCGAAGAAAAGCCGGCCGAGCTGATCGGCGCCAACCCGCTTGGCAAGATTCCGGTCCTGGTGCTTGATGATGGGCGTTCGATCCATGACAGCCGCGTCATCACCCAGCATCTCAATCGGGTTTCGAAGAACATGTTGTTTCCGCGCAATCCGGACAAGCGGCTCGAAGCCGAAGTGCTGGAGGCGCTGGCTGACGGCATTTGCGATTGCGCGCTGTCTATGGTCTACGAGCGGCGGACACGTCCCGAGGACATGATCTATCAACCCTGGCTGGATCGGCAGTGGGCAAAGATCGCCAGCGCGCTGGACATGCTCAACGCCAATCCGCCAAGACTGCCGAAGAAGATCACCGCCGGCCAGATAGCTGTTCGTGCCTGCCTTGGCTATCTCGCTCTGCGTTTTGCCGGACAGTGGGAGAAGGGTCGCGGCAGGCTGACGCGCTGGGTTGCGCGCTTCGACGAGAAGTTTCCGCAACTCAAGGCATACGTGCCGGCCTGAATGGCAGCGACAAAAAAAGCCGGGCGCGAGGCCCGGCTTTTTCGTGTCGTGGCTTGAACGACTTAGAACTTCATACCGACGCCGAAGGTGACGCGGTTGTCGGTCGACTTGACGTTGCCGATACCGCCGCCAAAGTCCTTGCTGCCGAAGTCCGTGTAGCGGTACTCGACGCGGCCGAACACGTTTTCGGTGATCTTGATGTCGGTACCGACACCCGCAGTCCAGCCCAGCATCGTCTTGCTGTCGCTAGCGACGCCGTCATCGACCTTCTGGTCCTTCAGCGCGCCGCCGGCGGTGCCGTAGAGCAGGATGTCCGGGGTCACGGCGTAGCCGAGACGGGCACGCAGCGAGCCTTCCACACCGCCCTTGGCGTCCGCACCAGCATTGGAGCCCTTGACGCCGTTGTAGCCGATATCGGCTTCAGCACCGTACACGAAGTTCTCCTGCTGCCACTGGTAACCACCAAACACGCCACCAACGAAACCCTTGGTGCCGACGTTGTTGCCTTGATCCCGCAGGTTGGCATGGCCGGCGAAACCATAGCCGACGCTCAGACCGGCATAGGGGCCGGCCCAGGACGCGACCGGAAGCTGGGCAATCGGCGCGGGTGCCGGCGGCTCTTCCTGAACCACGTCGGCGGCATAAGCGGTACCGCCGAGGGCGAAGAGCCCGAGTGCCACGACCAAAGGCCGGGCAAATTTAAGATTGGCTTGCATTGTTCTTTACTCCTTAAGCCACAGGACACAGGCTTGTTTTTTCCATGAGCGCCCTCAACCCGTCCGGGGGGTAAACGGATCTGGCGTTCAACGGTTCCAAATGTCGTGTCAAAATGCGGCTGAAGCGAACCTGAACTTGGGTCATTCCCTGGCACGAATGAGGCTGAAACTTGACGTTGCATCTTCGCAACAGCGAATGTCAGCAGGCTTGCCATGCTGCACTGCAACCGGCTTGGTGCAAGGGGTTCAGCGCTCTATATTCCGAAGGGCGGCCCGAGTCTTGATCTGTATCCAGGACGCCGATCAGGCCGCATTGCCACAATCCTGCCCAAGGTGCGAACGGCATTTAACCTATGGCGGGCCATATTTGGCCGGCGCAGCTTTTTGTGGCGTGGAATCGAGGATTGACAGATGGACAAAGCCAACGGTGTGGCGCTGGTCACGGGCGGCGCGAAGCGAATTGGCAAAGCGATCGTCGAGGACCTTGCAGCGCATGGCTTTGCCGTCGCTATCCATTGCAACCGTTCGCGCGCGGAAGCGGATGCGCTGGCTGCAGGTATCGAGAGCGCCGGCGGCCGCGCCACGGTGATTGTTGCCGACTTGACCGACATGGCCGGGGTCACAGGTCTCGTCGCACTTGCCGAGGCCGCACTTGGTCCTGTCCGCCTGCTGGTCAATAATGCTTCCCTGTTCGAGGACGATTCAGTTCTGGATTTCAACTGGCAGTCCTGGGACCGCCATTTCGCTGTTCACGTAAAGGCGCCGGCCCTGTTGGCGCAAGAGTTTGCCCATGGCCTGCCGGCCGACGGGGAAGGGCTTGTCGTCAACATCATTGACCAGCGTGTCTGGCGACCGACGCCGCGATATTTTTCCTATGCACTGTCGAAATCGTCTTTATGGACGGCAACTCAGATGATGGCGCAGGCGCTCGGCCCTCGCATCCGCGTCAATGCCATTGGCCCCGGCCCGACCTTGAAGAACAAATGGCAGAATGATGAGGATTTTGAAGCGCAGGTCGATGGCTTGATTCTGAAGCGCGGCCCTGAATTGTCGGAATTCGGGAGCACTATTCGCTATCTTTGGGCAGCGCGCTCGGTGACTGGCCAGATGATCGCGCTCGATGGCGGCCAGCATCTTGCGTGGCAAACGCCCGATGTGACAGGCATGGTGGAATGAATACCGTAGACCATAAGCACAAGAGAGGCGGCGGCGACGACCTGCCGCCCGATCTCGATCTCGACCTGGAGGACGAGGCGGCGGAGGAGGTTGTTGCCCCGGCCGGGCCGGACGTATCGTTCACCGCCATTGACTGGACGCCGCATGCGGGTGACGCCGACGGCATGGTCGGCGCCGAGGTGATCCAGACCCTCGTCAAGCGCCTGCCTAACGCGCCCGGTGTCTACCGCATGATGAACGCCGCCGGCGACGTGCTGTATGTCGGCAAGGCGCGCAGCCTGAAGAAGCGGGTCACCAACTACGCTCAAGGGAGGTTTCATACCAACCGTATCGGCCGGATGGTGCGCGAGACGGCGACGATGGAGTTCGTCGTTACCCGCACCGAGATCGAGGCGCTGTTGCTTGAAGCCAATCTTATCAAGCGCTTGCGGCCGCGATTCAATGTTCTCATGCGCGACGACAAGTCGTTCCCCTACATTTTGCTGACCGGGGATCATGTCTCGCCCGGCATCTACAAGCACCGCGGCGCGCGGTCTCGCAAAGGCGACTATTTCGGTCCCTTCGCGTCGGCGGGCGCTGTCGGCCGCACCATCAATTCTCTGCAGCGCGCCTTCCTGCTTCGAAGCTGCACCAATTCATTCTACGAGAACCGCACGCGACCCTGTTTGCTCTATCAGATCAAACGGTGTGCCGGACCTTGCACGGGTGAAATCTCGCATGAGGGCTATGCCGAACTGGTCGAAGAGGCCAAGGATTTTCTCTCCGGCCGCAGCCAGAAGGTGAAGAAGGAAATCTCCGCCGCCATGCAGCAGGCCTCGGAAGATCTCGATTTCGAGCGCGCGGCCATCTATCGCGACCGGCTGGCAGCCTTGTCGCATGTGCAGAGCCATCAGGGCATCAACCCGGACACCGTCGACGAGGCCGACGTTTTCGCCATCCACCAGGAAGGCGGTCAGGTGTGTATCCAGGTGTTCTTCTTCCGCACCGGCCAGAATTGGGGCAACCGCGCTTATTTCCCCAAGGCGGACCCCGCACTGGAAGCAGCCGAGGTGCTGGGTTCATTTCTGGCACAATTCTACGACGACAAGCCGACGCCGCGCACCATTCTTCTGTCGCACGGCGTCGAGGACCAGGAGCTGCTGGCTGAGGCGCTATCGACCCGCGCCGGCCGCAAGGTGGCGATCTCGGTGCCGCAGCGTGGCGAAAAGAAGGACCTGACCGACAACGCCTTGCAGAATGCGCGCGAGGCGTTGGGCAGGCGGTTGGCCGAAACCTCCACGCAGGGGCGGCTGCTTGCCGGTTTTGCCGAGACTTTTGGCCTCGCCAAGCCGCCAGTGCGTATCGAGGTCTACGACAACTCGCACATCATGGGCACCAATGCCGTTGGCGCCATGGTCGTCGCCGGGCCGGAAGGATTCGTCAAGAATCAGTATCGGAAATTCAACATCCGCTCGACCGAGATCACACCGGGCGACGATTTCGGCATGATGCGTGAGGTCATGGAGCGGCGTTTTTCGCGACTGCTCAAGGAGCACGGCGATGTCGCGGTTGCCGACGGCGCGGCGTCGGCCGAGGCGGCCGATGATGTCGACGACGACATCTCCGGCAGTTTCCCTGCGTGGCCCGACGTCATCCTGATCGACGGCGGCCAGGGGCAGATGACCGCCGTGCGCAAAATACTTTCAGATCTCGGCATCGAGGACCGTGTCGTGGCGATCGGCATCGCCAAGGGCCAGGATCGCGATGCCGGCCGTGAACGTTTCTTCGTCAGGGGCAGGGATTCATTTTCGCTCCCGGTTCGCGATCCGGTGCTTTATTTCGTGCAGCGGCTGCGTGACGAGGTCCACCGCTTCGCCATCGGCTCGCATCGTGCCCGTCGCAAGAAGGAGATGGTCAAGAGCCCACTCGACGAGATCAGCGGCATCGGCCCCGGCCGCAAACGTGCGCTGCTGTTGCATTTCGGCACGGCCAAGGCGGTCAGCCGCGCGGCTGTCGAGGATCTGGTCAAGGTCGACGGCATTTCGGAACAAGTCGCGAAACTGGTCTACAACCATTTTCACGAGAGCTGACGCATGTCACCCAAAAGTGTGCAGGGGTTGAGGTCGCGACATGTACGAAAATAAGAAACGAGGCTCGCCGAAATTATCTTTGACGCTATTTTGGACTGGCCAATCGATTCTCGCCTGTTGACCCCCCACATTCGCTTCTGATTTGAGTACGCAGGCAAAAAGAGTTCCCAAAAATATGGCCAAGCGCGCGTTCAACCTGCCCAACATGCTGACCTACGCCCGCATCATCGCGGTGCCGCTGGTGGTGCTGTGTTTCTTTCTCGAAGGACACCTGAAATCAAGCGACTTTGCCCGCTGGTCGGCGCTCATCATCTTCCTGCTGGCGAGCGTCACGGATTATCTTGACGGCTACCTGGCGCGCGCTTGGCAGCAGACCTCCAACATCGGCAAGATGCTCGACCCGATCGCCGACAAATTGCTGGTAGCCACCTGCCTGCTGCTGCTGGCGGCCGATACCGACCGTCATGCCGGCATCGCCGGTTGGTCGCTGTGGGCTGCGATCATTATCTTGTGCCGCGAAATCCTGGTCTCGGGTCTACGCGAATATCTGGCGGCGCTGAAGGTCTCGGTCCCGGTGACGCAACTGGCCAAGTGGAAAACCGCGATCCAGATGGTTGCCATCGCCTTCCTGCTGGCTGGACCGGCCGGCGACAAGATCTTCCCGCTGACCACGCAGACCGGCCTGGTGCTTCTGTGGATCGCGGCGCTCGTCACGCTGTACACCGGCTATGACTATTTCCGCGCAGGCCTCAAGCACATCATGGACGAGTGATATGGACAGCGGAAAAATCAAGCTCATCTACTTCGCCTGGGTGCGCGAGCGGATCGGCATACCGGAAGAGGACGTGGACTTGCCGGCCGGCATCGAGACCGTTTCCGACCTGCTGCGCTGGCTGAAATCGCGCGGCGAGGAATACGAGCACGCGCTGCAATATCCGGACGTTATCCGCGTCGCCATCAACCAGGAGCATGTCGATCATCGCGAGAAGATCGCCGGAGCTCGCGAGATCGCACTGTTTCCGCCAATGACCGGAGGTTGAGGTGTCGGCCACGGTCGTACCGACGGTGCGTATCCAGGCGCAGGATTTCGATATCGCCGCCGAGATCGCCAAGCTGACGGAAGGCCGAGCCGACATCGGCGCCGTGGTGACATTCTCCGGCCTTTGCCGCGACGAACAGGGCAGGCTCTCAGCGCTTGAACTCGAACACTATCCCGGCATGGCCGAAGCCGAAATCGCACGCATTGCCACGGAAGCGGTCGAGCGCTGGCCGCTACAAGGCCTGACGGCCATCCACCGCCATGGCAAGATAAAGCCGGGCGAGAACATCGTGCTGGTGGTGGCTGTTTCCGCGCACCGGCAAGCGGCATTCGAGGCGGCGAATTTCCTCATGGACTTCCTGAAGTCGCGCGCGCCGTTCTGGAAGAAAGAACATCTTGTCGACGGCTCCGAAGGAGGCTGGGTGGAGGCCAAGGAGACCGACGACGAGGCGGCCTCGCGATGGACATCGCCATCCGAATAATACCGCGAGGCTGTCACGGAACGACCGTATTTCTTGGGCCAACTGCACATGGCATAGGGAGCAAGGTCATGCTGGACAGGATCGCCGAGTTCTTCATCTTTGGTTTCGCGCCTCTGGTCGTCGGCATTCTGGCCGTGCCGGAACTGTCCGTCGCCGCCGACAAGGCGGTGAAAGGCGAGGCGGTGTACCGGGAGCGCATCGCACTGCCGCCGAACGCGGTGCTTTCCGTGCAGCTTGCCGATGTCTCGCTGGCCGATGCGCCGGCCGCGATCATCGGTGAACAGAAGGTGTCGCCGGCTGGCCAGGTGCCGATCAGTTTCGAAATAAAATTCGATTCTTCGATGATCCGGCCGCGAATGACCTATGCGCTGCAGGCGCGCATCACCGTCGACAACAGGCTCATGTTCATCAGTGACACCAGCCATCAAGTCGATCCGCTGACCGATGCGCCGCAGACGATTCTTCTGAAGATGGTGCCGCAGGCCTCGGCCGATCTGGGGCTGGTCTTCGGGCAAAGCTGGGTCGTCGAATATGTCGACGGCATCGGCGCGATTGCGGATCCGAAGGCGACGTTGCGGATCAGCGAGACCGGCAAGGCCGGCGGCAGCGGCCCCTGCAATGTCTATTTCGCCACCGCCAAGGTCGAAGGCCAGTCGATTGCGATCAGCAACATCGGCTCGACCTTCAAGGCTTGCGCGCCCGAGGTGATGGCCGAGGAGAAGGCGATGTTCGACGCGCTGGCCAAGGCTTCATCCTTTCGCATTGACGACGGCAAGCTGATCATCGCCGACAAGGACAACCGCGACATCCTGCGCTTCGGCGCGGCAAGCTGAGGCGGTCGTCGGCGACGCACTCTCACGCGGTCGATTTTTCGAACACGGCGCCATAGTGATAGGGCGGCACTTCGACCAGGCCTGCAAGCTGCAAGCCGCTGGACTCGACGGCGGCGATAGTCTGTTCAGGAGACAATCTTAGCTCGGTCCTCGGCCCGCGAGGCTCGCCCATCACGATGGTTTTCTCGCGTGGGGTCGGATGCCAGTTCACGATGGCAAAACGCCCGGCCGGCGCAAGCGTCGCATGGACGGCGTGGGCCAGACGAGGCCGGTCAGGAACGCCATGAAAGGCGTTCGCCATGAAAACGAAGTCGGCAGGTCGAGACACCAGTCCAGCGAGTTCATAGGCGTCTCCCGCCACGAAGTCGCAATTCGTTGCACCGTTCTCGATCAGTCGCCGGCGGGCGACCTCAAGTAAATCGGCATCGATGTCGATGGCCGTGACATGGCGTGCAATTCTGGCGATCTGCAATGTGAACCAGCCATCTCCGGAGCACAGGTCGATCACGTCCATGTCCGGCTTGAGCCCTGTCGCGGCCAGCACGGAAGCGGGGTCAGGCCAGAGCGCTTCCCACCATCCGCTGGTCGGCATGTCGGTGCCCTGGAAGAATCCGGGAATGGCGCTGGTCATGGTTGGGTCAACTCCATATCAATGGTGTTCGATACCCTATTATGCATGCATCTCGTGTGAGATCAGCTTGAAAGACTTCTTATGAGACACTGCGGAGTTCGCGCTATCTCCGGCGCGAAAAAGGCCGGCGTTTCGCCGGCCTTTCATCATGACCTGCTGTCTGGATTGTCGGCTCAGCCGACGATCTCGGTGTCCGAGAACCAGTATTTGATTTCTTCTGCTGCCGTCTCCGGGGCGTCGGACCCGTGCACCGAGTTCTCGCCGATCGAAAGCGCGTGGACCTTGCGGATGGTGCCTTCGGCGGCGTTGGCCGGGTTGGTGGCGCCCATCACTTCGCGGTTCCTGGCAATCGCGTTCTCGCCCTCGAGAACCTGCACCACCGTCGGTGCCGATGACATGAATTCCACCAGCTCGCCGAAGAACGGGCGATCCTTGTGGACGGCATAGAAACCTTCGGCTTCGCGACGGCTCATCCAGACGCGGCGCGAAGCGATGACGCGCAGGCCGGCATCCTCCAGCATCTTTGTGATGGCGCCGGTGAGATTGCGACGGGTCGCGTCCGGCTTGATCATGGAAAAGGTGCGTTCGAGCGCCATGTGGTCGTCCTTGTGATGAGGGATGGAGTTGAGAGTGGCGGGCTCTATACAAGCCGCCCGGCCCATTGCCAAGGGGAAGCGGGCGTCGTTGTCGTCAGCGGGTTATTATGGTCGAGGGACGCCGGAATTCCCAGCCTTCCTGCTCCAGCACCGGCGTGCATTGTTCCTCGGT
>BFBZ01002012.1_pt1 | contig 12013 bp, 10 predicted proteins | sample 1888401 | NCBI WGS metagenome assembly BFBZ01 (sample SAMD00112614, study PRJDB3348) | symbiont metagenome | host: Chara braunii | reverse complement strand
CCGCCCCGGCGCCCTCGGCGCCGATGCAGGTGACCGCCGACTATCGCCTGGCGGCCGCCGTTACGACGGACGAGGCCAAGGCGGCCCCGGCTGACTCCGCCGCTGAGGCCGGGCACGAACCGAAGGCGTCGGCCAAGCCGGCTGAGGCCTCGGCGAAGCTGACCCCGGCCAGCGCACCGCGCGCTGCGGAGACTTCGGCCAAGGCCCCGGTCTGAATTCCATGAGACGATTGGCCCGGGCGCGTTCATTGCGTTCGGGCTTGTCGGTTCACGAAGGCTGGGCGTAGCTCAGGGGCAGGCCGCATCGGGCGGCAGGTCCGGAACCCTACGCATGAACGCCATCGAACGCCGTCGCGACCTGGCGCAGAGCCTGCTGGCCACGCCCTATGACGACCTGAGGCCGGTCCAGAAGAGCGTCATCGACCTGATCGCGACCGAGGCGCCCACCGGGGTGAGCCCGGAGCTGGTGAATGATGATCGCAGCTTTGGTGAGCGGCTGGCCGACAATGTCGCCAAGGTCGGCGGCTCCTGGGCCTTCATCATCGGATTCTCGACGGCCCTGGCCCTCTGGATGGGATGGAACGTGCTGACCCACGCCAAGGGGCTGGCCTTCGATCCCTATCCGTTCATTTTCCTCAATCTGATGCTCTCGATGGTGGCGGCCCTGCAGGCGCCGGTGATCATGATGAGCCAGAACCGCTCGGCGATCCGAGACCGGGAGAGCGCGGAGCACGACTATCTGGTGAACCTGCGCTGCGAGCTGGAGATCATGCACCTGCACGACAAGCTGGACGCCCTGCGCGCCGAACTGCGGGCGGGGAACGTGGGCTAGGGATGAGCGGATGTGAGTTGACCTAGATCGCTTCAGCCCGAGCGTTGCGGCGGAGCGCCTGCGGCGGTTGGCCGAAGGCGCGGAGAAAGGCGCGGCGCATCCGTTCCGGGTCGCCGAAGCCTGCGTCGCGGGCGATCTGGTCGATGGGGTCGGCGGTGGCCTCGACCCGCTCGCGGGCGGTCTCCAGTCGCAGGCGTTCCACGGCCTTGGCGGGGGTGAGGCCGGTGTCGGCGGCGAAGGCGCGGGCGAAGTGGCGCGGGCTCATGGCCGCCTGATCGGCCAGCCGCTCGACAGTGAGCGTTTCGCCAAGCCGTCCGCGCATCCAGTCCAGCAGGTCAGCGAACCGGCCGCCGTGGCCGCCCATCTCGATCAAGGCGGAGAACTGCGACTGACCGCCCGGCCTGCGGTGATAGACCACGAGCTGCTGGGCGACGGCGCGAGCGATCTCCTCGCCCAGGTCCTCGGCGATCAAGGCCAGGGCTAGGTCGATGCCGGCGGTGATCCCAGCCGAGGTCCAGACCGGGCCGTCCTTGATGAAGATGCGGTCAGGCTCCAGGCGCACCTTGGGATAGCGCTTGGGGAAGTGGGTGCTGTGCTGCCAGTGGGTGGTGGCCCGGCGGCCGTCCAGCAGCCCGATCTCGGCCAGGACATAGGCGCCTGAGCAGACGCTGGCGGTGCGTCGGGCCGTTGCGGAAGCCTCGCGCAGCCAGGCCTGGGTCCGGGGTTCGACGGCGGCGATGCGCGATCCGTTGCCGCCCGCGACCAGGATGGTGTCGAYCCCCTGAACGTCGAGGGCGCCCGCCTGCATCGCCGCGCCCGAGGACGACGCCACCAGGCCCGCGTGGGCGGCCATGATCCTCAAGTCGTAGGTGTTGGCCGACATCCGCGACGCGATCTCGAACGCGGCGATGGGACCGGTGGCGTCGAGGATCTGGAAGTCGGGGAAGATCAGGACGGCGAGTTTGCGCGGCATGGCGGTTTTCGAGGGATCATAGTCATTTCGGACGCAAGCTAGGCCGGGCATGCTGCAGGCGTCAAATCCAATGGAGGTCCCGATGGCCGAGCTGCAGATCGTCTTCGCCCTGTTTCCCGGGGTGACCCAGTTGGACTTCACCGGTCCGCACCAGGTGTTCTCGCGGCTGCCGGGCGCCAAGGTGACCACGGCTTCGATGGGCGGACAGGAGATCGGGGCCGACGGCCTGACCTTCAGCGGCCTGGCGGACCTGACCCAGGTGACCGCCTGCGACCTGCTCTGCGTGCCCGGCGGGTTCGGCACGACGGAGGCCATGCTGGACGAGGCCTTCATCGCCGAGATCCAGCGGCTGGGCGGTGGGGCGAAGTATGTGACCAGCGTCTGCACGGGATCGCTGATCCTGGCGGCGGCGGGCTTCCTGACCGGTAAGCGGGCCGCCTGCCACTGGGCGTGGCGGGACCTGCTGGTTCCGTTCGGCGCTATCGTCGACGACGGCCGCGTCGTCAGGGATGGAAACATCATTACCGGCGGCGGGGTGACGGCGGGCATAGACTTCGCATTCGTGGTGGCGTCGGAGCTTGTGGGAGAGGCCGCGGCCCAGGGCATCCAGCTCGGCCTGGAATATGCGCCGGCGCCGCCGTTCGAAAGCGGACGGCCCGACACCGCGCCGGCCAGCGTTCTGGAGGCCTATCAGAAAGTGATGGCGCGCCTGGGCGACGGGCGTCGGCTTGGCGCAGAGACGGCCGCCGCGCGGCTGGCGGCGCGTCAATGATCCGCAGCCTGGCGATCGCCGCCCTGGCCTGGCTCGGTCTGGCGGCGTCGGCCCTGGCCCGGCCGGTGGTGGCGATCATGGCCGATCCGGAGGGAACTGAGACGACGGACCTGCTGGCGCCCTACGCCGTTCTGGCCGAATCCGGAGCGATCGAGGTGAGGATCATATCGCCGACTGCAGCGCCCGTGCGGTTGATGCCGGGACTGGCCTGGGTGAAGCCGCACGAGACCTGGGCGCAGTTCGACGCCCACCACCCGCGTGGAGCGGACATGGTCATCGTCCCCTTCATGATGGAGGTGAAGGACCCGGCGCGGGCGGCCTGGTTGAACGCCCAGGCGGCGCGGGGCGCGCGCATCGTCTCGATCTGTGCGGGTTCGGAAATCCTGGCGGACGCCGGCCTGCTCAAGGGGCGGCAGGCGACATCTCATTGGTCGGCGTTGGGCAAGCTGGAGCGCACATACAAGGATGTGACCTGGCGGCGGGATGCCCGCTGGGTGACGGATGGGCCGATCACGACGACGGCCGGTGTCAGCGCCTCGGCGCCGGCGGCGCTGATGCTGCTGAACGAGTTGGCCGGGCCCGAAGTCGAGAAGGCCACGGCCGCGCGACTCCGACTGGCCCGCGCGGGCGTCGCCCACGATGGGCGCGCGTTTCGCTTTACCCCTGGCGTGATCCTGACGGCGGCAGGAAACGGGGTGAGGTTCTGGGGACATGACCGTGCGGCGGTGAGGCTGACGAACGGCTTCGACGAACTGACCTTCGCCGCGACGCTTGATGGCTGGTCGCGGACCTTCCGGTCGGAAGCGGTGGCGTTCGCGCCGGGCGGGGCCACGTCGCGGAACGGTGTGACCATCTATGGACCCGAGCGAGCGCCGAGGTTCACCCGCGACCTGCCTCTGGGATCAGGGGAGCCGTTCGACGGCATGCTTGCCGAGGTGAGGCGCGCCTATGGCGAGCCGACGGCGCGGTTCGTGGCGCTGCAACTGGAGCACCCCTATTGGGCGCGGCCCTAGCCGCCGAGGGCGCGGACCAGGGCGGCGGGCTCGATGGGTTTTGACAGATAGTCGTCGAAGCCCAGGCCCAGCAGGCGCTCGCGTTCGCCGGCCATGGCGTCGGCGGTCAGGGCGATGATCGGAACCTGGGCATAGGGGCGGCCGCCGGCCCGGATGATGGCCAGGGCTTCGTCGCCGCTCATGCCGGGCATGTGGATGTCCATGAACACCACGTCGAAGGTTTCCTGTTCCAGCGTGTCCAGAGCCTCGGCCCCGCCCGAAACGGTGAAGACGAAGACGCCGAGCGCCTCGAGCAGGGCGCGGGCGACCTCCTGGTTGGTGAGGTTGTCGTCGACCACCAGGGCGCGGATCACGGTGTCCTGCCGGAAGCCGACGGGATTGACGCCGCCGGACCCGTCCTCCGGCGCCTCGGCCGCGGGGAGGGGCAGGGTGACGGTGAAGCGCGAGCCCTTGCCGACCTGGCTCTCCAGGGTGATGTCGCCGCCCATCAACCGGGCGAGCTCGCGGGAGATGGCGAGGCCGAGACCGGTGCCGCCGAAGCGACGGGCTATGCTGGAATCGGCCTGGGTGAAGCCCTGGAACAGCCGGGCGCAGGTCTCGGAGTCCATGCCGTGGCCGGTGTCGATCACGGCGATGGACACCAGCGGCCCCTGGCTGGAGACCGTGATGCGAACCTCGCCGGCGGCGGTGAATTTGATGGCGTTGGAGACGAGGTTGAGCAGGATCTGACGCAGCCGGCCGGCGTCGCCCAGCACCCACTGGGGCGTGTCGGGGGCGATGTCGCAGATGAAGGTCAGGCCCTTTTCCTGGGCGGCGGTCTCCCAGAGCTCGGTGACCTTGGCGATCTTCTGCTCCAGGTCGAAGGGCGCGAGCACGATGTCGAAACGGCCGGCCTCGATCTTGGCCAGGTCGAGGACGTCATTGAGAATGGTCATCAGCCCGCCGCCGGACCGCAGCAGCGTCTGGACGTAGTTGTCCTGCTGGGCGGTCAGCGTGGTGCGCTCCAGGGCGTGGGCCATGCCGAGCACGCCGTTCATCGGCGTGCGCAGCTCGTGGCTCATCATCGCCAGGAAGGCGGACTTGGCGCGGTTGGCGGCGGTGGCGGCCTCGGTCTGACGAGCCATCTCCGCCTGGGCGTGGGCCAGGGCCTTGCCGGCCTCCACATTCCGCTGGGCGGAGATCAGGGCGTAGCCGACGCAGATCAGCAGGCCGACGACGGCCATCAGCTGCTCGGGGCCGTGGAAGCGGGGCGCGAGGATCGGCACGGCGATCATGGCCGCGGCCGGCGGGGCGGTCAGCACCACCAGGGAGAACCGGGACCTGAAGGCGTGACTGATGGCGTTCAGGAGCAGGGAAGCCCAGATCAACAGGGCGATAAAAGCTGTGCCAGTCTTCGGGCTGAGCCAGAAGAACACGCCAAGCATAACCCAGGTCGACGCGCCAGCCAGGGTTGCGGCGAGATACCGTCGGCGATGGGTGAGTGTTAGGGGAATACCTGCGGCATGCGGGGCGGTAGTCAGCCACATCATCAACTCAACCAAGAGTATGGCTGCGCACCAGGTGAGGCCCAGGGACACCCCCAGGGTCGCGGATATCAGAGCGGCCGAAACAAAGGCCACAATGACCCGTCCAGCCGTGAGCTTTCGCGCCGCCACGGCCAGATCGTCGAATCCTTCGTCGTACGCCAACAGCTTCATCACTACGCCCAATCCCCCGGCGCGGAATATCTGCTGCATTGCGGAATATAGGTTTAACGCAAACCCATTCCGTAGCTTAGGGCGAAGTTTTGAGCGAACGCGACTAGGCGAAGTGTCGGGGACCGGCGTGGACCAAGCGGAGCGGGCGGTCTGCCGGGGGACGAGCGCCGACGGCGCGCCTCGCCGCATTGGGACGAGGCGCCACCGGGATGGCGTCAGCGGTCCTGCTGATATCCCTGGTTGTGGGTGTTCTGGAACAGGTTGCCCTGACGGCCCTGTTCCTTGAGGTTCACGTCACCGTCGCCGGGGTCGCTGGACTGCAGGCCTGTGGTCTCGTCACGACGACCCTGGGTCGAGCCGTCGATGTCCGGCTTCTGGCCCCTGAAGGCGCGTTGTTCCGGCGGGATCGGGGGAGCCTTGGAGGTCATGGGTTCGTCCTTTCCGTGAGGAAGAAGAACCGATGGGCCCGGAGGCTTGTTCCTAGGGCTAAGCCGCGTCCAGGCCGATATCGAGCACCGAGACCGAGTGGGTCAGGGCGCCGACGCTGATCACGTCCACACCGGTGCGGGCGATGGCGCCGACCGTCTGGAGGTTCACGCCACCCGAGGCTTCCAGCACCACGCGGCCATCGACGATCGCCACGGCGCGCGCCAGATCCTCAAGGCTGAAGTTGTCCAGCATGATGACGTCGGGCCGGTGGGGCAGGGCCTGTTCGAGCTGTTCGAGGCTGTCGACCTCGACCTCGATCTTCATCAGGTGGCCGGCGGCGGCGCGGGCGCGCTCGAGGGCCTTTCCTACGCCGCCGGAAGCGGCGACGTGGTTGTCCTTGATCAGGATGGCGTCGTCGAGACCGAAGCGGTGGTTGAGGCCGCCGCCGCAGCGGACGGCGTACTTCTCGAGATGGCGCAGACCCGGTGTGGTCTTGCGGGTGTCGGCGATCCGGGCCTTGGTCCCGGCCACGGCCTGGACGTAGGCTGCGGTGAGGGTGGCGACCCCGGAGAGGCGGCCCAGCAGGTTGAGCGCCGTGCGCTCGGCCGAGAGCAGGGCGCGGGCGTTGCCCTCCACCCGGGCGAGCACGGTTCCGGGCGCGATGGCGTCGCCGTCGGCGACCAGGGCGGTGAAGCTGGCGGTGGGATCTAGAGCCGCGACCGCCAGGCGGGCGCAGGCCAGGCCCGCGACGGTCCCGGCCTGACGTGCGCCGAAGGTGGCGGAGAACCGGGCCTCGGCCTCGATGCAGGCCTGGGCGGTGACGTCGCCGGCGCGGCCAAGGTCCTCGGCGAGCGCCATGCGGACCACGGGCTCGATGAGCAGATCAGGGATGGGTTCGATCATTCTGCCGCGTACCGGACGCCGGAACCGGCGAGGGTGAGAAGGGTGCGGGCCGGTTCGGCCGCTTCGGGATAGTCGGCGCGGAAGTGGGCGCCGCGGCTTTCGCGGCGCGCCAGGGCGCAGGAGGCGACCATGCGCGCGGAGACCAGCGACGGCGACAGCCCGTTGACCGCTTCCAGGTCGTCGATTTCGGCGAGCAGGCGGGTGAGGCCGGTGGCGTCGCGGACCACGCCGGCGTCGCGGCTCATGCCGATACGCAGCTCCGCCAGGGCGGCCGGCGGCAGATCGGCGGCGGCGAGGGTCTTCAGCAGCCGGGCGGAGGGCTCGACCCCATCGCGGGCGGCCTGACCGGCGCGGGTCCCGAACACGGCGGCTTCCAGCAGCGAGTTCGACGCGAGGCGGTTGGCGCCGTGGACGCCGGTGGAGGCGCACTCGCCGGCGGCGAACAGGCCCGCCAGGCCGGTGCGGCCATCCGCGTCCGCCGCGATCCCGCCCATGTGATAGTGGCAGGCCGGCGCGACGGGAATGGGAGCCACCCGCGGGTCGACGCCGCCGGAGAGGCAGGCGGCGAACACCGCCGGGAACTCGTCGGGGAAGTGATCGCCCACCGCCGCCCGGGCGTCGAGGAAGGCGCCGCGCCCGGCCTCACGCTCCGCATGGATGGCGCGGGCCACCACGTCGCGGGGCGCGAGCTCGGCGTCGGGGTGGTAGCGCGCCATGAAGGGCAGGCCCGCGCCGTCGATCAGCTTGGCGCCCTCGCCGCGCAGGGCCTCGGTGGCCAGCGGCGCAGGATCGCGGCCGATGTCGATGGCCGTGGGGTGGAACTGTACGAACTCAGGGTCGGCGATCTGGGCGCCGGCCAGGGCGGCGAGACCAAGGCCTTCGCCACGCAGTTCCGCSGGGGTGGTGGTGACGGCGTAGAGGCCGCCGATCCCGCCTGTGGCCAGGATCACCGAAGGAGCGGTGATCTCCACCAGACGGCCGGCTTCCTCGACGAGGACGCCGCGGATCGCGCCGCCGACATCCTGCATCAGGCCGCGCAGGCGGGCGCCGGGGCGCACCTGGATGTGACGGGCGGAGAGGGCGGTCTTGGCGACCGCAGCCATGATCGCCTGACCGGCCTGGTCGCCCTTGACCCGGGCGACGCGCGAGCGGGAGTGGGCGGCTTCCAGACTGGTGGCGAAAGCGCCGTCCGCGCGCCGGTCGAAGGGCGCGCCGATATCGGCTAGGTGGCGTACGGCCGCCGCGCCCTCATCGGCCAGCAGGCGGGCCATGACCGCGTCCACCAGACCGGCGCCTGCGGCCACGGTGTCGGCGGCGTGCAGGGCCGGCGCGTCGTCGTCGGACAGGGCCGCGGCCATGCCGCCCTGAGCCCAGGCCGACGAACAGCCGTGGTTCACGGGCGCGCCGGTGAGCACCAGCACCTTGCGCGGGGCGGCGGCCAGGGCCGCGGACAGACCGGCTAGTCCGGCGCCTACGATCAGGACGCCGTCGTGGTGGAAGCGGTCCATGGCGGACCTCCCTGTGACTGCGATCAGATCAGCTCGACGTCGACGTGGTGGCGCGCCTTGACCAGGTCGTAGCGGGCGGGGGCGATGGGCGGGGGCAGGTCGATCATCCGCTGCACGGCCAGGCGGGCGCGATCAGCGATGGCCGGATCGACGGTCACCTCATAGCGGTCGTGGAGCAGCGCCTCGTAGATGTTCTCGAGCGTGATCCGCTTCATGTGCGGGCAGAGATTGCAGGGGCGCACGAACTCGGTGTCCGGAGCGTCGGCGGCGACGTTGTCGGCCATGGAGCATTCGGTGATCAGCACCACCTGCTTGGGCTTCCGCTGGATCACGTAGTCGTTCATGGCCGCCGTCGAGCCGGCGAAGTCGGAGACCTCAAGCACCTCGGCCGGGCACTCGGGGTGCGCCAGAATCTCGGCGCCCGGATAGGCGGCGCGCAGTTCCAGGATGTCGGCGGCGTTGAAGCGCTCGTGCACCTCGCAGCGACCAGCCCAGGCGATGATCTTGATGTCGGTCTGGCGGGCGACGTTGCGGGCCAGGAACTCGTCGGGGATCAGGATGACCCGGTCAACGCCCCACTGGCGGGCGGCTTCCTCGACCACCTGCACGGCGTTGGCGCTGGTGCAGCAGATGTCGGTCTCGGCCTTCACGTCGGCGGTGGTGTTCACATAGGTGACCACCGGCACGCCCGGATAGCGCTGCTTGATCAGGCGCACGTCGGCGCCGGTGATCGAGGACGCCAGACTGCAGCCGGCCAGCAGGTCGGGGATCAGCACCTTCTTCTCGGGGCTGAGGATCTTGGAGGTCTCGGCCATGAAGTGGACGCCGGCCTGAATGATCACCGCGGCGTCGGAGCGCGCGGCTTCCTTGGCGAGGCCCAGGCTGTCGCCCACATAGTCCCCCACGCCGTGGAAGATCTCGGTGGTCATGTAGTTGTGGGCGAGGATGACCGCGTTCTTCTGCTTTTTCAGGCGGTTGATTTCGGCGATCAACGGGGCCTGGAGGCGCCACTCCATCGGGGTGACATGCCCCTTCACCTTCTCCCAGATGGGAGCGGTGTCGGCTTCTACCGCGGGCGTGAACGCAAATTGCGAACCGTCAGCCATGGCGTCCTCCTTATGCTCAAAGTGAGCATTTCCTCGGCCTCAAAAAACGCCGCGGAAATCTGGGGCGTCTCCGTCGGCGTCCTGATTATGCTCAAAAGGAGCAAAACCGATGGATCACATATAGACCTGTGACAGGAGCGCGACAAGCTCGGATGCTGAAAGAAAAACTCAAGCCGCGGCGGAGGAACGCTGAATGACCTGATCGATCATGCGCGCAAGGTCCTCGCCGGAGTAGGGCTTGGTCAGGAGCGGCCAGGGCGCGCCCTCCGCGGGGCCGAGGGTTTCGCCGGTGTAGCCGGACGACAGGATGATCGGCAGATCCGGTCGGAGCTGGACCGCGATCCGGGCCAGATCAACACCGGTCTTGTCGCCGGGCATGATCAGATCGGTGAGCATGAGGTCGAGGGCCTGGCCGCTGCCGAGCACTTCGATCGCCGGCGGAACGCCATCGGTCCGCACGACCCGGTGGCCGAGATCTTCCAGCAGGGCCGCGACCATCGCCCCGACCGCGAGATCGTCCTCCACCAGCAGGACCGTCAGCGCATCGGCCTTGTCGGCCGTCGCCACCTGCGGATCGGCGACCTCGGGCGTGGTCGCTACCGCGGCGGTCTTGGGCAGGTAGAGCCTGACGGACGCCCCGTGGCCGGGAGCGGAGTCCAGCGCCACGCCGCCCTTGCTCTGATGGACGAAGCCGTAGACCTGCGACAGGCCAAGGCCCGTACCCTTGCCAACTTCCTTGGTGGTGAAGAAGGGCTCGAACACCCGGGCCATCACCTCGGGCGACATGCCGACGCCCGTGTCATGGACCGACAGGCAGACATAGTTCCCAGCGGGCGTCTCAGGCAGCTCGCCCTCGGCGAGGCTGCATTCGGTTGTCTCCACGCGGATGGCGCCGCCCTGGCTCACCGCGTCGCGCGCGTTGACCACCAGGTTCATCAGCGCGGCCTCGAACTGGCTGGGATCGATCATCGCCATGGCGTTCGGCGCGGCGGGGGGGATGGTCAGGGGGACGGCCCCGCCCACGGCTCGGCGCAGGAAGGGGTCGGACTGGGTCAGCAGGTCGTCGACCAGGACGACCTGGGGCTTCAGCGCCTGGCGGCGGGAGAAGGCCAGGAGCTGGTGGGTCAGGCGTTCGCCGCGCTTGGCGGCCTCAAGGGCGGCCTCGGTCATGCGCTCCCGGCGACGGGTGTCGTCGGGATGGCGCTGCATCAGGTCCAGGGCGCCGATGATCACGGTCAGAAGGTTGTTGAAGTCGTGAGCCACGCCGCCGGTGAGCTGGCCCACCGCCTCAAGCTTCTGGGCGTGCCGCAGGGCCGCCTCGGCCTGCTCGCGACCGGCCAGGGCCTCCTCGACGCGCTCGGCCAGCAGATCGTTGATCCGCAACAGGTCGGCCTCGGCCTGCTTGGTTTCGGTGATGTCGAAGCCGATGCCGATGAAGCCGTTGAACTCGCCGTTCGGGGCGTAACGGGGCTGGGAGATCGAGCGGATCCAGCGCCATTCGTCGTCGGCGCGGCGATAGCGGGCTTCCAGATTGAACTGCCGGCGAGAGCTTTCGCCGGCGTATTGCTCCTGCAGGATGCGGTCGATGTCGGCGGGGTGCAGGCGCTTGCGCCAGTCGAAGTCGATGGCGCCTTCGTAGGCCTCGCCGAGGTAGTTCACATAGGCCTGGTTGACGAACTCGCGCTTGCCGTCGGCCCGGGAGACCCAGAGCAGGACCGGGGCGCTGTCGGCCAGGGCGCGGAAGCGCGCCTCGCTCTCACGGACCTGATCGTCGGCCTTGTGGCGCTCGGTGACGTCGATGTTGACGCCGACGGAGCGGATGACCCGGCCTGTCCCGTCGCCGATCATCTCGCCTCGGACCAGCAGCCAGCGCACCTGGCCGTCGGGCCAGATCACCCGGTACTCGATCGACTTGAGATGTCCGGTCTTGAGGGAGCTACGATTGTTCGCCCGCACCATGTCCCGGTCATCGGGGTGGATGCGCTCCATCTGGGTCTGGATGCTGGGAGTCGTGCCCGGCGCGATCCCCAGGTTGCGGTAGATGCTGGCGGACCAGACGCCTTCGCCAGTGATCATGTCCCAGCTCCAGAGGCCGACGTCGCCGGCCTCCTGCGCCATCAGCAGCCGTTCCTCGCTGGTGTCGAGAGCCGCCTGGGCGTCGGCCAGCCGCAGAAAGTTCTCGCGCGCGGCCGCGGCCACCACCACGGTGATGGCGCCGGAGATCGCGAACATCAGGGTCACCGCGTCCTGGGGCACGGCGACGAAGACCGGCGCATTGGCGAACATGCCCAGAGCCACCGCCGCGGCGAGGGAGGCCCAGCCCCACCGCTGGCCGGCATAGAGCGTGGCGATGATGAGCGCGGGGAACTGCGTCGCCGAGACCCCGGCGGCGTTGTTCCAGCCCAGCAGCAAGCCGCGCAGGAAGATCGCCGCCGCCATGGCTCCGACGGCGATCGCCAGAGCCATCAGGAAGGGCGGCGAACGCCGAGGGATGAGTCTGGCCAGCCATGCGGCAGGCGATATGGACACGATCTTGCCCCCACGTGCGGTCCGACGCAGACCGGGGGACGAACATGCGAGCCCTGGCGGCGAGGCGCAACACTGGATATCGGAAGCATAAGTCCGCAATTTCGCCGGCTTATCCCGGCAAGATGCTCCCTACCGCGCCGACATGGCCGGTTCAGACCAGCGCCCAGAGGCCGTCCCTGACCCTTCCGCCCATCCTGAGCTCTAGCCGAAAGCTGCTGGCGGTCATGGCCGCCGCCGTCTGCGCGATGGGGG
>BFBZ01000025.1_pt32 | contig 12018 bp, 11 predicted proteins | sample 1888401 | NCBI WGS metagenome assembly BFBZ01 (sample SAMD00112614, study PRJDB3348) | symbiont metagenome | host: Chara braunii | reverse complement strand
GCCTGGGCTTCGCCCTCGTCACCATCTTCATCCTGCTGCTGTACATTCCCGCCTTCAAGTCGCTGATCGCGACGATTGCGGAAACGGTCAGCCGGCAGATCCAGCGCCTGATCTCCCGCCCGGCCTGATCCTTTCGGAGTCCCCCTATGCGCATTGCGCTGTGCAATGAAGTTCTCGCCCCCATGTCGCTGGAGCAGCAATGCGAGCTTGCGGCGCGTCTCGGCTATGACGGGCTGGAGATCGCGCCGTTCACGCTGTCGGACACCCCGGACCAGATCTCCAGCGCGGAGGCCGCGAGGATTCGCAGGACGGTCGAGGCCAGCGGCCTTGTCGTCACCGGCCTGCACTGGCTGCTGGTCAAGCCCGACGGCCTCTCGCTGACCGCGCCCGATGCGGCGATTCGCGCGCGGACCATTGCGATTATGACAAGGCTGACCACGCTCTGCGCAGAGCTCGGCGGCACGGTGCTGGTGCATGGCTCGCCGAAACAACGCGACATCGCGCCGGGAGACACCCACGCAATTGCCCTCGCGCGCGTCCGCGACGGACTGACGCAGGTTGCCCAAGCCGCCGCCGATGCCGGCGTCATCTACTGCATCGAGCCGCTGTCGCGCCGGGAAACCGCCGTCATCAATACCGTCGCGGAGGCCGCCGACCTGGTGCAGGCGATCAACCACCCGCATCTGCGGACCATGATCGATTGCAGCGCCGCCGGCCAAACCGAGGCCGAGGACATTCCGGCCCTGATCGACCGCTGGCTACCCACGGGCTTGATCGCGCATATCCAGGTCAACGATCCGAACCGGCGCGGCCCCGGCCAGGGCGAAATGAAGTTCGCCCTGATCCTGGCAGCGCTGAGACGGCATGGCTACGACAAGACGCTTGCCGTCGAGCCCTTCGACTACTCACCCGATGGCCCCGGCGTTGCCGCCTTTGCCGTCGGATATCTGCGCGGCCTTCGCGAAGCGCTAGCCTGAATCAAGACATCGTTGCGAGTTTTATCCATGACAGCAGCCCCTTTCCGGATTCTGGACATCCAGCTCTTTGAGCGACCGGTGGTGCTGCGGCTGCCGTTCAAGTTCGGCGTGGTCACGCTGACGGCGTGCCCGCAGGTGTTCGCCCGCGCACGCATTCAAACGGAGGCCGGCCGCGAAGCTGAAGGCGCTGCAGCGGAACTGCTCGCGCCCAAATGGTTCGACAAGAACCTGGCGCTCAGCAATGACGACAATTTCAACCAGCTTCGCCAATCGCTGCGCCTCGCCCGCGAGGCTTATCTGTCCGATCGCACCGCCCGGCCGGCGTTCGGGCATTTTGCGACACACTACAAAAGCCAGATCGACGCCGCCGGCGCGCAGGGGCTCAATCCCTTGATCGCAGGCTATGGCCCGGCGCTGCTCGACCGTGCCTTGCTGGATGCGTTGTGCCGGGCGCACGATGTGTCATTCTACCAGGCGATCCAGCACAACATCACTGGGATCGACAGTGCTCTCACCCCGGATCTCGCGGGCTTCGATCTCAACGGCTTTTTCGCCTCGCTGGCGCCGGCATCCGAAATCGCCATGCGCCATACCGTCGGCCTTGTCGATGCGATCACCGCCGCCGAACTCACGACACGGGTCGATGACGGCTTGCCTGAAACTCTCGACGAAGCGATCGTCGCTTACGGATGCAGCTATTTCAAACTCAAGGTGTCCGGTGCACCGGACCCGGACATCGCGCGCCTGACCAGCATCGCCAAGGTCCTCGACCGTCTGCCGCACTACACCGTGACACTGGACGGCAATGAGCAATTTCCCGATGCAGCGACGGCTGCCGACTTCTGGCGCAAAGTGCGGGCGACGCCGGCGTTGAAACGCCTGGCAGACGCCACGCTTTATATCGAACAGCCGCTGCCCCGCGCCATTACAATCGAGACCGATGTCCGGGCGCTGGCCGGCGATACACCGGTGCTGATCGACGAGGCCGACAACACATTGGACGCCTTCGTCACGGCAATCGATCGCGGCTACACCGGCGTCTCAAGCAAAACCTGCAAGGGCCTCTACAAATCCCTGCTCAACGCCGCGCGCTGCCGGAAACTGAACCAGGGCGGCAGCACCCGTTACTTCATGTCGGCCGAAGACCTCACCACCCAGGCTGGCCTGTCGGTGCAGCAGGATCTGGCGCTGGTGAACCTGATCGGCCTCACCCATGTCGAGCGCAACGGCCATCACTATGTCGATGGATTCCATGGCCAGGGCGCCAGCAGCGCCGAGCAGGAGGCGTTTTTCGAGGCACAGCCCGGCCTCTATGAACGGGACCACGGCAACGTGCGCCTCGCTGTTCGCGATGGCCGGATCGACCTGTCGTCACTTGCGGCGCCCGGCTTCGCAACGCGTGCCGTCCCCGACTGGCGTACGTTGCAACCGCTCGCCGGCGGCTAGGTCACTTTTTCAGCTCGCCGTAGAGCTGCATCACCCGCTCCGGCAGCGCGGCGATGCGCGGCACGCGGAGTGCGCGCCGGGCGCCGAAGATCCGGTCGAGCTGCTGGAACGGGCCGTCTCCCATTCCGAACGCGAAGGTGTCGACACCGCGCCGGCGCAATTGCGACACCACCCGTCTCGCATCCTCTGCAAGATAAACCGGGTCCTGCACGTCGATATCCGATGGCTCGCCATCCGTCAGCACCAGCAGCACCCGCCGGAATGCGCGCCGCTGCGCCAACGCCTGGCCGGCATGGCGCAGTGCGGGTCCCAGCCGGGTCGAATGGCTGCTGGTGAGCGCGGCAAGACGCGCGTGAACAATCCGATCGACCGGTTCATCGAATCCCTTGATGCGGAGATAGCGGATCCGCTCGCGGCCATCGGAATTGAAGCCGTGCACCGCGATGGCATCGCCCGCATCCTGCACGGCAGCAGCCACGATCGCCGCCGCCTCGCGCTCGACCGCGAGGACTGAGCGACCCGAACGATCGCGGTCGGCGGTCGATTGCGACAGATCGAGCAGCAACACGATCGCCAGATCACGCGGGCCCGGCACGTCGCGCTGGTAGATCCGCGGCTCCGGCACCAGACCGGCGCGCCGCTCGATGGTCAGCGTAATGGCCGCATCGATATCCAGCGCGTCGCCATCGCGCTGGCCTCGGTAGCGGATCCGCCGGCCGATCGATGCATCCCGCGTCAGCGCGGAGATCCGTTTCAACTCAGCGGTATCGGCAGGCAACGCACCGCCGTTCGCCCTGTCCGTCGGTGCGTCCGCCTCCAGGACCGTCGTCCAGTCCGGGCGCTCGGTTGCCGCCGCGTAATCCCATTCGGGATAGGTCGCAACCGGCAATCCGTCGAGCAGTGTTACCGCCGTTCCGCGAGCCCGCAGGGTTTCATCGGGGCGAGCGGTCTCGTCAGTCCGTTGTCCGTCGGCCTCGTCGCGTCGCTCGATCCGCGCGGAATCGACCGGCAATTCGATCTCCTCGGTCGGCGCATCCGGCTGCTCGCCGAAATCCCACAGTGCCAGATTGTCGTCGCGATAGGCGGGCTCGACCACATAACTGCGAGCGTTGAACTGCAGCCGCATCTGTCCGAGATCGTTGCCCAGCAGCCCGCCGATCTCGCGGCTGATCGCCGGATCGCTCCACCGGTCGGCAGCGGCCGAAAACAGCGCCCGGCCCTTGCCGACCCACGCATCGTCATCGCCGTAATCCGGATCGATCAACGCCCGTACCAGGCGCGTCATCAATCCGGCAGCGGTCGCCTGGGCGGATGGCGTGCCGGTGTGAAACGGCAACCACAGCCGACGCAACCCGGGTGTGTCGCGCAGCGCCAAGGTCTCGACCCGGGCATCCTCGATCAGTGACACCAGCGCAATCTGCAGTGGTTTCAGTTGCCCGACAGGAAACCGGACAGTCGAATGAACCAGATGCGCGCCGGCATGGGCGGCAGCCGCAAGATAGATCGTGTCCGCATCGGCGCTGTCGAAACCGGGAAACGTCTCGGGCAGCGCCAGCAATCCCGCCGCAAGCGAGGCTCGCCGCGGCACCGGCAACGCTTCAACCGCGACCAGCTTGCGAAACCGCGGTTTCCTGTTCCACAGCGCTTGCATTGTCAGGGACAGCCGCCGTTCCAGCCGGGTGAAGTCGCCTCCAGCATGACCGAGTGCAAACAAGCGCAGCGACAACGCATCCTCGAGGCCAAAATAGGCGCGGCGACGCGAGGCACTGTTGCCATGGGCACGCAAGCCAGCGGACACCCAGGCGGCGAAGTCCTCGGCTCCGGCATGCGCCAACAGTTGTTCGAGACGGCCGATCGCCAAGGACACCGATTCGGGCGCGATCTCCGCAAGGTGTCGCAACGCAGCCAACACGATCATCAGATCGACTGCGGTCGGCAGTCGCGACAGCAGCTTCGGCATCGTGGAGAGCAGGACTTGCGCGCTGCGGCTGCCGGCTTCGCGACCAACGAACCGCGCAGCGTCGCCTGCCGCGAGCAGATCCGCGGCCGACCGGTCGAGCGGCCACAGCTCGGTCAGGCGCAGGAAGCCGCGAACGGTGCCTTCGCCGAGATTGGCGTTGAGCAGGCCGAGCAGGATGTCATCCCAGCCGGCCAAGTCCACTTTGTCGCCACGACGCCCCAGTGCGGTGAGTGTGGCCTGCAGCGTTGCAAGCAGGTCATCATTGTCGCGAAGCAATGCCGCAAAGCGACGGCCGGAGCGATGGTGGTCGAGGGAATGGACCTGAGCACCCGGCACGATGTCTCCTGGTCTACACACACGCCGCGATTGCGTCGCGCAGCGCGTTTCGGACATCCATGTCGTCGGTCAAGGGAACAACGATGGTGGTCTCGCAGGCATCGTCGAGGTCGATGCCGCATCCGATCAGTCGGCCGGCATTGACCAGCATGCGGGTCGACGCGCCCTCGTCCAACCCTTGTCCCTTCAGGTTGCGGCTATGCGCGGCGACCTTCACCAGAAGCCCGGCCACGTTCGGATCGATGCCGGCCTCCCGAGACACGATCTCGGCTTCCGCGGGCCGGTCCGGATAACCGAAATCCAGCGCCGCGAAACGCTGCTTGGTCGATTCCTTGAGATCCTTGATCGCGCTCTGATAGCCGGGATTGTAGGAGATCACCAACTGGAAGTCGGAATGGGCATGGATCAGTTCGCCGCGCTTTTCCAGCGGCAGCACCCGCCGGTCATCGGTCAAGGGATGGATCACCACGGTGGTGTCCTGGCGCGCCTCGACGACCTCGTCGAGATAGCAGATCGCGCCATAACGCACCGCTGTGGTCAATGGCCCGTCGTTCCAGACCGTCCCCTGCGCATCGAGTAGCCAGCGCCCGACCAGATCGGCCGCCGTCATATCCTCGTGGCAGGCCACCGTGATCAGGGGGCGGCCAAGCCGCCAGCACATATACTCGATGAACCGGGTCTTGCCGCAGCCGGTCGGCCCTTTCAGCATCACCGGCATGCGGCTCGCATAGGCCGCACTGAACAAGGCAATTTCATCCCCGACGGGCCGGTAATACGGCTCGTCGGGGATGCGGTACTGGTCGAGCAGCAACGCGGAGTTGGACACGCTCACATCCTCTCAGCATCCTGGAGATCGGGTGAACCGCACGCGATCGAGATCACGATGCGAGAAGCTCCTTCAGCTTGGCGTCGATGAAGGCGACGTCGACCGGATTGGTTCCGGGCCCGCCGGCAAAGTGCCCCCACACCGACGGCACCGGCACGAACTTCGCGTTCGGCATGTGTGCGACCTCGTTCTCGCTGTCCTCCGGTGGAAAATAGAGATCGGTCTGTCCCGGCATGACGTACGTCCGGGCCTTGATCGCCCCGAGTGCCGCCTTGAAATCTCCCTTGTAGATCTCGTTGTCGCTGATATCGCCGTTCTGCCAGGTCCACAGCATGGTCAGCAGATTGTTGGGATCCTTTGGCAGGAAAAACCCCTCCCAGAATGCGACCAGGAAATCCTCCAGCGAGGAGAAGCCGAGGGTCTTGATGTCGAGCTCCTGGCGATAGAAGGCCTGGGAAAAACCCCAGCCGGCATAGACGCGGGCCGCTGCGCGCAGGCCGCGGGCCGGCTTCTGCGTGTACCACCCCTCGTTCCAGGCGGCGTCCGCCGTCAGCGCCGCCTTGACGCCTTCCAGGAACACGAAATTGTGGCGCGAACATTTGGCCGACCCGCAGAACGGCGCCAGCAGGTCCATCATGGTCGGATAGAGCGCGCCCCAGTGGAAGGTCTGCAACGCGCCCATCGACCAGCCGACGACCATGCGAATGTGTTCGATGCCGAACTTCTCGGTGATGAAGCGGTGCTGCGCCCGGACGTTATCGTAGGCCGTGACTTTCGGAAAGCGTGGGCCATTGTAGGGTTCCGGCGTGTTGCTGGGCGACGACGACAGCCCGTTGCCCAGCATGTTCGGAATGATAATGAAATATTTTGCCGGATCGAGCGCCATTCCGGGTCCGACCAGCCATTCATTGTCGTAGTGCTGGCCGGAATACCAGGTCGGGTACACGATCACATTATCCTTGGCCGCATTCAGCTTGCCGAACGTCTTGTAGGCGAGCTTGCAGTCGCGGATGGTCGCCCCCCGCTGCAGCGTGACATTGCCCAGATCGTAAATTTCATAATCGACGCTCATCGATCGGTCCTTCCCGTTTCTTGAAACAAAACTCGTCAAGCGGCACGCGCCGCGCTCGGCGCAGGTGCTCCAGCCTTGGCAATCACCAGATAGGTGACGCCGGCAACAACCGCGGCGGAGATCGCCGTGGACAAACCCGGCATCATGTTCTCGACCACGAAGGCGCACAGCGACCCGATCGCCCAGGCGATGAACGGTTTCGCCCGCCAGTCGGCTTCCGCATGCGCATTGGCGCGCAGCAGATACTGATCGACCAGAATGATCGCACCGATCGGCGGCACCAGGATGCCGAGCAGCGACAGCCATTGAATGAAGAACGCCCAGACGTTGCCCGCCGCCACGATGATGCCGATCACGCCCAGCACGATCGCCATGGCGCGCATATTGGTGCCGAGAATGCGCGACCAGCCGGTGGCGGCGTTATAGAGACAGTGCGAGCAGACCGAGCCGAGATTGGCGTAGAGGAAGATGAAGGCCAGGATGCTGAGCCAGGTCAGTTGTTTGCCGTTCATGTAGCCGAACATGTTGTCGACGCCGAACGGATTGGCGTTGGGCACCGCCAGCGCGGCGGTCATGACGCCACCGACCAGCATCGCCACCAGGTTTGCGAACGGAAAGGCGCTGAAGGTCGCGATCAGCGAGGCCTTCGGCGACGGCGCCCAGCGATTGAAATCCGCCGTCACCGTTCCCGCATCGATGAACAGCGCCAGCACGACCGTGAGGCCAACCCCCATCGACATGGTGGCGACGCCGTTATTTCCGGCATAATTGAAAATCGCTGTCGCAGTGGTCGTCGACGCAGCATCCGCGGCCACCCACAGTCCGAGCACCACGAACAGCGGCACGGACGCAAGTCCGATCCAGTGCAATCCCTTCACCCCGACGAAGGTGATGCCGATGTAGAGCACGCCGGCGATGATCGTCATGGCGACATAGCTCAGGCCGTAGGTCGACGACACCAGCGCGCCGGTAATGCCGGTCTGCACCGCGTACCAACCCAGAAGAAGGGTCGAGAGCAGGCCCGACGCCAGCACATAGCCCTTCTTGCCGAACACAATGCTCGCAATCAGCGCGAAGTTCATGCCACGTTTTGTTCCGATCAGGCCGAGCGCCCCGACATAGGCGAACATGATGATGTTGCCGAGGATCATGGCGATCAGGGCGTTCTTGAAGCCCATCCCCAAGACCAGCAGCGATCCCGTCATCGCACCGGTGATGATCATGGGAAAACCGAGCCACACCATGGTCACCGAGAATGCACTGCGCCGGGCGCTGAGCGGAACCGGCTCATGCTCGTATTCGTGTCCCAGGAGCTCGTCAATTTGTTCTTCGGTATGATGGACGATACCGGTATTCGCATTGTTGCTCATATCAACCCCCAATCTCTTTTTGACGTGCTACCCCGGCAAGACCTCAGTGTGCGCCGGCACGGATGCCGTGCCGGCGCAGTGTCATCGTTTAACGGTGCGCAATCTTCTGGTTCGGAATGCCTTCGATTGGACATTCGTCGGTGCCGACGGTCGGACGGGTCATGGCCTCGACCATTTCCCGCGTCCCTTCCGGATCGCTGATCCAGTTCTTGTAGAAGGTGTAGGGACAGACCGCATGGCCGCGATCGCCGTCGCCGGAATTGATCAGGCCGGTGTAGCCGCGGTGAACCAGCTTGAAGAGATGGTTCTGCGACTGCATGTTGCGGCGCGCGTCGCGGATCAGCGATACCGAGAGCTGCGCATACTGGATGCCGTTCTCCTCGGTGCCGCATTCGCCGAGGGTGCGGCCGTCGAAGCCGACGATCGCCGAATGGCCGAAGTAGGAATAGACGCCATCGAAGCCCGCCGCATTGGCGACCGCGACATAGACGTTGTTGGCCCATGCCATCGCCTTCGACATGACGACCTGCTGATCCTTGGCCGGGTACATGTAGCCCTGGCAACGCACGATCAACTCGGCGCCGCGCATGGCGCAATCGCGCCAGATCTCGGGATAGTTGCCGTCGTCGCAGATGATCAGGCTGATCTTCAGCCCCTTCGGACCATCGGAGACATAGGTGCAGTCGCCCGGATACCAGCCCTCGATCGGCACCCACGGCATGATCTTGCGGTACTTCTGCACGATCTCGCCCTTGTCGTTCATCAGGATCAGGGTGTTGTAGGGCGCCTTGTTCGGGTGCTCCTCATGGCGCTCGCCGGTCAGCGAGAACACGCCCCAGACTTTCGCCTTGCGGCAGGCGTCGGCGAAGATCTTGGTTTCCTCGCCGGGGACGCTCGACGCCGTCTCGTACATCTCCTTGGAGTCGTACATGATGCCGTGGGTGGAATATTCCGGGAAAATCACCAGGTCCATTCCCGGCAAACCGAGCTTCATGCCCTCGACCATGCTGGCGATGTTGCGCGCGTTGTCGAGGACCTGCGCCTTGGTGTGAAGGCGCGGCATCTTGTAATTGACCACGGCGACGCCGACCGTGTCCTTGCTTGAAGAAATATCACCATGCAGCATTTGCTCGACTCCTTTTCAAGTGAACGACGTAGTTTCTGCTAAACCGCCATGTGCCGCTGGATCAGTTCATCCGACAGTTCAGCGATCCCTCCCTTGGCGACGACACGCCCCTTTTCGAGCAGCGCGAAGCGATGCGAGGCGCGCCGCGCAAAGACGACATTCTGTTCGACCAGGATCACGGTGATGCCGTGCTCCCGGTTCAGCTTCATGATCACGTCCTCGATCTGCTCGACGATGTTGGGCTGAATGCCTTCAGTCGGCTCGTCCAGCAGGAGGACCTTCGGCTGCGCCAGCAGCGCCCGCGCGATGGCGAGTTGTTGCTGCTGGCCGCCGGACAGATTGCCGCCATGGCGATGCAGGAAATCCTTAAGGATCGGAAACAGGTCGATGATCCAGTCTTCCAGCCCCTTCGGGGAACGCGCCGCGAAGGTGCCAAGCTGCAGGTTCTCGCGCACCGTGAAGCGCGGCAGGATGCCCCGGCCCTGCGGCACATAGGCGATGCCCGCCTTGGCGCGCTGGTGCGTGCGCAAGCCGGAAATATCGGCGCCGTCGAGCACAAGACGCCCGGTCACCCGGTCCATCAGGCCGAGGATGCTGCGCATCAAGGTGGTCTTGCCGACGCCGTTGCGGCCGAGCACCGACAGGAATTCGCCGGACGCGACCTTCAGGTTGATATTCTGCAGCGCGCGGCTGTTGCCGTAGAACGCGTCGATGTCGGTCAGCTCAAGCATTGGTGATGCCTCCCGAGCCCAGATAGGCGCGTCGTACATCGGGATGCGCCTCCACCTCCGCCGCGGTGCCCTCCGCGAGCAGCTGGCCGAGATGCATGACGGAGATGACGTCGCCGATGGCTTTCACGAACCCCATGTCGTGCTCGACCACCACCAGGGTGTGCCTGCCCTTCAGCCGGGCAAACAGTTCGGCGGTCTTTCGCGTTTCCTGCGCGGTCATGCCGGCGGTCGGCTCGTCCATCAGGATCAGGTCGGCGTCCTGCGCGACCAGCATTCCGATTTCGAGCCACTGGGTCTGGCCGTGGGACAGATAGGCGGCCGGCTGCTCTAGTTGATCCTCCAGGCCGACCAGCACGGCCAGCCGTTCGATGTCGGCACGGCCGGAGCGACGCAGGTCCCAGCGCAAATTGCCCCACACCCCGGTTCGCTCGGCACGCGCCACTTCGAGGTTCTCGCTCACCGTGAGTTCGCGGAAGACACTCGGCACCTGAAACTTGCGCCCGACACCGGCGCGGGCGATTTCATGCTCTTCGAGAGTCTGGAGCGCGGTGCCATCCAGCGTGACCGAACCGGCGCTGGGCTTGACCTTGCCGCAGATGATATCCAGCGCGGTGGTCTTGCCGGCGCCGTTGGGGCCGATCAGGCAGCGCAGTTCGCCCTTGGCCACACTCAGGCTCAGATTGTTGAGCGCCTTGAAGCCGTTGAAACTGACGCAAACGTCGCGCAGGGCAAGATGGGAGGTCATGCGTTGCCCTCCGTCTGTTCGCGGCTTTGCGGCACGTCCTGCGCAACCTGCCGCCGCTGCGCCGACCAGCGCCAGGCGCCCTGGGCGAAGCCGGCGAGTCCCTTGGGCAGGAACAGCACCACCAGGACGAACAGCGCACCCATCACCAGTGTCCATGTCTCCAGGAAGGCGGCCGATTCCGACAGCGCCCCCTGCATGCCGGCGACCAGCACGGCGCCGAGGAACGCGCCGACCAGGCTCTGCCGGCCGCCGACCGCGCACCACACCACGACGGAAAGACTGAGCTGCACGCCGAGGAAGGTCGGCGACGCGAACTCCATCACCACGGTATAGAGCATGCCGGCAAGGCCGGCGATCGCGGCTGACAATGCGAACACGAAGATCTGGTAGGCGGCGACGTCGTAGCCGAAGTAGCGCACCCGCCCCTCATGATCGCGAATCGCCTGGACGATCAGGCCGGCCTTGCTTTTGGTGAAGGCGAATCCGATCAGCAGGCTGAGGGTCAGGCAGCCGGCCACGAGGTAGTAGGTCGCACGCCCATAGGCGTCGAACGCAATGCCGAAAATCTCGAGCTGCGCCAGGTCGGTAATGCCGTTGAAGCCTCCGGTGTAACTTTGCTGGTCGATGATCACGAGATTGAGCACGACCATGGTGGCCAGCGTGATGATCGCGACATAGACGCCCGTCACCCGCCCGCGGAACATGAACCAGCCGAGCGCCGCGGCCACCAGCGACGGCACGATGATCCCCGCGGCCAGCGCGAAGCCGAGGGATCGGAACGGCACCCAGAACCAGGGCAACCGCTCGACATTGTTCCAGACCATGAAGTCCGGCAGGCCCTCGGCGCCGGTATGGATCGGCACGGTCTTCAGCTTCAGCGCCATCGCCATGGCGTAGGAGCCGATGCCGAAGCTCATCGCCTGCCCGAGATTGAGAATGCCGCCGTACCCCCAGGACAATGCCAGCGACACCGTCAGGATTCCGAGCACCACGTAGCGTGCCGCCTTGTTCAGCAAGAAGTCATTGTTCAGGAGCAGCGGCAGCGCGAACACCAGCGCGCACACAATCAGCAGCGGGGCGATCTGCATCCCGAAACGCTGCAATCCGGTGGGTGGAGACGCTTTCAAGGTCATAGGCCGACGATCTGGTCTCACGCGCGCACGCGCGTTGTGAAAAGCCCTTCGGGGCGGAAACGGATGAGGACGACAATCGCGAGCAGGACGATGGCCTTGGCCACCGTGTCGTTCTGCAGGAATGCGATGCCGCCGGAGAGTTCACCCAGGATGAAGGCGCTGGCGACGGTGCCGGCGAGGCTCTGCACGCCGCCGAGCACGACAACCATGAAGGCGTCGACCACATAACCGGTGCCCATGTCCGGCGAGACGCTCTTCAGCGGCGACACCAGCGCGCCGGCAAGACCCGCAAGGCC
>BFBZ01000008.1_pt272 | contig 12028 bp, 11 predicted proteins | sample 1888401 | NCBI WGS metagenome assembly BFBZ01 (sample SAMD00112614, study PRJDB3348) | symbiont metagenome | host: Chara braunii | reverse complement strand
TTCCAGGCGATGCTCGACGTCCATCTCGTCGCCCCGTTCCGCATCATGCGCGCGGCATCCGAGCCGATCCGGGTGATGGCGAAGCAGGAGGCCGAGGCCGGGCGCGAGGTGTTCCGCAAGGTCGTCAACATCTCCTCGATCGCGGGCCTCTACGGCAATGCCGGGCAGGCGAGCTATTCCTCGGCAAAAGCCTCGCTGATCGGGCTGACGCGCACGATGTGCAAGGAGTGGGGCCGCTACAAGGTCAACGTCAATTGCATCGCGTTCGGCCTGATCAACACCCGCCTGACCCAGCCGATCGAGACCCAGCAGAAGACCATCGACGTCGCCGGCCGCGACATCAAGGTCGGCGTGCAGCCGCAGATGCTGGAGGCGATGGGCCGCATGATCCCGCTCGGCCGCGGCGGCACGCCGGAGGAGGCGGCGGACGCGGTCTATCTGTTCTGCAGCCCGGAATCGAACTACATCAGCGGTCAGGTGATCGTCGCCGGCGGCGGTCTGCTGATCTGATACGGGGATAACATGCACTACCGATCGTCCTGGATGACCGAGGAGCTGGACACTTTTCGTGACCAGTTCCGCAAATTCCTCGCCAAGGACCTGGCGCCACACGCCGAGACTTGGCGCGCGCAGAAGCTGGTCGACCGCTCCGCCTGGCGCGCGCTCGGCGAGATGGGCGCGCTGCTGCCGAGCGTGCCCGAAGCCTATGGCGGCCTGGGGACGACCTTCGCCTATGACGCCGCAGTTCTCGACGACCTCGAGAGCACCGTCCCGGAATTGACCACCGGCGTCTCGGTGCACAGCGCGATCGTTGCGCATTACATCCTCAACTATGGCTCGGAGGAGCAGAAGCAGCGTTGGCTGCCGAAGATGGCGTCGGGCGAGATGGTCGGCGCCATCGCGATGACCGAGCCCGGCACCGGCTCTGATCTGCAGGCCGTCAAGACCACGGCGAAGAAGCAGGGCAATTCCTACGTCATCAACGGCCAGAAGACCTTCATCACCAACGGCCAGGCCGCCGATCTCGTCATCGTCGTGGCGCGCACCGGCGGCGCAGGCTCGAAGGGCATTTCGTTGATCGTGGTCGAGACAGCGGGCGCCGAAGGCTACCGGCGCGGCCGCAACCTCGATAAGATCGGCCTGCACGCGTCCGACACATCGGAACTGTTCTTTGACAATGTCACGGTGCCGCCGGAGAACCTGCTCGGCAACGAGGAGGGCAACGGCTTCGTGCAGTTGATGCAGCAATTGCCGCAGGAGCGGCTGTCGCTCGCGATCGGCGCTGTCGCCTCGATGGAGCGCGCGGTCAGGATCACCGCCGACTACACCAAGCAGCGCACTGCGTTCGGCAAGCCGCTGATCGAATTCCAGAACACCGCCTTCACGCTGGCCGAGCGCAAGACCGAGGCGATGATCGCCCGCGTGTTCGTCGACTGGTGCGTCGAGCGGCTGGTCGCCGGCGATCTCGACACCGTGACGGCCTCGATGGCGAAATGGTGGTGCTCGCAGAAGCAGGTCGAGACCGCCGACGAATGCCTGCAACTGCACGGCGGCTACGGCTACATGCAGGAATATCCGATCTCTGTCTCTTATACACATCTAGATGTGTATAAGAGACAGCCTCTACGGCAATGCCGGGCAGGCGAGCTATTCCTCGGCAAAAGCCTCGCTGATCGGGCTGACGCGGACGATGTGCAANCCTGCAACTGCACGGCGGCTACGGCTACATGCAGGAATATCCGATCTCGCGGATGTTCATCGATTCCCGCATTCAGAAGATCTATGGCGGCACCAACGAGATCATGAAGGTCCTGATCGCGCGGTCGCTGTAACGGGGCAGTCCGGGGGCGCGCCGAGCGCGCCCCGGAATTCCGCTACCAGCACCGCCCTTTACCGCATAGCCCAATGCGGCCGCCGCATCCCGCGGCGAGTTCGGCCTTGCGCCACATTCCGGTCTATCATACCCCCGTCGGACCACGTTCCGCGCGGGCCGCCAGGCGCGCGCCATTGCCCGCAGGGAGCCCTCATGACCAAATCGAACGCCCGCACCGGAGGCCAGATCCTGATTGACCAGCTGGTCGCGCAGGGCGTGGAACGCGTCACCTGCGTGCCCGGCGAGAGCTATCTGGCGGCGCTCGATGCGTTGCATGACAGCCCGATCGACGTCGTGATCTGCCGCGCCGAGGGCGGTGCCGCGATGATGGCGGAGGCCTATGGCAAGCTGACCGGACGTCCAGGCATCTGCTTCGTCACCCGCGGCCCCGGTTCGACCAACGCCGCTCATGGCGTGCACATCGCGATGCAGGACTCGACCCCGATGATCCTGTTCGTCGGCCAGGTCGACACCGGCATGCGCGAGCGCGAGGCGTTCCAGGAGCTTGATTACAAGGCGGTGTTTGGCACCATGGCGAAATGGGCCGTCGAGATCGATCGTCCCGACCGGATTCCCGAGCTGGTCGCGCGCGCCTTCCGCGTCGCGCTGCAAGGCCGTCCGGGTCCGGTCGTGATCTCGCTGCCGGAGAATATGCTGACCGAAACCGCGGCCGTCGCCGACGCGCCGAAGGTCGAGCCCGCGGCGACCTGGCCGGCGCCGTCCGATCTCGAACGGCTCGGCACCATGCTCGCATCCGCCAAGGCGCCGATCGTGGTGCTCGGCGGCTCGGCCTGGACCGCGGACGCCGCCAAGGGCATTGCGCGCTTTGCCGAGCGTTTTGATCTCCCGGTCGCGACCTCGTTTCGCCGCGCCTCGCTGATCGACGCCGATCACTCGCATTACGCCGGCGATCTCGGCATCGGTCCGAGCCCCAAACTGAAAGACCGCATCACCGGCGCCGACGTGATCCTCTTGATCGGCGGCCGCATGTCGGAGATGCCGTCGTCGTCCTACACGCTGCTCGACATTCCCGTGCCGAGCCAGCAGCTGATCCATGTCCATCCCGGCTCGGAAGAGCTCGGCCGCGTCTACCAGCCGGCGCTCGCGATCCAGGCGACACCTGCGGCCTTTGCCGCGGCAGTCGAGACCATGAAGCCGGCGGCCACGCCGGCCTGGAAGGGCGAGGCGGCCAAGGCGCATGCCGACTATCTGGCCTGGACCGACAAGCCGCGTGAGCTGCCGGGCAGCTTCCAGTACGGCGAGGTGGTGACCTGGCTGCGCGATCGTCTGCCGAAGGATGCGATCGTCTGCAACGGCGCTGGCAACTATGCCGGCTGGATTCACCGTCACCATCGCTTCCATTCTTTCGCCGCGCAGCTCGCGCCGACCTCGGGCTCGATGGGCTATGGCGTGCCGGCGGCTGTGATGGCTAAGCGGCAGCATCCGGATCGCGTCGTAGTCGCGTTCGCCGGCGACGGCTGCTTCCTGATGAACGGGCAGGAGTTCGCCACCGCCGTACAGTACGACGCGCCGCTGATCGTCGTCGTCATCGACAATGCGCAATACGGCACCATCCGCATGCATCAGGAGCGCGACTATCCCGGCCGTGTCGTCGGCACCCAGCTCAAGAATCCTGACTTTGCGCTGTACGCCAAGGCGTTCGGCGGCCATGGCGAACGGGTCGAGCGCACCGAGGATTTCGCGCCCGCATTCGAGCGCGCGTTGGCGTCCGGCAAGCCTGCGATCCTGCACTGTCTGGTCGATCAGCGCGCGCTGTCGGTCGGCAAGGATTTTGTGCCGGAGCGGGCATGATCCGGAAAAGTGCGAAGCGGTTTTCCGACGAGATCATGCCCAAACAAGAGGCCGCGAACTGATGCCCGAGTCCGCCGGCCGTCACGTCGCGATCATCGGCGCCGGCGCGGTCGGCGTCATCAGCGCCATCGAGGCGCTCCGTGAGGGTCATCGCGTCACGCTGATCGATCCGGGCGAGCCCGGCGGCACCCAGGCGGCGAGCTATGGCAATGCCGGCTGGCTGTCGTCGCATTCGGTGATCCCGCCGGCCGAACCCGGCACCTGGAAAAAGGTGCCAGGCTATCTGATGGACCCGCTCGGACCGCTTGCGATCCGCTGGTCGTATCTGCCGAAGGCCTTGCCGTGGCTGGTCAAGTACCTGCTGTCGAGCTGGACCGAGGCACAGGTCGAGGCCACTGCGCGGGCGATGCGCGATCTGCTCAAGGACGCGCCGCTGCTGCACCGGCAGCTCGCCGAGGAAGCCGGCGTTCCCGAGCTGATCGAGCGGCGCGGCGTGATGCACGCGTTTCCCTCGCGCGCGCCCTTTGACAAGGATCTCGGCTGGCGTATCCGCAAGCGCGTCGGCATCGAATGGCTCGAGCTCGACGAAAACGAGATGCGCCAGCGCGAGCCCGACCTGCATCCGCGCTACAAGTTCGGTGTGGTGGTCGAGGAGGCGGGCCGCTGCCGCGATCCCGGCGCCTATGTCGCGGCGCTCGCCGCGCACGCGATCGCAAACGGCGCCGAGCGCGTTGCCGCGAAGGCCACGGGCCTCAAGCTGTCCGGCGACAGGCTCGTCGCCGTGATCACCGAGAGCGGCGAGATTCCCTGCGACGCCGCGGTGGTCGCCGCCGGCGCGCGCTCGAAGCAATTGACCGCCTCGATCGGCGATCGGCTGCCGCTGGAAACCGAGCGCGGCTATCATGTGATGATCGAACACCCGGAGTCCGGACCGCGCAACTCGATCATGGCGTCCGACGCCAAGATGGTGGTGAACTGGACCGACAAGGGCCTGCGCGCCGCCGGCACGGTGGAGATCGCAGGGCTCGACGCTGAACCTAACTGGCAGCGCGCCGAGATCCTGCGCGAGCACCTCTTGAGCATGTTCCCGAAATTGCCGCGGGACATTCCGCCATCGCGGATCAAGACCTGGTTCGGCCATCGCCCGAGCATGCCCGACGGCCGCCCCTGCATCGGCCATAGTCGCGCCACCCGCGACGTGGTCTACGCCTTCGGCCACGGTCACGTCGGCCTGGTCGGCTCGGCCCGCACCGGCCGGCTGGTCGCGCAGCTGCTCAGCGGCAAGCCGCCGGAGATTCCGCTTCAGCCATTCGCGCCGTCGCGCTTCCTGTAGCTGAACCGCGTTACCGGAATGCCTTGACCGGATCGAGCCGCGCGGCGCGCCACGATGGATAGAGCGTTGCGAGGAACGCCAGCGTCAGTGCCATGATCACGACTGTGGCGGTCTCCGCGACATCGACCTCCGCAGGCAGCTCGGACAGGAAATAGAGTTCGGGCGGGAAGAGCTGCCTGCCGGTCAGCCATGACAGGGATTGACGGATCGCTTCGATGTGGCGGCAGACGACAAGGCCGACAGTGAAGCCGACCAGCGTCCCCACCACGCCGATCGAAGCGCCGGTGATCAGGAATATCCTCATGATCGAGCCTTGTGAGGCGCCCATCGTGCGGAGGATCGCGATATCGCTGCCCTTGTCCTTGACCAGCATGATCAGCCCGGAAACGATGTTCAGCGCTGCCACCAGCACGATCATGGTCAGGATCACGAACATCACGTTGCGTTGGACCTGGAGCAAGCCAAAGAACGTCGTGTTGCGCTGACGCCAATCGACCAGGAAGACCGGCCGGCCTGCTGCCTCCAGCACTGCCTTGCGAAACTGGTCGATGTGATCCGGATCGGTGGTGAAGACCTCGATCCCGGTGACGTTGGTGCCGCGGTTGAAGTAGGCCTGTGCTTCCGCGATCGGCATGAAGACGAGGCCGGAATCATATTCGGACATGCCGATCTCGAACACGGCCGAGACCTGATACTTCTTGATCCGTGGCATGACGCCCATCGGCGTGCTCGCACCACGTTGCGCGATCAGCGTGATGCTGTCGCCGACGCGTGCCGAGAGCTGATCGGCGAGCCGGCGGCCGATGACGATGCCCTGGCCCTCGTCAAAATGCTCGATCGACCCCTTGATGGTGTTGCCGACGGAGGGGAGACGCGAGAGGTCGGCGGCGCGAATGCCGCGGACGAGAACGCCGGACGCCTCGGACGACGATGCCAGCGCAGTGCCGTCGACCACCGGTACGACGAGTCGGATACCCTGCACCCGGCTGATGCGTTCGGCGACATCCTGCCAGTCGGTCAGGGACCTTTCTACCGGTTGCACCAGAATGTGGCCGTTGAGGCCGAGGATCTTGCCCAGCAGCTCCTTGCGAAAGCCGTTCATGACCGCCATCACGATGATCAGCGTGGCGACGCCGAGCATGATGCCGAGGAACGAAAATCCGGCGATCACCGAGATAAGGCCTTCACGGCGCCGCGCCCGCAGGTAGCGTGCCGAGAGCATCCATTCGAACGGGGCGAACGGCTTGGTTTGCGATGGCTCTGCCACAGTCTTGCTCATGGGCCGACGGGGTCGGCATACCATCCTTTGCCGCGGGTTTCGGCCCGGTCATTTATTGCACGCTCGGCTCGCCCTGGACAGGCCGCGTCTCGTTGAGATCGACGACATTGTCGCCGTGGGCGAGAATCGCGCGTCGATGCGTAATGGCCAGCACCGTAACGTCGTCGACCAGGGTCCGCACATGGTCCATGATGTCGCGCTCGGTCGCATCGTCGAGCGCGGAGCTCGCCTCGTCGAGGAACAGCACCGACGGCTGGCCATAGAGAGCGCGGGCGATCGCGATCCGCTGGCGCTCGCCGCCCGACAGTTTCAGGCCGCGCTCGCCGACCGTGGTCTCGAAGCCGTCCGGCAACGCGTCGATAAAGGACAGGATGGCCGCCTTCCCGGCGACCTGGCGCAGCCGCGCATTGTCGTGTCCGCGGCCGAGAATGATGTTGTCGGCGAGGCTTTCGTTGAGCAGCGCAACGTCCTGGGGTACCACCGCGATGGTGCCGTACCAATCGGCACGCGCGATCTGTGCGAGGTCGATGTCGTCGACCAGGATGCGGCCTGCATCCGGCTCGATCGATTTCAACGCGAGCTTGAAGATGGTCGACTTGCCGGAGCCGGTCTCGCCGACGATGAATGTGATGGCGCCGCGGTGCGCGACGAAGCTGATCCCGCCGACGCCGCGGCCATTGCCGTAGGTGTAGTCGACGTTGTCAAAGGTGATACGCCCTTCGCGCGGAATGAAGCCCCGCGTATCCGGTGACTCACTCTCCTCGGGTGCCGCCCACATCTTGGCGAGCGGAGCCAGTTGCGCCCGTGCACGTGCCAGACTGTCCATGGTCTGGGAGATCATCTCGAAAGGGAGGTTGAGCTGGAGCAGCAATGTGTTGAACAGCACGATGTCGCCAATCGTCGTTGTCCCGGCTTGATAACGGGGCAGCAATAGCAGGAAGCTGACCGCGAACTGGAGTGAGAGCCCCAGACCGAGCAACGCCAGCGTATAGGCGCGACGCAGCATGTAGGCCCGCCAGCTGTCCTTGACCGCCTGGGCCTTGGTGGCGAAGCGGTTGCTCATCCAGGCGTGGCTGCCGAGGTGGCGCAGCGTCTCCATCGCGTTCATCGCATTACCGACGAAGCGAGCATTGTCCTGTGAGGCCGATGCGGCTTGATCGAGCAGCATCTGCGAGCGGCTGGTCGAGAGATAGGTCAGGATCAGCACCAGGGCGCCGTAACCGGCGACGATCGCCACGATCTGCTTGTCCAGCAGGGCGCCGAAGGTGACAAGCGTCAGCGTGACCTGTGTCGCGGCCGGGATGAACACGATCAGAGCAATCTGCAGGATCGTGGTCATCGCCCCGCGACCCTGGGTGCCGGCGGTCTGGATCTCGGCCGCGTTGTGCTCGATGAAGAAGTCGGATCGCTTCCGCAGGACGCGCGCGAAGAACTGCGTGCTGACGATGAAGCCGAGGTTCTCGGCGGTGATCACCGAGAGGTTCTGCACCACGCGTTGCAGCGCGGAGGCTAATCCGACCAGGACGGCGTAGATCAAGAACGCCCACAGCAGGTCCGCGACCGCGGTTTCCCTGGTCAGGCGGTCGATCAGGCGAGAGAACAGATACGGCGCCGCGATGCCGCTGGCGCTCGACAGCAACACGATCGTCGCTACCAGCAGCAGCGCCCACCGGTCAGATTTCCAATAAGCACGGAATATCTCGGCGACCGGGCCTCTGGGGAAGGGCTCGCTCATGCGGTTTGACCGGGTGGAATTGGGCGGATGGGAATGCTTCAATTCGGTCCCGGCGTCAATGACCGATCATCGAACGCCGAACGATTTTGGAAGCAATCCAGTCAGGCCGGGCCGGTCGCCCGATGCGTCATTTTCGCGACGGCGACGACCTCAGTTGTCGCCGGCCCAGGCGGTGATCGCCGCCGGCGCGATCACGCGTCGAGGCGTGTGCGGGTTGATCGTTCCGGCACTGACATCCTGCGTCTGGACGAGCAGGGTGCGCGCGAACGCCTTGGCATCCTGCTCGGTGGTGAAGGTGCGGGTCTGGCGCGCGAAGCGRTGGTGCCCGGCGTCGGGATTTCTCACGGCAAACGAGACGTACCAGATGGCCTTGTCGGTCTTCATCGCGCCTCGCTCGCGATGTCGGTCCGCCTGCGCGATCCGGAGCGCCTGCTGGCGGCTCGATGTGCAAAAAGTGCCACGACAAAAATCCTTTAGTGCAACGGTATCCAACTGAAGAACCGCTCGGCAGGAGGGCCACGCGACAGCATCGGCACGCATACCGTTACTAGCGAGTTATTATCTCTCAACCGATGGGTGAATGACAATGCGCCGCCGCTCCATTGGTTCCCGCGGCCCGTCGCCGCGGTTTTCTGGTCGTCCGAACCTGCGGGAGTGCGCACGTTGCGGCCCCGTGACGCGTGTTGCCTAGGTGGCGTTGTCCGCCTTGCCTGTCGCGGCGATGGCTTTTTCGACCTCGGCCGCGAGGGAGGAAAGGTGCTCGGCGAGCTTGGTGAACAGTTCGCGCTTCTTAATGTCCGTGGTCAGGTCGCGGATCAACGCGCACTCCGCGGCATCGGTGCGAAGTTTCTCAAGATGCGTCAGCATGTCCTGCATCTTTGCCGTCCCCGGGTTTTCGACGAACGCTAGGCGGCGCGAAACCCGGCGACAATAACGTGTGATAATTTGTCCTCGACACCCGACGAAGCAGATTCCGCCTTCGTCATTCCGGGGCTCGCCGGAGGCGAGAGCCCGGAATCTATTGCGACGCAGGTTCTGTGGATGAATGGATTCCGGGCTCGCGCCAAGGGGCGCGCCCCGGAATGACGAAGGAATGGATTGGCTTTCGGCACTGAGTTGCCCGACGGGGCAATCCAGCAAAAACGCGTCAAGTCCCTGCCACAGAAATATTTCGCTTTATCCGAAGTTCAACTCAGTGTATGGTCTGGCCGTCTCACCCGATCGAGGGGCGCTTGCGCATCGTCAGGAGTGTTGTGGTGAGATGCGGTGGACGCCGGGGTCGCGAGTGACGACGCGTGACCGAGGCGGACGGTGAAGTCGTGTGGTCCTGACGCCCCAGTGGCAGGTGTCTTTTCCGATTGCGCGGTGCGCGTTGCGAAGACGGTGACAAACAAGCCAAGTCTCGCCGGGGAGAGCACGAAGTAAGCCGTAACCCATCGCGCAGGGAAAGCCGGATTGCTCCGGTTACACCTGTGGTCCTACCCCCGAGCTTTCTACACTTTGCTCGGGGCCCATGGGTGCGATCGGCACCCGGCTTTCCCTGCGCCCTCTGTGAGTGGAGGGCGGAACGAACAGCAAAACCTCGGGCAGATCATGTCGCGAGAATGCGGATATGTGCGTGCTTCAGCGCACTGGACCAAAACTCTTCAGCGCCTCCACGACGATGATCTCGCCGGCCTCCTGCACGAAATGCCCGGCGTCGGGCAGTTCGAGCGGCGGCGGACAGTTTCGGATCACCTCCCGCAACTGGCTCATCACCGGCGGCCCGAGCACCGGGTCCTTCATGCCGACCGCCATGAAACTTTGTCCGCTCCAGTGCTGCGACCAGAAGTCCCGCGCGCGCCGCGACAGCACCGCGCCGCCGGCGTCCGGCCGGTCCGGCACCAGATTGGGAAAGCGTCGAACGCCGGCCTTGTACCGCGCGTCCGGATAGGGCGCGGCATAGGCGGCGGCTTCCTGGGCCGCGAGAGAAGGGACCGCTCGCTGCATCAGCGCTGCGATATCCATGTCCGGACTGCGATTGGAGAACGAGCGCCACGCCAGGAAGCCTTCGCCCAACGGCACGTCTCCCGTGCCGAGCATCGTATTCATCACCAGCAGCCGATCGAAGCGGTCCGCCATGTCCATCGGAATCGTCAGTCCGATCAATCCGCCCCAATCCTGGCACACCAGCATGACGCGGCGCAGGTCGAGCGCCTCGATCAGGGACATCACCGAGGATCGATGGAAATCGAAAGTGTAGATGGCTTCGTCGACGGGCTTGTCGGAGCGACCGAAGCCGAAGAAGTCCGGCGCCACGACGCGGAATCCGGCGCCAAGCAGCATCGGGATCATCTTGCGGTAGAGGTAGGCCCAGGTCGGTTGGCCATGCAGGCAGAGCGCCACCGGCCCGGTTTTCGGTCCCTCGTCGAGATAGTGCATGCGCAGCGGGCCGATCTCGACGTAGCGCGGCGTGAAGCCAAATCCGGGCAATGCGGCGAAGCGCTCGTCCGGCGTTCGAAGCGTCTGCATGTCTCTTCCTCTTCGATTCGTCATGGGCGCGCGCGCGGACGTCGCGCGCAGCACGGCTTGGCGCTCCCGCTAGCCGATCCGCACCACCATCTTGCCGAGCGCGGCACGGCTCTGCATGGTGGTGAATGCGTCGCGGAAATCCTCGAATGCGAACACCTTGCCGACCACGGGCGTCAGCCGGCCATCGTTCAACCATGCCGACAATTGCGTCATGACGCGCGCCTGGGCTTCGGGCTCGCGGCGCGCGATCTGGGCGGCATCGACGCCGATCAGGAGGCCGCCCTTCAGCAGCGGCAGGTTGAACGGCAAGGCCGGGATCTGGCCGGCGGCAAAGCCGACCACGACATGGCGGCCGTTCCAGGCAATCGAGCGGAACGCCTGCAACGAGACTTCGCCGCCGACCGGATCGAAGATCACGTCGGGGCCGTGGCCGCCGGTCGCGTCCTTCAGGGCGTCGCGCCAATCGGGCGCCGTGTAGTCGACGACAGCGTCGGCGCCGAAGCTCTTGGCGAAGTCGCGCTTCTCGTCGGTCGAGGCGGCGGCGATGACGCGGGCGCCGAGCAGCTTGCCGACCTGGATCGCGGCGATGCCGGTGCCGCCGGCGGCGCCGAGCACCAGCAATTGCTCGCCAGCCTTGAGCGCGCCGCGCTCGCCGAGCGCATAGAGCGCGGTCAGGTAGTTGGTGCGGAAGGCGGCGGCTGCCTCCATCGACAGGCCATCGGGCATGACCTCGATGGCGGCGGCAGGCACCGCGATGTACTCGGCCAGCGCGCCCGAGCGCGCCGCGCCCATCACCCGCACGCCCGGCGCGATGCCGGCGACATCGCCTGCGACCGCATCCACCACGCCGGCGAACTCTGCACCTGGTGTGAAGGGCAGGGCATCCTTGGTCTGGTAGCGGCCCTCGACCTTCAGCCCGTCGACGAAGCCGATGCTGGCGGCGTGGACCCGGACGCGGACCTGTCCGGGACCGGGGTCGGGGATGGCGATCTGCTTCAGTCCGATCCGATCGATGGGTGCATATTGCTCGACGACGACCGCCTTCATCCTGTCCTGCTCACTGCTTCGTTTCCTCTGAAAGAACCTATCTCATGTCCGTTGTTCTACGGGGAGGCCTTTTGCGCATGGCGCGGCGGCGGTCTGAGCAGAAAGCCAACATCTTCAACGACATCGCGAAATTTCCGGCGTTTACCCGTTGTTATCCCTACCAAATTCGGTAACGCGTCCTTAAGCGCATTAACGTTAGGGTTTTTCCACGCGGCCCACCTTGGGCCGTGCGCCGTCCAGGACAGGCGGGTGTCGCGTTCGCGTTGGAGTCTCCGATGGATATCATGACAGGCGCTGGGCTCTTGGCCGGCATCATCGTCATCGCGGTGATGATGTTCATGGGCGGCGACCTGCACATGTTCATCTCCGAACATGCCATGATCATCATCTTCGGCGGTTCGATCGCGGCGACCATGATCCGATTTCCGCTCGGCGTGA
>BFBZ01002010.1_pt1 | contig 12030 bp, 9 predicted proteins | sample 1888401 | NCBI WGS metagenome assembly BFBZ01 (sample SAMD00112614, study PRJDB3348) | symbiont metagenome | host: Chara braunii | reverse complement strand
ATGTATTGTCTGCATAGTTCGTATATTTAAGCTTGTTTTTAAATGCATATTATGACTTCTAAATTAGATTTACTGGAACAGAAAAAAGCGGAGGCTCTTATAGGGGGCGGAGAAAAACGGATAGAAGCACAACATAAAAAAGGAAAACTAACGGCCCGCGAACGGATCCATTTTTTGCTGGATGAAGGCTCTTTTGAAGAGATCGGCATGCTGGTAACGCACCGCAGCAATGATTTTGGGCTCGATAAGGAAAAATACCCGGGCGATGGCGTGGTAACGGGCTATGGCACGGTGAACGGCCGCCTGGTATATGTTTTTTCGCAGGACTTTACCGTCTTCGGCGGCTCCCTGTCAGAAACGCATGCCGAAAAGATCTGCAAGATCATGGACCTTGCCATGAAGAACGGCGCGCCGGTGATCGGCCTCAACGATAGCGGCGGCGCGCGGATCCAGGAGGGCGTGGTATCGCTGGGCGGTTACGCCGATATTTTTTACCGCAATGTGAGGGCCAGCGGCGTGATCCCACAGCTGTCGGCCATTATGGGCCCCTGCGCGGGCGGCGCGGTATACAGCCCCGCCATCACCGATTTTATCCTGATGGTGGAAAACACATCTTATATGTTCGTGACCGGCCCCAACGTGGTGAAAACAGTGACACACGAAGAGGTGAGCAGCGAAGAGCTGGGCGGCGCCATGACCCACGCCACCAAAAGCGGTGTCACGCATTTTGCCTGTGCCAACGAGCTGGAAGCCATCAATCATATCAAACAGCTGCTGAGCTATGTGCCGCAGAACTGCGAGGAGCCTGCACCATTTGTGCCTTATGAGCATAACGGTTCGGAGCTGCGCAGCGAGCTCAACACCATTATTCCTGAAAATGCCAACCAGCCGTACGATATGCGCGATGTGATCGCCGGCGTGATCGATAGCGACAGCTTCCTCGAGGTACATAAAAATTTTGCAGAGAACATTGTAGTCGGTTTTGCAAGGCTGGCCGGGCGTTCTATCGGCATTGTGGCCAACCAGCCCGCGGTGCTGGCAGGCGTGCTCGATATCCATGCTTCTACCAAAGCGGCGCGTTTTGTGCGCTTCTGCGACAGCTTCAATATTCCGCTGCTGGTGTTCGAGGATGTGCCGGGGTTCCTTCCCGGTACAGACCAGGAATGGAATGCCATCATCACCAACGGCGCCAAATTACTGTACGCCTTCAGCGAAGCCACTGTGCCGCGCATCACCGTCATCACGCGTAAAGCCTATGGCGGTGCCTACGACGTAATGAACAGCAAGCATATTGGTGCCGACATGAACTATGCCTGGCCAAGTGCTGAGATTGCCGTGATGGGCGCGAAAGGCGCGGCGGAGATCATTTTTAAAACCGAGATCAGCGCCGCCAAAGACAAGGATGCCAAATGGAAGGAAAAGGAAACCGAATACCAGGGCCTGTTTGCCAATCCATACCGCGCAGCCGAAAGAGGCTTTATTGACGAGGTGATCAAACCGGAGCAAACACGCGAAAAGCTGATCAGGGCTTTTGCGATGCTGCAAAACAAAGCCGATAAATTGCCAAGAAAAAAACACGGTAACATCCCATTATAACACACATGTTCTCAACCGCTGTCACACTCATCGTATTGGGGTTTTTATGCCTGGCGGGAGCTATCGTATCGCTCATCTTCACTATCATGTTTTTTGCCGGCAACAAGCCAGGGAAATTTGGCTGGCTGTCGGGTATGCTGGCATCACTGGCCGGCATGGTGATCTGCATTTTTATATTCGTGCGGAAAGCCGTGCATAAAATGGAGGAGGTTTCCAGCAACATGATCACGCAATATACCGAAACCGCCACCGAAACCCTTAACGCCAGCGGCGAAGATATGAGAAGCTATTTGCTGAAAGACAATGTGCAAACCGCTCTCCTGAGATCATACGCGAACGACACCACCATCAACAAACAATTCTATACTTATTTTGGGTTCAGGGATTATTACCGCTTCCCGCTGCGCTACCCCTATGCCATCCATTGCATCGACCTCAGGGATAACGGTTCCCTGTTCAACGAAAAGGAAGTGAGCCGCTTTAATGAGAGTGACAACGGCGATGCGGACCTAAACATTCCCGGCATCAAAAAACTGGCTTTCGATCAAAAGCTGTTGCTCCTCGAGCAACAGAACGAAACAACCGGTAGTAACACGATAGGACCTAAACCGGAATACATTCTTTTTGAGTTTGATACAGAGCAGGTTTCCAGGCACCCGGATACTAAAACGCTGTTTAGGGAAGCGAAAGCTAAAGGCTACCAGGGCCCTGATTCGCTCATGACCATTGAGCAGTATAACGCCCTTTTTTAAGAATCCAATAATTACTTTTCTATTTTGGCATATTATTGGCTAACTTTATAGAAAGCCCTTACTTTTGTCATCAAACACACGCACCATGAAAAAATTGATCGCTCTCAGCCTCTTTATTTTTATTGTATGCTCGGCATTTATCAGCGCAGATGGGGATAAGATCCCTGCCGCTACCCTGAAAGACCTCAACGGTAACAAGGTTAATTCCTCCACTTTCAGCAATAATGGCAAACCCATCATTATCAGTTTCTGGGCTACCTGGTGCAAGCCCTGCAAAAAAGAACTGGATGCCGTGGCCGAAAATTACAGCGACTGGCAAAAAGAAACCGGCGTGAAGCTGATCGCCATCTCTATAGACGATGCGCGCAGCTCGGGCAAGGTAGTGACCGATGTAAAGGCAAAGGGTTGGGAATACGAAGTATATATAGACGAAAACCAGGATTTTAAGCGTGCTATGAACGTTAACAATGTACCGCACACTTTCCTGGTAAACGGTAAAGGCGAGATTGTATGGAGCCACAACTCTTATTCTGAAGGCGACGAAGATAAATTGTATGAAAATGTAAAAAAACTGGTGAAAGGCGAAAAGCTTGAACACTAACCTCATTTTCACACCACATCTACCACTACGCCGATGAACACCAGACATTTATTTTATTTCCTTTTTCTTTCTGTTATTGTATCAGCCGCCGCAAAAGCCCAGGGGCAGGCGGTAACTGACGAGCTCAGCTCTGTGCATGGTAATTTCCAGTTCGATGGGCAATACTACCAACCCGATTCGCTGATCGGTGCGCCAACCGTGCCCGAAAAAATGCTGAGCAACGCCTTTGGCCAGGTAGCCTACACCAAAGGGAAATTCAGTGCCGGCGTGCGCTATGAAGCGTATAACAATGTGATGCAGGGTTTTGATAAGCGCTACAAAGGCCAGGGCATCATCAACCGTTATGCCCGCTACCGCACAGACCTTCTCGATATCACCATCGGCAATTTCTACGAACAATTTGGCAGCGGCCTCTCCCTCCGCGCATACGAAGAAAGGGGTCTCCTTTACGACAATTCCATCGACGGCATCCGCGTTATTTCCAACCCCTACAAAGGCATTACATTAAAAGGCCTGGTAGGCCGGCAGCGCAGCTTTTTTACCATCGGGCCTGGCAGCGTGCGCGGGTTCGACGGCGAAGTAAACATCAACGACCTGTTCGACTCGATCCTGGGACAGAAAAAAACAAAGGTGATCCTCGGGGGCAGCTTTGTGAGCAAATACCAGCAGGGACAAAGCCCTACTTATGTATTGCCGGAGAACGTGGGTACCTTTGCGGGCAGGATGAACGTGATCAGGGGTGGGTTTAATTTTTATGGCGAGTATGCCTCCAAGAACAACGACCCTTCTTACACCAACAACTACTGTTATCACAATGGCGAGGCCATGTTCCTGTCCACTTCATACGCCACCAAAGGCCTTTCATTCTTATTGCAGGGCAAGCGTATTGATAACATGAGCTTCAGGAGCGACCGTGATGCCTCCCTGCAGAACCTGCTGATCAATTACCTGCCGGCCACCACCAAGCAGCATACCTACCTGATGCCGGCTTATTATCCTTATGCCACGCAGCCCAATGGCGAACTGGGTTACATGGCCGAAGTACAATACAAGGTTAAAAAAGGATCACCGCTGGGTGGCAAGTATGGTATGGACATCACCGTTAACTTTTCAGCGGCCGATGGCCTCAAAAAACATTACCTCAACGATACGGCTTTTGGCCGCAATTTCTACAGCGCTGAGTGGGGCAAGATCGGCGATCCATACTACCACGATTTCTTTGTGGAGATCACAAAAAAATTCTCTAAGAAATGGAAGGCTACCGCTCTTTACACCAATCAATTCTACAACAAGAACATTGTACAGTTTGGCTCGCCTACCGCCGGCTACCAAAATATCAAGACCAATACCGGGGTGCTCGATATTACCTATAAGTATGCTTCATCGGCAGCCATTCGCATGGAGGCACAGGCCATGTTTACCAAGCAGGACAAAGGCAGCTGGGCGGTGGGCCTGCTCGAATGGACGCCAAGCAGCCACTGGTTTGTGGCGGTGCTCGACCAGTATAATTATGGCAATAACGACCCCAACCTGAGGCTGCATTATTTCCTGGTGAACCTGGGCTACACCAAGGATGCGCACCGGATCTCCATCAGCTATGGCAAGCAGCGCGCAGGTATTTTCTGCGTGGGTGGCGTGTGCCGCAATGTGCCGGCTTCCAACGGCCTGGCCATCAATATTACCACCAGTTTCTAAACGTTAAAAACATGAAATTGCTTTTCATACATCCTTAAATTTTTTATCTTTAATATGATGAAATCACTTCCATATATTGCCATATCAACACTTGTGGCGTTGGTGATGGGCTGCGACTACGTCAATAAGCCTACGAACGTATCGCCGCAGGGCAATACCGGTGGCACCGGCACTTCTACAGTGGTAGCTGTGCCCCGCAAGGTGCTTATAGAGGATTATACAGGCCATACCTGCGGCAACTGCCCTAAAGCGGCGATCTCGGCCGATAACCTCGAAAACACCTACCATTCCAATGTGATCATTATAGCCGTGCACGCTGGGTTCTTTGCCCAGCCAGGAGCAGCACCTTACACAGACGATTACAGGAGCACAACGGGTACCGATTGGGACAATTTCTTTGGCATTGGCGCTGCAGGCAATCCAAACGGTATGATCAACCGTAAGGATTATCCAACGGGCAACCACATCAAAGCTTATAGCAGCTGGTCTACTGATGTAGCGCCTTATATCAACCAGCCCGCTGATGCCAAACTTACCCTGGTGCCTACTTACAACGCGAGCGCCAAAACACTCGACATGAGCGTAAAGACCAAGTTTATAAACGCGCTTACCAACAATTATAAATTATCGGTGGTATTGACGGAAGACAGTATTACCGGCCCCCAGAAAGATTATACCCAAAACCCCGACGAGGTGCCTAATTACGTATTTAAGCACATGCTCCGCGGCGGCATTAACGGCAGCTGGGGCGATGCCCTCAATACAGCCCCGGTGGCTGCCAACGACAGTATTACCAAAACATACAGTGCCTTTGCCATTAACCCGGCATACAACGATAACCGCCTCTACGTAGTAGCCTTTGTATACAACGCCGCTACCTACGAAGTGATCCAGGTTGAAAAAGTAAAGATCAGGTAAAAATATACAGGCATTAAAAAAGCCCCGACCGGATTGGCTCGGGGCTTTTTGTTTGTTACGATGATGGTCAGGCGCGCAAGCTGGCTCCCAGCTTGTCTGTATAAACCTTCACCAGTTTCTGCATCACGTGGTCTATCTGCTTATCGGTGAGCGTCGCCTGGTCATCCTGCAGGGTAAAGCTTAACGCGTAGGATTTTTTATCCTTGTCGAGCTTGTCGCCCTCATAGATATCGAAGAGGTTCACCTCTTTCAGCAATGTTTTTTCAGAGGCGAATGCCAGCGCCTCCAGTTCCCGGTACGTCACTTTTTTATCGAGCAGCAAGGCCAGGTCGCGCCTCACCGCAGGGAATTTAGGAATTTCCGCAAAGCGGATCTCGCTTTTATGGGCCAGCGCCAATACCTCGTCCCAATGAAAGTCTGCATAAAATACCTCCGCGCCAATATCCATTTTTTTACACAGGGTTTTATTTACCGCGCCAATCACTGCCAGGGGTTTGTCCTTGTGCTTCAGCAGCAGGCCATAGGCAAGCTCCGCCTGCGTATGATCTTCTGTTTTATATGCAATGCCAAGGCGTTTCAGCACCTGCTCCACGCAACCTTTGATGTAGGCAAAATCAACCTTGTTATTTTCCCCATAAGGGTTTTCGGTATATTTCCTGCCCGTAGCAAATAAAGCCAGGTGCCTCGACTCCGCATACCTGAAATCAGCACCGTCATTTACCCGGTAGGTTTTGCCAAACTCGAACATTTTAAGGTCGGCACTTTTGCGGTTTATGTTATAGGCCAGTGCTTCCAGCCCGCTGAAGATCATGTTGTGGCGGAGCACATTAAGGTCTGAGCTCAATGGGTTGAGTAGTTTCACGAGAGGCTCATCGCCACCATAGTAATTTTCGCGGCTCAGCGATAAGCCCATCATTTCATAAAAACCATAAGACACCAGCAGGTCTGCCGCCATATTTTCGGTAACAGTAGCCGTTTCCCTGTCGGCATAGGCTGTTGTAAACCTGATCTGGGCAGATGGCTCTACGTTGTTGTAACCGTAGATACGCATCACCTCCTCTATGACATCTGCTTCCCTTGTCACGTCCGTTTTATAACGCGGCACCGACAGCAGCAGCCCATCGGTTCCTTCTGTCACGATGCTGATGCCTACAGCAAGAATGATCTGGCGAATGGTGTTCTTATCGATCTCCTTCCCGATCAGGGCCTGGCAATTGTTGTATGAAAAAGCCACCTTAAATGGCTCAAGTTTTTCAGGATACAGGTCCATGATGCCCATGCTTACCACGCCACCGGCCAGCTCAAAGACCAGGGCAGCGGCACGCTTCAGCGCGTCTATGGTCATATCAGGGTCTGTGCCACGCTCAAAACGGAAAGAAGCATCTGTTTTAAGGCCGTGGTATTTGGCCGTGCGGCGCACAAATCCCGGATCGAAATAAGCACTCTCGAGGAATACCGCCGTGGTATGCTCCGTTACGCCACTATCAGCCCCGCCAAATACGCCGGCTATGCACATAGGCGCCTCCGCGTTACAGATCATCAGGTCGTTCGACGACAGCTTGCGTTCCACACCATCCAATGTTTTAAATAAAGTGCCTTCTTCGCAGGTTTTTACCACAACCTGGTTGCCTTTTATCTTTTCAAGATCGAACGCGTGCAGGGGCTGACCCAGCTCGTGCAGCACAAAATTGGTGATATCAACCACGTTATTGATAGGCCGCAGGCCTATAGACCTGAGCCTGTTCTGCAGCCACTGCGGCGATTCTTTCACCGTGATGCCACTGATGACCAGGCCGCTGTATCGCCCACAGGCTTCTGCGTTCTCGATCTTTATTTCCMCCTTATTGMCCCCCGTGGCCACGGGTAGTTCGTTGATGCCGGTGACAGAAGCCCTGTAAGCATCCCTGCCGATGTGTGTATTGAGCACAGCCGCCAGGTCGCGCGCCACGCCATAATGCGAGGCGGCATCCGCCCGGTTGGGCGTGAGGCCGATCTCCAGCACATGGTCCGCTTCTACCTTAAATAAAGCAGCGGCGGCCATTCCTACAGCTGTAGCGGGTGGCAACACCATGATACCTTCGTGGCTTTTGCCCAGGCCGATCTCGTCTTCCGCGCAGATCATCCCTTCGCTCACCGCGCCCCTGATTTTCGATTTTTTGATTGTGAAAGGCTCTCCTTCGGTTGGATAGAGCGTGGCGCCAACAGTGGCTACCAGCACTTTCTGGCCAGCCGCTACATTGGGAGCGCCGCATACGATATGAAGAGGCTCGCCTGTACCTATGTTCACTTTGGTGAGGCTGAGCTTGTCCGCATCAGGATGCTTTTCTTTTTCGATCACCTCTCCTACCACAATGCCTTTCAACCCACCCTTCAGGCTTTCAAACATTTCGGTGCCTTCCACTTCAAGGCCACAGGCCGTTAAATGATCCGCTACCTGCCCTACATCCAGGCCTTCCAGGTTTATCAGCGTGCTGAGCCAATTGTAAGATACCTTCATACTCTCTGAGAAAATAAAAGCTAAAAATACGAATTTTTTACTCTGTAATTTGCACCTTTGCAGGGGTGTATAAAACAGGAACTGACATACGCAAAGCACGGCTGCTGCTGGAAGAGGAAGAGCTGGTGGCTATTCCTACCGAAACAGTGTATGGCCTGGCAGCCAACGCGCTGCAACCCATGGCGGTTGCCAAAATATTTGAAGCTAAGCAGCGCCCGCATTTCGATCCTCTCATCATTCACACCAACAGCCTCGAAAAGGTATACCATTACGTCACAGAAATTCCACCGGCACTGCTGTCGCTGGCCAAGGCTTTCTGGCCCGGGCCACTCACGCTGCTGCTGCCCAGGAAACCGGTGATCCCCGATCTTGTTACCGCCGGCCTCGACACCGTGGCTGTGCGCATCCCACGACATGAACTGACGCTGGCGCTGTTGTCGGAGCTGGATTTTCCGCTGGCAGCGCCAAGCGCCAATCCTTTTGGTTATATCAGCCCCACTACTGCCGGGCATGTACACGCCCAGCTGGGAGAGAAGGTAGATTACATCCTTGATGGCGGTCCCTGCGAAGTAGGGCTTGAATCGACCATCGTGGGCATTGAAAATGACGAGGTATGTATTTATCGCCTCGGCGGGCTTTCCGTACCAGACATTGAAGCTGTGGCAGGGCCTGCAATACTGAAGATCAGCCTGTCGTCAAATCCCAAAGCACCTGGACAGCTCAAAAGCCACTATGCCCCGCGCAAGCCATTATTGCTGGGCAACCTGCAGGAGCTCGACAGGCAACATGCCGACTCGAAAACGGGCGTGATCTGTTTCGGCGAATTCAGGAGCCTGAACCCGCAGGCCATCATCAAAAACCTGTCTGTAACAAGAAACTACAAGGAAGCCGCAGCTCACCTGTTTGCCATGCTGCGCGAGCTCGACGAGAGCGATTGCGAGCTTATTATCGCAGCACTGTTACCGGGCGAGTATCTCGGCCTGGCCATCAACGACCGGCTGAGCAGGGCTGCTGCCGGATCACACGATATCATTTAAAAAAAACAGGTCAGGCGTTCACCAGCGCCGATCTCAGGATACTGTCGAAAAGGAATTTACCGTCTTCGTTTTGCAGGTATTTGTCTGCAGCTCTTTCGGGGTGGGGCATCATGCCAAATACATTTTTACCGGCATTACAAACACCAGCTATATGATCGGTAGCACCATTGGGATTTGCTGCATCACTCAACTCCCCATGCTCATCACAGTAGCGGAACAGCACCTGGCCATTTTTATGGAGCTGCGTGATGGTGGCGGCATCTGCAAAATATTTGCCTTCGCCATGCGCAATAGGGATCTTAAGCGCACGGGCCGGAACAGCCCTGGTAAGGATGGTATCGTGGTTCTCCGCTTTGATATACACGTTGCGGCAAATGAATTTACGGCTGTTATTGTGCAGCAGGGCGCCGGGCAACAAACCGCTTTCGCAGAGGATCTGGAAACCATTGCATACACCGAACACAAAGCCGCCTTTATCAGCATGCCGGGTAACGCTTTCCATGATGGGCGAAAACCGTGCAATGGCGCCGCTTCTCAGGTAATCACCATATGAGAACCCTCCGGGCAGGATAATATGCGTACAGCCTTCGAGGTCAGTATTTTTATGCCACAGCTTTACGGTATCCTGTTTCATCAAATCACGAAGCACATATACCATGTCTTCGTCACAATTGGACCCGGGAAATACAACAACGCCAAATTTCATGTTCGGTTTTTTTAGAGCTACAAAGTTAATAAATCCGCATGGAAGCGCCGTGTTTTTTATAAACAAAAACCCCGCAACCAGCCATAAACATGGGGTCTTTACCTTCAGATGATCGCCAACCGGTGCAGGTATATCACCGCAAAACCGCCCAGGAGAAGGAAAAGCAGGGTATTGGCTATTTTAAGCTGTTTCATCTCCCCGAGGTAATCGCCTATCAGGATGCTGAGCGGGATGGTGCAGGAAACGAAGATGAAGTCATTGCTGTCGGGCAAAAACACGTTGATAATGAACAGGGCCAAGAGCCAGAGCAGGATGTATTTTGTTTTCTGGGTCTTGATCTTTGCGCCAAAGCCCCTGCCGAGATACGATACAACGGTTAGCAGGAACAGCAAAACCAGCATGAGCAGGAAAGGATCGCTATATTCTGATAACAGCGGGCGCCCGAAAGATCTCATGGTGTCGCCGAACACCCCGAACAAAGACCAGATGTCCTTATTCATCAGGTAGCTGATGCTCATAAAAAGATAAACCGGCAACAGGAACCCAATGAGGGTAATACTCCAGTCGCGCCAATGAAAGGGCCGCAGGATACTGAGCATCATAAAGCATAATGGAAACAGCAGCAGGTCGCTGACGTAGAAGAAAGGTGCGATCCCCATAAAAAAGCCCGCTTTGAACAGGGCAGACAAGGCATGATCGGCCCGGTACGTGTCCATGAAAAAATAAAGGGACAGCAGCACAAATATATTGGCCACCAGGGCCGGGTGCACAAGGCTGTTGCCAATACTGGAAAACGCGAGCAACAGGTACAGGAAAGCGGGGATGTAATTGTTTTTAGCCACAATTTCCTGCTGAATGGCCAGGAAATTTACCAGCGCGGCGCCCAGCAGGATCACCAGCACATTACAGGCCTGGATGGCCCAGGCGGCATGAAGCCTGAAATCCAGGTAATTGTATAGGATATGTTGCGGGTAAAGCTGGTTGAAAGACCCGGCGGATGGCATAGCGCTGAGCGAGAGTACACAACAGGCAAGGCTGGCGGCGATAAGGGTAATGAGAGCCGATTGCAAACTGTTTTTGAGGGGCGCTACAACCATTTTTTATTTGCGGGTTCTGTAAATAATCCTATTTTTGTGCCGTAAACTTACAAAATTACAAACAATGAGCGCTCTTATTTCATTTATGATTACCTGGACAGATGTGTTTTACGCAACAGGCGATTTTTTCCAATGGATCTTCAAAGGTATGCGTGCATTAGGCCAGGGACCTAACGTCATCCTGTGGATCATCATCATTGGGCTCATTATCTACTGGCCATACAGAATTTCACAACAAAACAAAGAAGCCGAGAGGAACGGCACGTTAAAATAAAAAGCAATTTTCATTTATTGAACCCATCCTTTGACCAAAGGATGGGTTTTTTATTTTCTGAAAATAGCTCTATATTGTATCATGCAAAAAATGAGTTCCCGGTTCCTGGCATTGGCCATCTTTACCATTTTTTCTGTACAGGTTTTTGCAACCCATATTGTTGGCGGCGAGATGAACTACAAATACCTCGGCGCCAATAAATACGAGATTCGCCTGACCATATACAGAGATTTGTGCGTGGGCCTGGTAGGCTTCGACAATCCGGGGTCGCTCGGTGTTTTCAATTCGGGCAACAGCCTCGTGCTGCAAAAGATGATGGTGCCGAGAGACAGTGGCTTTGTGCCGCCGGTGATCTACGATCCATGCACATCGGTGCCCGTAGGGTTCTGCTACAAATACTGCCATTATATCGATACCATCACCCTGCCGCCGCTGACGGGTGGCTACCAGCTGGTATACCAGCGCTGCTGCCGCAACCAGAATATCCTCAACCTCATAAATCCCCAGTCGGTAGGCGCTACCTACACGGCTTTTATCCCGGGGCCTGAAGTGGTGGCCGTGAACAGCAATCCCGTGTTCAAAAACCTGGTGCCACCATTTGTGTGCGTCAATAAATTATTTTCGTTCGATAATTCCGCCACCGACATTGATGGCGACTCTCTGGTATATGATCTCTTCACGCCTTTTACCGGCGCCAACACCACTACGCCCATGCCGCAGCCACCCAACAACCCGCCCTATGCCAATGTGCCCTGGCTGTCGCCATACAGTACGCTCAACATGATGGGAGGCATCGCCATGGCGGTGAATCACCAGACCGGCCTGGTAACTGCCACGCCCAATACGCTGGGCTATTT
>BFBZ01000025.1_pt233 | contig 12033 bp, 6 predicted proteins | sample 1888401 | NCBI WGS metagenome assembly BFBZ01 (sample SAMD00112614, study PRJDB3348) | symbiont metagenome | host: Chara braunii | reverse complement strand
TCCTGACGCTTCTGATCATGATCATCACCTGCTCGCCAAAACGGACCCTGACCGGCGCACCCGCCGAACTGTCGATCACCAAATGACGGCTCTCATGCAAACCGCGGAAATCGAACGAATGTCCGAAACCCACATTGCGTCCGAACCCTACGCCTGGCCGTACAATGGCGACCTGCGCCCGGCCAACACCGCGCTGATCGTCATCGACATGCAGACCGACTTCTGCGGCGTCGGCGGCTATGTCGACAAGATGGGCTACGACCTGTCGCTGACCCGCGCGCCGATCGAACCGATCAAGCGGCTGCTGGCGGCCATGCGCAGCAAAGGCTTCCACATCATCCACACCCGGGAGGGACATCGTCCTGACCTGAGCGACCTGCCGGCCAACAAGCGCTGGCGCTCCCGCCAGATCGGCGCCGGCATCGGCGACGCCGGTCCGTGCGGCCGCATCCTGGTGCGCGGCGAACCGGGCTGGGAGATCATCCCCGACCTCGCGCCCCTCCCCGGCGAGCCGATCATCGACAAGCCCGGCAAGGGATCGTTCTGCGCCACCGATCTCGAGCTGATGCTGCGGGTCCGCGGCATCGACAACATCATACTGACCGGCATCACCACGGACGTCTGCGTCCACACCACCATGCGCGAGGCCAATGACCGCGGTTTCGAGTGCGTGCTGCTGGAGGACTGCTGCGCGGCGACCGATCGCAGCAACCATGACCACGCCATCAAGATGATCAAGATGCAGGGCGGCGTGTTCGGCGCCGTCGCCTCCTCCGAGGCCCTGATCAAGGCGATCGCCTGATGCCCATCGAACTGCACGCCACACCGCCGGAGACCATCAGCGTCGAAGCCGTCGCCATGACCAAGCGGTTCGGCGACTTCGTCGCGCTGGACAACATCTCGCTGAAGGTGCGGCCCGGTTCGTTCCATGCGCTGCTCGGCGAAAACGGCGCCGGCAAGAGCACGCTGGTGAAATGCATCATGGGCTACTACCAGCCCGACGAAGGCGACATCGTCATCAACGGCCGTGAGCAGGCCATCGACAATCCCCGCGCCGCCCATGCGCTGGGACTCGGCATGGTGTACCAGCATTTCACCCTGGTTCCCGCCATGACGGTGGCCGAAAACCTGGTGCTGGCCCGCGACACGCTGCCCGCGGTAATCGACTGGGCGAAGGAGACCCGCGATCTCGAAGCGTTCCTGCAACGCATGCCGTTCAAGGTGCCGCTGCATGCCAAGGTCTCGGCGATCTCAGCCGGCGAGCGGCAGAAATGCGAGATCCTCAAGCAGCTCTACCTGAAGCGCCGTTTCCTGATCCTCGACGAACCCACGTCGGTGCTGACGCCGGCCGAAGCGGATGAAGTGCTGGGACTGCTGCGCAAAATGGTGGAGCGCGGCGAACTCACCATCCTGATGATCACCCACAAGTTCCGCGAGGTGATGGCATTCGCTGACGACGTGACCATCCTGCGCCGCGGCAAGCTCGCCGGCCAGGGCCGCGTTGCGGACCTGACGCCCGACATGATGGCCCGCACCATGATCGGCGCCGAAGAGTTGACCGTGCAGCCATCCCGCACCGGTGAATTCGGCGCGGCGCGACTAGAGATCGAGAAGCTCGACGCGCTCGATGATGCCGGCGCCATCGCCGTGAACGACGTCTCGCTGGCGATCCGCGCCGGCGAGATCGTCGGCGTGGCCGGCGTCTCCGGCAACGGCCAGCGGCAGCTGGTCGAGGTGCTGGCCGGCCAGCGCGAAGCGGAAGGTGGCGAGATCCGGATTGCCGGCGACAGCTATCATGCGACCCGCGAGCAGATGCGACGCCACAAGCTCTCGCTGTTGCCCGAAGAGCCGTTGAAAAACGCCTGTGTCGGCAGCATGAGTGTTGCCGACAATATCGCATTCCGCGAATTCGATCGCGCCCCGTTTGCCATCGGCGGCTGGTGGCTCAGCCGCACCGCATTTCGCGACAACGCCAACACCAAGATCGCGCAATACAAGATCAAGACCCGGACGCCGGATACGCCGATCTCGGCGCTGTCGGGCGGCAACGTGCAGCGGGCCGTACTGGCCCGCGAACTGGGTGGCGACGTCGAGGTGCTGGTGGCGGCCAATCCCTGCTTCGGCCTCGACTTCGCCGCGGTTGCGCAGATTCACGCGGAGATCATGGCGGCGCGCAACCGCGGCGCTGCGGTGCTGCTGGTCAGCGAGGATCTCGACGAATTGCTGGAGTTGTCGGACCGGATTGTCGTGATGTTCCACGGCCAGCTGGTGTACGAGGCCCGCGCCAGTGAAGCCAACCTGACCGAGATTGGCCGGCACATGGCCGGCCACTAACGTGTCAGGCGACCGCGGCCTCGACCGGAATGACATCCACGCCGACGTCCAGCTCCTGGGCGCCGGAGCCGAGAAACACGCCGTAGATCGGCGAGACGTCGGAAAAATCCCGGCCGGTCGCCAGGATGATGTGATCGTTGCCAACGTCGATGGCATTGGTCGGGTCGATTCCGAACCAGCCGATATCGTGCCCGCACCACACCGAGACCCAGGCATGAGAGGCATCCGCCCCCTCCAGCCGCTTGGTGCCGGGGGCGGGAATGGTGCGGATATAACCGCTGACATAGGCGGCGGGGATGCCAAGCCCGCGCAATCCTGAAATCATGATGTGTGCGAAGTCCTGGCAAACGCCGCGGCGCTGCTTGAAAGCCTCATCGAGCGGCGTCGAGACTTCCGTCGAGTTCGGCTTGTAGGCGAACTCCTTGCGGATGCGGCGCGCCAGATCGCGCGCGCCGTCGACGACCGGCATGCCCGGAGGAAAGCTCAGCGCCGCATAGGCTGCGACATCGCGCACCAGCATCACGCGCGGGCTGGGAAACAGATGATGGACCGGCGAGGATGCATCGAGCGTGTCATCCTCGATCGCGCTCTCGGCGACCACCCGCCAGTCCGGGCTCGCACCCGCCAGAAGCGCCACCGGACGCGACACCTCGACCCGCGCGGTCGCCTCGACCTCCAGATCGATCAGGCTGGTGTCGATCAGCGCGATCGTCACATCATTGCCGAAAAAATCCCGCTCGCGCACCAATTGCCGGGGTTGCGGCCGGATCGTCAGCGCATGGCGCAGGCAGCGCTGCCCCACGCCGTCGAACGGCGTCAGGCGCAGCGCCAGTTTCGCGGAACTGACCCGCGCCTCGTAGGAATATTTCGTGACATGACGAATATCGTAAATCACGCCAGACCGCTCGCGCTCTTGGTTTTCAGGCCGTCAGGCCGCTGCAGAAAATAACGGGAGGCAATGGCATCCGCGAACCGCATCAGGGTTTGCTCGAACGCCAGCACCGAGGACGGCTCGATATCATCGGCGGCGGCGCTGGCGATCTCGCCGGCAAACATGTCGATGAAACGCTTGGGCTCCTCGGGAATGCCGTCGTCGTTCAGCGTCGGCAGCGTCTCCAGATGGTCGCGCAACAGATTGATCTGGAAGCTGACCGAGCGCGGATTGTAGGGATCAAGCAGCGCCATGTCGCGCACCGGTGCGAGTGCAACGCCTGTGAGATAACGCGAGCGATAGGTGATCTGGGAATCGATCAGGTCGAGCAGGATGTCGAGATCGTCGGCACTCGCCTTGTCGCCGGCGAAATTGCGCACGAACCGACAGGTGTTGATCGCACGCTCGACGCGGCGCCCGATGTCGAGAAAGCGCCAGCCGGCGACGCGGTTGATGTTTTCCTGCGCCAGGCCTGAAATCGCCGCTAGCGTCACCAGCGCACGGTCGGCGACCTCGAACGCTTCGGCTTCGGTGGCGAGATCGCTTGGCTTCAGAACCAGTTGTGCCTCAAGCTTGCCGAGCAGCTTCCAGCTGTCGACCGACAACCGCTCCCGGATCACCGACGCCGCGCCGTAGGCCATCCGCACGTTCGACAGCACCGAGCCGTAGTTGGCGACCGAGCCGAGCGCGGTTGCGATCACCGAGAGCGAACGCTGGCCGATGTCGTCGGCGGGAACAGCCCCCCACGCCACCAGCAGCCCCGCCAGCCGCTGCAGCGGATCAGCGGCATCGCCCGCCGCGAGATCGACATCAACACTCTTCGCGCACAGGCAGCGCACGATCCGCAGCATGGCTTCGGCCCGCTCCAGATAGCGCCCGAACCAGAACAAATTGTCGGCGGCCCGGCTCGGCAGATTGCCGAGGATGCGGCGGATGTTGACGTTCTCGCGGGACGGCAACAGGGTTTCGACCGGCACGGGGCTTTGCGACAGCACCCAGACGTCGGCCGACTGCACGCCGTCCCCCATGCTGACGGCCCGCGCATCGGCCTTGTCGGACACCAGACAAAACCCGCCGGGCATCACCTGCCAGCCGTCCGGCGTGGCGGCGGCAAATACCCGCAGTACGAAGGGACGCGGCACCAGGCGATCATCCTGGAACACCGGCGCCGTCGAGAGCCGCACCAGCTCCTGCCCGACGAAATCGAGACCGCGCGCCTCGATCGCCGATCGCACTTTGTTGGCCGTCGCAGCGTCGAGATCCGGCATCACCAGGTTCTGGCGATCCGAAAAACCGGGCACCCGATCCTCGAATGCGCCAGCGATCGACATGGTATCGAGGTTGTCCAGAACCTTGTCGCGCGCCCGCTGCTGCCCGCACCACCAGGTCGCGATGTTCGGCATCGCCAGATCTTCGCCGGTCAGATGACGGGCGATCCGCGGGATGAAGCTCATCAGCGCGCGCGACTCGATGAAGCCGGCGCCGGGCATGTTGGCGACAACGACGCTGCCGCCGCGAATGGCGGAGATCAGTTGCGGGACACCGAGCCGCGAGACTCCGTTCAGCTCCAGCGGATCGATGAAATCGGCATCGACCCGCCGCCACAGCACATCGGCCCGCTTCAGTCCGGCGATGGTGCGCACATGCACCTTGCCGTCATGCACCACCAGATCGTCGCCCTCGACCAGCAGGAAGCCGAGATAACGCGCGAGATAGGACTGCTCGGAATAGGTCTGGCTGTAGGGGCCCGGCGTCATCAGGCAGATGCGCGGGTCCGAGCGATCCGCCTTGGCGGCCAGTCCGGCGCGGAAGGCCCGGAAAAACGGCGCCAGCCGCTGCACATTCATGCTGGCATAGGTGGAATGGTAGGCTCGCGACATCGCCAGCCGGTTTTCGAGCGCATAACCGGCCCCTGACGGCGCCTGGGCCCGATCGTTGAGAACCCACCAGCGGCCGTCCGGGCCGCGGCCGATATCGGCGGCATAGAGGTGCAGCCAGCGCCCGCCCGGCGGATTGACGCCCACCAGCGGCCGCAGGAACTCCTTGCTGCCGGCGACCACGGCGGCCGGCAGCACGCCATCGCGCACCAGCCGCGCTGGACCATAGATGTCGGCCAGCATGGCCTCGAACATCGAGGCCCGCTGCACGATTCCCTCCGAAATCTCCTGCCAGTCGCTCTCCTCGATTAGCAGCGGCAGGCTTGAGACCGGCCAGATCCGCTCCTTGGCCTCGTCACCGACGCGGTACGAAATGCCGAGGTCCCGGATATGCCGCCGCGCCACCGCGAGCGAGCGGTCCATATCCTTCTCGGAGAGATAGCTGAGCAAGGTACGCCAGTACGGCTTCGGCTGGCCGTCCGCCCCGATGAATTCATCCGGAATGCCGGGCAGCGGTTTGTAGTCCGCATAGGACGCAGCCCAGCCTTCCTCGAACGAGGCCGGCTTGGTCTTGCTCCCTGCGGCGGGATTCATGCATTCACCAGTTCGCGCGTCGCCTGAGGTCAAGCGTCAAGGGAAATTCCCCAACCGGCTCCGCAACGGGAGAATCGATGGGGCCGCCAGTATGGCCGTGATCCTGGAAGCGCGCCAGCCGCCGGGCCTGTGCTTCATACGAGTTGACCGGGAAGGTATCATAACTGCGGCCGCCGGGATGGGCGACGTGATAGATGCAGCCGCCCAGCGAGCGGTGATTCCAGTTGTCGATCACGTCGAAGGTCAGCGGCGCATGCACCGGAATCGTCGGGTGCAGGCCGGCGGCCGGCTGCCAGGCCTTGAARCGCACGCCCGCGACAGCCTCGCCGGAGACGCTGGTCGATGTCAGCGGCAGCCTTCGGCCGTTGCAGGTCACGACATGGCGGCCAGGCACGAATCCATTGACCTTGACCTGAAGGCGTTCGACCGACGAATCGACGAAGCGCACGGTGCCGCCGCCGACGTCCTCTTCGCCGAGCACATGCCACGGCTCCAGCGCCTGCCGCAATTCAAGCTTGACCCCGGAATATTCCACCGCGCCGTAGAACGGAAAACGAAACTCGCGCTGCGCCTGAAACCATTCCGGCTCGAAGTGATATCCCGCACGGTCCAGATCGGCGAGGACATCGAGGAAGTCGGCCCACGCGAAATGCGGCAGCATGAAACGGTCGTGCAACGCCGTTCCCCATCGCACCAGCGCCCCGCTCTGCGGGACGCGCCAGAACCAGGCGATCAGCGCGCGTAACAGGAGTTGTTGAGCCAGACTCATGCGCGCATCTGGCGGCATCTCGAACGAGCGGAATTCGATCAGGCCAAGGCGCCCGGTCGGACCATCCGGCGAATAGAGCTTGTCGATGCAGATCTCGGTCCGGTGGGTATTGCCGCTGACGTCGGTCAGCATGTTGCGGAACAGCCGGTCCACCAGCCACAGCGGGATGCTGCCATCAGCAGGATCCGGCACCTGCGCCAGCGCGATCTCCAGTTCGTACAAGATGTCCTGCCGCGCCTCGTCGATCCGCGGCGCCTGGCTGGTGGGGCCGACGAACAGGCCGGCAAACAGATACGACAGCGAGGGGTGACGCTGCCAGTAGATCAGCAGGCTGCGCAACAGATCTGGCCGCCGCAGGAACGGGGAATCCGCCGGCTTCGCGCCGCCGAACACCAGATGATTGCCGCCGCCGGTGCCGACATGGCGGCCGTCGATCATGTATTTGTCGGTGCCGAGCCGGCACTGCCGCGCATCCTCGTAGATGCCGGTCGTGGTCTCCACCGCCTGCCGCCACGTCTCTGCCGGATGGATGTTGACCTCGATCACGCCGGGATCCGGCGTCACCTTGATCACATTGAGCCGCGGGTCCACCGGAGGCGGATAGCCCTCGATGTGGACCGGGCAACCGGTCTCGCGCGCGGTGCGCTCGGCCACGGTGATCAACGCCAGATAATCCTCGAGGCGTTCCACCGGCGGCATGAACACGCAGAGGATGCCGTCGCGCGGCTCCACCGACAGCGCGGTGCGGACATGGCCGCCGACATCGGCGCCGCTGGGTGGCGGCCCTCCACGCGATTCCTCGCGACCGCGCGGAGGCTTCTGGGTCTGCAGCTTGCCCAGCTCTTCCATCGTCGGCAGCGGCGGAAGCGGTTGTGTCGGGKCCTGTTCATGGGTGTAGGGGAATTCCGACGGCGGGACCCAGGGCAATCCGCCGAGCGGCAGCCGCAAGCCGATCGCGGAATCGCCCGGGATCAGGAACAGCCGGCCGCGACGCAGCTGCCACTTCTCGCTCCGCCAGCGCCATTCGCGCGCCTCCGCGTTCCACGGCTGCACCGGAAGCACGAAGCCGACCGGCTTCGACAGGCCGCGCTCGAAGGTGCGCACCATCCGCGCCCGCGCTTCCGCGTCATCGATCTTGGAATCCAGCACATCGACATTGGCTGGAAGCTCGCCTTCCTTGAGCAGCCAGTGCGCCGGATCCTCAAAAGCCGGAACAACGTTGTCGGCACTGAGGCCGAGATTGGTGGCGATTCCTGCGGTGAGTTTCTCGGCCTGCTCGGCCGTCGCGCGGCGTTCGCCGCGTTCGTCGGCAACCAGCGCGGGGTCTGACCAGATCGGCAAGCCGTCCTTGCGCCAGTACAGCGCGAACGCCCAGCGCGGCAGGCTCTCGCCTGGATACCATTTGCCCTGGCCGTAATGCAGAAACCCGTTCGGCGCAAAACGCACGCGCAACCGCCGGATCAACTCGTCGGCAAACTGGCGCTTGGTCGGGCCGACCGCTCCGGTATTCCACTCCGCGCCCTGGAGATCATCGACCGAAATGAAAGTCGGCTCGCCGCCCATGGTGAGGCGGACATCCTGTTTTTTGAGATCGCGGTCGACAAGGTCGCCCAGTGCATCGAGCTTGGCCCAGGCCTCGTCGGAAAACGGCCGGGTGACCCGCGGCGCCTCGTGAATGCGCGTCACGGTCATCTCGAAACCGAACTCGGTTTTCGCAGGCTCCGTCATCCCCGAGATCGGCGCCGCCGAACGATAGTGGGGCGCGGCGAACAGCGGAATATGCCCTTCGGCGCACAGCATGCCGGACGTCGCGTCGAAACCGATCCACCCCGCGCCCGGAATATAGATTTCGGCCCACGCATGCAGATCGCAGAAATCGTGGTCCGTGCCCTTCGGCCCATCGAGCGGATCAATGTCGGCTCTCAACTGGATCAGATAGCCGGATACGAAACGGGCTGCGAGGCCAAGGTGACGGGCGATCTGCACCAGAAGCCAGGCCGAGTCACGGCATGAGCCCGAGCCGAGCGTCAGCGTCTCCTCCGGCTCCTGAACACCGGGCTCCATTCGAATGACGTAGGCGATATCCTTCTGCAGCCTCGCGTTCAGCGCGACCAGCATATCGACCGTGCGCGGAGCACGCTTCGGCAGGCTCGCCAACAGTGCCGCCAGGCGCGGACCGGCCACCTCCGGTGTCCGGTAGGCGGCGAGCTCGCCGATCAGATCTTCCGGATACGCGAAGGGATAGGATTCAGCGAACGGCTCGACGAAAAAGTCGAACGGGTTCACCACCGACATGTCGGCCGTGAGATCCACCTGCACCGCGAACTCCCTGGCCTTCTCGGGGAAGACGAAGCGCGCGAACCAGTTGCCGTGCGGATCCTGCTGCCAGTTGATGAAGTGGTCGGACGGCGTCACCTTGAGCGAATAGCTCGGGATCCTGGTGCGGCTGTGCGGCGCCGGACGCAGCCGGACCACCTGGGGGCCAAGCGAGATCGGACGATCGTAGGTGTACCGGGTGAGATGATGGAGCGAGACAAGGATGGACAAAGCTGTTGGTCCCGCGTTGAGAGGGATGGTCAGAGTTGAGCGCAAATCGGCAACTGTCAACGCCGCGAAGGCGCCAAACCAGGCTAATCCATTGAAATTGCCGGACTTTGCGGCAATTTGCTCATAAAGCAGCCAAACTGAGCTAAAATCGGCAGCAGAATCGAAGGCCGCTTGCGGCCGCTCGGGCGGCAGCTTTCAGCCCCGGGGTTGAGAGATGTACGGACGCGACCGGCGGCGGAACTGGGCATAGTGAGACTTGTTATCACGAGCCTCGTTACAGGCCTGTTAGGCATGTGGGGACAGTTATAGGCGACAAGGGAATTTCAGCACGATGAGGCTGTTCACACGATGAGGCTGTTCAAATGTGCTGTCTGCGCGCAGTTGCTCTACTTCGAGAACACCCGCTGCGAGAAGTGCGGGCATATCCTCGGCTATGAACCAGGGCAGAACCGATTGCTCGCGCTCGCGGCGCAAGTCCAGGAGCCCGAACCACCAAAGCCACAAAATCCGAAACCTCAAGACTTGAAACCTCAAGTCCTTGATACCCAAACACGTCAGTCCTCAAACCCGGAACCCCATCGGCTTGAGCCCCAAACGCTGGAACCCCAGCCCCCCGAACCGACTGGTCAGTTGTGGCGCGAGGTCCCGGCATCGGATGCAACCTACAAGTTCTGTTACAACAGCACGTTCGGCATCTGTAATTGGCTGATCGATGGCGCCTCTGTCGAAAATTTCTGCCTGGCGTGCCGGCACAACGGAATCATTCCCGATCTGTCGCAACCCCAGAACGTCGCGAACTGGCAAAAGATCGAGGCCGCCAAGCACCGGTTGTTCTACACCCTGCTGCGCCTGAATCTTCCACTACAGACCCGTGCCGAGAATCCCGAAGGGCTGCTGTTCAACTTCCTCGCGGATTCGCCGTTCGATCCGAATGCACGGGTCATGACAGGTCACGACAGCGGATTGATCACACTGGCCATCTCGGAGGCCGACGATGTCGAGCGCGAGCGTCGACGCTCGCTGATGGGCGAACCGTATCGCACCCTGCTCGGTCACTTCCGGCACGAGGTCGGGCATTATTTCTGGGACCGGCTGGTCCGCGACCGCGACGGCCAGGACGCCTTTCGCAAACTGTTCGGAGATGAGAGCCGGAATTATCAGGAAGCGCTGCAGGTCTATTACAGCCAGGGCGCACCGCAAAACTGGCAGGACCAGTTCGTCAGCGCGTACGCGACGTCGCATCCCTGGGAGGATTTCGCGGAGACCTGGGCGCACTATCTGCACATCGTCGACACCATGGAGATGGCGCGCGCCTTCAACCTGCACGTCGAGCCGCGGATCGACGACAGTGGACAACTCGAAGCCACCATCGACTTCAACTCCTACAAGATCGCGAATTTCCAGACCATCGTCGATGGCTGGCTGCCGGTGTCGTTCGCCATGAACAACATCAACCGATGCATGGGGCAACCCGATCTCTACCCGTTCATCCTGACGCCTGCCGTGATCGACAAGCTCGCCTTCATCCATGAACTGGTGCGGGAGAAGCCGTCTCCTCCGGTGGCCGCAATGCCTGCGACAGAACCTGCCGTTAACTGATCCTAGCGCCCTTTCACATCGATGCACCGGCAGGCGTTTTGCTGCCGGGCACCTCGGCGCATGCAAAATTATTGGTTCTCAAGACGAAAAACGTTGCTAGCATCCCGACCAATGCAATCATGACAACAAGGATGCCCGGTGGGATCACATCAGGAGCTTTTGCAGGCCACAGCCTGCAACATCGTCGACCGCTTGCGCAGCAACGACATTACGCCTCACGACCTGCTCGATGCGCTGGAGGCGCGGATCGCCGAGGTCGATGGCAAGGTGAACGCGCTTCCCACCCTGTGTCTTGACCGAGCGCGCAAACACGCCGATGCCCTCGCGGGCAAGCCTGCCGATCAGCGTGGCCTGCTCGCCGGCCTTCCCGTTCCGATCAAGGATCTCACCGAGGTCAAAGGGGTGCTCACCACCCAGGGATCACCGATTTTTCGCGACCACGTGCCGACCTCGTCAGACGTTCTGGTCGAGCATCTCGAAGCCAACGGCGGAGTGATCTACGCCAAATCCAACACTCCGGAATTCGGCGCCGGCGCCAACACCTTCAATGAGGTGTTTGGCGCCACGCGCAACCCCTGGAATCTGGCGCTGTCCGCGGCCGGATCCTCGGGCGGCGCCGCCGCKGCGCTGGCCAGCGGCACCGCCTGGGTGGCACACGGCTCCGACATGGGTGGATCGCTGCGCAATCCCGCGAGCTTCTGTGGTGTCGTCGGACTGCGGCCGAGCCTTGGCCGCGTCGCCCACACGCCCAAATTCAAAATCGACCGGACGCTCGGCGTGCAAGGACCAATGGCGCGCAACATCGAAGACCTCGCGCTTCTGCTGGACGCGATGAGCGGCGAGCATCCGGCAGATCCGCTGTCGCTGCCGCAACTGCCGACCTCGTTCCTGGCCGCAGCAAGATCAGGCCAGCGACCGCGCAAGATCGCCTACTCGCCTGATCTCGGTGTCACTCCGGTCGATCCCGAAGTCGCACGCGTCACGCGTCAGGCCGCGGAGAAGTTCGCCGAGGCCGGGGTCATCGTGGAGGAAGCCCACCCCGATCTGCGCGAAGCGCACGAATGCTTCCAGACCCTGCGTGCGCTCGATTTTGCGATCAGCAAGGCGAAGCTGCTGCGCGACCACCGCGACCTACTCAAACCCGAGGTGATCTGGAACATCGAAAAGGGCCTGCAGCTCACGGTGGACCAAGTGACAAAGGCCGAAGCGCAGCGGATCGCCATGGCGGCGCGCACCCTGGCGTTTTTCGAGACCTACGATCTGTTGCTTGCCCCGGCCACGATTGTCCCCGCCTTCCCGGTCGAACAGCGTTATCTGGCGGAATGCGCCGGCAAAAAGTTCGACAATTATATCGAATGGCTGGCCATTGTTTACGCCATCAC
>BFBZ01002009.1_pt1 | contig 12034 bp, 10 predicted proteins | sample 1888401 | NCBI WGS metagenome assembly BFBZ01 (sample SAMD00112614, study PRJDB3348) | symbiont metagenome | host: Chara braunii | reverse complement strand
GGAGACGATCACCACGCCGTCCAGCTTCATCTTCTGGATCAGGGTGAGCTGGATGTCGCCGGTGCCGGGAGGCATGTCGACGATCAAAATATCGAGAGGCTCGGCCTCCGAACCCCAGGCCACGTCGTGGGTCATCTGGCGCACGGCCGAGGAGGCCATCGGCCCGCGCCAAATCATCGGCGCCGCCTCGTCCACCAGGAAGCCGATGGACATGACCTTCATGCCCCAGGCTTCCAGGGGTTGAAGCTTACCGTCGACGAAGGCCGGTTCGCCGTCGACGCCCAACATCCGCGGGGCCGAGGGGCCGTAGACGTCGGCGTCCAGCAAACCGACCCGCAGGCCGAGTTCGACGAAGGCCGCGGCCAGATTGACCGAGATGGTGGACTTGCCCACCCCGCCCTTGCCGCTGCCGACCGCAATCACCCGCTTCACATGGGCCGGACGCTGGGCGTCGGCGGGGGGCGCGGGCTGAGCCTGGGGATCGGCGGTGAGCCGGGCGCCCTTGCGGACGCGGGTCACGCCAGGGGCCGGAGGCGGCATGGCCGGCGCCTCGGCGGTCAGGACCACCTGGGCCTTGTCCACGCCGGGCACGCTGGCGAGGGCGGTTTCTGCGGCTTCCTGGACCGGTGCATAGACGGCGACGTCGGCGGCCGGAACCTCCAGCATGAAGCCCGCACGGCCGGGACCGAGGGTCAGGCCGCGGACCAATCCAGCCTGCGCCAGACCCTTTCCGGACTTCGGATCAACCACCCGATCCAGGGCCGAAAGCACCGCTGCGCGGTCTGGAGCTTGGGTGTTCATGACGCCTTTGTCTTGCGTTGGCCGGTTGGGAGCCTCATATCCGGCTGCAAGAGCCGGTTTACAAGCCCAGTCCGGGCGAAGCGACGCGGCCGCGCCGAAAACGAAAGCAGACGACGCGACCTATGCCTTGGAATGACAATGCGAACCCCGGTCCCTGGGGCTCCCCGCCACCCAAAGACAACGGCGACGATGGTCGCGACAAGTCCGGCCAGCGCCGGCCACCCAATCGAGGACCGCGCGGACCCCGCCGCCCCGAAGGCCCAGAGCTGAACGCCGCGTTCGAGCGGCTGCAGCGGCGGCTGCGCGACTTCTTCAACGGTCCGGGCGGCGGCGGCGTTCGCCCCGCGGCCGTGGCGGCCGTGGCCGGCGTCGGCTTCGGCCTGTGGGCGCTGTCGGGCGTCTATATCGTCCAGCCGAACGAGCAGGCGGTGGTGACCACCTTCGGCGCCTTCTCGGGCACCGAACAGCCGGGCATCCGATATCACCTGCCGACACCGATCTCGCAGGTCGTGAAGGTGCCGGTGACCTCGCTGAACCGCATCGACATCGGCGGCGTGGGCGAGAACGACGTCCCCGAAGAAAGCCTGATGCTGACCCAGGGCGCGAATATCGTCGACCTGGACTTCAGCGTGACCTGGCGCGTCGCCGACGCCTCGAAGTTCGTATTCACCGTCCGTGATCCGCAGCAGGCCGTGCGCGCCGTGGCCGAAAGCGCCATGCGCGAAGTGGTCGGCCGCACCTCGCTGGAAGACATCCTGACCCGTGGCCGCGGCCAGGTGCAGACCCAGACCGCCGAGCTGATGCAGCGGACCCTGGACGCCTGGGGCGTGGGCGTGATCGTGGTGGAAGTGCAGATCCGCAACGTGAACCCGCCCAAGGAAGTGCTGGCCGCGTTCCGTGACGTGGCCGCCGCCCAGCAGGACAAGGAAAGCGCCGCCAACGAGGCGAACACCTACCGCAATCGGGTGATCAACGAAGCCAAGGGTGACGCCGCCAGGCTGACCCAGTCGGCCGAGGGTTATCGCGAACAGGCGGTGCGTGAAGCCACCGGTGACGCCGCCCGCTTCGACCAGATCTACGGCGAGTACCGCCGCGCCCCGGGCGTGACCCGCGAGCGGCTCTACATCGAGACCATGCAGCGCGTGCTGGAGAACTCGAACAAGGTGGTGATCGACGGCAAGGGCGCCAGCGCGCCCATCATCCTGCCGCCCGATGTCTTCCGTCCGAAGACCAGCGCCCAGGCGCCGCGGGTCGTTCCGCAGGCCGAGGCCCCCGTCACCGATGCGCCAGCCAGCGCGGGAGCCCGCCAATGAGCCAGCGTCAACTGATCCTGGGCGGGTTCATCATCTTCCTGGTGGTGATCCTGTTCCAAACCTTCTTCATCGTCGACCAGCGCGAGCAGGCGGTGGTGGTCAACCTCGGCGACCCCGTGCGGGTGATCAACGCTCCCGGCGACGCGCCGACCCCTGGGCTGAAGATCAAGGCGCCCTTCGTCGAGCAGGTCGTGAAGTTCGACAAGCGCAGCCTGGCGCTGGAAGCGGCCGGCGAAGAAGTCATCGCCGCCGACCAGGAGCGCCTGGTGGTGGACGCCTTCGTCCGCTACCGGATCTCCGATCCGCTGCAGTACTATACGACCCTGCGTGACGAGCAGACCGCCAACGACCGTATCGAGCGGCTGGTGAACTCGTCCCTGCGCCAGATTCTCGGCACCGCGACCAAGGACGAGATCGTCTCCGGCCGCCGGGGCGCTCTGATGGCCCAGACCAAGGCCGACGTGATCGCCCGCGCGCGCTCCTCGCGCCTTGGCATCGAGATCATCGACGTGCGGATCAAGCGCGCCGACCTGCCCGCCCAGAACCAGGAGTCGGTCTATCGGCGGATGCAGACCAGCCGCCAACAGGCCGCCGCCGAACTGCGAGCCCAGGGCGAGCAGGAGAAGCGCGAGATCATCGCCGGCGCCGACAAGGAAGTGGCGATCACCATCGCCACCGCCCGCCAGGAGGCCGAGACCACCCGAGGCGAGGGCGACGCCCTGCGCACGCGGATCTTCGCCAACAGCTTCGGCAAGGACGCCAGCTTCGCAGCCTTCTATCGCTCGATGCAGGCCTACGAGGCGTCGCTGGGCAAGGGTGACACGACGATGGTGCTGTCGCCCGACAGCGACTTCTTCAAGTACTTCGACCGCGGCGCGAACGCGAAGTAGGTCGGGCTAACGCACGCCTCTTCCGCTTCTATCCTCCCCTGCGCAGCGGGGGAGGGGGACCACGCCTCTTAAGCGTGGTGGAGGGGGCGTGACTGGGCTTTGAGGTCGGTTGCGAGCACTTTGCGGTGGCTCGCCCCCTCCACCGCTTCGCGGTCCCCCTCCCCCGCTATGCAGGGGAGGAAGATGTGATGATCACCGGTTGGCGCCGCGGTCGGCGAGGACGTCGCGGATCTTCGTGGCGAGCTGTTCCAGGGTGAACGGCTTGGGCAGGAAGGCCACGCCGGCGTCGAGGATGCCGTTATGGACCACGGCGTTGCGGGTATAGCCGGTGGTGTAGAGCACCCTCAGGTCCGGGATCTGCTCGCGGGCGCGGTCGGCGAGCTGGCGGCCGCTCATGTCGGGCATGACGATGTCGGTGAACATCAGGTCGATGCGGGGCTGGACCGCGAGTTGCTCCAGCGCCTGATTGCCGTTGCTGGCCTGGACGATGGTGTAGCCAAGCTCCCGCAGGGCATCAACGGTCATGTGGCGCACGCCCTCCTCGTCCTCCACCACCAGCACGATGATGTCGGGGCTGCCGGCGATGGCCTGCTGACGTTCGGCCACCGCGACGGCGTCGCCGGGCTGACCGCCCAGATGACGGGGCAGATAGACCTTGATGGTCGTGCCCTGGCCGATCTCGGAATAGATCTTCACGTGGCCGCCGGACTGCTTGACGAAGCCGAAGACCTGGCTGAGACCAAGGCCGGTCCCCTTCCCCACGCCCTTGGTGGTGTAGAAGGGGTCGAAGGCGCGCTCGACCACCTCGGGAGCCATGCCGGTGCCCGTGTCGGTGACGCTGACCAGGATGTACTGGCCGGGCTCCACCTCGGTGTGGGACCGGGCGTAGCGCTCATCCAGATCGGCGTTGGACGTCTCGATGGTCAGCCGGCCGCCGCTGGGCATGGCGTCGCGGGCGTTGACCGCCAGGTTGACCACGACGCTCTCGAGCTGGGCCGGGTCGGCGAAGGCGCGCCAGAGGCCGCCGGCCAGGACGGTCTCGACCAGGATGGTTTCGCCCAGCGTCCGGCGCAGCAGTTCCGACATGCCCCCCACCAGCTTGTTGGCGTCCAGGGACTGCGGCTCCAGGGGCTGCTGGCGGGAGAAGGCCAGGAGCCGAGCCGTCAGACCGGCGGCCCGCTGCGCGCCCTCCGTGGCATTCTCCAGCGACAGGATGATCTTGGGGTCTATCTCCGCGGGAAGGCGGCGCCGGGCCATGTCCAGGGAGCCGATGACGATGGCCAGCATGTTGTTGAAGTCGTGGGCGATGCCGCCGGTGAGCTGACCGATGGACTCCATCTTTTGCATCTGGCGGATCTGGGCTTCCGCGGCGTTGCGCTCGGCGATCTCGGCCTCAAGGGCGGCGGTGCGCTCGGCCACCCGCTGCTCCAGCATGGCGTTGGCGGCGAGCATGGCCTCTTCGCTGACCTTGGCCCGGTCGAGGGCGATCAGCATCCCATGGGTCAGGGCCACGATGGTGAGGACGGTGAAGCCGTAGAAGACCATCGCCACCACCCCTGAGGGCCAGGAGAGGGCGAGGCTGCCCACCGGTGGAATGAAGAAGTAGTTGGCCAGCAGGCCGCTCAGGATCGCCGCCATCAGGCCGGGACCGGCGCCGCCGAACACCGCGGCCAGCATCACCGCCGGGAAGAAGGTCAGGAACGGAAAACCGTCCAGCAGGTGTCCGGCCAGGGTGCGAACCCACAGGGCCAGACCCGACAGCAGGATGGCGAGAATGTAGCCGAGCCACGGACGGCTGCGGATCGCGCCTGCGCCGGAAATGAAGCCCATGCCGTCGCCGCCCCCGCCTGCCCACACTCACGCTCCAGGATCGATTACGCTGGAACGGGCCGACCTCAAAGCTTGACCGTCGCGGGCGGGCGGCAAGTTGCGGTTCGCCACAAATCGGAACCATCGGAGCCCTAGGTCGCTATGTCGGACAGCTAACCTTGACCGGAGACCGGCATGCGCACCGACAGGATCCTCATCGCCGCCGCGGCGGCCGTCGGCCTGCTCATCCTGATCCTGGTGGTGTTCGCCGCCACGCGGGGTGACGGAGACGGCGGATCGAAGGTGCGCGCGGGCGAGGGTTTCGTCGGCGCGGTGGAGCGCGGACAGCAGGCGACGGTGATGCTGAGCGTGGCCGGAGCGCCAGGCGGCGCGGACGCCATGCCCATGGGATCCGGCTTCGTGGTCGACCCGAACGGCCTGATCGTCACCGCGGCCCATGTGACCGGCGGCATGCCGGTGGTGAACATCGTCTATGTGGACGGAACGGTGGGCCGGGCCGAACTGGTGACCTCGGACGCCGCGGCCGACGTGGCGGTGTTCCGGACCACGCCGTCCAAGCCGCTTGTGTCTCTGTCGCTGGCGGATTCCAATCTCGTGAAGGCCGGTCAGCCGGTGGTGCTGATGGGCGCGCCCTTCGGACTGACGGGCACGGCGACTTCGGGCATCGTCTCGGCGGTGAACCGGCAGATGGGCGCCGGCGGCGCGCCGGGCTTCGATGACGGCGCCCTGCGCGGGCCGGTGGTCGCCTTCATCCAGACCGACGCCGCCCTGACGGCCGGTGGCTCCGGTGGGCCGTTGCTGAACACCGCCGGACAGGTGATCGGCATGGCCAGCGCACGGGAAAGCCGCGGCGATCCGGGTGCGGGCCTGGCCTTCGCCATCCCGGCCAACGTGCTGAAGGCGGTGCTGACCCGGGCCAAGGAGGCCGCGCCGCCCCCGCCCGCCAAGTAGGCGGACAAAACGAACCAACAGGGGCGCGGGGGCGTTCTCAAACCTTCGCCACCCTGTAGGACCGTATGGCTGACCCCAAGACCGACCTGACGACGCCGCTCAGCGAGACGCTCACCATGGCGTTCTCCGGCGACCCCGTGATGCTGCGCAACCTGGCGGGCACCCTGGGCGCGTTCTCCGTGCGCATCCTGGTGGCGGCGGCGATCTTCGCCGTGACCCTCTGGGCGGCCAAGCGCCTGGCCCGCGGGGCGGAAGCCGCCCTGGCCAAGGTGCACAACCGCAGCCATCCCGCCGACAACACCCTGCCCGCCTTCGTCGGCGCGATCGTCAAATACCTGGTGATCGCCATCGGCCTGATCGCCGTGTTGCAGCAGCTGGGCGTGCAGGCGGCCTCGGTGATCGCGGTGCTGGGCGCCGCCTCCCTGGCGGTGGGTCTGGCGCTGCAGGGGACACTCAGCAACGTGGCGGCGGGCGTGATGATCATGCTGCAGCGGCCCTATCGCGTGGGCGACAAGGTTGAGCTGAACGGCAAGCAGGGCACGGTCAGCAGCATGGACCTCTTCAACACCAAGCTGCTGGATTACGACGGCATGACGATCTACGTGCCCAACGGCAAGGTGTTCGGCGACATGATCGTCAACATCACCCAGGCCGGCCGGCGGCGGATCGATCTGGTGTTCGGGATCGACTACGACGACGACCTGGACGCGGCGCTGAAGCTGCTGACCGACATCGCCAAGGCCGACGATCGGGTGATGGCCGAGCCTGCGCCGTGGGCGCGGGTGATCGGGTTGGGCGACAGCGCGGTCAACGTCTCGCTGCGCTGCTGGACCCATCCGGACCTGTGGATGAACACCAAGTTCGACATCGTGAAGCGGGTGAAGGAGACCTTCGAGGCCGAGGGCCTGAGCTTCCCCTATCCGCACCAGGTCGCGGTGGACAAGGCGCCCAAGGGCGAGGGCCAGGACCGCACCGTAGCGGTGGGGCAGACGGCCAGCCACTAGTCCCTCAGCCAGAGGGGAGAGCCCTAGCGGTGGGCGATGCGGACCAGTTCGGCGACCTCGTGCAGGTCGCTGGCGATGCGGATGCAGAGGCTGTGCATCTCCTCGGTGGGGTCCAGCAGGTCGGGGACCATGATGGTCATCATGCCGGCCGAGGACGCGGCGCGGACGCCGTTGTAGCTGTCCTCCAGGGCCAGGCAGTCCTCGGGCGCGACGCCCAGGGCTTCGGCGGCGCGAAGGTATGGATCGGGCGCCGGCTTGGCGTTGGCGTAGTCGCCGGCCGCCTTGATCGTGTGAAAGCGATCCAAAAGGTTGTGGGCGCCCAGGTGATGATTGACAGCATCGCGCCCGGACGAGGTGGCGAGGCCCCTAGGCAGAGTGAGGGTGTCCAGCAGGTCGAGGATTTCCAGCACGCCGGCCTTCAGGGCGACTTCGGCCTCCAGCAACTCATGAAAGCGGCGGACGGTCTCGACCTTGAACGGCTCGGGATCGAACCCTTCGCCGTACTGAGCGCTGAGGATCGCGGCGTTGGCCGGCCAGGAGAGGCCGATCAGGCTGAGGAACAGCTCGTTGGAGAACTCACGCCCCTCGGCCAGGGCCGTGGCGAACATGGCCTCGCGATAGACGACCTCGGTGTCGACCAGCAGGCCGTCCATGTCGAAGATCACGGCCTTGGGAGTGCGGGGCAAGCTCATGGCGCCGCTGTAGCCGGGTTCGGGGCGCGGCGGGAAATCAAACCCGGCTTCAGTCCGTAACGAACTCGCTGCCGGCGTAGCCCTGGAAGTAGAGCAGCGCGGTGAGCTCGGCGTGGTCCACCTTGGCGTCGGCCTGGGCTGCGACGATGGGCTTGGCGCGATAGGCGACGCCGAGGCCGGCGGCCTCGATCATGGCCAGGTCGTTGGCGCCGTCGCCCACGGCCAGGGTGGCGGCGAGGTCAAGGCCAAGGGTGGCGGACTCTTCCTTCAACGCGGCGAGCTTGGCTTCGCGGCCGAGGATCGGATCGCCGACGGTGCCCAACAGCCGGCCCTCGGCCTCATGCAGGGTGTTGGCGCGGTTGGCGTCGAAGCCAGCGGCCTGGGCCACGCGGCTGGTGAAGAAGGTGAAGCCGCCGGAGACCAGGAAGGCCTTGGCGCCATTGGCGGTCATGGTGCGGACCAGGGKCCGGGCGCCGGGGKTCAGGCGCACGCGCTCGTCATAGGCCCGCTGCAGATCCTCGACCGGCAGGTCCTTGAGCATGGCGACCCGCTCGCGCAGGGCGGCCTCGAAGTCCAGCTCGCCGCGCATGGCGCGCTCGGTGATGGCCGAGACCTGATCCTTCACGCCGGCGAAATCGGCCAGTTCGTCGATGCACTCGCAGCCGATGATGGTGGAGTCCATGTCGGCGATCAGCAGCCGCTTCTTCCGGCCTTCCCAGGGCTGGGCGCAGATGTCGATGGGCCAGGGCGCCAGGGCGGCTTCCGCCGCGGCGCGGACCGGGGCGATGGCCGAAGCCTCCACCAGCAGGTCGACGGCGCCGTGGCCGAGGACGCGGGGCTCCTTGACGCGGGCCTGCGCGCCTGCGAGCGCAGGGATGAGAGTGGCGACGGCCAGCGAGGCCGCGTCGGGGTCGGGACCAACGAGGGTAAGGGCGATCTGCATGCAGCCCCGCATCTGGCTGATCGCCGGACCTACGGCAAGCGGCAAGTCGGCCCTGGCGTTGCGGCTGGCCGAGCGTCTGGGGGGCGAGATCGTCAACGCCGACGCCTTGCAGCTCTATGCCGATATGCGGGTGCTGACCGCCCGCCCTTCGCCGGAGGAAGAGGCGCAGGCGCCGCACCATCTGTTCGGGACCGTGGACGCCGCCGATGGGTGGTCGGTGGGGCGCTGGCTGCGGGCGGCGACGGGCGTGCTGGACGAGATCGCCGGGCGCGGGCGCGATGCGATCGTCGTGGGTGGCACGGGCCTCTATTTCCGCGCCCTGACCCACGGGCTGGCGGACATTCCGGCGGTGACTCACGCGACCCGGGACGCCGTGGACGCCGAGTATGCGGCCATGGGCGAGGACGCCTTCCGCGCGCGGCTGGCGACCGGAGACCCTGCGGCGGCGGCGCGGATCGAGGTCGGCGACCGGCAGCGGCTGGTGCGGGCCTGGGCGGTGCTGGCCTCCAGCGGGGTCCCGCTGTCGGACTGGCAGGGACGAACCACGCCGGCTCTGGCGGCGGGAAGCTGGTCGGCGGTGGCGCTGGAGCCGCCAAGGAAGGCGCTCTACGACCGCTGCGACCGGCGGCTGGAGGCGATGATCGGGCAAGGCGCCCTGGACGAGGTGGCGGCCTTGGCGGCGCGGGGGCTGGACCCTGCCCTGCCCGCCCTGAAGGCAGTCGGCTATCGCGAGCTGGCGGCGTATCTGCGGGGCGAAATCGACCTCGCCGAGGCCCTGGCGGCCGCGCAGCAGGAGACCAGGCGCTATGCAAAACGGCAGACGACCTGGATGCGCGGGCAGATGGCCGATTGGCCACGGCTCATCGAAACCGCATCCGAGGATCAATGGAGGCAGTTTATTGCGCTGAACCCCGCCTTGACGGCCTAGGGCGGGCATGGCATGAGCGCAGCACGTTTCATTTGGAGAATGCTCGTGCGTGAGCTTCTTGTACTCGTAAGGCGACCCGCCGCGGACTGACCTTGTCGTCAGCCGTGAATGGTCGCTTGCACCCGGGCCCCTAGAGGGCCTTTTTTATTGCCGAAATCGCCAAGGCAGATCCCATGACCGCCCACCAGACCATCGAAGCCGAAGCCACCACCGAAACCCTGACCGGCGCGGAGATCGTCGTCCGCTCGCTCATCGACCAGGGCGTAGAGGTGCTTTTCGGCTATCCGGGCGGCGCGGTCCTCCCGATCTATGACGCGCTGTTCTCCGAACCGCGCCTGCAGCACGTGCTGGTCCGCCACGAACAGGGCGCGACCCACGCGGCCGAAGGCTACGCGCGCTCGACCGGCAAGCCGGGCGTGGTCCTGGTGACCTCGGGCCCCGGAGCGACCAACGCCATCACCGGCATCGTCGACGCGCTGATGGACTCCATCCCGCTGATCGTCATCACCGGCCAGGTCGCCACCCACCTGATCGGCACCGACGCCTTCCAGGAATGCGACACCATCGGCATCACCCGGCCGATCACCAAGCACAACTACCTGGTCAAGGACGTGGCCGAGCTGCCGCGGATCATGCACGAGGCCTTCCACATCGCGACCTCGGGGCGTCCCGGCCCGGTGGTCATCGACATCCCGAAGGACGTGCAGTTCTCGAAGGCCGTCTATCAGGGCCCGAACGAGGTCACCCACGCCCACAACTACCGCCCGCGCACCAAGGGCGAGCCCAGCAAGATCGCCGACGCGGTGGCGATGATCGCCAATGCGCGCCGCCCGATCCTCTACACCGGCGGCGGCGTGATCAACGCCGGCCCGAAGGCGGCCGAGGCGCTGCGCGAGCTGGCCCGGCTGACCGGCGCGCCGGTGACCTCGACCCTGATGGGCCTGGGCGCCTTCCCGGCGTCGGATCCCCAATGGCTGGGGATGCTGGGGATGCACGGCTCGTTCGAGGCCAACAACGCCATGCACGACTGCGACGTGATGATCGCGGTCGGCGCGCGGTTCGACGACCGGGTGACCGGCCGCCTGGACGCCTTCGCGCCCACCTCGAAGAAGATCCATATCGACATCGACGCCTCATCAATCTCGAAGAACGTGCGGGCCGACATCGGCATCGTCGGCGACGCCGGCAGCGTGCTGGAAGACATGATAGCCGCCTGGAAGAGCCGCAACCTCAACACCGACAAGGCGGCGATGGGCGAGTGGTGGAAGCAGATCGAAGGTTGGCGTGACCGGCAGTCGTTCCGCTACAAGCCCGACACCAAGCTGATCAAGCCGCAGCACGCCATCGAGCGCCTGTACGAGCTGACCAAGAACCACGACACCTACATCACCACCGAGGTCGGCCAGCACCAGATGTGGGCGGCCCAGTACTATCACTTCGACCAGCCGAACCGTTGGATGACCTCGGGCGGCCTGGGGACCATGGGCTATGGCCTGCCGGCCGCGGTGGGCGTGCAGATGGCGCACCCGGACTCGCTGGTCATCGACATCGCCGGCGACGCCAGCGTGCAGATGACCATGCAGGAAATCTCGACGGCCATTCAGTACGACCTGCCGATCAAGATCTTCATCCTGAACAACGAGTGGATGGGGATGGTGCGCCAGTGGCAGCAGCTGCTGCACGGGGAGCGCTATTCGCACTCCTACTCGTCGAGCCTGCCGGACTTCGTGAAGATGGCCGAGGCGTTCGGCGGGGTCGGCCTGCGGGCCGAACATCCGGACGAACTGGACGACAAGATCCGCGAGATGATCTCGGTGCGCAAGCCGGTGCTGTTCGACTGCCGGGTGACCAAGGAAGAAAACTGCTTCCCGATGATCCCGTCCGGCAAGGCCCACAACGAGATGATCATGGCCGAAGAAGCCCGCGACCTGGGCTCGATCATCGACGACGCCGGCAAGCGGCTCGTCTAGGACACGCCAAATCCCCGGCTGCTCGCGCGGCCGGGGAGTTCAGCGCGTGTCGCTAAGTGACCTTCTTGAAGACGGTCACGCCCAGCAGCAGCATGATGGCGAAGATCGCCAGGCCGACGAAGAACAGAACCTTGGCGATGCCGACCGAGGCCCCGGCGATGCCGGTGAAACCCAGGGCGCCGGCGATGAGGCCGACGACCAGGAAGATGAGCGCCCATTTAATCATGTGAATCTCCAATCCTGGGAGGCGAACGTGGCGCCGCCTGGGCGGTTCCGTGGCGCATCCCTAGGCGCCGGAGAAACCGTGGTGCCCTGCAGCCTGCGGGTGTCGGGATCGGCTTGCCTGACGGGCCATATCGACGTCCTATTTCCGCCAACACGCTTTTGGGGAATCTGGATGTCCAACGAAAAACGGGTCTCGGGCTTGATCCACAACCGCCGCACCCTGCTGACCGGGGCGGCCGCGGCCACCCTGTTCGTACCGGGCCTGAGCTTCGCGGCCAGCGGCGACCTGGCCGCCATCCGCAAGGCGGCGGAGGCCAATTTCGACCCGTCGGTGAAGCGCATCCAGGAGTGGATCGGCCTGCCGTCCATCGCCGCGGAGAACCGTGACATGGACAAGGGCTGCGACTACATGATGGCCCTGGCCAAGGACGCCGGTTTCCAGGTGGTGGAGAAGATCCCGACCGCCGGGCATCCGGGCGTGTTCGCG
>BFBZ01001998.1_pt1 | contig 12050 bp, 14 predicted proteins | sample 1888401 | NCBI WGS metagenome assembly BFBZ01 (sample SAMD00112614, study PRJDB3348) | symbiont metagenome | host: Chara braunii | reverse complement strand
CCCTCCGGCGGCGTGCCGCCGAGCGCCGCGCAGATCTTGCCCGACAGCTTCACCGAGTCGATCAGGTCCTTGCCGGCCATTTCATAGTCGACGCCCAGCGCATGCCAGCGCATCGCCCAGTCCGGCTTCCATTGCAGCTTGCAATGGCCGCCGGTGACCGGAACGGTCATGCGCTCCCTGGTTTCGGGATCGTCATAGGAGATGGTGCCGGCCTTGGCGTCGTGCTCGACGATCGGCACGTACAGCACGAGGCCGGTGCGCGGGCAGATCGGCAGGAACGGCGAGTAGCTCGCCGCGCGCTCCTCGCGCAAGGACGGCAGCATGATCGCCATCACCTTCTCGAGCCGCTCCAGCATCCGCAGCAGCGCCGCGTCGAACTTGCCGGAGGTGTAGTACTCGGTCGACGAGGCAAACTCGTAGTCGAAGCCGAACCGGTCGAGGAAGGCGCGCAGCCGCGCATTGTTGTGCGCGGCGAACGAGGGATATTCGTTGGAGAACGGGTCGGGGATTCGCGACAGCGGCTTGCCGAGGTGGGTGGCCAGCATCTCCTTGTTCGGCACGTTGTCCGGCACCTTGCGCAGGCCGTCCATGTCGTCGGAGAAGGCGATCAGGCGGGTCTTGATCTTGTCCTCGGTCAGCACGCGGAAGGCGTGGCGCACCATGGTGGTGCGCGCGACCTCGCCGAAGGTGCCGATATGCGGCAGGCCGGACGGACCGTAGCCGGTCTCGAACAGCACCTCGTCCTTCGGATTCTTCTTCAGCCGGTTGACGATCGCCTTCGCCTGCTCGAACGGCCAGGCGTTGGAGTTTTCGGCAAGCGCGCGCAGGTCGCTCGGGCTGGTTGGGACGAGATCGATCGTGGACATCGTGAAAAAGACTTCTCCGAAGACGTCAGTGCAAAACAGAGGTCATGATACCCGTCATTCCGGGGCGATGCGAAGCATCGAACCTGGAATCTCGAGGTTCCGGGTTCGCGTCTTCGACGCGCCCCGGAACGACGGCAAGCGTTAGAACGGGCTGATCGAGAAGTAGCGCAGCCACAGGTCGGTGTAGCGGCCTTTTTCCCAGACCCGGAACAGCGCCCAGTTCAGCGCCTGGCGCAAGAGGTCGTTGCCCTTGCGCACGGCGATGCCGACGCCCTCGCCGAAATAGCGGCTTTCGACGAAAGGTCCACCGGAAAAGGCGCAGCAATCGCCGGAATCGGTGCCATTGACCCAGAACGCCAGCGAAATGCCGTCGCCGAAGATCAGGTCGACCTCGGCCCGGCGCAGCGCCTGCCGCAGCGCCTCGTCGTTCGGATAGGTCTTGATCTCGGCGTCGGTGAACATCGCCTTGAGGTAAGCCTCGTGCGCGGTGCCGGCGACGGCGCCGATCTTCTTGCCCTCGAGAAATTCGGGGCGGATCTCGGTCATGACGGCGTCGCGGCGGGACACGAAGCGGGCGGGCGCCCGGTAATACGGATCGGAGAAATCGGCCCGCGCCCGCATCTGCGGCGTCACCGCGATCGAGGCGATGATCGCATCGCCCCGGTTCGAGGACAGCGCGTCGAGCAGGGTTTCGAACCGGCGCATCTGGACGGTGCAGGTCACCTTGATCTCGTCGCAGATCGCCCTGGCAAGATCGACGTTGAAGCCGGCCGGATTGCCGTCCGGGCCGGTGAAGTTGAACGGAGGATAGTCGGTCTCGGTCAGGAACCGAATCACCGTGAGGCGCGACAGATCGGGCCGCTCCGGCCGGCGTCGCGGGTCCCAGAACCCAGGGACGGCCTGCGGCGCCGCCTCGACGGCGGGCCTCACCGGCGCCTGGGCGCGCGCCTCCGAGCCGGCGGCGGCCAGGCCGAAGCACAGCAGCGCGCCGGCAATGGCGGCGCGGGCCGCAGGCGCGGATTTCACGGGCTTTGACAAGACGGTCGGCATCAGCGGTCCCGATGGTCAGCGCCTTATAGACCATCCATGCGCAAATTCGAGGCTGGATTCGGCCCGGAGGCGGCCGCCCGGCTGGAGCGTTAACGCGCTCAGAGGTATTTCTTGAGATCCGCCGCGGCTTCCTCGGGCGTCCGCTTCAGGTTGAACGGTGCGACGAACCGGCCGTTGCGGTCCATCAGATACACCAAAGCGGTGTGGTCCATGGTGTAATCGCCGTCCTTCAGCGGGACCTTCTTGGCATAGACCCGGTACTCGGTGAGAACCTTCGCCAGCACCTCGGGATCGCCGGTCAGGCCCTTGAGATGCGGGTCGAAGCTGGAGAGGTAGTCCTTCATCGCGGCCGGATTGTCGCGCTCGGGGTCGACCGAGACGAAATAGGCGTTGACGCTGTCGGCGTCCTTGCCCATCGCGCGCAGCACCTCGGAGATCTCGAACAGCGAGGTCGGACAGACGTCCGGGCAATGGGTAAAGCCGAAGAAGATCAGCGTCGGCCGCCCTTCCAGGCTCTTCTCGGTGACGACGGCACCGCTCTGGTCGGTCAACTGAAACGGGCCGCCGATCGCGGCCGGCGCCGCGATGTTGCGGCCGCCGCCCATGACAAGGAACATCAGCGACAACCCGACCACCAGGCTGGCGGCGAAGGCTCCGACGATCACCAGCGGACGGGTGACATTGGACGGCATTGCGCGCTCCTTCACTGTCTCTCAGAAGCAGGCCTGCCAGCCGGCCGCGATGGTCTCGAAGAACACCGCGGTCCCGTACTGCACCCACATCGTCACGGCGCCGACGACGAGCCCGATCGCCGCGATCCCCGCCGCGAGGGCCGGAGCAGAGGCCGGACGCCGGGCTCGCGATGCGGACGGTATCTCTTGGGGCGCTGAAAGAGGCTGCATGATGGCGTACTCATCGGCCGGAGCCGGCCAAGCGGCCCACCCCTCTCGCTCCAGATAAGCCCCGCAGCCGGTCCAGGCAAGCGCCGCAGTCGGGCCGCGATCACCCGAAGCGACTAGTGCCTCAGTGTGATCAATGGGAGGCAGAGGCCTTGGCGGCAGCCGGCGAGATGGTCGGTGCATTGGGCACGACGTGCGAGGAGGCCGGAGAGGACGCCTGGGCATCCATATAGCAGGGCTTGTACATTGCCTGCAGCTCCCTGCCCTTCAGGAAGATCATCCGGGGCGTCAGGCCGCCGCGCTGGGTGATCCAGCGGCGGATCGGCGAAGGGTACATCGAGTACAGCATCTGGGTCGCCTCGGGATTGGTGACGGCGCGGCCGTTGGCGCCGAAATCCCAGGCGGCGTGGAAGCCGAGATTGGCATGCGAGGTGACACAGATCTTCTCGTGCGGGATCGCCCCAAGCACGATGGTGCAGGCCGATGCGCAGAGCCCGTCGATGATCACATACTCACCGGAGGATCGCAGGCCCTGGTACTTGTCGACATAGGTTCCGATCCGGCCACCGCGGTCATCGGCGATCCGGACCACGGCCTGGCTGGCGCCGACCCCCGACAGCAACAGAACGACCGCAAGCAATCCCGTCCAGAATTTCATGTCGAGCCCCAGTGCAACCCGGCGAAAACCGATCTGACCGACTTTGGCACGCTTCGTGTGATGCGCTTCTTGTGATGCTTGGACTGCGGTGGACCTTGCAATCACGACCCCATCCGCAGAACCGGAACGCGAAAGCCAAATCCAAATCGCAAATGCAGCGTGTTTCGAGATCGTGTTTTTGTCCAGGAGAGCGCAGCTGCGAAAGCCAAATTCACCGCGAGTGTTGCAAGCCCGCTGCACCAATGAGTCGCTACCACCGAAAATGGACCAACGCTGGTTCCGGACATGGCGGTGGCGCCACGAGCAAGGCAGAGGCCCGGCATGATTCGCCCATCGGCGCGGCAGCGGCGTCACGGCGGCACAAACGACACTCCGGAGAAACCCGGGGCCGAGCTTCCGCGCGACACGCGCCCCGCTGCCCAGTGACGGCGGGACGCTCGCCCGCTCATCGCCGGCCCAGGGGTGCTCGTGCGATCACGATCGCGGGTGCGGGCTTCCGCCAGCCCCGACGGCATGGCCGAAATCCGGAGATGCGACGGATGCAATCACAAGGTTGGACCGTTCGGCCGAGCCCCCGCGCCGCAAGCGGGCGCGGCAGGGTCTCTCCTCGCACCGCGCCGTCTGGATCGGGAGATGGAGCGAGGTCGGGCCGATATCGCGCTGGCAGCCGGGGAGACGATCTGCCTCCCGATGCTTTCGCCGTCTGGACCGAACTAATTATCGGGCAGCCGAATCCGTGCACCAAAGGTGACGAGCGGCGCATCGGCGGCGCCGAGCTGGATCTGCCGCTCCGGCACCTCCTGATAGCTGCCGTCTTCAATCTTTCTTAATTCATATTGCCAGACCGTTAACGTCTCGCCGCGCGCGAGCGCATCGCGGATGCGGCTGGCGCCGCGTCCCGGCAGCTTGACGAGGTCGTCGCGCATCATGCCGATCATCGTCGGGCTCCCGCCGCGATGCAGCTCGAAGAACACCATGCGATTGGGCTTGTCCTGCGGCTTGAGCACGGTATCCGCCGTGAACAGCACCAGACAAATTGCGACGGCAATCCACTTCCAAGTGTCGGACATCATGAGACGCATTCCCCGCACCGCCTCTGCGCGTGGCGTAGCCCTCGCGCAAACGGGCGGCAACTTACAGTTCTGTCATTCCGGATGAGATGACCTTCGACGTAATCGATTCGCTGCGCGCCGGGCGCGATGATGGGCTCCTCATCGTTCACAACATGGAGAGCACCGATGACCAACCCGACCGAGATCGCCGAGAGCTACATCGCGCTGTGGAACGAACGCGATGCCGCGCAGCGCGGCGCATTGCTCGCACGTCACTGGACCGCGGATGCGCTCTATGTCGACCCGCTGATGCGCGGCGAAGGACGCGATGCCGTGGACGGCCTGGTCGCGGGCGTGCAGCAGCGCTTTCCCGACTTCCGCTTTCGCCTGATCGGCTCCGCGGACGGCCACGGTCGTCATCTCCGCTTTTCCTGGGAGCTCGGCCCCGAGAATGCGGAAGCCCCGATCCAGGGCACGGATTTCGTCGAGCTGGCCGACGGCCGCATCCGGCGCGTCACCGGGTTTCTCGACAAGGTCCCGCAGGGCGCCTGACGGACGCCCCGATCCGCCCGACCTCCCACAGCGGGGTCGGCCTGCCGCGATTGCCGGGCTCCCATGCGCAGACGCACGATCTGTCTCGTGGTGATTGCGCTACGTCAACGTCGGACCCGATCCGCCGCTGCAGAGCTTCTGCTTCGCGACGGAGTTCAGGATCGCCGGAGACGGGCGTGCAGCACTCAAATCCCATCGATGATCACGCCATGGCAGCCGACACGCTGGCCGGTATCACCACCTTGCCCGAACTCTGGCGCTGGCGCGTCGAACGGAGCCCGGACAAGCAGGCCTACCGACATTTCGACGCAGGAAGCGGCCGATGGGTGAGCTTCTGCTGGCGCGAGATCGATCTCGTCGTCGAGCGATGGCGGCGAGCGCTCGCGGCCGAGGGCTTCGCCCAGGGGGAGCGTGTCGCCATCCTGATGCCGAACGGGATCGCGCATCTCGCCATTGACCAGGCCGCGCTCTCGCTCGGCCTGGTGCCGGTGCCGATGCATGCCGTCGATAATGCCGACAGCATCGCCTACATCCTCGCCGATTCCGGTGCCCGGCTGCTGCTGGTCGATTCGGACACACGCTGGGATGAGATCGCAGCGGTCGGCGAGGCCCTGCCCGACCTGGGGCGGATCGTCTGCGCCGACCGGCAAACGACCCCGCCGACCGGCGATCCGCGCCTCGTCGATCTGGAGGCGTGGTTGAAGGCGGCCGGCGATGCCACGCCTCCCGGCACCCGGATCGCCATCGCGCCGCACGACCTCGCCGCCATCGTCTACACCTCGGGCACGACGGGCCGGCCCAAGGGTGTGATGCTGTCGCACGACAACGTCGTTTCCAACCTCAAGGCCATTCATCAGCGGCTGGCGGCCGATACCGACGACGTATTCCTGTCGTTCCTGCCGCTGTCACACACGTTCGAGCGCACCGCGGGCTACTACTACCCGATCGCCATCGGCGCCTGCGTCGCCTATGCGCGCTCGGTGAAGCAGCTGTCCGAAGATCTGGTGGAGGTCCGTCCGACCATCCTGATCTCCGTGCCGCGCATCTATGAGCGCATCTATTCGGTCATCATGCATCACCGCGCGATCGCAAACCCGCTGGAACGGGTGCTGCTCGACCTGACCATCGCGATCGGCGGCCGTCGCTTCGATGCGCAGCATGGGCGCGGGACGAGACTCTCGGCATTCGACCGAATCGCGTGGCCGCTGCTGCAACGCTTGGTCGCCGCCAAGGTACTGGCTCGATTCGGCGGACGGCTGCACGTCGCCGTCAGCGGCGGCGCCCCGATCGCCGAGCCGGTGGTGCGGCTGTTCCTGGCGCTCGGGCTCGAGGTGCTGCAGGGCTATGGCATGACCGAGACATCGCCCGTCGTCAGCGTCAACACGCCTGACGACAACGACCCGCGCACCGTCGGCCGCGCTCTGCCGGGCATCGAGGTGCGCATCGGCGACAATGACGAGTTGATGGTGCGCGGCCCGAACGTGATGCTCGGCTATTGGCACCGGCCGGAGGAGACCGCGCGCACCAGGGAAGCCGACGGCTGGCTGCACACCGGCGACCAGGCCCGCATCGACAGCGGACGCATCACCATCACCGGTCGGATCAAGGACATCCTCGTCACCTCGACCGGCGAGAAGATTGCGCCCGCCGATCTGGAAACCGCGATCCTGACCGATCCGCTGTTCGAGCAGGCCATCGTGATCGGCGAGAACCGGCCGTTCCTGACCGCGATCGTCGTGCTCAACGCCAACGGCTGGGCTGAGCAGCAGGCGAGGCTCGCGGCGCACGGCCAGCGCGGCACCGAGGCCGAAGCGGCCTCTCTGCTGCGCCACATTGCGCGAGCCGTGAAGGCCTATCCGTCCTACGCGACGCCGAAGGCGGTGCATTGGACCTTGGAGCCGTGGACCGTGCAGGAAGGCCTGATCACGCCGACGTTGAAGAACAAGCGTCCGGCGATCGAGCGGAGCTTTGCGAAGGAAATCGAGGCGATCTATGCAAAACGCCCGTCAGCTTCGCGGCCGTCGGCTATCGTACGAAGCTGATCTTGCAGGGCACCGCAGCAGGACATTGCGGCATTGGAGCGGGCGAAGGGAATCGAACCCTCGTATGCAGCTTGGGAAGCTGCCGTTCTACCATTGAACTACGCCCGCGCTCGCCAATGCTTAGCCGAGACCATGCGTTTCGCCAAGCGGCTTGTTGCCGCGAGACCGCCAAGGCCGCGGGGGGCGGACGCAAGAGTTCTACCACCGGCCTGATCTCCCGATCGTGATCGGCCGCAACCGCAGGCTCCGGAACGGATCGGGCCGATCGCGCATTTGTCCGTTGCCGTCAAGGTCCTGGGAGCTCACAGCATGCAGAGCCACCGCCCCGCGTCTCAGACCGCAACCTCGAAAGCCTTCGCCGTCATGTCGGGCCCGTCGGCGCTCGACCTCTACACCCTCGGCTGCGGTCTGTTCCTGGCCGTCGCGCCGTGGCTGTTCGGCTTCGTCGGCAGCGCCGGCCGGATCGATGCCGAGTTGGCGGGGGCCGCCCTCGTCGTGCTCTCGCTCGGCGGCCTGCTGGCGTTTGCCGATTGGGAGGAGTGGCTGAAGGTCGCGCTTGGCGTGTGGCTGATAGCAGCGCCCTGGCTGCTCGGGTTCGTGCATACGTCGGCGATGCATGTCAGCATCGCCATCGGGATCGCCGTGACCTTCCTGAGCCTGCTCGAACTGTGGCTCGCGCATGATCCTGATTTTGCTGGCGATGGCCCTGCATTGGTGAGCCGGCCGTAGCGGCTTGGCCGATCGCGCGTCGCCCGCGCGCAGCGCCTCCTCCCGCGATCGCGTTGCGATGACAGAGATCGCAGACGCGGGATCGCAACGCAACGCTTGACAACCATGGCCCAAATCAGGGCAAACCCGCCCCGGTCACGCCGTGCTGTTAACACTTTGTAAACAAAGTTGATGCGGCCGAGCATGACAGTGATATGATGTGGTGTGGGGTTGGGGTGGCGTCATGGGGCGTGGGTATACGATCTTTGATACGGCCCTCGGCCGTTGCGGCATTGCGTGGAGCGACGTCGGAATCACCGGCGTACAATTGCCGGAAGCACGGGAAATCGAGACGCGGCGGCGCCTGTTTCGCCAGTTTCCCGACGCACGGGAGCAGCGCCCGTGTTCGAATACTGAACTCGCCATCGAAGGCATCGCGGCCATGCTGCGCGGGCAGGACGTCGACTTCTCCGACGTTGCGCTCGACCTCGACGGCGTCACGCCCTTCAACCAGCGCGTCTATGATTGCATTCGCGCCATTCCGCGCGGCGAGACGCGCACCGCCGACGCGATCGCAGACGAACTGCACGTTCCCAAGGCGCTGAATTCGATCGCGCAGGCGCTGAGTAGGAATGCGCTCGTGCTGATCGTTCCCTGTCACCGCGTGCGTGACATCGGCAACGGACTCGACAAGCCGTCGCCCAACAGCGGCATCGTCTCCAAGCGTCGGCTGCTGTCGCTCGAAGGCGCAAAGCCTCATGCGGGCCTGACGTTGTTCGACGCGTTTCTCGCCATCGACAGGCCGCGCGCATTGTAAGCCCGCCTTCGCGCGTCGCGCGATATTATCTCGCACGACGCCCTCCTCTTTCCGCCGCAATGCGCTAGATTTACAGGATGACCACCACCATCCTGTTCGAAAGCCGCGACGTCACCGTGTCCGAGTTCCGCTGTGCAGCGGTCCCTGGCGAGCGTCCCTATGTCGAGCAGTATGCCGGCTACTCGCTGTCCTATGTGCGCAAGGGAAGCTTCGGCTGCCGGCACCGCGGCCGCTTCTTCGAACTGGTCACCGGCTCGCTGCTGGTGGGCCATCCCGGCGATGAGTTCATGTGCACGCACGATCACGTCTGCGGCGACGAATGCCTGTCATTCTTCTTCGATGATGCGCTCATCGACGAGATCGGCTGCGACAGCCAGGCCTGGCGGGCTGGCGCGATGCCGCCGCTGCCGGAGCTCATGGTCCTCGGTGAGCTCGCGCAGGCCGTCGCCGCGCGCGAGCAGGACCTCGGTCTGGACGAGGTTGGACAGATCATCGCCAGCCGCTTCGTCGCGACCGCCACGGGCCGGCAGGAACGGGCGGCGACGCCGAGCCTGCGCGATCGCCGGCGCGCGGTGGAGAGCGCATTGTGGATCGACGACAATGCGGAGCGCGACATCGACCTGGCGGCTGCGGCGCACGAAGCCGGCGTCAGCCCGTTCCATTTCCTGCGGCTGTTCGCGGCGACGATCGGCGTGACGCCGCATCAATATCTGATCCGCTCCCGCTTGCGGCGCGCCGCGCGGCGTCTCAGCGAGGAGGACACGCCGGTCACCACCATCGCCTATGATTCGGGCTTTGCCGATCTGTCGAATTTCACCCGCACCTTCGCGCGCGCTGCCGGCGTGTCGCCGGCGAAGTTTCGCAAGGTCTCGCGCGGCGAGCGCAAGATTCTCCAAGACCATCTGAGCCGCCATTGATTGGATGATCCCAGCGCGTGCGGCAGCCGCATGCGAAGCATGGAGATCATCGATGTACGATCATATCGGCCTCAAGGTCGGCAATCTGGACGCCAGCGTCCGCTTCTACACATCGGCGCTGGCGCCGCTCGGCCACATCCTCTGCTCCAAGGACGAGGCGTCGGCGGGCATCGGCCCGAAGGGGGAGCCGGCGCTGTGGCTGTATGTCGACAAGGGCGCCAGCAAGGGCGCCGCCCATATCGCGTTCCGCGCCCAGGACCACGCGGCCGTCGCCAGATTCCACAGCGAGGGGCTGAAGGCCGGCGGCAGCGACAATGGCGGCGCCGGGCCGCGCGCGGACTACAGTCCGACCTACTACGCCGCCTTCCTGATCGATCCCGACGGCAACAACATCGAAGCCGTGTGTCCGTGAGGTCAAGCCCATGGCATCCATCCAGAAGGACATTCCGATCGCAGCCCCGGCGGGTGCAGTGTGGGACGCAGTGCGGGATTTCGGCGCTGTTCATACCAGGGTGGCGCCCGGCTTCGTCACCGGCACCACGCTCGACGGCGACGTCCGCATTGTCAGCTTCGCCAACGGCAGCGTGGCGCGCGAGCAGCTGGTCGATTGCAACGATCAACGCCGGCGCCTCGTCTATGCCATCAAGAACGAACGCATCAGCCAGCACAGTGCGTCGTTTCAGATCATCCCGGAAGGCGAGGTGCGCTGCCGGGTGATCTGGACCACCGACGTGCTGCCGCACGAGATCGCACCCTATATCGATCAGCAGATGGAGCTCGGCGCGCGCGCGATGCAGGACACGTTGGGCAGGCTGCGCGGATAGCGGCTCAGCCGATACGCGCCGGCGGCGGCCCGCGCGAGTCAAGGCCGCGTCCGGCCGTCAGCACGGCCGGGCGCAGCTCCAGCGCTGCGGCCGGCTTCGGGCCCCAGCGGGTGAGCATGACGCTGGCGAGCGTCAGCACCCCGAGCAGGACCATCGAGGACGCCGCCAGCATGAAGAAGTCGCCCTCGGTCGCGGCACGGCTCAGCAGATAGCTGCCACCCGCAGCGATGAACACCAGCCGCACCGTCTGTGCCAGCACCGGACCGAGCACCCTGGCGGCGCCCTGCGAGGAGAAATACATCGAGATCGCCAGGCCGATGAAGGCATACATCGGCGCCGCGACCTGGAGATAGTGCTGGCCCGCGCTGCGCGCGCTCTCGTCCTGGGTGAAGATGTCGACCCACAATTGCGGGACGATCGCGATCAGCGTCGACAGCGCGCCCACCGACGCGAACGACACCAGTCCCGCCGTCCAGGCGATGCGGCGGGCGCGCGCGATTCTCTCCGCACCGATCGCCATGCCGACCATCGGCACCGAGGCCATGCCGACGGAGAATGCGACCGTGGTCATCATGAACTCGAGCCGCGCGCCGATGCCGTAGCCGGCGAGCACGGCGGTGCCGAACGACGCCAGCATATGCGTGAAGATCGCGATCGACAGCACGGATTGCAGCGGCGAGAAGCAGGCGACGGCGCCGACCTTGAGAATGTCGGCGAACATCGCGCCGCTGATCTTCAGACCCCGCAGCTTCGGCCGCACGCGCGCGCGGCCGGAGAACAGGTACCAGCCCATCACCGAGATGCTGACGCAGAACGCCAGCAGCGCGCCGGCGGCGACGCCGCGCATGCCGAGCCCGAGGACCAGGCTGAGCGTGCCGCCCAACACGATCTGCAGCAGCGCCGAACTGAGGATCATGAACGACGGCAGCTTCATGTTGCCGGTGCCGCGCAGGATGCCGGCCATCGAGTTCATCAGCCAGGGCAGGATCGCGCCGCCGAAGAAGATCTGCAGATAGGCCGTGGCATGGCTCAGCACCGCGCCGCGGCCGCCGAGCACCTCCAGCAAGGCAGGGCCGAACGCCAGCATGCCGATCATGAAGGTCGCGCCGAACAATAGCGCGATCAGCAGCGCGTGCGTGGCGAGCGTCGAGGCCCGCTCGGCGTCGCCGGCGCCGAGCGCGCGCGCGATCGCCGAGGCCACGCCGCCGCCCATCGCGCCGCCGGACATCGTCATGGTCAGGATCACCAGCGGAAACACCAGCGCCATCGCCGCCAGCGCCTCGATACCGAGCCGGCCGATATAGGAGGTCTCGGCGATGACGACGCAGGTGCCGGCCGTGTTCGCGATGATGTTGGGCCAGGCCAGCGACAGCAGGGTGCGCAGGATGGGTCCGTCGACGAGCTTATTCCGGACCGGCTTCTCGGGGGGCGGCAACGCACGCCCCTCGCCGACCGGATTGTCGGCCAGGCCGATCTCGGACATCTCAGCTCCCCGCTCGGCCGCGCAGGCCGCGGCCGTGTTATCGTTCGATTGCTCTCGCTTTCCTAGCACGGCGCTGGCGCGCGCCCTGTGCGGCAGGCGCATTGGGGGTGCGCGGCAGACGCAGCCGCGCTCAGAGACGGAAATGCTTGGAGAGCTTCAGGCCCTGGGCCTGGTAGTTGGAG
>BFBZ01002006.1_pt1 | contig 12058 bp, 7 predicted proteins | sample 1888401 | NCBI WGS metagenome assembly BFBZ01 (sample SAMD00112614, study PRJDB3348) | symbiont metagenome | host: Chara braunii | reverse complement strand
CCCCGCCGCTCGGGTGGACGCCATCAAGATGGGCACCACCGTCGCCACTAACGCCCTGCTGGAACGGGCCGGGGCCAAGACGCTGTTCGTCACCACCAAGGGGTTCGCCGACGCCCTGGTGATCGGCGACCAGGCGCGACCCGACCTGTTCGCGCTCAACATCGTCCGCCCCGAACCGCTCTATGAGGGCGTGATCGAGGCCGATGAACGCCTGGCCGCCGACGGCGCCGTCGTCCGCGCCCTCGACGGCGACGGACTCGCCACAGCCCTGGTCGCCGCACACGCCGAGGGCTTCACGTCCGCGGCCATCGCGTTCCTTCATGCCGACCTTAATCCGGAACATGAGAAGCTCGCTGGCGAGTTGGCCCGCGCCGCCGGCTTCGAGTTCGTGGCCCTGAGCCACGAGGTCTCTCCCCTACCCCGCTTCGTGCCGCGGGCGGAAACGACGGTGGCCGACGCCTACCTGACCCCGATCCTGCAAGCCTATGTGCAGCGGGTGGCCAGGGCCGTGGCGGGCGCGCCGCTGTTCTTCATGACCTCGGCCGGGGGGCTGGKGCGCGCCGAGGCCTTCCGTGGGCGGGACGCCGTGGTGTCCGGTCCCGCCGGCGGCGTCGTGGGCGTCGCCAGGACGGCGGACGCCGCGGGCGTCCCCCAGGCCCTGGGGTTCGACATGGGCGGCACCTCCACCGATGTCTGCCGCTATGCCGGCCAACTCGAGCGCCGGGATTCCGCCCGGATCGCGGGGGTCCGCCTGCGCAGCCCCATGCTGGACGTCGAGACGGTGGCGGCGGGCGGGGGCTCGATCCTGACCTTCGACGGGCTGCGCGCCCGTGTCGGCCCGCAGAGCGCCGGCGCGAACCCTGGACCTGCCGCCTATGGTCGTGGCGGCCCCGCGACGGTCACCGACGCCAACCTGGTTCTGGGCCGTCTCGATCCCCGCTTCTTCCCGTCGATCTTCGGCCCTGAAGCCGATGCGCCGCTGGATGTCGACGCCGCCCGCGCGGCCATCGGCGCCCTGGCCCAGGCCATGGGTTCGGTCAGCGTCGAGGCCGCCGCCGAAGGCTTCGTCGCCATCGCCGTGGAGCAGATGGCCCGCGCCACCGATCGGATATCCACCGAGCGCGGCTTCGATCCTCGCGACCATGCCCTGACCGCCTTCGGCGGCGCAGCCGGCCAGGTGGCCTGCGAGGTCGCCGACGCCCTGGGCGTCACGACCGTGCTTTGCCCACGCTACGGCAGCGTGCTGTCGGCCTACGGCATCGGCCAGGCCCAACTCTCATCCCTTCGCCAGATGGGATTGGACACCGTGCTGGACGACGGAGGTCTGGCTCGCGCCCATGAGCTGCTCGCCGAGGTCGAGGCCGCGGCCCGCATTGGCCTCGCCGAGCAAGGCGCCGAGGCTTCGGACGTTCGCCGCACCCTGCGCCTCCGATATCAGGGTGCGGATGCCGAGTTGCCGATCCCCCCAGCCCTTCTGGCCGACGTGAAGGCGCAGTTCGAAGCCGCGCACCTGCGGCTGTTCGGCTTCGTCGAAGCCGGCCTCCCGATCGTCATCGGCTCCGTAGAAGCCGAAGCCATCTCCGCCAGCCTGGCGACGGCATCGGCGATCCGGGATCAAGGGACGCGCCTTGCCCTGGCCGCTTCGACAACCGCCCAAGGCGTGCCGATCATCGCGGCCGACGCCCTTACCACGGCCCAAGGGCCGACCCTGATCATCCGCGCCGACACCCAGATCTCGGTGTCGGAGGGCTGGACCGCGCGCGCCGCGGACGACGGCCTGATCATCCTGACCCGGGCCGAAAGCGCCAAGGCTGCGGCCTTCGACCTCTCGAAGCCGGATCCGATCACTTTGGAGCTCTTCAACAAGCGCTTCATGGGCGTGGCCGAGGCCATGGGCGCGGCGCTCGAACGGACGGCCCACTCGGTGAACATCAAGGAGCGCCTGGATTTCTCCTGCGCCCTGTTCGACGCCGACGGCGGTCTGGTGGCCAACGCGCCGCACATGCCGGTGCACCTGGGCAGCATGGGCGCCAGCGTCCGCGCTGTCCGAGACCGTCATGCCGATCTCAAGACGGGCGACGCCTTCGCGCTGAACAATCCCTATGCCGGTGGCACGCACCTGCCTGACATCACCGTGGTCATGCCGATTTTCATGAACCCTGGGGATGCGCAGGCGGCCTTCTACGTCGCCGCACGCGGCCACCACGCCGATGTCGGCGGCATCCAGCCCGGGTCCATGCCGCCCTTCTCCCACACCCTGGATGAGGAAGGGGTCCTGCTGGACGCCCTGCCCATCATGCGGGACGGCCAGTTCCTGGAAGCCGATGTCCGCGAAGCGCTGGGCGCTGGCCCATGGCCATCACGGGCGCCTGACCGCAACCTTGCCGACCTGAAGGCACAGATCGCCGCGTGCCAAGCTGGGGGCGCCGCCGTCCGCGGCATGATCGAGACCCACGGCGGGCCGGCGGTGGCCGCCTACATGACCTTCGTCCAGCACAACGCCGCCGCCTCCGTGCGGCGCGCCGTCGGGCGGCTGACGGATGGCGAGGCTCGCGCGCCGATGGACGGCGGCGGCGAGATCGTAGTGCGGACCACGGTGGACGCCGCGGCCGGGGAAGCGACCCTGGACTTCACTGGGTCAGCCGACCAACTGGATTCGAACTTCAACGCCCCCTCGGCCATCGTCGATGCGGCCGCGCTCTACGTCTTCCGCACCCTAGTGGATGACGACATCCCGCTGAACGCTGGCTGCCTCGAGCCGCTGAAGATCCTCMCCCGCCCCGGATCCATGCTCGCGCCCGCCTATCCGGCCGCCGTGGTCGCGGGGAACGTGGAGACCAGCCAGCACGTGGTGGACGCCCTCTATGCGGCGGTCGGGGTCATGGCCAACGCCCAGGGCTCGATGAACAACTTCACCTTCGGCGACGAAACTCGGCAGTACTACGAGACCATCTGCGGCGGCGCCGGCGCGACCGCCACCCGGCCGGGGACAAGCGCTGTCCACACCCACATGACCAACTCGCGGCTGACGGATCCTGAGATCCTGGAACGGCGGTTCCCGGTGCGGGTGGAGGCCTTTGCGATCCGACAGGGGTCCGGCGGCGCCGGCGCCCAGGCCGGCGGCGACGGCGCCCTGCGCAGGATCACCTTCCTGGCGCCCATGGAGGTTGCTCTCCTGTCGACCCGCCGGCAGCACGCGCCGCAGGGATTGGCCGGCGGCGGGCCTGGCCTGCCGGGCCGGCAGCGTTTGATCGCACAGACCGGCGAGGTTAAGGACCTTCCAGGCTGCTTCTCGATCACCGTGCAGCCCGGCGACGTGGTCGAGATCGAAACCCCTGGGGGCGGGGCCTATGGCCCGGCGCCCGCCTGAACCCCCGAGGCCCCATGTCCGCCCTTCTCCTTGCTCTCGCGCTCCTGGCTCAGGACGCCCCGTCCACCGACGCCGCTCCGTCCGCGGCGCCCGTCGAGGCTGAGGCTCCGGCCTATCCCTCAGGCGCGCCTGCCACGGACTACGGGCTTGTGGCCTGGTGCTACGGCGCCCTCACCGGCTATCTCGACCTCAAGCCGCAGGTGATGCCGGAAGTCACCCGGATCGAGACCGCCTTCCGCGCCCCCGGCCGCACCATCGCCGAGGACATGCAGGTCTACGCGGACCTTGAAAAAAGAAGCCGATCCAACCTTAAGTTGTTCGAGCGCGCGATGGAGGCTGCTGAAAAGGCCAGCATGCAGCCCTTGAACGCCGTGGGCGGAGAGGCGGTCCGCAAGGGTCGTCAGACCTGGGCCGCGGCGCCCAACCTGCCCAAGGCGCGGCTCGCCCAGGAATGGATGAGCTGGTCGCTTCCGGCCCGCTGCGAGACCACCGCGGCCGCCCTGGAGACCCGCGCTAAGCTGCTCGGCGCGACCTTCGACCCGATGGCGGCCAGTCCGGACGCAGCGGCTCCCGCCGAGTCACCCGCGGACCCGACTCCGCCCGCCGAAACGGTCGAGCCGACACCGAATCCCAAGCCGTAAGCTCGGCCGGCGAGGTCCCTCGCCGATCCCGACCATACTCGATCCCAAAAAAGTGAAAATTCGGACCGCTGTGGCGTCAGCGCGACAGGCTTTGCCATGCTCGCTTTTTTGACACTGACGTCGGTTTGTGCCGCTTGAATCTTCAGCCATTTTTCGATCAGTTTTCGAAAAATTGGTACGTTTTTGCCGAATAACTCAAAAATATATCCACGGTTTAGAAGATTATCTGCGTCTGAACCGTGTCTGGACTCCGACGATATTGTCGGTTTCGAAAATAAGCTTGCGTTTCAGTAACACCTTCGGGTTTTTCTGCGCCCGCACTCTGCTGCATTACCGGCAGATAACGTCGTTATATTCATTAGGGGATAAACATGCTGCATAGCAGATACCTTGCGGGAGCGTCCTCCCTGGCGCTTCTCGCGGTGATGGGCCTCGCGGCTCCTGCATACGCACAAGAAGACACCGCGGAAGTCGCGGAAGTCATCGTCACCGGCTCCTTCATCGCCGGCACGCCTGAAGACGCCGCTCTCCCGGTCAACGTGATCGGCGCCGACGAAGTCCAGAAGCAAGGCTCGCCCTCCACCGTCGACCTGATCAAGTCGATCCCGGCCGTGTCGGGCGCCATCGGTGAATCGAACCAGTTCGCCGCCGGCCAGACCACGGGCGCCGGTAACGTCAACCTGCGGGGCCTCGGCGCCGAGCGTACGCTCGTGCTGCTGAACGGTCGCCGGATGACGATTTCGCCGGGCGCGATCTACGTCGACACCAACCTGATCCCGTCGGCCGCCATCGGCCGCATCGAAGTCCTGAAGGACGGCGCGGCCGCTACCTACGGTTCAGACGCCGTGGCCGGCGTGGTCAACTTCATCACCCGCCGCAACCTGAACGGCCTGGAGCTCTCCACCGGCTACTCGCTGATCGACGGTTCCAAGGGCGACTACAATGTCAGCGCCGCCTACGGCTGGGTCGGCGACAACGGCGACATCCTGCTGACCGCCGGCTACCGCAAGCGTTCGGAACTGCAGGTCAAGGATCGCGACTTCGCGCTCCGCTCCTTCGACGAAAATCCGCAAGGCGGCTGGTCCACCTTCGGCAACCCGGGCCTCTACCTGTCGAGCGCCAACGGCGGCGCCAGCTTCACGACCCCGGTTCTCGATCCGGCCTGCGCCGTGATCTCCGGTCCCGCGACGGCTTCGGGCTGCCAATTCCAGTTCATCGGCTTCAACAACCTGACTGAAGACGAAGACCACTGGCAGCTCTATGGCGAGGTCAACTTCGACCTGTCGGAAAACACCAAGTTCCACGCGGAAGTGCTCTATTCGGGTCACGAAGTGGCGGCCGAGAACTCCTCGCCGTCCTATCCGCCGAACAACTTCCCGACCTCGGCCCTCACCACCAAGGCCCAGGGCAACGGCTTCTACATTCCGGCGAACAACCCGGGCCTCCAGGCTCTGATCGCCAAGGGCGGCCTCACGGCGGCTCAAGCTGCGGCAGCAGGCGCCAATGGCCTGTTCACCACCGTGGCCTGGCGTCCCCTCGCCGTCGGCGGCAACCAGCTGTTCGGTGGCCAAGGCAAGGAAGACAAGCGCGCCTTCGACGCCTACCGCGTGTCGGCGGGCCTGAAGGGCAAGTTCGACGTGCTGGACGGCATCGGCTGGGACGCCGCGGTCACCTACATGGAGAACAACAGCGACATCTCCACCCCCGACATCCTCGTGGGCAAGATGCAGCTGGCCATGCGCGGCCTCGGCGGCAACAACTGTAACGGCACGACGCCGGGTCAGAACGGCTGCCTGTGGTTCAACCCCTTCTCGTCGGGCGTCCAAGCCAACGCCGTCGACGGTCGGACGAACCCCGGCTACGACGCCACCACGGCCAACAGCCTGGAAGTGCTCGACTACATCTTCGACGAGTACGCCTACAAGATCCGCTCGCGGATGCTCACCGCCGACCTGGTCTTCAACGGCGCTCTGCCGATCGACTTCGGCGCGGGCGAACTCGGCTGGGCCGTCGGCGGTCAATATCGTTGGAGCGGCATCACCAGCACCAACAACGACAGCACCAACATCGCTGTGAACCCCTGCCCGGACTCGTCGGTCAATCCGGCCGCCGTCTGCACGGCCCAAAACGGCCCGTTCAGCTTCTTCGGCGCCCTGGCTGACTACGACCTGGACTACTCGGTCATCGCGACCTTCGCCGAACTGCAGATGCCGATCACCCACAGCCTGACCGGCACCTTCGCGATCCGTTACGAGGACTACGGCGGCAACATCGGCTCGACCACCAACCCGAAGGTCGCGCTGAAGTGGCAAGCTACGGACTGGCTGGGCTTCCGCGCCTCGGCCGGCTCCACCTTCCGCGCGCCGCCGCAGACCCAGATCGCCCGCACCACCGTCACCAGCCTGGCCTACACCACGGCGGCCGGCGGCTACCGCGCCTACGATCGTTCGGGTAACCCGAACCTCGAGCCCGAGAAGGCCAACACCCTGAACCTGGGCGCCATCTTTGAGGTCGGCGACTTCCGCGCGACCCTCGATTACTGGCGCTTCGACTTCAAGGGCCCGATCGACTACGAGCGCGGCGCGAGCATCGTCAACGCGATCTTCCCGAACGGCCAGACCGGCGCGAACAACTGCAACAACCCGGCCTTCGCGCCCCTGCTCGCCCGGATCACCTTCACCGGCGCTTGCTCGGCTGTCGGCATCAATCGCGTCCGCACGAACTACATCAACAGCTCTGACATCAAGACGAGCGGCCTGGACTTCGCGGCCAACTACAAGCAGCGCGACGTCTTCGGCGGCGACATGAACTTCGGCCTCGATCTGACCTACGTGCTCGAATACGTGGTCGCCCAATCGAGCATCGAAGGCATCGTGGTCGCACCGGAGCGGGACTACACCGGCACCATGGACTACCTGGGCTACGGTTCGCAGCCGCAGTGGAAGGCCAGCGCCTTCGCTGAATACGCCCGTGGCGACCACAACATCCGTTGGACCGTCCGTTATGTCGACGACATGATCGACACCCGCGGCACCGGTGCGACCTTCGCCACCAACCAGAACGGCCGGAAGATCGACGCCTTCATCACGAACGACGTCGCCTACCGCGTGTTCCTGCCCTGGAACACCACGGTCACCGCTTCGGTCATCAACGTCTTCGACGAAGATCCGCCGTTCGCCCGACTGGACCTCAGCTACGACCCCTTCACCGCCAACCCGCTGGGTCGCTACTACAAGCTGGGTCTGACCAAGAAGTTCTAGAGGTCTTCCCCCTCAAGAACTGTGACTGGGGCGGCTTCCAAGGAGGCCGCCCTCTTTTTTGCCTAGCTGGCCTTCGCCCGGTGCAGGGCGCAGACGTCCCAGTAGGGATCGCCGCCGAACCGCTCCAGCATCAGGTCGGTGAGGGCGCGGATGGCCGAGGGCGCCGGCTCCCGCGGCGGCGGCCGGACCACGTAAAGCGCCGCCTCCGGCAGGCGGTAGTCCATCAGCAGCGGGACCAGGGTCCCCTTCTCGATCTCCGCGCCAGCCAGGAAGGTCGGCAGGACGGTGACCCCCAGCCCGCTCAATGCGGCGCTCATCAGGGCATGGGCGTTGTCAGCCCGGAACCGGCTGTCGGGTCGGATCAGGATCTGGCGGCCGGCTACGTCGCTGAACTTCCAAGACATGTCGCCCTGCACCAGCGTCGGGTGGTTCATCAGCTCTTCCGGCGTCTGCGGAGCGCCGGCGCGCGCCAGGTAGTCCGGCGAGGCGACCACGGCGGCGTAGATGGGCGCTATCCGCCGGGCGATCAGGCTGGAGTCCTCCAACGACGACAGTCGGATGGCGACGTCGTAGCGCTCGGCGATCAGGTCGACGAACCGGTCGGAATAGCTGGCCTGGATATCCAGCCGAGGATGGAGAGCCGCCAGATCGGCGAAGACCGGCGCCAGATGGGTGATGCCGAAGGACAGCGGCGCGGCGATGCGCAGCGAGCCCGTCAGCTCGTCGCCAGTCTGGGCCACGGCGTCCCGGGCGGCCTCCAGATCGGCCAGCACCTTCTGGGCCCGGCCCTTGAACTCCAGGCCCGCTTCCGTGGCCGCCACGCCGCGGGTGGTGCGGCTCAGAAGCCTTGCTCCCAGCTCGGCTTCCAGCCTGGCGACACGGCGGCTGACCATTGACTTAGACAATCCAAGACGGCGTCCGGCGCTGCCGAAGCCGCCGGTCTCCACCACCTCAACGAAGGCGGTCAGGTCCTCAAGCTCGAACATCAATCGTTCCTTTTTACGCAACAATCTGGTGCGATTTTGCCCACTACTGTTGCAGCAGAAGAACCACCAACTTGCAGGACGTCAACCAATTCACACGCCCTGGAGGGGTGTCATGTCCAAAGTCCTGGTTCTGAACTCAAGCGTCGGCGGCGCCGACTCCGTCACCCGCATTCTGGTGGACGACGCCGTGGCGGCGATCCGCGCCAACGTCCCCAATGCTCAGGTGGTGAGCCGCGACCTCGCCGCCAACCCCATCCCGCACCTAGCGCCCGATGGCGTGGCCGGCGTCCGCTCGCCCAACGCCACCACCGAGGCGGAGATCGCCGCCCGCGACCTGTCCGACACCCTGATCGGCGAGCTGCGTGAGGCCGACACCATCGTGATCGGCGCGCCGATGTACAATTTCGGCCTGCCTTCGACCCTGCGGACCTGGTTCGACCACGTCCTTCGGGCCGGCCATACCTTCAGCTACTCCGAAGCCGGGCCGGAAGGTCTGCTGAAGGGCAAGAAGGCCATCATCATCGAGGCCCGCGGCGGTCTCTACAGCGAAGGCCCGGCCCAGGCGCTCGACTTCCAGGAGCCCTATCTGCGCCAGCTTCTGGGCTTCATCGGCATCACCGACGTGACCTTCATCCGCGCCGAGAAGATCGGCTACGGGCCTGAAGCGCGCGAGGCGGCCATCGCTGGCGCCCGCGCTGAACTGACCGGCCTTTCGCTGCCCCACGCGGCGTAAGGCCTGCGGTCCGTCCGGTCGCCACACACCACCGGACGGGCCGTCTATCCCTAGAGCGGCCGGCGCATGAAGGTGCGGATGCTCTCGTCCAGGCCGCGCGCAAGATGCTCCTGGCGGATATGGCGGAGGCCCGGCGTCAGGGCGTCATCAGCCAGGTCAATGAAGCCGAGACGTCGATAGTACGGCGCGTTGAACGGCACGTCCTTGAAGGTCGAGAGCGTCAGGGCCGTCCAGCCGCGGGCGGGGGCCAGCGCGGACACCGCATCGATCAAGGCCGCGCCGATCCGCTGGCCGGCATGAGACGGCGCCACATCGATCTGCTCGATGTAGCCGCAGCCCTCCACGTCCCTGAACATGACGAAGGCCACCGGCTGGCTGTCGGTCGCCACCAGCAGGCCATCGGAGGCGATCCGCGACGCGAGCGTCTCGGCGTCCGTGGGATCGTCGGCGGCGATCGACGCGAGATCGGTACCTAGAAAACGGGTTGCGGAGATGCGCTCGATCTCGCGCACCGCTTCGATATCAAATGACGTCGCACGACGAATGGCGAACCCTATGGGTCATCTCCCAGAAAATCGTTCGATGCAGAACCATATGAGATCGGCGATCACATATGTGGACCCTTAAGCCTAGCCCCGACCTCGCGCAGGCGCAAAGCGACGGAACCGGTGATATGATCGACCAATGGATGGCCCGAACCTCATCTATTTCGCCGACCCCATGTGTTCGTGGTGCTACGGGTTCTCCCCCGTCGTGACGCGGATCCGACGGGAATTTGGCCGCGCCCTGCCGATCCGGCTTGTGATGGGCGGTCTGCGCCCCGGAACCGAGACACCCATGGCCGAGAGCGCCAAGGCCGAACTGGTGGGGCATTGGGAACACGTGCGCGAGGCCGGCGGCGTGCCGTTCGACGGCGCGGTGCTGGATCGGCCGGGCTTCATCTACGACACCGATCCGCCAGCCCGCGCCGTGGTCTGGATGCGCCGGATCGACACCGACAAGGCGCTGGACCTGCTGGCGATCCTGCACAGCGCCTTCTACGCCCTGAACCGCGACGTCACCGACCCCGCGGTCCTGGCGCAAATCATCAGCGAACAGGGCGAAGACGGCGCGGCGTTCCTGGCCGAGGCCGACAGTGAGATGCTGAAGAACGAGACCTGGGCCGACTACGGCGTTTCGCAGCGGGCCGGCGTCACCGGTTTCCCGACCCTGGTGGCCGGGCCGAACGCTGAAGGAACCTATGGCGTCGTGACCCGCGGCTTCCAGCCAGGGGATGGGGTGCTGAGCGCCCTGCACCAATGGCTGGGCACAGAGAACGCCTGACCCGATGCAGACTTTCGACGTCGTTGTGATCGGCGCAGGCGCCGCCGGCATGATGTGCGCCATAGAGGCGGGCAAGCGTGGCCGTTCGGTCCTGGKGGKGGATCACGCCGAGGCGCCGGGCGAGAAGATCCGCATCTCCGGCGGCGGCCGCTGCAACTTCACCAATCTGACCACCAGCCCGAACAACTTCATCTCGGCCAACCCGCACTTCGCCAAGTCGGCCCTGCGTCGGTATCGGCAGCGCGACTTCATCGCCCTGGTGGATCGCCACAACATCGCCTGGCACGAAAAGACCCTGGGCCAGCTCTTTTGCGACGACTCCGCAAAGCAGATCATCGCCATGCTGCTGACCGAGATGCGCGCCGCCAGCGTGGAATTACGCCTGCGCACTGCAGTCAGCCGCACGGAAAAGACGTCGGACGGCTTCCGGCTTGCCCTGTCCACGGGCCAGGACGTCAACTGCACGTCCCTGGTGGTGGCCAGCGGCGGCAAGTCGATCCCGAAGATGGGCGCGACGGGCTTCGGCTACGAGGTCGCCCGGCAGTTCGGCCTTCCGATCATCGAGACCCGCCCCGCCCTGGTCCCCCTGACCTTCGAGGTGGGGATGCTGGAGCGGTTGAAGCCCCTGGCCGGCGTGGCCGTCGAAAGCGCGGTCGTGGCCAGCGGCAAGACCAAGTTCGCCGAGGCCATGCTGTTCACGCACCGCGGCCTGTCCGGCCCGGCGATCCTGCAGATCTCGTCCTACTGGCGCGAAGGCCAGGAGATCGTCGTGAGCATGGCGCCCGGCGTGGATCTGGTTCAGGCGCTCAAGACCGCGCGCCAGACCCGCGGCAAGCAGGCCGCGACCACGGTCCTGGCCGACTACATGCCAAAACGGCTGGCCCAGACGATCGCCCAGGACGCCGGCGCCACCGCCAACGCCGGCGACCTGTCGGACAAGGTCATCACCAAGCTGGTCGAGGCGGTGAACGGCTGGCGGGTCAAGCCGGTCGGCTCGGAAGGCTATCGCACGGCCGAGGTGACCCTGGGCGGCGTCGACACCCTGGCCCTGGATTCCAAGACCATGCAGGCCAACGACGTGCCCGGCCTCTACTTCATCGGCGAGGTGGTCGACGTCACCGGCTGGCTCGGCGGCTTCAACTTCCAATGGGCCTGGTCATCGGGCTGGGTCGCCGGGCAAGCGGCCTAGGCGACCTCCAGTTGCTCCAGGTCGGCGAGCAGGCCAGGGCCTGTGGGACGCCAGCCGAGACGCTCGCGGGTCTGGGCACTCGAGGCGGGAACGTCGCCGCCCATGAACATCGCCAGCCATCCGAAGTGCGCCGGAGCCTCTTCCGCGGTGACGGAAGCCACGGGCAGGCCCAAGCGGTGGCCGATCGTCTCGCTGATGGCGCGCAAGGTCACGCCTTCTTCGCCGACAGCATGATAGCGCGCGCCGCGCTCGGCCCGTTCGAGCGCCAACCGGTACAGCCGCGCCGCGTCGGAGCGGTGGCAAGCCGGCCAACGGTTCGCGCCATCGCCGACATAGGCCACAAGCCCCTTCTCCCGCGCCATCTCAATCGCGTAGCTGACAAGCCCCTGGCGGGCCGTGTCATGCACCTGAGGCAAGCGCACCACAGAGGCGTTTACCCCTGCAGCCGCCGCAGCCTCGGCGGCCTCTTCAGACGCCGCTCGCGGAACAACCGCGCTGGAGGCGGGCGCATCATCCTCGCGAGCCGGCTGACCTGGACCACGCCCGCCCATGGCGG
>BFBZ01002005.1_pt1 | contig 12067 bp, 13 predicted proteins | sample 1888401 | NCBI WGS metagenome assembly BFBZ01 (sample SAMD00112614, study PRJDB3348) | symbiont metagenome | host: Chara braunii | reverse complement strand
GATCGAAGGCCCATTGCGAGAGTTCGCAAGCATCGATGCCAGCGAGGCGGACTTTTTGCGCCGATCGCGGAAACCAGAGCGTGCGGCCATCGATCACCGCCACCCGACCGACGATCGTTCCTGAGATCGACGACGGTGGCGCCATTTCCCGTCCATTGGCGTCCGCTGGCCAGCAAGGGGAGGGAAGGGCGACTAACGTCGCAGTCAGCCAAGCCAAACAGGTCGCTCGGGTTCTCATCGGGCTGTCAAACTTCCCGCCGCGGCGCGGCCGAGCAGAATTGCGGGATATTGCACGTCCTTGAATTGCCAAAGACCGGCATGTCTTTCTCGGGCGACCTGCTCGGCAACGGCGTACGCAGGAGAGTAAGGCAGCGCGTCGGGCTGCAAGGCAGCAAAAGCGTAGCCGGATGTGATCATCAGATTGCCGAGATCCAGCCGGTCGGCGCCGACCGAGGCGTAGCAGACAACATGGGCGACGTTGGTGATTGTGGCTACGGGCGCGCAGACGGGCCTGGTATCGGCGATGAATGCCGCCAGGACGGCCAAGGAAGCTTCGCCGCAATCGTCACGATGGCCGGATCGATCCGTATAAAACGCGCCTCGCAGGCAGGCCTGGACGCCGTATAGATGGTATCTCGTGCCGGCATCCGTCCAGCTGTCACCACTTTCGAGTGCCACCCCGGGCCGCAAATCGAAGTACCCTGCCGGCGCGGGGGCGGCGGGCCCCGAGATGGAAACGGCGGCGAGGATAGCAAGGACTCTCATTGGGCCTTGATCCTTGGATCGGCCCACATGCCGTAACCGCCACGGCCGATCTTTTCGGCTTGTTCGAGGTCGGGTCTCGCGAGACTGTCGTCCGCCTTCTTTGCGATCCGATGCGTGCCCAGCGAGACGAGCTGCTCTTCGAACATGTCGACAGTGTCGAGGCTGCCCGGGTAGCTGTAGTAGCCGTAGCAGGTCGCATCCTGGACCGAGGCGTTGGCTTCGCTGACGAACGCGCGGCAATAGATAACCTTCGGTGACTTCAAGAGCGTCGCGAGCCCTCGCTCGGCATAGTCGGCGCAGCTGCCGGCGAAATTCTCACGACGGTTCACCACGTCGCCGTCGCACGGCTCGATGCCGAAGAGATGCACGGCGATCTTGTCGGTAGCCTGGAAATCGGTGGGGGAGACCGCCTTGAACCCGCTTGCTGAAGCGAAGCCCTTGCGGTCGCCCACGCCGCCCTTGCCGTCATAGTACTCGATGACCAGCACCGTCTTTCCCGGAGCCGCAAGCGAGCGAATGTAGGCCTGATCGACAGGGCCCGCCGCCGAAGCCGGCATAGCCATCGCCAAGGAAAAACCGAGGCTGCAGACGCAGCATTTCATACGAACCGTTCTCCGCAATCGCGTAGTTCCCTGATCGCAATGTGCTCTTTTCACGCGCCCGTTGCAAGAAAAAATCATAGGCAAATTGACATTCTTTTTTATCTGCCATACCGATTGCCTGTTCGACGCTGTTTGCCTTGGATGATTTGGGATGGTTCGGCCGCGTATTCACTCACAAGCCTGGCGCCTTCCGGGGTCAGTCGTGCTCACAGTCACGAGCTTGCATCTCGCCGTAGCTGCGTCTTCGGCCGAACAAGTTGATCGGGAGGGAGAACCTCGCAACCATCCGGAACAGCTCGTGAATTCTGCTGCCCCTCCAGACGCGGTCGACTCGGTTTTTCGGTACCGTTGGCTGGACAGAGACAGGGAATATATCGTCCGCACCGACGGCAAAATTCAATCAACCGATAGCTCGCTTGCCATTGGCCATACGGATAGGGCAAACGCTGCCCTCGCTAGCAATGGAAGCGTTGCAATAAATAGTCAATTTGGCTTATATGAAAACGATACGGAATACTCGTGCGGTCCTTCACCGCTAACGACTTCACAAATCACCCAGCTGGTGGTCGGGGTGGCGCGACGCTATGGGGTCGATCCCGGCTTTGCGCTCGCAATCGCGACAACTGAGAGCCGGCTGGACCGCGATCGAAACTCGCCGAAGGGCGCGCGCGGACCGATGCAGCTTATGCCCTCGACCGCGGCATTTCTCGGCGTCGCAGACATCTGCGATCCCGCCGAGAACATCGATGGCGGCGTGCGGTTCCTCAAATCGCTGTTCGAGACCTATCGCAATCCGCTGATCGTGGCTGCCGCCTATAACGCCGGTGAGGCCAACGTCCAGAAATATGGCGGCGTTCCGCCGTTCCCGGAAACCGTCCGCTTCGTCGCCGAGGTGGTCAATCGCCAGCTCGGCTTGCAGTTGCCGGGACCGAAGGACGGAGGCAGGAAAGTGTCCTCGCATCCGAACATAGACGACGACCCGAAGACCGGCGTGCTGGCCACCGGAGAAGCCCGCCGGTGGGTTGGCGGCGTCATGCATTTCTAGAAGGAGGCCGACATGAAGAACCAGATCGTCCCTAATTTCGCGTCGCCAATGGCGCGGCCCACCTTTCTCCTGCTGGTCGTTGCGGCACTGGCTATCGCAGCCGCTGAACCGGCCTTTGCCCAGCAGACGTCAGGCGCTTTCGCCCCGCTCGAGACCGCCGTGCAGATGATCGTGGATTTCATCACCGGACCATTCGGGCGGCTGCTGGCGATCATCGCGGTCATCGGTCTCGGCTTCCTCGCCTTCGCCGGACGGCTCTCCTGGTTCACCGCCGGCGCCGTCGTCATCGGCATCGGCCTTGTCTTCGGCGCGCCCGCGATCGTCGACCAGATGATCTCGGCGGTCGGGAAGTGAGCCATGAAAGAGACCTCTGACGACAAGCCTCATCTGACGCCGCTGGTGATCGGCCTGACGCGGCCGCCGATGATGTGGGGCATCCCGCTCACGGCCTTCTATCTTATCATCGGCGTAACCCTGATCGCATTCCTGGTCACGACCAGCTTCTGGGCCGCGACCATCGCGCCGGTCGCCTATCTGGCGCTCTTTGCCCTCACAAGCCGCGACATCCGTATCCTGGATCTTGCCCAGGTCGCCGGCCGCCGCACGCCCCGGACCCCGAACAAGCTGTTCTGGGGCACGAACTCCTACGGACCATGACGATGTTGAGCGTTGTTGCGAGCGAGCTGGGCTTTGGACGCGAGCATCGCCGTGAACGGTCGATCGCGACGCACATTCCCTATATGCGGCATCTCTCCGACACTGTCGTCGGGCTCGAAAGCGGTGCGGTGCTTTCCGTGATCAAGCTCGACGGCCTGTTCTTCCAGACCGAGGACCAGGCCGAGCTCAACATGCGAGCAAGTGTCCAGAACACCTTGATCCGGGCGCTCGGGTCGAGCCGCTATTCGCTCTGGTCGACCGTCATCCGCAGGCAAGTCAAATCGGAGCTTGGCGGATCGTTTTCCGATCCCTTCTGCAATCTTCTCAACACACGATACATGGCAGCGCTCCGCGAGAAACGCCTGTTCGTAAACGAGCTCTACCTCACCATCGTGCGGGCCGGCATGCGCGGGCCACTCGGGACGGCCGAAGCGGTCTCGCGGTTGCTCGATCGATCCGCTCGGTCGGACCTGCGTCGACAGCGCACGCATGAACGCATCGCCGAACTGGAAGAGGTCGTCGGCAACGTGACGCGCGAGCTGCAAAAATACGGTGCGCGTGCTCTTGGCATAACCTATCGCAACGGTGAGCCCTATTCCGAGCCGTGCACATTCTTCGACGCCATACTGACTTGCGGCCTGTCGCGGCCGATGCGGCTGCCACGCATGGGGATCCGGAGCTACGTCGGAACATCGCGGCTGCACTTCTCCAGGCGGACCTTGCAGGCGCAAGGGTCAACGGACGCCGCCAATCGTTTCGGCGCGATGCTGTCGATCAAGGAATATCCGCCGTTCTCGGGTCCTGGCATGCTCGACGGGCTGCTGCAGATCAACCACGAGTTCATCCTCACCCAGTCCTTCACGCTGGCCGACAAGCCTGTCGCGCAGGAAAGGATTTCCCGTCTGCAGCGGCAGATCCGCGCCTCCGATGAGGCGGGCAGTACGGTCGAGACCGACATCGACTTTGCCCTGAATAGCCTCCTCAATCAGGAGGCTGTCTTCGGCTACCACCATTTCAGCCTGCTTTGCCTGTCGCGCGACCTGACGGGGCTCGACAAAGCCGTGTCGGAACTCGGCGCCTGCCTCACCGACATGAACGTCAACTGGCTGCGCGAAGACCTCAACATGGAGGCCTCGTTCTGGGCGCAGCTTCCCGGCAATCACGCCTACATCGCCCGCTCCTGCATGCTGTCCAGCGCGAATTTTGCGGGCTTTTCCTCCCTCCACAATTTTGCGACCGGACAGATATCAGGCGTGCATTGGGGTCGGCCGATCTCGATCCTCGAAACGACGTCGCAGACACCCTACTGGTTCAACTTTCACCAGCGCGATGTCGGCCATTTCCTGGTCACCGGTCCGACAGGGTCGGGCAAGACCGTCGCGCTCACCTTCCTGCTTGCGCAGGCGTTCCGCGTCGCGCCCGAGCCCCGGGCCGTCTTCTTCGACAAAGACGAGGGGGCCTCGATCTTCATCAGGGCGATTGGCGGCAACTACGAGGTCCTGCGGCCGGGGCAGGCAACCGCCTTCAATCCGCTTCAGCTGGAGAACTCGTCCGCCAACCGCGAGTTCCTGGTTCGCCTTTTGAAGGCCATGTTGCAGCCCGCCAACGGCCGCGGCTTTGACAGGCAAGAGGAAGACACGCTCGAGCGGGCGATCGGCCGCATCTGCCAGGAGCCGATCGAGCAGCGGACGCTCGCTAATCTCTCCGGACTTCTGATGGGGCGCTCGCGCTCTCAGGCCAACGACCTGCAATCACGGCTGCGGCCCTGGTTCGAAGGCGAGAAGGCCTGGCTCTTCAACGCGCCGCGCGATGCGCTCTCCTTCTCCGGCCGGCGCATCTTCGGCTTCGACATGACGCACGTCCTCGACAATGCCGATCTCCGCACGCCGGCGCTGATGTACCTCTTTCACCGCGTCGACGAGCTCCTCACCGGCGACCCTGTCCTGATCTTCATGGACGAAGGTTGGAAGCTGCTCCAGGACCCTGCCTTTTCCAACTACATCGTCGACAAGATGAAGACGATCCGCAAACTGAACGGGATCGTCGGATTTGGCACCCAATCCGCCGCCGACATCGCAAGGGCACCACAGTCGCACACGCTGATCGAACAGTCGGCGACGAACCTGCATTTCCCGAACCCGCGCGCGGACGAGGAAAGCTACATCCGTCGCTTCGGGCTGACGGCCAAGGAGTTCTCCTTCATCCGCAGCACGCCGCCGGAGCGGCGGAGCTTCCTCATCAAGCACGGCAACGATTCCGTCATTGCGCGGCTTGACCTKTCGGCGATGCCGGACATCGTCAAGGTCCTGTCGGGCCGCAAGGACACGATCGAGGCCTGCGCGGTGCTGCGCGCCCACCTTGGTGAGGATCCGATAGCGTGGCTCCCCGAATTCTGCGGCTGGGGGAGTGCGGCATGATCCGACGTCTCCCTCTCATGCTTGTCCTTCTCGGCACGCCGGCTGCCGCCGACATTCCGACCATCGACGGAACGGTGCTGGATGAGCGCCGGGATCGTAACGACAAGACCACAGAGATCGATAAGGTCGACCGTGACCGCTACTCGACCAACGAGAGCGTCACCTGCGCGGTCTATCGATCTGGCCGCAAGGATGATCCTGTCGCGGCCGCCAACGCCAACCCCTCGATTTCCGGCCTGGTGCGGCGCGTGGCGCGCGAGGAGGGAATAGACGAGAACCAGTTCCTGGCGCTGGTCTATCAGGAGAGCCGCTTCAACCCTTGCGCCAAGTCCGGCGCCGGCGCGATCGGGCTCGCCCAGCTCATGCCGGGCACAGCCTCGGATCTCGGTGTCGATCCCTACAACATCGAGCAAAACCTGCGCGGCGGCGCCCGCTACTTCAAGCAGCAGCTGCGCCGTTTCGACGGCAACGTCTCGCTGGCGCTGGCGGCTTACAATTCCGGCTCGGGCAATGTCGAAAGCTATGGTGGCATCCCGCCGTTCCGAGAGACCCAGGATTACGTCCGCAACATCACCCAGAAATGGCTGCCGGCCTTCGGCGGATCCGACAAGTCGGGCATGCCGCTGAACTATGGCGGCACGAGTACCGCCTATGAAGGGATGCGCTCCAGCACCATCAATGCCTTTGCCTTGACAAGCGCCACGGGCGGGGGGTCGGGCGATGTCGCATCCTGGTTCGAGCAGTTCGGCGCGACCGCGACCGGCACGGTGCAGGACAGCTGGGACCAGAACTCCGGCGCGCGAAACGCCAACATCGACATGCTCAACCGCATGATCGCGCTCGGCGCCAGCTTCGCCAGTCTCGTGAATTCCAAGAACGCGGTCACGTTGAGCGACATCTCGGGCGCCAACCGCTTGGACCGCTACCAAGACAGCGGCGGTGAAGGTTCGCAAGACGTCACCGGATTCTGCGACGGCCGAGCCGGTCTTGTCTGGAATGCCGAGGCAATGGCCTGTGTGCGGCAGCTCGACCAGAACGCAGGACTGCTCCTCGTCCCCCAATGATCGGAGGCTGTTATGAAACGCTTTCTCTTTCTTGTCGCCACGACCGCCATCAGCACGACGGCAGCGCGTGCCGACATCCCGGTGATCGACAAGACAAACTACGCCGTCGCCAAGGACACCGCCGAGAAGACCGCAAGAATCCTCGACACCAACAAGGACATTCTGACGACCGTCGAAAAGACGCTGCAGGCGGTCACCGGCGACCGCGGCAGCGATGCCGGGTCGCTGAAGGATATTGCGATCGGCAACGGCTTCAGCGTCACCTCGGTCCCATCCTTCGACAGCCTCCTGCAGAGTGGCATGCCGAACTTCGGCTCGATGGGGCCGGAGATCGCCAAGGCCGCAACGCTCTTCGTCAACGGGCTGCAGTTGGTGAAGTCGCTCTCCGGCAAGGACGACGGTTCTCTCGCCAGCGACAAATCCTACGAAGAGCTGGTCAAGACGGTCCTTGGCGTTTCAGCCCTGATCACCGGATCGCAGCAGGCTGTCGAGAGCCGGCGGTCGGCGCTGGAGAGTGCCGGACAGAGGATCGGCACCTCGAAGGATATCAAGGGTTCGATCGACCAGAATACGCAGCTCCAGGTGCAGACCGGTCTCACCCTCAACGAGATGATCGGGACCATGAATGGCGCGGTGCAGTCGTTGCAGGCCGACAATCAGCGCAAGCTCACCGACATCTCCAACACGAAAAAGGCGCTCACCTACAAATGAGCACGGTGAGGCCTTTGACGGTGGTCGTCGTTGTCGCGATTACATTCCTGCCTACCGGCTGCGGCACGCCGAAGGAGAAGACCGCGCCGTGCAAGCGGCCGGCCAATCTCACCGGCTATGCCGAGGATACCCGTACCGAGTGCGGTTCCATGCGACTGGTCAGCCCGGATGGCACAGCCGCGCTTGCGGCAATTGCTAACCTCCCACACAAGTCGGAGTAGGGCAGGCGGTGGAGGATTTTATCGGAGAGCTGCTGCAGCGCATCGATGCATCCGGCGAGAATTTTTCGCAGCGCGCATACGAGGCGTTGTCCAGGGATATCGAGCCGCTGCTGAGGCTGCTCTTCGTTCTGGTGGTGCTGTTCTACGGAACGCAACTTTTTCTCGGGACCTCCCGGCTGAGCGTCGCCGAGATCATCGGCCGTCTCGCCCGGGTCATCATCATATTCATCCTCGTCGGTACCTGGTCCAACTTCGATGCGCTCGTCTATGACTGGCTGACGAAGGTGCCGGAAGCAGCCGGCCGCGCCGTGCTGGCCGCCTCGGGTACCGGCGTCGTGGAGCCGACCAACGGGCTTTCGCAGATTTGGAAGACGGCCAATGTTGCGGCCTCGACCTTTTCCGAACAAGCCGGCTATTTTTCGGTACTGCCGGCGCTGATCGGCATGGTGATCATGGTCTTCGCCGGGCTCTTTGTGGCGATCGCGCTCGGCATCCTGGTCCTTGCCAAGGTGATCCTCTGGGTCCTGCTCGGTACCGCGCCGATCTTCATTTCCTGCATGTTGTTCAACCCGACACGCAACTACGCGATCGGTTGGCTGAACCAGTCGCTGCTTTATGCTCTGATCCCGCTCTTCGTCTACGTCATCGCCGCATTCCTGATCGCGGCCATGGCGCCCGAACTCACCAAGATCAACGAGATCTCTGGCAACCGGGAACTGAAGCTCAGCGATTTCGCGGCCTTCATCATGCTCTGTCTCGCAGGCTCCTTCGTCCTGATCCAGATCCAGTCGCTCGCCCAAGGCGTCGTCGGCGGCCTGGCGACGCCGATCGGCCACCGATCACGCGCCTTCACCGACCGCGGCATCATGCTCGGCCGCGTGGCGATCGGCACGTCCTCGCGTCAGATGCAAGCCGCTGTCCATCGCGTGCAGGCGCAGCTCCATCCGCCCCGCAACGCGGCTCGCGAGGCGATGCAGCGCGCGATCACGGCCAACGGAACGCCCGGATAGACGATCGAGCGATACCGATGATTGTCCGAACCAACCTTGACGGAAAGCATGGCAGACAGAACCGACGACAGACTGCGATCGTACTTCCAGGACGGAGAAATCTGGGAAGCCGAGATCATCAAGCGGGCGAAACGCTCCAGCCGCATTGCCTGGTTCTTCGCCCTGGTGTTTGCGGGGATCGCAGCACTCAGTCTCATTGCCGTGGTGCTGATGCTGCCGCTCAAGAACTTCGAGCCTTACCTGGTCGAGGTCGACAAGAATACCGGCTACATCGAGGTGAAGTCCGGACTGACGCGGCCCGCCAATATCACCGAGCAGGAAGCGGTGACGCAGGCCAGCGTCGTGCGCTATATCCGCAACCGCGAAGGCTACGACCCTTATGCGATCGAGGAAAAGTTCGGCATCGCCGCCCTGCTTTCGACTGGCGATGCCGCGCGCGAGTTGCAGGCGCTCTACAGCGCCGCCAATCCGCGAAACCCCGCCAAAATCTATGGCAAGCTGAAGCGGGTGTTGGTCGACATCAAATCGGTCAGCTTCCCGAACAACTCGACAGCAATCGTGCGCTTCTCCACGACCGAGAAGAGCGAGACCGAGGCGATCGACCGGCATTGGATCTCCGTCGTCCGCTTCCGCTACACCGACACGCCGATCAAGAACGAGTGGCGCTTCGAGAACCCGCTCGGCTTCCAGGTCACCAGCTATCGGCGCGACCAGGAGACAGTGACGCCGGGGAGCGAGTGATGGGGGCGAAGATGATTCTCGCCATGGCGTTGTGCCTTGCCGCGCATGGCTCGACTGCTATCGCCGCGCAGACGCCGAAGGGCGGGTCTCTTGATCGACGCATCGCCAGCGTCGTCTATCAGGAGAACAATGTCGTTCAGGTCTTCGCCACCTATGGCATCTCGACCATGATCATTTTCGACGAGGATGAGAAGTTCCAGACGATCTCGCTCGGCGATACCGACAGCTGGCAGGTCGTCCCCGCGGAGAAGGGCAACATCCTCTTCGTCAAGCCGATCGCCAGGAACGCCACCACCAACATGAACGTCGTCACGACCAAACGTATCTATTATCTCGAGCTGCGCGACAATGCGCCGGAAGCCGGCAGGGAGGTTTTCGGCGTCCGCTTCATCTATCCTGAAAAGAATCTCAACGCGGCCTTGCGTAAGGAAGCCGAGCAGCGCGCGGCGTGGCCGAACATCGCCGGCATCGACAAGGCGAACGTCAATATCGACTATTCCTTCTCAGGCGATGTACGGCTGAAGCCGCTCATGGTCTTCGACGACGGCGCCAAGACCTTCTTCAAGTTCGATCGCCGCGTGCCGGCGATCTTTGCCGTCAACGCGGACTTCTCCGAGACGCTGGAGAATTTCCGCAAGGAGGGTGACTATATCGTCGTCGACGGGACCGCCACGCAGTTCACACTACGCGACGGCGACCAATGGGTCTGCATCTTCAATCTCAGAAAACCCGATCTTGGCGCGCCTGATCCTGGCGTTCTTGGACCGGTGGAGGATCCTCACGCGATCAAGCGCAGGAGGAGCGACAATTGATCCAGCGCAGTCCCGAGCTTGAGGCCTTGGCAAGCCAAGATGAGTCGGCGATCGCCGACAGAACCGTTCGGCGCAAGCAGTTGATCGGCGGCGGCACTCTCGTCCTCGCCGGCATGATTGCAGGCTACTTCGTCGTCGCCGGCGGACGTCCGCAGCAGCGCAACATTCTCGCCGGCGACGAGGAGTTCTCTACCACCACCTTTCGGCCGCCGTCTTTCGTGCGCGATGGCGAGCCGCAGCAGAAGCCGAAGCCGACTGAGCCTGAGGTCATTCAGTTGCCCCCACCACCTCCACCGCCGGTAAAGGAGGAAAAGCATTCCGATACCACGGAGTTTAACGTCCCATCTCCGCCTGCGGCCACACCCGCACCCGAAACGGCGGCGCCCGCGCCGCAAGATGAATTCCCGAAGCGCTACCGTTCGAACATGATCGTCTTCGACAATAAGGGTTCGAGCGGCGGCCAGCTCCGATCGGCCGCCGGGGAAGGACAGGGCGCCACCGTCGCCGGCGAGGATCGCAACAGCAAATTCCTGGCGGCAGCGATCAGCCTTGGCGACCGCACAGCAAAGGCCCGAAAGATCGATCGCATCGATGCGCTGGTGCCGGAAGGGACGCTGATCCCCGGCATCCTCGAGACCGCGATCGTCAGCGACCTGCCCGGCCAGATCCGCGCCATCGTCTCGCAGGACGTCTATTCCTTCGACGGGCGACGCGTCCTCATTCCGACCGGCACGCGCCTCATCGGCGAATATCAGTCCGACATCGTGCGCGGACAGAAGAGGATCTTCGTGATCTGGACGCGCATGCTGCGCGATGACGGCGTCAGCGTTCGCCTTGATTCCATCGGGACCGATAGCCTCGGACGTTCCGGCTTGACCGGACAGGTCGACAACAAGTTCCGGGAGCGCTTCGGCGCCGCCATCCTGCTTTCGATCGTTGGCGGCGGCGCGAGCTATCTGACCGGCTTTGGCAGCCAGGCCGCCACCGGCAATAGCAGTGACACTCAGCGTGCCGAGGACATTGCCCGCACCACGCTCGCCCAGACCTTTTCCGATATGGCCAACCAGGCACTTGGCGACAGCTTGAAGATCCCGCCGACCATCAGCGTAGCTCAAGGCGAACGCATCTTCGTGTTCCTGCGCCAGGACCTCGATTTCTCGGCGCTCTACGACGATCCGGTGTCCGAGGCGCTCATGGAGATCCGGCATGAACGTGGTCTCAACTGAGTTCGGCCGCAACGATCGCCATTATTTTCTCTACCGCGCACTGGAGCCGCTAAAGCCGTTCCTCGATGACCCTCGCGTCGTGGAAGTCTCAATCAACCGGCCGAGCCATGTCTATGTCGAGCGGTTAGGCGACGAGCATATGGCGTTCTTTTCCGTTCCTGAGCTGACGACGGAAGAGATCGTCAACATCGGCGAGCGCGTGGCGGCCTCGACAAGCCAGTTTATCAGTCCCGCCAACCCGATCCTGAGCGCTGCCTTGCCGACAGGCGAGCGTATCCAAATCGTGCTGCCGCCGGCGGCACCCGACGGCGGCGCCGTCTCGCTGCGCAAGCAGGTCGTCAGCGATTTCAGCCTGGACGACTATCGCGATAACGGTGCGTTCGATCAGGTTTCCGTGGCCATCGGGGGTATGACTGATGTCGACCGCGAACTGATCCGGTTCCTCCACGCAGAGGATGTCCACGGCTTCATCCGGTCCGCGATCGCCAACCGCGTTTCGATCCTCATCAGCGGCGGCACCTCGAGCGGCAAGACGACCTTCCTCAATGCCTGCCTCAAGTCGGTCGACAGCCGCGAGCGCATCATCACCTTGGAGGATACGCGCGAGCTGTTCCCCCCACAGCCGAATGCCGTGCACCTGCTGGCCTCGAAAGGCGACCAGGGCACCGCCAGCGTGACGATCCAGAACCTGCTTGAGGCCTCGCTTCGCATGCGACCGGATCGCTTGTTCGTCGGCGAGGTGAGGGGATCGGAAGCCTTCTCTTTCCTTCGAGCGATCAACACGGGACATCCAGGC
>BFBZ01000012.1_pt494 | contig 12067 bp, 14 predicted proteins | sample 1888401 | NCBI WGS metagenome assembly BFBZ01 (sample SAMD00112614, study PRJDB3348) | symbiont metagenome | host: Chara braunii | reverse complement strand
GGCAATGGCGCCCGCGAAACAGAATTCCTGTTTCTTCGTCAGCCAGTTCCAGAGCTGGAAAGCGCCCGATGACAAGACGATGTTCATCCGCGTCGGCGTGAACAAATTCTATCGGCTCGACATGGCGGGATCGTGCCCGGCGCTCAAGGGTATCAGCCCGCACCTCATCACCACCTTTCGCGGCAGCAGCAGCGTGTGCTCCCGGCTGGATTGGGATTTGAAGGTGGTGCGTTCGCCGGGCGGCGCGCCGGAAGCCTGCATCGTGAAAGAGATGACGGCACTGACGCCGGAAGAAGCCGCCGCGATTCCCAAGAAGTTCAAACCCTGAGCCTGAATCAGTTTCCGATATTCTTCTTCAGAAACGCTTCCAGCTCTTTCAGCATGCGGATGCGCGTGTCGGCGAAATTGAGATAGTGGTCTTCGCCATCGAAGCGAATGAACCGGACATCCTTGCCCGCGTCTTTCAGCGCTTCGTATTCGATCATGCTCTGCTTGATGCGCACGGTCGTATCGCCTTTGCCATGCATCAGCAGGATCGGGCATTTCACCTGAGCGGCATGAAGGGCGGGCGAGGTTGCCTTCAGCTTGTCGGAATTATCCCAATCGCTGCCCACGCGGGATTTCCAGAAAGATGTTCCTTGCGAATCCTTGCCGGTGTCGCTTCTCTGGGTGAACATGAAATCGTTCAGGTCTGAAACGCCCGCAAAGCTCATGGCGCAGGCATAAAGATCGGGCGTGAAGGTGGCACCCGCAAGCGCCGCGTAACCGCCATAGCTCGCGCCGACGATGCAGATGCGTTTGGGATCGGCGATGCCATCGGCGATCAGTTTCTTCACGCCATCGCTGATATCGTCCTGCATCTTGAGGCCCCATTGCTGAAGCCCCGCTTCGGTGAATTTGCGGCCATAGCCTTTGGAGCCACGATAGTTCGGCTGCAACACCGCATAGCCGCGATTGGCGAGGAATTGCGCCCACCAGTCGAAACCCACGACATCGCGCGCATCCGGCCCGCCATGGGGCATGACGACGATGGGAAGGTTCTTCGGCGCCTTTCCCGGCGGCAGGGTGAGATAGGCCGGAATTTCGAGCCCATCCCGCGCTTAGGGATATGGCTTCATCTCGCCCAGATCGGCTTCGGTCAGTTGTGGATAGGCCGATAGAATCTTGGTCGCCACGTGTGTGGTGCGATCCAGGAAATAATAGGTCGGTGGCGTGCGTGGGGATTGCACAGCGACGATCACTTTGTCCTTCGCCCGATCCATCGATGTTGCGTGGACGGCGAGGCCGGGGAAGGACTTTTTCAAGCCTGCCTGCAATGCCTGGTTTTCTTCATCGAAATATTCGTATTCGAATGCGTCGGCGGCATACATCGCGCCGATCACGCGGCCCGTCCATTCGTCCTTGATGGGCGCCATCACATCGTATTTGGGATCGGCGAACAGAACCTTGCTTTCGTCGCCTGTGACCAGATCGTGGCGGATCAGGGCCACGGTGTCGCGATTGTCATGACGCAATTGCGCGATCGCCTTGCCGTCTTCCGTAAGGCCCACCGCGCCCGCGCCATTGTCCGCTTCGGCATCGTATTCGCCGGAGGGTTTCCAATCTCCGTGATCGTAGACGAACAGCTGGTGGCGCAGCGGCCGCAGGCTGAGTTCGAGCCGGGCGACGAGATTGCCGTGACCATCGGTGATCCAGTCGGCGGTTTTGTAATTCCCGGTCGCGTAGATATGGCCTTCGCCGGTGACCAGATTGACCTTCAGCAGATCCATCCGGAAATTTTCGTAAGGATCGTAATATTCATAATAGCTTTTGAAGACGATGTTCTTCGCGAACAGCGGCATCAGAATGGAATCCGGATCGTCGAGATCCTTGTCGACGATATAAACGTCATCGGTATTGTTGCGCAGGCTGGGGAAATTCTTGAGCAGCACGACCAGATCGCTGCCATCGGCCTTCACCGAGATCGAGCGTTCCCAGGTGCGGATGCGATTGTCGCCATAGATACGTTCGTTGGTTTTCAAACGCACGATCAGGCGATCGTTCTTGCCCCAATCGATGGAATCCACCGTGGATTCGCCAGAGGGAACAACGACCGGCTTGGCTCCCGGTGGCGCGCCCACCTTGTAGATCACCGCAGCCGGCTTGCCGTTGAGCGCTTGAACGGCCGCGAAATGCTGACCATCCGGGGCAAGCTTGGCCTGGGTCATATTCGGCAACATGCCGAACGCCTCGACCGGCGGAAGGGCCGCGGCCGGGGTTGCCGTTATGGCGAGCGCGAAGGCGATAAAACTTATACGCAACTATGCGTTCCGGCGTTTCCTGTTTACCCAGTTTAACAAGACGCGGCTGTTTCGCCTAACCGCCTGCCTTCTTGTTGATGCCATCGACTTTCAATTGCGATGTGACGGCGGCAACCACGCCGTAAGGCGTATCGGCCCAGACGCGCAAGGGGACGACGTAATCGTGGCCGCTGGCACTTGGAAACGTCGCCATCCATGCGTGGATGGGGGGAAAGCCTGCGTTCCCATCTATCACTTTCTGGCTGAAGCCCGCGATCTGGTTATAGCGCGCGCGGCACAACACGGCGGGGCCCTTGTAGAGGCCATTGTCCATGTCGACGGTCATGTCTTTTTCTTTTTTGATTTCGATATTGTAACGGCGGCGGCCATCGAACACCGGCGCGATCACGGTGCAGGGATTTTTCGCATCGGCGCCAAGGCCCGAGGCGACATAGAGAATGGCGCTCACCGGATCGTAAGTGCCCTTCTGCTCCTCCGGCGTGATCGGATGCTGGGAAAGCGAATAGACCGGATCGGCAAAGGTGCGGATGTTCCCATCTGTTTCATAGGTCAGCGAGACCTGTTGCTTGCTGTCCTTCTTGATGGTGTGGGAATCGTAGAGGGAGGGTTGGAAGCGATTGCCGTCGATCATGCCGGTCGAGGTTGCCTGGATGCGGGCTTGCCAGAAGGCGTTGGCGATGCCGGAGGTCTCCAGGTTCGAAACCGCGCTATATTGATTGCCGCGAATAGTGGCATCGAGATCGACCTTGCCGAGCCCCAGCCCGCCCACATAGAGGTTCATCACGATGTTGAGGCGCGAGGCGGGGCCAGTGCTATCCTCTCCCCCTTCGCCGCCGGCGGCAAAGGCGAGCGTGGGCAGGCCGATGAGGAGTGCGGCAAGGGCGGCGCGAATCGGGATCATCGCAGTAACTCCGGAAGTCGGCTGGGGGAGGCGAAATTGCTTTGCCATCATGGCCCGATTATGACGCCTTCGGGACCATGACAAAACAGCCGGACACCGCTTCAGATTTGGCCAGCGCCCTCGCTTCGGGCGACCGGCGGGCATTGGCGCGCGCCATAACCCTGATCGAATCCACCAAACCCGCCGATCAGGCGAAGGCTGAACAGGTTCTGACGCAATTGTTGCCGCGTTCCGGCGGAAGTTTAAGGCTTGGCATTTCCGGCGCACCGGGCGCGGGCAAATCGACCTTCATCGAGGCGTTCGGGACGTTTCTCACGGGGCAGGGGCACAAGGTGGCGGTGCTCGCCATCGATCCTTCGTCGCGGCGCTCGGGCGGCTCAATCCTTGGCGACAAGACGCGCATGGAAAATCTCGCGCGCGATCCCAATGCGTTTATCCGCCCTTCGCCGGCGGGCATCACGCTTGGCGGCGTGGCGCGGCGCACGCGCGAGGCCATGCTGCTGGCCGAGGCCGCGGGTTTCGACACGGTGATCGTCGAGACGGTGGGCGTCGGCCAGTCCGAGACGGCGGTGGCCGACATGGTCGACATGTTCGTCGTCCTGCTGCTGCCGGCGGGCGGTGACGACCTGCAGGGCATCAAGCGCGGTGTGATGGAATTGGCCGATATCCTTCTCGTCACCAAGGCCGATGGCGATTTGATTCCTGCCGCAAACCGGGCGGCCGCGGATTACCGCATGGCGCTGCATCTGATGCGCCCCAAGCACGAAGGAATGCCCGCGAAGGTGCTGACCGTGTCATCCTTAGAAGGCAAAGGAATCGCCGAATCGTGGGAAGCCATGACGTTATTTCATAACGGCCTTGCGAAAGACGGTCGCATCGCGCGGCTGCGCGCCGATCAGGCAAAACGCTGGTTCTGGAGCGAAGTGCAGACCGTGCTGAACGAAGAACTGCTCGCCCATCATGGACTTAGAGACGACGTTAAGACTCTCGAAAGTTCGGTGATATCGGGAAAATCGTTGCCTTACGCGGCGGCGCGAACGCTTTTTCGCCGCATTCTGAAGGTTGACGAGGGCAATCGGACGCACTAACTGCGCAGTTGTCACTGATAACTCGCGTAAGTTCCAAGCGGGCCAATTGTGCCGCTGTCGACGCGAAATTTACGCACAGATTGGTAAGCAGATGAGTTCGCAACCCGATTGGGCGCCGCGCCCAACCGATCACCTTCCGCCGATGCGCATCGACCACGAGGTTGCGCTGACGCAGGTGATGACGACCAAGGCCTATGATTATTGGCGCGCCCGCCGGGGCAGCCGAATCATGCCCGCGCGCAAAGACATAAACCCGCGCGACATGCGGGAATTCGTGGCCAGCGCCGGGCTGATCGAGGCGCGGCCGACCGCGGACGGATATGAATATCAGGTGCGCCTGGCGGGAACCCGGATCGAAGAGATCATGGGGCCGATCACGGGCAAGCTGTTCTCGGAATTCCTGCCGCCGGAGATCGAGGCGCGCTGGCGCAGGGTCTGCGAGGAGGTTCGCAGGAGCCGAGGCCCGGTAAGCATAACCGGGCGTATGGCCTTCCAGGCCCGGCACTGGCTCAAGACGGAGGCCTTTGTGGGCCCCCTGGGCGAGGACGGGCAGGAAATAACCATGTTCCTTCTGGGGGCTGCGACCTGGACCGACCTTCCCGAAGGCAAATCCACCGTTCCGGCTTGACCGAAACTGGCTCAGCCCCTAAGAGGGCGCCTCTTTTTTGACGAGTATTCCCATGTCCCGCCGCTGCGAATTGACCGGAAAAGGCATCCTGGTTGGCAACAATGTCAGCCATGCCAACAACAAGACCAAGCGGGTTTACCGCCCCAATCTGCAGACGATCTCGCTCGCCAGCGATTCGCTGGGACAGACCTACAAGCTGCGCATCTCGATGAACGCGCTGCGCACGCTGGACCGCAATGGCGGGCTCGATATCTTCCTGATGAAGGCGGATGAGAAGAAGCTCAGCGTGAAGGCCCTGCGCCTGAAGCGCCAGGTCGCCAAGAAGCTGGCCGAGAAGCAAGCCGCTTAATCAGGTTTCACCTCCCCACAGGGGAGGTAAGAATCTATGCCGCCCTGCGTGTCATCCTGCGCGGGCCGGTGCGATGGCCTTTGCCATGGCTCGATATCGCTTTTTCTTCCGCGAACAATGAAATCAGCTGTTCGGTCATCGCGCCGCCGAGTTGTTCGGCATCGACGATGGTGACCGCGCGGCGGTAATAGCGTGTAACGTCGTGGCCGATGCCGATGGCGGTGAGTTCGACATCGGATTTGGCTTCGATATCGTCAATCACGTGGCGCAGGTGGCGTTCGAGGTAATTGCCCGCGTTCACCGACAGCGTGGAATCATCAACCGGCGCGCCATCCGAAATCACCATCAGGATCTTGCGCTGTTCGGGGCGCGAGACGATGCGGTTGTGGGCCCACATCAGGGCCTCGCCGTCGATGTTTTCCTTCAGCAGGCCTTCGCGCATCATCAGGCCGAGATTTTTGCGCGCGCGCCGCCATGGCTCGTCCGCGGCCTTGTAGACGATGTGGCGAAGATCGTTGAGGCGGCCGGGGTGGGGCGGCTTGCCGTCGGCGATCCATTTCTCGCGGGACTGTCCGCCCTTCCAGGCGCGTGTGGTGAAGCCGAGGATTTCCGTCTTCACCGCGCAGCGTTCGAGCGTGCGGGCCAGAATGTCGGCGCACATCGCCGCCACCATGATGGGGCGGCCGCGCATCGAGCCCGAATTGTCGAGCAGCAGGGTGACCACCGTGTCGCGGAAGGTCATGTCCTTCTCGTATTTGAACGAGAGAGGATACATGGGGTCCATGATGATGCGCGTCAGGCGCGAGGTATCGAGCAGGCCTTCTTCGAGATCGAATTCCCAGGAGCGATTCTGCTGCGCCATGAGCAGGCGTTGCAGCTTGTTGGCCAGCCGCGAGACGACGCCCTGCATCGCCTGCAATTGCTGATCGAGGAAATTGCGCAAGCGCGTGAGTTCTTCGGCATCGCAGAGATCGGGGGCCTCGATGATCTCGTCGAACTGCGTGGTATGGATGTGATAGCCCCACTGATCCTGATCGGAGAAGGGAAGTTCGGGGCGCCAGGGGCGCGTGCCTTCCTCCGGTTCCTGCGCATCGGACATTTCTTCCGACTGCTCGGTGCGCATCTCGGTGGTGGATTCGTCGCCTTCCTCGCCCTCGGCATCGGAGAGTTCGGCTTCGGCCTGTTCGCTCGATTCCTCGCTGTCGCCGCCTTCCTGGCTTTCGGGATCGCCTTCGCCGGAATCATCGGAATTGTCTTCGGCGTCGGCCGCGTTGTCTTCGCTGAAATTCAGGTCTTTGAGGATCGTGCGGGTGAGCTTGGCGAAGGCTTTCTGATCGCGCAGCACATCGCCCAATCTCGCGAAATCCTTCGCCGCTTTTTCCTCGATGAACGGGCGCCACAGATCGACGGCGTTCTTTGCGTTCTCAGGCGGTGGTTCGCCGGTGAGTTTCTCGCGCACAAGCAGGCCGACAATATCGGCAATCGGGGCTTCGGCGCGGGTGCGGGCTTTGGCGAGGCCGCGCTGGTTCACGCGGGCTTCGACGCCGGCGGAAAGGTTCTGCGCCACGCCCTTCATCGCCAGCGCGCCGATGGCTTCCACGCGCGCCTGTTCGGCGGCTTCGAAGATGGCTGCGGCATCGGCGGATTGTGGACGGTATTTGTCGTGAATCTTGTCTTCGTGATAGGCGCGCCGCAACGCATAGGCATCGCCCGCGCCGCGCACGATGGCGACTTCATTGGGCGGCAGGTTGCGCGAGGGCAGGGGCAAACGCGCCTTGCCACCTTTCAGCGAGGGCGGTTCGGCGCTGAAATTAACTTCCAGCTCCGGCTCGCCAGCGAGCGCGCGAACGGCCGTGCCGACTGCGCGCTTGAAAGGTTCCGCGGGGGATTCGTTTTTCATGGGATAGCGAATGGCGAGTGGTGAGTGGCGAATAGGGATTTTATTCGCCACTCGCTATTCGCTATTTGCCTCTCATTCATGCCACCAGAACCTTCGCGGCACTTTCGGGCAGATCCTCGCCGAAGCAGCGTTGGTAGAACTCCGCCACGCTCGCGCGTTCGAGTTCGTCGCATTTGTTGAGGAAGGTGAGGCGGAAGGCGAAGCCGATGTCGTTGAAGATTTCGGCGTTCTCGGCCCAGGTGATGACCGTGCGCGGGCTCATGACGGTCGAGAGGTCGCCGTTGATGAAGGCCTGTCTCTTATACACATCTAGATGTGTATAAGAGACAGGTTGACGATGTCCTTGCCCTTGCCGTCGCGATAGTGCTTGGCCTTGGCCAGCACGATGTTCACTTCATTGTCGTGCGGCAGGTAGTTCAGCGTGGTGACGATCGACCAGCGRTCCATCTGCGCCTGGTTGATCTGCTGCGTGCCGTGATAGAGGCCCGAGGTGTCGCCGAGCCCCACCGTGTTGGCGGTCGCGAACAGACGGAACGCGGGATGCGGACGGATCACGCGGTTCTGATCGAGCAGGGTGAGCTTGCCCTGCACTTCGAGCACGCGCTGGATCACGAACATCACGTCGGGGCGGCCCGCGTCATATTCGTCGAATGTCAGCGCGACGGGATGCTGAAGCGCCCATGGCAGCAGACCTTCGCGGAACTCGGTGATCTGCTGGCCGTCCTTGAGCACGATCGCGTCGCGGCCGATCAGGTCGATCCGGCTGATATGCGCGTCCAGGTTGATGCGGATGCAGGGCCAGTTGAGCCGCGCCGCCACCTGCTCGATATGCGTCGACTTGCCGGTGCCGTGATAGCCCTGGACCATCACGCGTCGGTTGTGCGCAAAGCCCGCGAGGATCGCGAGCGTCGTTTCGCGATCGAAGCGATAGGCCTCGTCGAAATCCGGAACATATTCGGTTTTCTTCGAGAACGCGGGCACCCTCATCTTGGCGTCGAAGCCGAAGGTCTTGCGCACGTCGATCTCGGTGTCGGGCTTCAGCGAAGCGTCGAGGCCGCCCTGTATTTCACTGGTCATTTTCACTGTTCCGGATGCTTGTTATGCGACGGCGTGGCCGTCCGCCGTGAGGAGGCTCGGGCGCGCGGATCGCGCCCGAGAGGTCAGCCTTGCCGTCGTAGGACGCCATAGGCCTTGATAACCTGCTTGAGACGCTCCTCGGCGCCCCGGTCGCCGCCATTGGCATCGGGGTGAAACCGCTTCACAAGTTCCTTATACCGCGCCTTTATCTCAAGCAAGGTTGCGGTTTCTTCGAGATTCATGACCGCCAAAGCCTGCAATTGCACCCCAGTCAGGCGGCGCACGGGTGGGCGTGGCGCTGGCGCCGCACCATCTTCGCCCAGATGGCCGAATGCATCTTCGAATTGGGCAGCACCGCTGCGCATCTTCGCGCCGCGCTTGCCGAGCGGCCAGGTGGGGCGATGGCCGGTGAGCGCTTCGACGCGGAACTGCTGGATTTCCTTTTCGCTCATGCCGGCGAAGAAATCCCACGATTCATTGTGCGCGCGAGCATGTGCGAGGCAGAGATAGACTTGTTCCGACAAGTTCTCCCGGCTCTTGGCGACACGATGGACGCCTTCTTCGCTGCAACCCGGACGGGCGCAGGCGCGCGGCTTGTCGACGACCACCGCCTTGCCATCAGGCTTGATGCGGATGTCGCCCAGAAATCTTGCGTGACGTGTTCGGGCCATTGGGGAATTATGGGGTTGCGCGATGAAAAAACAAGAAATCCTCTTGCTTGACTTCCGGCGCAAAACAGCCATGAGGATTGCGCATGGCCTATGCTGATCGTATTCGCGAGAAGTTGACCGCTGCACTTGCGCCGCAGGCGTTGGAGGTGGAGGACGAAAGCGCGCGCCACCACGGCCATGCCGGAGCACAGCCCGGCGGCGAGACCCATTTCAACGTGCGGGTGGTCTCAACGAAATTCTCAGGCCTGTCGCGCGTGGCGCGGCAGCGGCTTGTCTATGCGGCACTGGCCGACGAGATGAAGGCCCAGATTCACGCGCTGGCGCTGGTGACGCTGACGCCGGGGGAGGCGAATAACGAATAGCGAATAAAAATTACTCGCTGTTCGCTGCAATTTTCACTGGTGCCACCACGCGGATCGCCGTGATCTGGTTTCTCTGCCTGCGCAGGATTTCAAACTGGTAGCCGTAAAACGCGAAACGCTGCCCGACCTCGGGGATCGCGCGGGCTTCGTGGATGACCAGCCCGGCCATGGTGCTGGCTTCCTCATCCGGTAAATTCCAGTCCAGCGCGCGGTTCACTTCGCGGATGGGCATGGAACCATCGATGTTGTAGGCGCCATCGGGTTGCGGGCGAATGCCGGCCGGTTCTTTTGACGTGTCCTGATCGGGAATTTCGCCGAAGATTTCATCCACGATATCTTCAAACGTCACCAACCCCTGCAACACGCCATATTCATCGACCACCAGCGCGAAATGCGAGCGGCGCTGGCGGAAGGATTCGAGTTGTTCTTCAAGGCCAGTGGTTTCGGGCACGAACCAGGCGGGGGCGGCCAGACTCATGAAATCGAAATCGTCGATGGCGCCGCCGCGTTCCGAGAACGCCTTGATGACATCGCGCAGATTGAGGATGCCTACGATGTTCTCTACCTGATCGCGCCACACCGGCACGCGCAGGTGGCGGGCTTCGAGCACGGCATCGAACAGCGCGCGCGAGGGCAGCCCCGCATCGACCGTGACCATGTTCTTGCGGTGGGTCATGATATCCGACACGTCGAGTTCGCGCAGATTGAGCACGCCGCCGATCATGTCGCGATGTTCGCGCTCCACTGTGCCTTCGGCGTGATGCAGATCGACGGTGCCGCGTATTTCCTCATGGGCGGGAATCACCGGGCCGCCTTCATCCCTGCGGATGCCGAACAGCCACAAAACTCTCCACACCACGAACTGCACCGCGTTGACCACGGGGCCGACGATGGAGACCATCCATTTCACGGGCAGCGCCACCGTCAGCGCAAAACGATCGGTGCGTGCGATGGCGAGCGTCTTGGGCAGCACTTCGGCGAACACCAGGATGGCGACTGTCATCAGCGCGGTGGCGATCGGCACCGCGCGGGCGCCGAAATTGGTTTCGAGCACGCTGGTGGCGAGCGAAGACGCCAGAATGTTCAGGAACGTGTTGATCAGCAGCAGCCCGCCGATCATGTGTTCGCGTTCGCCGATCAGGCGGTTCACGCTGGCGGCGCGGCGCGAGCCTTCTTTCTCCAGCTGGAACATCTTGCCCCGGGAGACGGCGGTAAGGGCCGTTTCGGAACCCGCGAAGAACGCGGACAAGGCCAGCAGCAGGACGATCGCGCAAAAGGCAAGCAAGGCGGTGTTCATATGGTCCTCGACGGAAAGTGCTCAAAGCGGGGCTTTGAGGGGGCAGTATATCGCGGGATGGCGTAATCAGGCGGCCAGAATGTCCAGGACGGCGGGGAGCGGCACGTCCTTGGTCGCGAAGGCTTTTCCCAGGCCCCGGGCCAGGATGAAGGTCAGTTTGCCCCCGCTGGCCTTCTTGTCGTGGGCCATGTGCTCCAGCAGGAGGGGGGCGGCGGGGCGCTCGCCGGGGATATCGGCGATGGAGGACGGCAGGCCCACCTGGCGCAGATGGGCTTCGAGGCGGGTGGCATCGTGGGCCGGGCAGAGGCCGAGCCGGACCGACAGCCGGAAGGCCAGCGCCATGCCCACCGCCACGCCCTCGCCATGCAGCAGGCGGTCGGAGAAGCCGGTGGCGGCTTCCAGCGCGTGGCCGAAGGTATGGCCCAGATTGAGCAGCGCGCGGTCACCCGCCTCCCGCTCGTCACGGGCCACGATATCGGCTTTCATCCGGCAGGAATGGGCAACCGCATGGATGCGGGAAGCCTTATCGCCTTCAAGGACTTTGGGGCCATTGCTCTCAAGCCATGTAAAGAAATCCGCATCTCCCAGCGCGCCATATTTGGCGACTTCCGCATAACCCGCGCGCAGTTCGCGGGCGGGCAGCGTGGAGAGCGCGTCGGTGTCAGCGATCACGATGCGGGGCTGGTAGAACAGGCCAATGAGGTTCTTGCCCTGGCGGGTGTTGATGGCGGTCTTTCCGCCGACGGAAGAATCCACCTGGGCAAGAAGCGTGGTGGGGATCTGCGCGAAGTCGATGCCGCGCTTGAGGATGCCCGCGGCAAAGCCCGTGAGGTCGCCGATGACACCGCCGCCGAGCGCCACGATCAGGCCGCCGCGTTCGATGCCCATTTCGAGCAGCGTGTTCGAGAGCTGTTCCAGGCCCGCAAAGCTTTTGGTGCCTTCGCCGGGCGCCAGAACGATCTCACGGGCGTCGAGATTCGCGGCCCTGAGCGAGGCGAGCACGGTTTGCAGATGGAGATCGGCGACGTGTTTGTCGGTGATGACGGGGACAATGCCGCGCGCGAAAGGGGCCACCAGCGCACCGGATTGCGCGAGCAGGCCCGAGCCGACGTGAATGTCGTAGCCGCGATTGTCGAGTTTGACGGGAACGCGCTCGGTCATGCGATGAAACCCAGGTCCTTCAGCGCCTCTACAATGCGCTCCACCGCGACCACGTGCGGGCCGTCTGCGCTGTCGACGGCAAGATCGGCTTGCGCATAGATCGGTTCGCGATCGGCGAGCAGGCGCGTCACGATTTCGCGCGGATCGCCGTTCTTCAGCAACGGGCGCGTATCGCGGCGGGTGACGCGATCCAGCAGCACCTGTCTCTTATACACATCTAGATGTGTATAAGAGACAGTCAGCAGATCCATCCGGAAATTTTCGTAAGGATCGTAATATTCATAATAGCTTTTGAAGACGATGTTCTTCGCGAACAGCGGCATCAGAATGGAA
>BFBZ01002004.1_pt1 | contig 12076 bp, 10 predicted proteins | sample 1888401 | NCBI WGS metagenome assembly BFBZ01 (sample SAMD00112614, study PRJDB3348) | symbiont metagenome | host: Chara braunii | reverse complement strand
GAGCGCTTCGTTCGGCGCCGCTTCGATGCCGGCCCAGTCGACCTTGAGATTGTTCGCCTTGAGGAAGTCGGTGAGAACCGCGAGCAGCGCTTCTCGGTCCACCGCGTCTTCACCCTTGCGCGCCGTGAAATCATCGACGAACGGGAAATAATCGACCTTGCACTGCCGATAGGGCGTGAGCACCGTCATTTCCTCGACCACCTTGAAGCGGGACACGCCGGTGAGCTCGAGGATGTAGCGGCCATCGCCGGACTCGGCAAGCTGCGTGATCCGGCCGACGCAGCCGACCTTGAACAGCACCGGGCGCTCCTCGCTGGAGGAGTGCGTGACGTCGGGCTGGATCATGCCGATGAGCCGATGGCCGTCACGAAGCGCATCGTCGACCATCGCGAGATAACGCGGCTCGAAGATGTTGAGCGGCATTTGGCCGCGCGGCAGCAGCAAGGCTCCCGCCAACGGAAACACCGGAACGATCTCCGGCAGCTCGGCGGGACCGCGATATTCGGCATTGATCGGCATGCGATACCTCGTGTCCGCTGGAACGAGCGCGCGTCCCGTCCAGCCGGGTTACGAAAACAGGATCGTCGACAGCCGCTTGCGGCCCTCGATGGTGGCCTCGTCGGCGCCGCCCCAGGCTTCGAAGAACTGCACGAGCTGCTTGCGCGCGCCATCTTCGTTCCATTTGCGGTCACGCTTCACGATCTCGAGCAGCTGGTCGGTGGCTTCCTTCCGCTTGCCCGCGGCGTTCAGTGCGGTCGCCAGGTCAAAACGCGCCTGGTGGTCGAGCGGATTGGCGGAGACCTTCTGTTCGAGCTCGCCGACCGGCCCGAGCGACTGGGCCTGCTCTGCCAGATCGATCGCGGCCTGCACGGCGGAGACCGCCGAATCGCTGCGCTTGGAGTCCGGGACCATCGCAAGCGTCTGCTTGGCCTCGTCGATCGCGCCGAGCTCGACCTGGCACTTCGCAAGCCCGGCGATCGCGGGGATGTTGGCGGCATCGATCGCGAGCACCTCGGCATAGATCTCGGCCGCGCCGGCCGCATCGCCTTCAGCGAGAGCCGCTTCGGCTTCCTTGAGGATTTCGGCGATGTCGGGCTCGCCGGCGCCGGGAACGCCCTTGGTGATCTTTTCGATGAAGGCGGCGACCTGGCTCTCGGGCACCGCACCCATGAACCCATCGGCGGGCCGTCCGCCGACGAACGCGATCACAGCCGGAATCGACTGGATGCCCATCTGGCCAGGGATGGCCGGATGCTCGTCGATGTTCATCTTGACCAGCTTGACCTTGCCCTTGGCGGCCTTGACGGCTTTTTCCAGGATGGGCGTCAGCTGCTTGCACGGTCCGCACCACGGCGCCCAGAAGTCGATGAGGACCGGCTGCCGCTTCGATTCCTCGATGACGTCCTTCACGAAGCTCTGCGTCGTGGTGTCCTTGATCAGATCCGGCACCTGCGGCGCCGGTCCGCCGCCCTGCTCAACAATGGTCACGGGGTCCCTCGTCCGAAAAATTCCGATGAACGGCGACCGGGAACCGGCCGCCGCCGCGCCTCAATACACGTTTTCTTTCACTTTAAGTGGCGGTCCAGCTGGAAATTTCAATCAGCGCCCATCGCGGTCCGGTGATGGGCAGGTCTCAGCCCGGTTCGGCCGGTCCCGGCCGCTAAAATTTGAACGTCGCCGGCGTACGAAACCTGTCGCAGACCTGTTGCATTCGTCCGCGGCATTTGGCATAGGTCTGCCCGTCGCTGGCGGCCACGCCGCCAAGGCGTCACGGATGCGGGTGTAGCTCAGTGGTAGAGCACGACCTTGCCAAGGTCGGGGTCGAGGGTTCGAACCCCTTCGCCCGCTCCAAAAATTTCGCTCCGTTGTTCCTTCGTCTCGTACCTCATCATTTTGTCGGCGGGGATTTGTCCCAGGCCGCGAGCACGTCGGCGAATACCCGATCTCCACTGGGACCTTTGCCGATTGCGAGGATGCCCCGGCGCTGGTTCGCATAGACGACCGGGATGTCGAACCATTCGCGCCGTGCGAGAAGCTCCTCGTTGCGCGCGCGATCGGCCTCGACGTTGGACAAGCCCACCAGGAACGAACCTTCGGTGATCTTGACGGAAAGCCCGGCAAGCGGCGTCCCGCGCGACTTCTCATCCGTCTTCATCAGCATTCCTGGGACGCTGCTGATGCCGCCACCGACGAAATCGGCAGCGGGCCTGAATGTGAGCTCGGCGACATGGCTGGCCGGCAGGCTGGGATCGTCGTTGCGGCGCAACTGCAGGCTGACCTTCAGTTTGCGCTCGGGAATGTCGATCTCGCCACGGATCACCGGCGTGGGCCGTCCCGATTGTGCGTTCTTGACCGTCTCCGTCCGCCAGGTGACCGAGCCGGAATAGCGCTTACCCTTGGGGTCGGAGAGATCCTCATCATACAGCACGGCAAGTCCGGGCGTCCGCGCATCTGCCGCGTCGGACGATGCGGTCGGGCTCGAAACGGGAGCGCTGCTCGGGGCGGCGGCGGGGCCAGCGGGCTGCGCTGGCTTCGCCGCAGCGGCGCTCAGTTGAGCGCCGCCGTCGATCGACGTGAACATCACGAGCGGCTGCTGTGCTCCGCCCGTGGCACGCTCCACCGCCGCATTGGTCTGGTTGAAGGTCTCGATCAGGCGTTGGCCTGGCTGCTGCAGCGCCTCTGCAAGGGCGGCGGCGAACACGCCGTGACCGTCCGGGCCGCGCTGTCCCGCCGTCCCGGCCTGTGCGGCAAAGGAGATCACGGTCCGTGCGGAAACGTCGACCGGGACGAGGCCGGCGGCAAGACCGGCGATGCCGCGCCCGGCGAACGGATTGGAGCGGAAGGCGTCGAGAATGATCACGTTCTGCCGGGGGCCCGATCCGCCCAGCTCGCGCAGAATCGCAGTCAGGTCGCGCAGTTCGGTGCTGAGATCCGCAGCTTTCGCCGGCGCCGCGTCGACCGGGACGAGATAATCGGCGCCGCCCAGGTTGAGCCCATAGCCGGCATAATAGATCAGCGCGACATCGGCGTCGGCGATCCGGCCCTTGAACTCGGCAAGCGCGCGATCGAAGTTTCGCCTGTCGAGGTCGATCTGCGCGGCACCGCCGCTCAGGGTGAAGCCGAGTCGCGACAGGCTGTCGGCGATCAGCCGGGCATCCGCCGCCGGCTCGTCCAGCAGCGGTGCGTGCTCGTGGATGGCGTTGCCGATCACCAGCGCCACCCGCTTGTCGGCGGCAGCGGGCCCGGTCGAGATCAGGATCGCGCCGACGACAAGGATGGTTGCAGGCAGCAGCTGTCCAACTCGGCCGATCACCCGACGCATGCCAACGATCTCCTGTCACCCGATCTGCTCGTGCGATGATTTTACCGCATTTCGAACAAAGCAGGAACAAGAATCGTGGCAGGAAAGAGAAATTGCCGTGGGCTGTCGGCGACCTAGACGACGACCGGCGTGCGCACCCGGCCGGCATCGCCGAACACGCGGAGATAACGGGCGATCTCGGCGGGATCGCCGGTCGCCTTCTCCGGGTTGTCGGACAGCTTCACGGCGGGGTGCCCGTCTGCCGACGTCACCTTGCAGACCAGCGAGATCGGATCGAGGTCGACCGAGCCGTCCGGCGAGCAGCCGACGAAATCGTTGGTCAGGTTGGTGCCCCAGCCGAACGACAGCCGCACCTGGTCGGAGAACCGATGATGGATCTGCTCGATCGATTCGACGTCCATCGCGTCGGAGAACACGAGCAGCTTCTGCTTGGGATCGCGCCCCTTCGATTTCCACCAGGCGATGATCTCCTCGCCGGCCTGGATCGGTGGCGCGCTGTCGGGACGGAAGCCGGTCCAGTCGGCGACCCAGTCGGGTGCGTCGCGCAGGAAGGCCTTGGTGCCGAATGCGTCGGGCAGCGCGATCAGCAGGTTGCCTGCGTAGGTCTGCCGCCACTGGTCGAGAATGCGATAGGGCGCGAAGCGCAGCTCGTCATCGTCCTTGGCAAGCGCGGCGGCGACCATCGGCAGCTCATGCGCGTTGGTGCCGATGGCTTCGAGATCATTGTCCATCGCCAGCAGCACGTTGGAGGTGCCGGTGAACGACGGGCCGAGACCTTCCTTGACGGCCTCGACGCACCAGCGCTGCCACAGGAAGCCGTGGCGGCGGCGGGTGCCGAAATCCGACAGCCGCAGCCCCTCGAGCTTGCGCAGCCGCTCCACCTTGGCCCACAGCTTGGCCTTGGCGCGGGCGAACAGCACGTCGAGCGCGAACCGGCCCTGGCCCTTCATGGCCTGGCGCGAGCGCAGCTCGTTGACGATCGCGAGCGCCGGGATTTCCCACATCGTGGTGTGGGTCCAGGGCCCGTGGAAATGCAGCTCGTACTGGCCGTCGGACTTGCGCAGCTCGTATTCGGGCAGGCGGAAATTGGCGAGCCAGGCGATGAACTCCGGCGAGAACATGTGGGTCTTGCCGTAGAAGGTGTTGCCGGCCAGCCAGATCAGCTCCTTCTTGGCGAAGCGGATGGTGCGGGCGTGGTCGAGCTGGGCGCGCAATTCGCCCTCGTCGATGACGTCGCCGAGCCGCACCCGCCGGGTCCGGTTGATGACCGAGAAGGTCACCTGCTGAGTCGGGTAGAACTCCCGAATCATCTGCAGCATCAACAGCTTGTAAAAATCGGTGTCGAGCAGGCTGCGCACGATCGGATCGAGGCGCCAACCGTGATTATAGGTTCTGCTCGCGATGTCTGTGATTGTCATGTGATCGTTTTACAGCGCTGGCCGCAAACCCGCCACTGGGCTTGTCGGAGGAGGCCCTCGTGGCGCGGCGGCATCCTTGCTCGGGGGTCGTGGCGGCGATTAGCGCGCCAGGAGCGGCACGCCGGGATCGAACGCCAGCACCGCTTCGGCCCATTTCGCGACGCGGAGCACGTGGAGGTCGTTGCGATAGGGGCCGGCGATCTGCACGCCCAGTGGCAGGCCGTTGTTGCCGAACCCGGCCGGCAGGGAGATGGCCGGCGCTCCGACGAAGGTCCAAGGGGCGCAATATTCGGCGTCTCCGGTCCAATCCAGGCCGCGCGGCGCTTCGCCGAAGGCTGGCAAGGTGAGCACTGCGTCGAAGCCGTCGAGCTCAGCGGCGAGCGCCTTCTGCCTGAGGGCTTGGGCCGCCTTCGCGGCGAGATATTCCATGGCCGTCTTGCTTCGTCCGCTCTCGACGTGGCCCTTCATGACCTGGCTGACCCGGTCGGGATAGCGCGCGATCAGATCGGAGAAGATCGTGGTCGCCTCGCTGAGCATGATCGTGGTGATCGCATCCCAGTTCACCGCGTCGAGCTCTCTCAGTTCGATCTCGTCGATCGTCGCGCCGGCGCTGCGCAGCTTGTCGACGACCGATTCGAACACCGCCTTCTGCTCGGCCTCGGCGCGCTCCCATTTGGCGAAGCGCACCACCGCAAGCCGTGGCGTGCGGAGCGGCGTGGGGCCGTGGTCGATGTCGACGGTGAAGCCCGGCAGCGGCCGGCCGTGGCGATCATCGGCGCTGGTGCCGGCCAGCAGAGAGAGGGCCAAGGCCACGTCGTCGACGCGGCGGGCGAAGAAGCCGACATGGTCGAGCGACGGGCTGAGGGGATGCACGCCGACGCGTGGAATCGCGCCGAAGCTCGGCTTGAAGCCGACGACGCCGTTGAAGGCCGCCGGTCGGATCACCGAGCCGAGCGTCTGTGTTCCCAGCGCCAGCGGCACCAGGCCGGCCGCAACGGCCGCGGCCGATCCGGACGATGAGCCGCCCGGCGTGTGCTCGGGGTTCCATGGATTGACGGTCGGACCTGGATGACGCCAGGCGAATTCGGTGGAGACCGTCTTGCCGAAGATGGTTGCGCCGAGATTGCGCAGTCGCTCGACCACCCAGGCGTCCGCATCCGGCACGTGATCGCGGTAGATCTGCGAGCCGTTGGTGGTCGGCATGTCCGAGGTGGCGATGATGTCCTTGATGGCGACGGGAATTCCACCGAGCGGGCCGGTCTTTGGAGCGACATCCCGCGGCAGATATTCGAATGCTTTCAGCCGCGGCTCGATTGCCTGCGTCTTCTTCAGGCAATCTTCACCATAGGCGGTGGCCGCTGTCGGATCGGCTGCAAACCGTCGCAGCAGCTCGAGAACGCCGGCACCGGCCTTTGGCGTGGACACAGGGAAACGCTCGGACATTCATCGATCCTGTCGACGTGATCTCATTGCCGCGCGGTGAACGGTCGCAGCCGGTTGTTCCGATCCTATCGGGTGTTCAAGCGCACGCCAATCGTCCGGCCGATCGGAGCATATGAATACAGCGCATGGCGGCAGGCCCGTGCCGCGTGGCGGACAATCGCCGATGCGGCGCAGGCGTGAGCATGGGCATGCGCATCCAGTATGAGATGAGTGGAACGGCATCTCTTGAGCCTCGCGCGAACCTGGCAGCAATCCGCTTCTCACCCGCTCAGGATGTGCTACCATTTTCGAGCAGGACCACTGGTGTGGTCGGCCAAAGGACGTCTTCAGATACGTTCCGAATAGTAGACGCAGCCACACGAGCTGCCTCATGGGAGTGAAGCGATGACATCGGCTTTTCACCGAAGCATTCTTGCGCTTGCAACAATCAGTCTTCTCGCCGGCACCAGCATCGCCGGCGCGCAGCAGCAATCCGATCAGGGCAAGGGCCTGAAGAAATACGAATCAGGCACCAAGGAGTTCTGGACGCATCCGCCGGACGACTGGTTCCTCGGTGACGAGACCGAGGCGCAGAAGGGGCTGGCGCCGCCATCGGGCCCGCCGACCGGCGCCTCCGATGCCGAGCTTGCGAAGATCGTCAAGCAAGTGAAGCTGCCGGACGGCTTCAAGATGGAGGTCTGGGCGTCGGGCGTGCTCGCCGCGCGGCAGATGGCGTGGGGTGACAAGGGCACGCTGTTCGTCGGCTCGTTCGGACTCGGCAACGTCTATGCGATCAGCGACAAGGGCGGCAAGCGCGAGGTCAAGACGGTCCTCAAGGGCTTGAACATGCCGACCGGCCTCGCCTTCCAGGACGGCAATCTCTACGTCATCGCCGTCGACAAGCTGATCAAATACGAGAATGCCGAGGCCAATCTCGACAATCTCGGCCAGGGCAAGGTCGTCTATGACGACATGCCGTCCTATGCGGCGCATGGCTGGAAATACATCGCGGTCGACAAGGAGGGCTGGTTCTATATTCCGTTCGGACCGCCCTTCAACATCGGCATTCCGCCGACATCGGTGTCGCAGATCCGCCGCGTCGATCCGCGCACCGGCAATGCCGAGATCTGGGCGCTCGGCGTGCGCAACAGCGTCGGCGGCGACGTCGATCCACGCACCGGCCGCTACTGGTTCACCGAGAACGCGCGCGACTGGGTCAGCGATGAACTGCCGAGCGACAAGCTCAACATGATCTCGAAGATCGGCGAGCATTTCGGCTATCCCTATTGCCATCAGGGTGACATGCCGGATCCGAAATTCGCGATGGGTCACAAGTGCTCGGAGTTCACGCCGCCGGTGCTGAACCTCGGTGCGCACGTGGCGCCGCTCGGCATGAAGTTCTACACCGGTGACCAGTTCCCGGCGGAGTACAAGAACAACATCCTGATCGCCGAGCACGGCTCCTGGAACCGGCACAAGTACCAGGGTGCGCGGATCATGCGCGTCATCGTCGGTCCCGACGGCAAGGACGCCAAGCAGGAGGTGTTCGCTTCCGGCTGGCTCGAAGGCGACCAGGGCTATCTCGGCCGTCCCGACGACATCATCCTCGCCAAGGATGGCTCGATCCTGGTGGCGGACGACTGGGCCGGCGCGATCTATCGCATCAGCTACGAGAAGAAATGAGCTCGTCGTGAAAGCGGGGCTGCGCGCTGCCTTACGGCGGCCGCAGCCCCAACTATTTTGACAGTCGCGCGTTGACCGGGGGCGAGGTACCGCTCATCGACCGAAGGCCGGTCCGCGCGCCATAGCAATGATGGGAGCGAGAACCCCCGCGATGACTCCAGGGACCTCCAGAATGTGCCAGGCAGCAGCGGCCGCGCTGGCGCTCATGCTCGTGCTTGCGGCGCGTCCGGCCGACGCCGCCGATCTCGAGGCGGGCAAGACCAAGGCACAGCTCTGCGTCGGCTGTCACGGCGAGAACGGCATCTCGCAGACCGAGAACATTCCCTCGCTCGCCGGCCAGCAGGATCAGTTCATCCAGTGGCAGCTCGTGTTCTTCCGCGCCGGCACACGCAAGAACGAGGCGATGAAGCCGATCGTCGATCAGCTCACCAACGAGGATATCCGCAATCTCGGCGCCTATTTCGCCTCGCTGCAGCCGGCCAAGGCGCCGCCCGACAATGATCCGGATCTGTCGGCCAAAGGCGCGCAAGCCGCCGCCGGCCGCCGCTGCGCCTCGTGCCATCTCGACAGCTATGCCGGCACCAAGGGCGTGGCGCGGCTCGCCGGCCAGCGCGAGGAATATCTCGTCAAGGCGCTGCACGACTATAAGAGCGGCCAGCGCGTCGGCGGCAGCCAGGCGGCGATGACGGATGTTGCCTATCCGCTGAGCGACGAGGAGATCACGGCGCTCGCGCATTATCTGGCGCATCTGTAGCTGGGACGCCGCCCAGATCACAATTGTCGTCCCGGCCTCGCGCCGGGACCCATACCGCGGAGGCTATCGAGGGACGTCGGTGAGAGTGACCTGCTTCACTACGGGCGGTGGCTATGGGTCCCGGCGCGAGGCCGGGACGACATCGGAGTCTGTGGCGCCGTCGTGCCTGACCAACGGTTCGGCGAACACCGAGGCGACACCAAGAGCTACTTGTCCCGCTGTGCCTCATAGACCTTGAGCTGGGTATAGGCGATGCGCAGCCGTGGCACCGGGACCTTGGCGGCATCGGCGCGGGCGACGAGATCGCCGATGACGTGATCGGCCTCGACCGGCAGGCCGGCGCGGAGATCGCGAAACATCGAGGCGGTCATCGGTGATCCCTCCGCCGTGAGCATGCCGGAGACACGCTGGAAGAAGGCGCCAGCCGGAGGGTAGCCGGCGGCCGCAGCGGTGGCGCTGCATTCGTCGAGCATGCCGAGCAGGAAATCCTTGCCGCCCGGCGCGGTCAGGATCACGCCGACCGGCCCGCGCATCAAGGTGGTCGACGCGGCGAGCGAGGACAGGAACACCCACTTCTCCCACATGTCCTGCATGATGTTCTCGCTGGCCGACGCATTGAAATTGCCGCGCTGGAAGATCTCGAAGATCGCGCGGACGCGCTCCGACGATCCGCCGTCGCGCTCGCCGAAGCTCAGCGACTGCATCGGCTGCAGCTGCACCACCTCGCGCTGTTCGTTCAATGTCGCGGCGATGGCGCAGAGCCCGCCGAGCACGCGCGCGCGCCCGAACCTGGCGTCGAGCACGTCGAGGTGCTTCATGCCGTTGAGCATCGGAATGATCGCGGTGTCAGGTCCCACCGCCGGTGCAAACGAGCCGATCGCGTCGTCGAGATCGAAGGCCTTGCAGCTCAGCAGGACGACGTCGAAGTGCTGCTTCAAACCATCCGCCTGCACCGTCCGCGGATTGGGCAAGGTGACGTCACCGGTCGGACTGCGGATCACGAGGCCGGCACTGGCGAGCTCAGCCGCGCGCCGCGGGCGGACCAGGAAGGTGACATCGGCTCCGGACTGCAGCAGCCGGCCGCCGAAATAGCCGCCGATGGCGCCGGCACCGACGACGAGGATACGCATGGGGGTCTCTCCGTTAGCAAGGCTGCATCATGACGAAGCGCGTGGCGAATGACGAGTGGCGAATAGGGATGGCCACCATTCGCTACTCGCCACTCCCTATCGCCCCTACCACTTCTCGCCAAACGGCCGGATCTCCATTTCGAAGGTCCAGGCGCTCTTCGGCTGCTGGTAGAGCTGCCAATAGGCGCCGGCAACCGAGGACGGCGGCATCAGCAGGTCCGGATTGTCCAGCGCCTCCTCGCCCCAGAGCTGGGCGCGGCGCTCGCGCACCCAGGCGGTGTCGACGCCGGAATCGATGATCAGGTGGGCGACGTGAATGTTCTGTGGCATCAGTTCGCGCGCCATCGCCTGCGCCACCGCGCGCAGGCCGAACTTGGCGGAGGCGAAGGCCGCGAAGCCGGCGCCGCCGCGCAGCGACGCGGTCGCGCCGGTGAAGAAGATCTTGCCGCCGCCGCGCGGCAGCATCAGCCGGGCGGCCTCGCGGCCGGTGACGAAGCCGGCCCAGCACGCCATCTCCCAGACCTTGCGGAACACGCGGTCGGTGGTCTCCAGGATCGGGAAATTGACGTTGGCGCCGACATTGAAGATCACGACCTCCAGCGGCGCATGCTTGTCGGCGTCGTTGAGGAAGGCGGTGGTCTCGTCCTCCTTGCGGGCATCGAGCGAGCGCGCCACGATCCGCCCGCCGGCGCTCTCGACCTCCGCGACCAGCGGCGCGAGCTTGTCGCCATTGCGGCGGCCGGCGAACACCGTGAAGCCTTCGGACGCGAACTTCTTGACGATCTCGGCGCCGATGTAGTCGCCGGCCCCGACGACCGCGACGGTGGCGTTGCGCTGCTGCATGCTTGGTCTCCGTTCTCCCGAGGCGTCATTGCGAGGAGCGAAGCGACGAAGCCATCCAGTCCTTCGTCGTGGCTCTGGATCGCTTCGCTCGCGATGACGGCGATTACCTGCCTAGGATGTAGTCCTCGACGTCGCGCAGCTGTTCCTTGCCGAAGAACATCTCGTTGCCGACGAAAAAGGTCGGCGAACCGAATGCGCCGCGCTCGACGGCGCGCTGGGTGTTCTCCACGAGCTTCGCCTTGACCTCGGGCTCCTGGGCGCGGGCGAACAGCCTGGCCCCGTCGAGCCCGGACGATGTGATCGCGGCGATCGCGATCTCGGGATCGTCCATCTTCTTCGGCTCGCGCCACATGTGGTGGAACGCCGCGTCGACATAGGCCTCGAACACGCCCTCGAGCTGGGCGGCGATGGCCGCGCGCATCAAGTTCAGCGTATTCACCGGGAAGTACGGATTCCAGACCCAGGGCTGCACGTGGTAGCGCTTGAGGAAGCGCTGCGTCTCGACCTCGTGGAACTCACGCTTGTTCTTGATGCCGGCGAGCGACTCGGCGGGCGACTTGTTGTTGGTCGCCTTGAAGATGCCGCCGAGCAGCACCGGGACATAGTAGAACTGGACGCCGATCCGCTTCACGATCGCCGGGATCGCCTCGTGGCTCAGATAGGCGTTGGGACTGCCGAAGTCGAACATGAATTCTGGCGCTGGACGGCTCATGGGCGGTCTCCTCGGTTTTTCGCATTGTGGTCCAGCGCAGCAGCCCCGTCCAGGGTTTTATGACGGTCATCATATTCCAGCGGCCGGAAGACGCCGGTGGTGCGTCAGATCATCCGGCGCACCGTCCGCTTGCGCCATACCAGGAGATAATAGCTCATCTGCAGCAGCATCATCGCGGCGAACGTGATGGGATAGGCGAGCCAGACGCCGTCGAGCCCGATGCTGCGGCTGAGCCAGGTGGCGGCGGGCACCTCGATCGCGGCGATCGCAAACGCCGAGATCGCCAGCGGCATCCACACCGTCCCGGAGGCGCGCATCGCCGACGAGAACGTGATGGACATGCCGAACAGCACGGAGCTCCACAGCACGATATGCAGCGAATGCTGCGCCACCTCGATGACGGCAGGGTCGGTGATGAAGAAACCCATCAGCACCCGTGAGAACAGATAGCCGATCGCGACCAGGCCGCCGGTCAGCACCACGTTCATCTCGATGCCCGTCCGCACGATGTCGCCGATCTGCTCGGCCTGCCCGCGGCCGATCGCCTGGGCGCCGAAGATCGAGACCGAGATCGCGATCGACAGCGCCGGAAACTGCACATAGCCCAGCACCTGGTTGACCGCGCCATAGGCCGCCGTCGCGTCCGAGCCGAAGCCGTTGACGAGGCCGATCAGCACCATCTCGGCCAAGGACATCACGATCATGCCGATCGCGGCGGGGATGCCGAGCCGCAGCACCGCCCGCAGCAGCTTCGGATCAGGCAGCATGCCCTGCAGGAAGGCCGCATCGATC
>BFBZ01002003.1_pt1 | contig 12080 bp, 7 predicted proteins | sample 1888401 | NCBI WGS metagenome assembly BFBZ01 (sample SAMD00112614, study PRJDB3348) | symbiont metagenome | host: Chara braunii | reverse complement strand
GGGCGCCCGCCAGTGCCCCGATCGCATGAGCCGCGTCACCATGGAGCGAGGCGGCACTGCGGCCAAGCGAGGGGCGCCCTTCGCCAGCAAGCGCGGCAAGTTGCGCAAAGGCGGCGGACCGGCCGCTTTGATGTGCCCCATCCGTCGGCTGAGAGCGGAAACATATGGGGTCCGGCAGCGCCCAGAGAATACCAGCCGTTTCTTCCAGAGTTGCCCGGCTGGAAAGCGCAACCGCGTCCTGGCCACGATAGACGAGATCGCCGTGCAGGATGGTCGAAATCGAGGTGGCGATCGCCGGCTCACCCCAGGCGATCGCACTTTCGGCGATGGCCGAAGGACGCCGGCCGCGCGCCCGGCGCGTCGCCAGCGCCGCGATGTCGTCGGCTCGGTATTGGCTACGGCGCGGGTCTTCCTCGTCGGGCCGCATGCCGACGCGTCCGCGACTGACATAGGCATAGAGCGTCTGTGCCCGCACCTTGAGTCTTCCCAACGCTTCTTCCCGTGACAGCCATTCCGACATATCGGCACTATATATTGATTCTGTTGATCAAGATTGATGACTTGATTGTCCAGGCTTATCTCGGATGCCGAAATCATTCAAGGAGACAGCTATGGCAAACGGGCTCGATGACGTTGTGGCGGCGGAAACCGTGCTTTCCGATGTCGATGGTCTTGGCGGACGCCTGACGATCCGAGGCCATTCGCTGCCGGAACTCGCTGGCCGCTGGAGTTTCTCCCAGGTTGTCCGCCTGTTGCTGGACGGGTTTTTCGACGACCTTCCGGGTGATGTCGAGCTGACCGAAAAAATCGGTCAGGCGCGCGGCGAGGTGTTCACTCGGCTTCAGCCGATGCTCCCATCGCTGGTCACGCTCGACATCTACAGCGCGATGCGCGCCGGCATGGCATTGTTGCCGGACGGCGACGCCCTGGAGGATGCGCTCCGGCTGATCGCCGCGCCCGCCGTGCTGACGCCGGCCTTGCTGCGCCTGCAGCGTCGCGCGCAGCCGGTGGCTCCGGACGTGCAGGCCGATCATGCCGGTGACATGTTGAGGATGCTCAATGGCACCGCCGCCTCGCTGGCATTGGCCAGGGCGCTCGACACCTATCTCGTCACCGTCTGCGATCATGGCCTCAATGCATCGACCTTCGCGACACGAGTCGTGGCGTCGACGCAGGCTGGCCTGACGTCGTCGATCCTGGCAGGCCTAGGCGCGCTCAAGGGACCGTTGCATGGCGGTGCGCCGGGCCCGGTGATCGAGATGCTCGACGCGATCGAAGCGCATGGCGACGCGGCTGGCTGGCTGCGCGATGAAGTCGCTGGCGGCGGCCGCATCATGGGATTCGGCCACCGTATCTACCGGGTGCGCGACCCGCGCGCCGATGTGCTGAAGGCGGTCGTGCGCCAGCTGAGCGCCGAGGGCGAGACCGGTCAGCGGCTGGCTTTTGCCGAAAAGGTGGAGCAGGCGGCCCTTGACGTGCTTCGGATCGCCAAGCCATCGCGCACGCTGCAGACCAATGTCGAATTCTACACCGCACTGCTGCTGGAGGCAGCGGGGTTCCCGAAGGAAGCTTTCACCAACGTCTTCGCCGCCGGGCGCGTGGCTGGCTGGATCGCCCATGCACGCGAACAGCAGACGACAGGACGGCTGATCCGTCCGCAGTCGCGCTATGTCGGGCCTGTGCCGGATCTCGTTGCCTGACGTTTGGATCTTCCCCTGAAGAGCCCAAGCACGGGTGCCGGCACGTCTGGCGCCCGTGACCCTCACGGCCTTCTGAACAGGGCGCAGAGCTCTTGATGACGAAAATTTCACGTCATCACCCAAGGGCACGGCTGTTTTTGCAACGCACAGGGCATATATGCTGCAGTGCAACATACATGCGTACTCGCGTCGCAAAGGGAATCTGCCTTGGCTGCAACAAAGACCGCCGTCGTCACCGGCTCCACCTCGGGTATCGGACTGGCCATTGCCCATGCGCTGGCGGCTCAAGGCCACCACGTCGTCATCAATTCCTTCTCCGAAACGGCCGCCGACCAAGCCATAGCGGATGCGATCGCGAAACAGCATGGTTTCAAGACCGCCTATATCAAGGCCGACATGTCGAAGCCCGCCGAGTGCCGGGCACTGATCGCCAGGGCGGCGGAGACATTCGGCACGGTCGACATTCTCGTCAACAATGCCGGTATCCAGCATGTCGCGCCGGTGGAGGATTTTCCGGCGGAGAAGTGGGACGCGATCATTGCCATCAACCTGTCGTCGGCGTTCCACACCATCGCGGCGGCGATCCCGCTGATGAAGAAGGCCGGCAGCGGACGGATCGTCAATATCGCCTCGGCCCACGGCTTGGTCGCCTCGCCGTTCAAATCCGCCTATGTCTCCGCCAAGCACGGCATCATGGGGCTGACCAAGACCGTTGCGCTCGAGCTTGCGCGCGAAAAGATCACCTGCAATGCCATCTGCCCCGGCTATGTGCTGACGCCGCTGGTCGAGGCGCAGATTCCCGACCAGATGAAGGCCAACAGGATGGACCGCGAGACGGTTGTGCGAGAGGTCATGCTCGAAAAGCAGCCGACCAAGGAATTCGTCACGGTCGAACAGGTCGCGGCGGCCACGGTGTTCCTGTGTTCGGACGCGGCGGCGCAGGTCAACGGCACGCATATTTCGGTCGATGGGGGCTGGACCGCCCAGTGAGGCAGGAGATTTCTGCAAACCTTCCCGATCAGTTCCAGCGATGGAGCGGCGAGCGGCTCAAGGCCAATAAACTCGACACACAAAGGACGACGCCATGACGAAAAACGGCAAGGCGGAGGAGACCAAGAAGATCAATATCGCGCTGCAGGGCGGCGGCTCGCACGGGGCCTTCTCCTGGGGCGTGCTCGACCGGCTGCTGGAAGACGGGCGGCTCGACATTGCAGCGGTTTCCGGCACCAGTGCCGGCGCCATGAACGCGGTGGCGCTGGCTGACGGCTTTGTGCGCGGCGGGGTTGAGGGCGCGAGACGGAAGCTCGACGATTTCTGGCGCGCGGTGGCGGCGAAGGGCCGCTTCAGCCCGGTGCAGCGCATGCCGTGGGATGTCGCCTGGGGCAACTGGTCCATCGAGAACACGCCGGGCTATTTGTTCTTCGACACCATGTCGCGGGTGTTCTCGCCCTATGTCGCCAACCCGCTTGGCCTCAACCCGTTGCGCGATGTGGTCGCGCGGGAGATCAATTTCGACAATGTGCGCGCCTGCAAATCGATGGAACTGTTCATCTCGGCGACCAATGTCGAGACCGGGCAGTTGCACGTCTTTTCCGACGGCGAGATCGACCTCGATACGGTGATGGCGTCGGCGTGCCTGCCGCAGCTGTTCCGCGCCGTCGAGATCAAGGGGGTGCCCTATTGGGATGGCGGTTATGGTGGCAATCCCGCGCTCTATCCATTCTTCAAGGCGAGCGCGACCGAGGATGTCCTTCTGGTGCAGATCAATCCCGTCGTCCGCGAAGGGACGCCAAAGAGCGCCAACGAGATTCAGAACCGCATTGACGAGATCACCTTCAATGCCGGGCTGCTGCGTGAATTCCGTTCCATCGCCTTCGTCAAGGAACTGATCGCCGCCGGCCGGCTGCCGCATGGCGAATACCGCGACATCCGCATGCATCGCATCGATGCCGACCAAGCGTTCAAGGATCTTTCGGCGTCGTCCAAGGTCAATGCCGAATGGGCCTTCCTGGCCTATCTGCGCGATCTCGGCCGGACCGCCGCCAGCGACTGGCTGGAGGAGAATTACGACGCGGTCGGCAAAACGGCGACGCTCGATCTCTCTGGCCAGCTCGACGACGGCTTCAAGCCGGTGCGTGGCCCGGCGCCGGGCCGGCGGGTCAAGGAATTCCTTGCCGCTCGGCTGAAGCCCGAGGTGGTCCGCCGTCAGGCCTGAGGCTTTCAACAGGGGGTTGTGACGTTGGCATGAAAGGTTCCAAATCATGCTGACGCCTGTTGCCACCTGTTTTGAAATGGCTTTTCACTATTGCACGAGAGAGGTGGGCACAGCCACCTCGTACCGCCGATGCTGTGCGGGAGCCCGCCGGAGCTGAACCCCGTTTGTGCGGCGTCTTCGTCTCCGCGTCGTGCTGGTCGTCACATCGCGCGCGACCATCGGCGGAGGGCTTCGGCACGTATCGTGGCGGCGGCCGCACTCATGGGGKCGATGGCCCGCATGATGACGGAGCCCGAAGCTCGGGGGCTCCGGACTTCCTTGTTTGATCGTCAATTTATGCAGTAATTACAATATTTTGAATGAGTGATCATGCGCGGAGAACCGACGCCTTTCGTTGGTCGAGACGGCTTGGCGCAGAAAATTCCCGGCGGAAATCCGAGCAGGGATCAACGCGCCGGCTGCAACAGGTAGCCGCACCTTGAAGGTGTCCGCGCAACGTGCCCAAGGCGACCAAGACGGGTACCCGTGGCTGGGCGCCGGGAACGGATCGTAAGCCGGCGTCGGGCCCGCCGACAACGATCTGCCGGCCGCACGAAAATCGATTCCGCTGGGTGCACCTTGCCCGGCGACGCAATGTTCTCGCAACTTTCCGGCTATATTGCAGTGCAACTTTGATGTAGAAGCGCCCTTCGCCGATCACGGCAAATTGAACACGGCCTGGCGCGCACCCATATCGGCGACGCGCCCGCGTTACGAGGACGCGGTGCTGGCCGAACCCGCAGTGGAAAAAACGACGATGCCGAGAATCAGGTTTCACAAGCTTGCAGCCGTTGTTGTGCTCATTGGTTTCGCGGCCTGGATGGCGACAGGCGAGTTTTCGTCGGTCGGCAGCGTAGCCGCCAACAAAGCCAAGGCTGCCGAAGTCGAGCAAGGCAAGGCGCTGGACGCCGGCAAGCCGAAGACCGCGGAAGCCGAGCCAAAGGCACCGCTGCGCACCGTCGCCGTGGTGACACCGCCGCGCCGCACCTATGCGCGCGCCATCCGCATTTCCGGACTGACCGAAGCCGACAAGCGCGCCGTTCTGGCGACGCGCGTTGCCGGCGTCATCGACCAGCTGCCGGTCAAGCAGGGCCAGCACGTCAAGACAGGCGATCTCGTGCTGATGCTTGCCGCCGAGGAAAAGATCTCGATGGTAAGCAATGCCAAGCAGCTTGTGGTGCAGCGCCAGGCGGAGCTTGATGCCGCGGAACGACTGGCCAAGACCGGCAATCTGCCCAAGCTGCAGCTCGACACCGCCCGCTCCAACCTGACCCTGGCGCAGTCCCAGCTGGATACCGCGCAGGCCGAGCTTGACCGCAACGAGGTGAAGGCGCCCTTCGACGGCGTCATCGACCGGGTCCCGGTGGAACTCGGCAGTTCCGTCATGCAGGGCGGCGAAGTGGCAACCATCCTCAAGCTCGATCCTGTGATCGCCCGCGGCGAAGTCAGTGAACGTGACCTCGGATACCTCAAGCTCGGCGACAAGGCCGATGTACGCCTGGTCAGCGGCCAGACCGTCGAAGGCACCGTGCGCTATATCAGCCGCGACGCGTCGTCGGCGACCCGCACCTTCCGCGTCGAGGTCGCCATTCCCAATGCCGATGGTTCCGTGCCGGCCGGCATGACCGCGGAAATCGCGCTCAGCGCATTGCCAACCGACGCGATCATGCTGCCGCGCTCGGTGGTGACGCTCGGCGACAAGGGCGATCTCGGCATCCGTGCCGTCGACAAGAACAACAAGGTAGCGTTCTTCCCGATCGACCTGGTCGACGATACGCCAACCGGTCTCGTGCTTGGCGGCATCCCTGCAGATGCGCGCATCATCGTCGCCGGCCAGGAACTGGTGAAGGAAGGCGATGTGGTCAAGCCGGTCGATGCCGACCAGGCGACAATCAACAAGCTGATCGGCGAAGCCACCGCCGGCACGCAGTAGCGCAAGGGGCGCCGGCACCGGGGCTTGCCCGGCGACAGCCGTCCGTTCGCCACTCCCGAAAGCAATAGCAGGCCAAGTCATGGATATCGTCAGACTCGCAATCAACAATGCCCGCCTGACCATTTCGGTCCTGGTCTTCCTGCTGATCGCGGGCTGGGTCGCCTATCAGTCGACGCCGAAGGAAGCGGAACCCGACGTTCCGATTCCGATGATGTATGTCAGCCTGATCTATCAAGGCATTTCGCCTGAGGATTCGGAGCGCCTCCTGCTGCGGCCGATGGAAAGCAAGCTGAAGAGCCTGAAGGGCCTCAAGGAAATGCGCTCGGCCGCTTTCCAGGGCGGCGGCTATGTAATGGTCGAGTTCCAGCCGCAGACCAACCTGGCGACGGCGCTGCAGGACACGCGCAGCAAGGTGCAGGACGCCAAGGCCGACCTGCCGCAAGCAGCCGAGGAGCCTGTCGTCACAGAGGTCAATGTTTCCGAATTCCCGGTGCTGGTAGTTACGCTGTCGGGCGAACTGCCCGAACGCGTGCTGGCCGCCGCGGCCCGCGAGCTGCGTGATCGCATCGAAGAGGTGCCTGGCGTTCTCGAAGGTTCGCTGCAGGGCTCACGCGACGACCTCGTTGAAGTCGTCATCGACCCGATGAAGCTGTCGTCCTACGGCTTGCAGCTCGACCAATTGATCGGTGCCGTCGGCGCTTCCAACAGCCTCGTCGCTGCCGGCAACATCGAGGGGTCGCAGGGCAAGTACGCGGTCAAGGTGCCGTCGCTGATCGAAACGCCGGAGGATGTGGCGTCCCTGCCGGTGGTCGCCGGCCCCAATGCCGTGGTCCAGGCCAAGGATATCGCGACGATCCGCTCGACCTTCGCCGATGCCACGACGATCACGCGCCTCAACGGCAAGCCGGCAATCGCCATCGAGGTCAAGAAGCGCATCGGCGCCAACCTGATCGACACGCTTACCAAGGTCAGGGCGGTGTCCGACGCCTTCGTCAAGACGATGCCCGAGGGGATGCACGTCACCTACACGCAGGACAAGTCTGTCTTCGTCAACCAACTACTCGGCGATCTGCAGAACCACGTCATGATCGCCGTCATCCTGGTGTTCATCGTCATCCTCTATGCGCTGTCGGGCCGTGCCTCGCTGCTGATCGGCCTCGCCATTCCATCGTCCTTCCTGATCGGCATCCTGCTGCTGGCGATGATGGGTTACACGATCAACATGATCGTGCTGTTCAGCCTCATCCTGGCTGTCGGCATGCTGGTCGACGACGCCATCATCGTCACCGAATTCGCCGAGCGGCGGATGAGCGAGGGCATGCCGAAGGCGGACGCGTTCGCGCTTGCCGCCAAGCGCATGGCCGGTCCGGTCATCGCGGCGACGATGACGCGTATCGCGGCCTTCTCGCCGCTGCTGTTCTGGCCCGGCACTATCGGCGATTTCATGAAGTACATGCCGATCACGCTGATCGTCACGCTGTCGGCCTCGATGCTCTATGCGCTGGTGTTCGCGCCGACGCTGGGCGCGATCTTCGCCAAGGCGCCGCAGCATCATGAGGACGGCAATCGCGACGGCTGGTACATGGCGGTTGTCAAGCAGGCGGTGCGCTTCCCCATCACCGTGCTGATGCTTACCGTCGTCTTGTTGGGCGGTGTGTTGGTAGGCTACGTGAAATATGGCGCGGGTGTCGAATTTTTCCCCAGTGTCGAGCCCGACTACGGCCTGCTCTACGTTCATGCCCGTGGCAATCTTTCGCTGGCCGAAATGGACACCGCGACGAAGATTGCGGAAAATAGAATGCTCGGCTGGCCCGGCATCAAATCGGTCTATACCCGCGTCGGCAAGTCCGACGGCGGCGGCCAGGATGTCCCCGAAGACGTTGTCGGCGTCATCCAGTACGAATTCGTCGACTGGCGCGAACGCAAATCGGCCAACCAGATCCTGGACGAGTTGCGCGGCGTCATGGCCGGTATCCCCGGCGTCGATGTCGAGGTTCGGGTGCCGGAAGCCGGCCCGCCGACCGGCAAGCCGATCCAGATACGGCTCTCCGCCATCGACCCCAAGGGACTGGACGAGAAGGCCCGGGCTGTTGCCGCGCGCATCGCCAAGGTGCCTGGCGTCATCGACATCTCCGACGGCTTGCCGCCGCCCGGCGTTGACTGGGCGATCGAGGTCGACCGCGCCAAGGCGGCGCAATACGGCATCAGCCCGACCTCGGTCGGAACCGTGGTTCAACTGGTCACCAACGGACTGAAGCTCAGCGAGTACCGGCCTGCCGGCGCCGACAAGGCGGTCGATATCAGGCTGCGGCTGCCGGAGGACCGGCGCACCTTGTCCACGCTGGACGAGTTGAGGGTGCAGACCTCGCAAGGATCGGTGCCGATCTCGAACTTCGTCGTCCGCAAGGCAAAACCGAGCGTCGGCGTGCTCAACCGCATCGATGGCGCCCGTACGGTGGTGGTGCAGGCCAATGTCGCGGCCGGCGCCCAGGTCGCGGCCGTCCAGCAGGAGGTCACGAAGGCTGTCGCCGACATGGGGCTCGGCAGCGGCATACGCTGGAAGCTGGCCGGCTCGAACGAGGACAGCGCCGAGGCTGGTGCCTTCCTCATAAATGCCTTCGGTGCGGCGATCTTCCTGATCTTCCTGGTGCTGCTGATGCAGTTCAACAAATTCACCAGCGTGCTGATGGTGCTGTCCTGCGTGGTCATGGCGACGATCGGCGTGCTTCTTGGGCTGCTGTTGACCGGCGAAGCGTTTGGCATCGTCATGTCCGGCATCGGCGTCATCGCGCTGGCCGGCGTGGTGGTCAACAACAACATCGTGCTGATCGACACCTATGACCGGCTGCGTGAAGAGGGCTGGGACAAGATGGAGGCCGTTTTGCAGACCTGCCGCGAGCGCGCGCGTCCGGTGGTGCTGACAGCGGTGTCGGCGATCCTCGGCGTTTTGCCGATTGCCTTCGGCCTCGGCCTGGAAATCTTCCATCATGAAACGACAATCAACGCGCCGTCGACACAATGGTGGATTTCGCTGTCCTCGGCCATCGTCTTCGGCCTGTCCTTCGCCACCCTTCTGACACTGGTGGTGACGCCATCGATGCTGATGATCTTCACCCGCAGCAAGAACAGCCGCTTCTATGCGTTTTTCCGCCGGATATTCCGGCGCGGCAAGGGCGGCGCGCCGTCGACTGAAACGCCAGGACGCGATGTCGAGCCAGCCGTCGCTTTCCCCAAGGCAGCCGAATAGAACGTACTTGCGATTGACGACAAAAGGCCGTCCGGAACAACCGGGCGGCCTTTTGCATGTTTCCCCATAATCTCGCAGCGGGGAAGCCTTAGATGCCGATCACCACAATTCTCGTCATTGTCCTGATCGGCGCTGTGCCGGCATGGCCGCATTCGCGGTCCTGGGGTTATGGACCGTCCGGAATTGCCGGAGCGATACTGGTCCTGCTTCTCATTCTCCTGGTGTTGGGGCGGCTCTAAAAAGGCCTCAGGCGGGTAGCGGAAAGTGATGGACACGGCATGATCATGTCCGCCGCTTCTGCGTTCACGCAGCTTTGGACGCATGCGCCACAGTTGCGATGCCGATGTCTTCGAGAGCCCCGGCGACGGCCCGATCCAGCGGCGTATGCGGAATCTCGCCGATAATGCGCTCCAGCCGCGTCGAGGCCAGTTGGTGGCGCTCGAAGCGCAGATAGGACATCGAGACAATCTCCCGCCACATCGCCACGAACGGGCTGCCGGCGCGCAGCACCCACCAGGGCATGGAGGTCATCTTGAGCGGACGGCCAACGGCCTTCTCGGCGGCGGCCTTGATCTCCAGATCGGTGACCGCGTGGCCCGGAAAGTTCAGCGCCTCGTAGAAGCCGAGCTTGTCGAGATTCCTGGCCAGCGCGACGAAGCCTACGGCGAAGTCCGGCAAATAGGCCCATTCATGCACGAGGTCGACCGGGCCGGGCGCGGTGTAGATGCCCTTGTTTATCTTGGCGGCAACGACCAGGTCGAACCATGAGCCGCTGCCGGTGCCGCCGAAGAAGTCGCCGGCCCGAAGCAGAATGGTGCGGACGCGGCCGGCGTCGGCCTCATGGCGAAACAGGTCTTCCATGGCGCAGCGGATGCGGCCCTTTTCCGTCGTCGGGCGGAACGGGGTGTCTTCCGTGATCACTGCGGGCATCGGCGAGCCATAGTTGTAGACGGTGCCGGGGAAGAGATGCAGCGCACTGTTGGCATGGCAGGCGGCCATGACGTTCTCGGCCATCGGCATGCACTTGCCCCAGTCTGTGTAGATCGGGTTGAGGCCGTTGAAGATGATGTCGACGCCTGCCGTCGCCCGGATGAGGGCATCTCGGTCGAGTGCATCGCCGGCGGCGGCTGTCGCGCCCTTGAGTTCCGCCGGCACCTTGCCGCTGCGGGTAATGGCGCGGACGTCGTAGCCCGCGTCGATGAAGGCCTTGGCGACCACGCGGCCGAGCCGGCCATTGGCACCGAGAATTGCGATCTTGGTCATTTTTCGTCTCCGTGTTTGCGTTAGGTCCCGAATATGATCCATCGGAAAACGAATGAAAATTGACTGAAATTGGCGATATGATATTCAATTATGAATGGCTGAAATCGACTGGAACCTGATCAAGAGTTTCGTGACCGTGGCGGAAACCGGCAGTCTGTCGGCGGCGGCGCGTAAACTCTCCGCAAGTCAGCCGACGCTCGGCCGCCATATCGCGGAGCTGGAGCAGGCGCTGGGCGTCACGCTGTTCCGGCGCGGGCGGCGCGGCTACATGCTGACCGAGGCGGGCAGCACGCTCTTCGAGCGCGGCAGGGCCGTCAGCGAGCAGGCGAGTGCGTTTTCACTGCTGGCGCTGGGCTCGGTCGAGGCGATCGAGGGCACGGTGCGCATCGCCGCCAGCGAGGTGGTGGCCGCCTATGTGCTGCCGGAGATGACGGCGCGGCTCGGCATCGAGGAGCCCGGCATCGAGGTCGAGATCGTCGCTTCGAACCAGGTCGAGAACCTGTTGCGTCGCGATGCCGACATCGCCATTCGCATGGTCAAGCCGACGCAGAACGAATTGGTGGCGCGCAAGGTCACCGACATTGCGCTTTGCGCCTGCGCGGCAAAATCCTATCTCGACCGTCGCGGCCGGCCACGCGTGCCCAATGATCTTGCAGAGCACGATCTGATCGGCTTCGATCGCAGCGACGAGATCATCAGGGGCTTTGCCCAGTTCGGCGTCTCGATCGCCCGCAGCAGCTTTCGCTTCAGGGCCGATAACCAGATCGTACTTTGGGAAGCGGTGCGGGCCGGAAACGGCATCGGATTTGGCCAGGAGCCGCTGGCCGACCGTGATCCATTGGTGGAGAAGGTGCTGCCTGGCCTACAATTGCCGGCGCTGCCGGTGTGGCTGGCCATGCACCGCGATGTGCGCACCAGCGTGCGCATCCGCCGTGTGGCGGATTTCCTCCACGAGGAACTGAAGCGCTATTCGGCCGGCGCGGCGCTCGGCGCGAATTCGGCGCGGTGAGCCAGGCCGGCCATCAACAGGACGACGATCAGCAGGCCCGACATGGCGATGAAGATCGGGCCGAAGCTCGAATGCTCGGCGACGAAGCCGATCGCCGATGGCGCTACCAGGATGCCGGAGTAGCCCATGCTGGTGACCACACTCATGCCGGTGCCTGACGACATGCCTTCCTGGTTGCCGCCGGCCGAAAAGATGATCGGCACCATGTTGGCGATGCCGAAGCCGCAAAAGGCAAAGGCCGCGATGGCGAGCCAGGGCGAGGGCGACAGGCCTGCCACCAGCATGCCCGCGGCTGCGACGAGCGCCGACACGCGCAATGTCGTCACAGCGCCGAAGCGATTGCGAACGCCGTCGCCGAAGAACCGCATGATGGCCATGACGCCGGAGAAGGCGGCGTAGGCGAGCCCCGCGACGGCAAGGTCAGCGCCCAGTTCCTGGCGAAGATAAAGCGCTCCCCAGTCGAGCACCGCGCCCTCCGATATCATCGTCAGCAGCGCCATCAGCCCGACCAGATAGACGAGCGGATTTCCGGGCAGCGCGAATTTGTGGTGCTCGGCGGCCCGCGGCCTGTCCTCGGCGATCAGATGGCGGATCGCCACCGCGATCACCACGAAGGCGAGCGTCGTCACCACCGCCGCGTGGGCAAGATGGCCGTAATGCTGGATGGCGAACCC
>BFBZ01002002.1_pt1 | contig 12085 bp, 2 predicted proteins | sample 1888401 | NCBI WGS metagenome assembly BFBZ01 (sample SAMD00112614, study PRJDB3348) | symbiont metagenome | host: Chara braunii | reverse complement strand
CCCGCCGCGGCCACTCCCGCTGGCGCGGCCGCGGCGGACGACGCGGATACCATGCGCTCGACCGCGCTGGAAATACTACGAGTCGCCCGACGTGCCACCACCGAAAGACCGGACCATCCGGACTCGTATTTCACGCTGGCGCTGGCGCTGCGGGATAAGGATCTGCCCCTGACCGAGAGCGAGTGCATGCTCGGGGCGGTGTGCGCGTACCGCCAATGTCTCGACCGCCTGCCCCGGCCGGAGCGGTATAAGAAGGGTCAGTTTGAGGTCCGGCCGACCGCCGTGACACTCCAGTTGGCGTTCGCGTATCTGAATCCGCGCCCGAGACGAGACGCGAAAACCGGACACGAGTCGCAAGTGTTCAGCGGCATGCCGATCGACATGCCCCCGCTCGCCGAGTTGCTCGGACAAGCGGTCCTCGAGGACGCGCACGGGCGACAACTCCGGATCATGAGTGCCGACCTCGGTCGCACGAAGGTCCCCTCGACGTACCGACGGGTGTCGGGCGACGCGCCCACTTTTTTGCCCCTCGACGCGGCCCGCGATTTGTTGAAGCTGACACTCGCCTATGCGCCGATCGACCTTGAAGGCCACCCCGCAGACCGGATCCAGGAGCACGTCCAGGCCATCGAAGCGATACTCAAACAAGTAGAGGCCGAGGTGACCCAGGCCAAAGAACGGTCCGACAAGCTGAAGGGTCTGGTGCTTCCCGTCCGGGTCGATCTCGCGCGTCGCACCGGGCTGATTGTCGAGGCCGTGCGTTTGCTGACCGATAAGGAAGTCGATCTCCTGGCGGAATACAAAGAGGGCCTGCCACAAGCCATGATTCTGCACGTCGCGATGGAACTCGTGCTGGGGCGGATCGAGCGCGCGAACGCGCTGCTCAAAACCCTCGGTACGGCGGAGTGGGACGCGCAATTCAAGCGCGCGGGTCTGACGGGAGCGCTTCAGAAGCTCAAGTACGTCAAGGCGGTGGCGGCGGGCGAGTACAAGGCGGCCGGCGACTTGTGGGAGGCGCTCGCCGGCACAGGAATCGGCGCGCTGGATAACATGCCCCCACCCGGTCCGACCGTACCCGAGCCGTACGTCACCCGCACACTCGGCGTGGTGCTCGGCAAATCGACGCTACCGGAGGCGCAGAAGGCGCTCAGCGAACTGCTCCACCCCCCGCTCATTTCGAGCCCGTTCACGCAACCGTTGGCCCTGTACCATTTGCGGATCTTGGCGGGCCTCACGGACGAACTCCGGCGACAGATCGTCATCCAGTTGCAGAACGAGTCCGATTTCTTCTACCGACGTGGTGCTCTGTCCCTCTTAGAGGGCGACATTCCGTCCGCGCGGCGGTGCTTCCAGCAGACCACACGGAAATCCCCGAAAGGCTGGCACCTGCCCGACTTCGTCCACACGGCCGCCGTGGGATACCTCCGGATGCTCGATCGCGTTGAGCAGAAGACCGTTCCATAACGCGATGGGGGTGATTGCCCCGAAACGCGCCAACATGACCAGTCCGGTGCCTGACGCAGGCCCTGAACGCGAACGCCCCGCCGGGTGGCGGATCGGAGGGCACCCGGCCTGGCTCCACGCCTGGGTCGGTGACCGGGCCATCGCCTACGGCATCGACCCCCAACGCAGCGCCGACGCCTTGGAGCGGGTGATCGGCGCGGACGGGTCGAGCGTCATGAGCCACGGCGGTGGTTCGGCAACCGGCTCCGGCCGCGCCCGCTGCTGTTCGGACGTTAAACGAGGACCGGCAAAGGTCGTCGTACTCCGGAGTGCCCGCCATGCGCAGAAGGGCGTGGTCTCGCCGATCAAAATGATTTTTCTACTCACATACTTGACAGGTGCGGCTCTAGTTGATTAAGATTAAATTATTACGTGGTCGCATGCTCTCCCGATAGGATATCCTCATGCACCCGCTATTCATATCGCTATCAAACATTTTTCCAGTTAATCAATATTTTAAATTATTTGCAAAATATGCAATAATTTTTGCTTGAAATCCAAGTCCAATGATGAGTTTGAATCTTTCCGTGTGTGCGATGTTCAGGCTCGACTGAAACATCGTTCGTCGGATCGCGTATGGTTTATGCGCGTTGTTGATGAACGTTTGTTCTTGGTTTCAATCGTGTTATTGACGCCAGGCACCATATGATGGCGATTCTGTTGATCATCATTAGATCGTTATTTGCTGAGCGATCGAGCTAAATTGCCGACATCGACAAACGCTGCGAACGCTTGTTCGTTGAAAACTAAGGAACGGAATCGGTCCAAACCATTCTCTCTCCAGGATGATGCCGTGAACCGCCCCGCCCGCCTCCCATCCGCGTTCACCCTGTTCGACACCATCCTCAACCTCCGCGGCCGCCTGGCCGGTCTGTTCCGCGCCCGGCGCGCCACACCCACACGGGCACGCCTAACAGTGGAATGCATGGAAGAACGTCTAGTGCCTACCAACAATCCGTTGCCCGGCCCCGCGATCTTCGTGGGGGCCGGGGTTGGTGATGCGGCCGTGGTGAAGGCGTACAACGCCGACGCCGGAACGCTCCGGTTCAGCACCGCGGTGTCCGCGTTCGGTTCCTCGTACACCGGCGGCCTGCGGGTCGCGGCCGGTGATTTCAACGGTGATGGCACACCGGACGCGATCGTTTCCGCCGCCACGGGTACGAGCGGCACCATCGAGATACTGGACGGGCGGACCGGCACCCCGATCTCCGGGCCGCTGGGTCACTTCACCGCGTATTCGTCGGTCGCCCACGGCGGCGTATGGGTTGCAACCGGAGATGTGGAAGGCAACGGGGGGACGGACCTGATCACTGCGGCCCACACCGCGGGCGGGTTGGAGGTCAAGGTGTTCCGCGGCACCGACGGGAGCGTGCTGGCCGACTTCGGCGTCTCGGGCGCGGCGTTCCAGCACGGGATCTCGCTCGCGGCCGGGGACTTCACGGGCGCGGGGAAGGCGGATGTGGTGGTGGGTGGGGCGGACGGGTGGGTGCGCGTGTACAACCCGCTCAGTGGGAGCACCATCGGCGGGTCGTTGGGCAACTTCCAGGCGTTCGGATCGGGGTACACGGGTGGCGTCGTGTCCGTCGCGGCCGACCCGTTGGCCGGGGKGGCGAATCCGGGCGCCACCAGCGAGTTGGCCGTGGGGAGCGGGGGCGGGGTGACGGCCGAGGTGAAGGTGTTCAGCGCCAGCGGAACGGTGCTCCGGGATCTCACGCCGTTCGGGTCGAGTTTCACGGGCGGGACGCGGGTGGCGCTGGCGTACATCTCCGACCCCATGAACCCGACGGTGCCCGATGTGGTGGTCGGTACCCGGTCGGGGACCGCGGACCAGGTGAAGGTGTTCAGCGGCATCACGGGCGACCAACTGACGGCCCCGCTCGGTGCGTATGCCCCGTTCGGCACGACCGCCAACGGGGTCTTCGTCGCCGCCGAGAACGATCCCCCATCGGGCCAGGTGATCTTCACGGCGACGTCGGACGCTTACCACGGGGCGAGCGTTACCGTCACCGTCACGCTCACGGCCAACAACAACTACCAGTGGGACTACGTCGTCACCAACACCGCGTTCTGGGGTGGAACCAGCATCACCTATTTCGAGACCGACTTCTCGGCGGCCAGCCCGGTGGGGGTGTCGGGGGCGACGAGCAGCCGCGGCTGGTACAATCCCGCCAATGGTAACTACTCCACCCTCATCTGGTCGATGATCCCCGGTGCCGAGAACCCGATCCCGTCGGGGGGTGGGACGGGCACGTTCTCGTTTATCACCAGCCGCCGCGAGATCGCCCCCGCCCACATCAACCTCGATAGTAGTGGCGGCTTTACGTTCGTCGGCCCGGGGGCGAACCTCGGGCCGGCGATCCCTCCGGACCGCGCGGTCTTGAACTTCGACTGCCCCCCGGCTGACCAGGTCCCGGTGCAGCCCCCCACGCCGCTGGCCAACCCCGCCCCCACGACCATCAAGCCGGTCCGGTACGCCGACGGGGTGAACCTGGTCGTGGCCCCCGGGCTCGCGTCCGCCGGGTTCGGGGCCGGGTGGGGGACCACGCTGTCGTGGTCGAACAACGTGAGCTACTCGGTCGGGACCGCGGCCGGGAACGGGTGGGTGGCCGCCGAACAACCCCGGCTGTACAGGACCGGGTCCTCCGTGTACCTGGTGACCGACGCCACCAGCGCGTACTTCTACGACGGCCAGGGGGCCCCGGACGGGAACGGGAACTATGCCACCTACGCCCCGCGGCACTTCGACACCACCACCGTCGCGTACGACGGGACCAACGACCAGTTCGTGGTCACCACGGCCGACGGGACCGTCTACCGGTTCCAGGGGTTCGGGTCGGGCCGCCCGGCGTGGGAGCAGGGGGTGTTTCAGTCCCGGACGGACCCGGGCGGTGAGGTGACCCAGGTGACCGCCCGGGACGCGGGCGGGGCGCCGACGGAGGTGCAGTCCACCCAGACGGTGAACGGGGTGACGAGTACCGAGTCGTACCTGTCGGTGTACCTGGGTTCGGGCGACGCGAACGCCGGGAAGTTGGCCTCGGTCACCCTGCGGCGTCAGGTCGGGGGCGGGGCGTGGGTGACGGTGCAGACGGTCTCGTACGAGTACTACGGTGCGTCGGACAGCAACGGGAACCTGGGGGACCTCAAGCGGGTGACGCTGAGTGACGGGTCCGGCAGTGTCCTGGACCAGTGGTACTACCGGTACTACGTCGGGGACACGTACAGCGGTTCGACCCACATCGGTTACCGGGGCGGTCTGGAGTACGCGCTGGGGTCGGACGCCTACGCGCGGCTGAAGGCGTCGTCGGGTGGGACGGACGCGGGGGCGGAGGCGGCCTCGAACGCGACCGTGTCGGGGTTCGCGGACATGTACTTCGAATACGACGCGCAGATGCGGGTGACGAAGGAGACGGCGTCGGGGGTCGGGTGCTCGGCGTGCTCGGCGGGTCAGGGCACGTACACGTACACGTACACCGCCAGTACCAACGCGCCGGGCGACAACGCGTGGGCCATGAAGACGGTGGAGGTGTTGCCCGACGGTAACCAGAACACGGTGTACACGAACGCCTTCGGGAACGTGATGGTGGCGGCGTACAAGGACACGACCACGGGCCAGGTGTGGGTGAATTATTACCGGTACGACTCGTCGGAGCGGGCGGTGCTGGTGGCCGGCCGGTCGGCGGTGACCGGGTACAGCGAGAGTTACGCCGATCTGGTGAACTACGGGGGCGGTTCGTCGTACCTGAGCACCTCGGCCGGGCTCATCACCAGCTACACCTACGCGGCGACCACCACGGCCACCACCTCGACGGCCGGCGACGCGGCCGGTTATTTGAAAGAGGTGGACATCCGGCAGGGGACGGGGGGCACGATCGTGCCCCAGGAGGTGTACACGTACGTATCGAACACGGCGGGCGGGGTCACCGTGTTCCGTGTGGCCGCAGACACCGTGTACCGCAACGCGAACGGGACCGGGGGCGAGACCACGAGCCACGCGTACACGTACCTGTCGGGTACCAACCAGGTGGCCACGGTGACCACCACACTGCCGACCGTCACCACGGCCGAGAACGGGTCCGGTACCGCGAACACGACGGCGGTGGTCTACGACGCATTCGGCCGGCCGGTGTGGACCAAGGACGCCAACGGGTCCATCCACTACGCCCAGTATGACACCCTGACGGGCGCGGTGGTCAAGACCATCGCCGACGTGGACACGACCCAGACGAGTACGTTTACGAATCTGCCGAGCGGGTGGACCACGCCGGCCGGGGGCGGGCTCCAGCTGACCACAACGTATGTGGTGGACGGCCTGGGCCGGGTCACCAAGGAGACGGACCCGAACGGAGAGATCACGTATACGGTGTACGACGACGTGGACCAGGAGGTGCGGACCTACGCCGGGTGGAATACGGCCACCAACAGGCCCACCGGGCCGACCACGGTGACCCGCAGGGACCGGGCCAACGGGTACACCGAGACGCTCACCATGAGCGCGGCCCCGGCGGTGTCGGGCGGGGTGCCGACGGGCGCCGAGGCCATCTCCGGTGTTCAGTCGCTCACCCGCAGCTACACCAATGCCGCCGGGCAGGTGATCGAGACCGACGTGTACGACAACCTGAGCGGGCTCGTGTACTCGAGCGCGACCGCGCAGGGCAGTTACACGGACGTGTACTACAACCTGAGCGGGGTCACGTACTGGACCTCGGCCGCGCTGGGCACGGCGGGAGTGAACTACGATCGCACCCAGTACCAGTACGACGCGGACGGCAACCTGTGCCGCACCCTGGACCAACTCGGGACCATCACCCGGACCGTGTACGACGGCCAGGGCCGCAAGGTGAGCATGTGGGTGGGGACCAACGACACTCCGGCCACCGGGTACTGGTCCCCGACCAACAACACGGGCACCAGCAACATGGTACAGGTGACCGCGTACCAGTACGACAACGGCGGGGKCGGGGRCGGGAACCTGACCGCGGKGACCCAGTACCCCSGCGGCGCCGCCGCGGCCGAGGTGACCCAGACGTGGTACGACTGGCGCGACCGGGCCGTGGCCCAGAAGAGCGGGGTGCAGTCGAGTGAGGCGTCGGGGGTCAACCGGCCACTGGTTGTGTACACCTACGACAACCGGAACGAAGTGATTGAGACCCAGGTGTACGCGGCCGATGGGCTGGCCCCGACCATCGTCGGGGGCGTCCTCAGCCTGCCCGGCGGGATCAGCTCGTACCTGCGAGCGCAGAGTACCACGAGCTACGACGAGCAGGGCCGGGTGTACCGCACGGACACGTATGACGTGAACCCGTCCACCGGGGCCGTGGGTGCCAACACGCTGTACGCGCTCACCTGGTACGACGCCCGCGGCCACGTGATCGAGACCCAGGCGCCCGGCGGGTTGGTCACCAAGGACACGTACGACGGGACCGGTCGGAAGACGGCCGAGTACCAGACGGACGGGGCCGGGGGCACGAGCTACGCGGCGGCCTCGAGTGTGGCCAGCGACAACGTGCTGACCCAGATCCTGTACACGTACGATGGGAACGGGAACCTGATCGAGGCGGTGACGAGCGACCGGTTCGACAGCGCCACGGGGACCGGGGCACTGGGCACCCCGGCCACCGGGGTCAACGCTCGCGTGTCCTACGTGGCGTACTACTACGACCTGGCCGACCGACGCGTCGCCACTGTCGACGTGGGCACCAATGGGGGCACCGCGTGGGCCCGGCCGTCGGGCGTGCCCACCGGGTCCAGCACGGTCCTGGTGACCAGTACGAGTTACAGTACCGACGCGGTGCAGGACATTACGCTCACGGGCAACCCGACGGGCGGCACGTTCACCCTCACGTTCGGGGGCCAGACGACCGGCGCCATTGCGTACAACGCGACCGCGGCGACGGTGCAGGCGGCGCTGCAGGCGCTGTCCTCGATCGGGTCCGGAAACGTGGCGGTGACGGCGGCCCCGAGTGGCACCGGCTGGGAAGTCCGTTTCACCGGAGCGATGGCCAACAGCTACGAGGGKGCGATCATCGGCAACGGGGCGAGCCTGACCGGGGGCACGTCTCAGGTGGTCGCGGTGGCCACGGTATCAGCGGGTGGGGACGCGGGCTACGCGTCGATCGTAACGGACCCGCTGGGCGAGGTGTCGCGCACTTATACGGACGCCGAGGGCCGGACCGTGCGGACGGTGCAGGACTTCACCAATGGGGTGGTGACGGGCACGTCGAACGCGACCACCGGGTACACGTACAACCAGGTCGGTGTGACGAGCGTGACCGCGTACCAGTCGGGCGGGGGCGTGCAGGTCACGGCCTACGCCTACGGGGTCACCACCGGTACCGGCAGCGCCATCAACTCCAACGACATCGTGGGGATCACGGAGTACCCGGACGGGACCAGTGGGATCGCCAGTAGCGCCCAGGAGGTGACCACCACGGTCAACGCCCTGGGGCAGACGCTCACCCTGACGGACCGGAACGGGACTATGCACACGTGCACCTACGACGTGCTGGGGCGCCAGGTGTCGGACGCGGTGACGACGCTGGGGAGCGGGGTGGACGGGTCCGTGCGGCTCATCACTACCGCCTACGACGGGCTGGGCCATGCGTACCTGGTGACCAGCTACAGCGCGGTCTCAGGCGGCACGGTCGTGAACCAGGTCCAGCGGGTGTACAACGGGCTGGGCCAGTTGCTCGCGGATTACCAGTCGGCGTCCGGGGCCGTGAACACGTCCACCACACCGGTGGTGCAGTACGCGTACGCCGAGATGGCCGGCGGTGTGAACAACTCGCGGCTCACGTCGATCACGTACCCGGACGGCTACGTGCTGACGTACAACTATTCATCGGGCATCAATAACACGATCAGCCGCCTGTCCTCGCTGTCAGACACGATGGGGGCGCTGGAAGCGTACAAGTATCTGGGGTTGAGCGGGGTGGTGGAGCGGGACCACCCGCAGACCAACGTGAACCAGACACTCATCACCGGTGGGACCGGCGCCGCGGGCGACAAGTACGTGGGCCTGGACGCGTTCGGGCGCGTGGTGGATGACCAGTGGGTGAACACGGGCACGAGCACCATAACGGACGAGTTCCAGTACGGGTACGATGTCGACAGCAACGTGCTGTGGCGCAACAACAACACGGCGGCGGGGGCGCCGTTCGGGGAACTGTACACGTACACGGGGGAAAACACGCTGGCCTCGTTCCAGCGGGGCACCCTCAACGGCACGAAAACGGGTCTCACCGGGACGGCCAGCGCGAGCCAGAGCTTTGTGACGGACGGGGTGGGCAACTTCACCAGCGTCACCACCAACGGGACCACACAGACGCGGACCGCCAACGCGCAGAACGAGATCACGGGGGTCAGTGGGGCGACCACGCCGACCTACGACCACAACGGGAACATGACGGGGGACCAGAACGGTAACACGTTCGTGTACGACGCCTGGAACCGACTGGTCGCGGTGAAGAACGTGAGCGGCACGACCCTCGAAACGTTCAGTTACGACGGGCTCGGCCGGCGTGTGACGGTGACCGCGGGCGGGACGACGACGGACCTGTACTACTCGGCCCAGGGTCAGGTGCTGGAAGAGCAGGTGGGCGGGGCGGCCACGGTCCGGTACGTGTGGAGCCCGGTGTACGTCAACGCGATGGTCCTCCGCGATAACGCGACGGGCTCACCAGGGACGCTGAACCAGAGACTGTGGGTGCAACAGGACGCAAATTTCAACGTGACGGCCCTGGTGAACGGCAGCGGGATCGTGGTCGAGCGGTACGTGTACAGCCCCTACGGCGTGCAGACCATCTACAATGCCGGGTACACGAGCACCCTGTCCAGCAGCGCCTACGGCTGGGTGCACGGGTTCCAGGGTATGCGGTTCGATAGCATTGCGCAGCAGAACGAATCGCTGGGCCGGTTCTACAGCCCGGCGCTCCAGACGTGGACCACGATGGACCCCATCGGGTTTGGTGGGGGCGACGTCAACCTCTACCGAGCGGTGGGTAATAACCCCATCTCACGTGTCGATCCGAGCGGCGAGTGGTTTTTTGTCCCGGTCATCGTGGTTGGTCTCGTTCTTCTCACCCCGAATGGTCTTGACACGAGCAGTCAAATTGAAAACGTTGCCATGGTCGCGGTACCGCTCGCGATACCGCGCACCGTTGCCGTTATTACTATCAGTTATCTGACTTTATCAGCGGACGGTCATGATAATGGTCAAATGCAACGTATTGCTACTGCGGGTGGCGTGATCCTCGTTGGAAAGGCGGTCGTGCCGGCCTTGCGCTGGTGCAAGCAACAACTGACCCCAGGGGCTGCGAAACCCGTCGTCCATATCGACATCTGGGGTGAGGGGAGGTATCCAGGTGCGATTAACTTGAATAGAACTCCCATCACGTCAACGACCGGAGTACCTGGTCGGCCAATCCCGAATCTTACCCAATACCAGGGTGGCCGTCTGCCTTATGCCGACAAAACGGTAGACATTGTTACCTTGGAAAACGCACCTATCCGCCCCGATACCATTACTGAAATTGCACGAGTCATCAAACCAGGTGGTGAGGTTCGATTGGTCGGCCCCAAAGATGTTGTCGAGGGACTGCACAAGAAGATTGCAGAGGCTACTGGCGGGAAGATGTATCAAAMAACTATTYAGAATAARGAAGGGATCGACATGTTGTATACCAATATCGTCGTTCCTGCCGGGTGACACAATGGGTTTTACCATCAGGTCAGGATCGGATGAAAGGTACCATGTCGTCCTTGACGACGTACCACCTTACGTATTTGCTCTCGACATGGCACCCGCTACATTGGAGAGGCAACTCCTGAGCGGCCTGTGGCTCGTTGTCAGTATCTCAATCTGGAACGGAAATGATTGGGCTGCTGGTCATCGTGCCATCGACTTTGCCAAACAGTGTTCCGGCCAGTTCAACCTGGGCTTGAGACCATTCGATTATCCGGAAGAATTCGTTTCATGGCTTCCGAACGCAGTACTTAATCAGGCACAAGATCAGACCCAAATCAGCATGGAGGAAGACACCGGTGCGCGCCGTCTCTTGCTTCAAGGCAATGCCAAAGCGAGTCCTATCTGGGCAACGCTCCGGCAGGGGAAGGTGGAGACCGTGGCGTTCGGTCTGTTAACGCCGGACCAGATGGAGGGGCTCGTGTTTCCTCTCTTCTCGAATTCTGAGGAATCATTCCCTGCATGAAGGACATCGGGCTCCCTGTGTAAAAGCCTGGTGTTCGGCATCGAAAACGGTCTTTTACACTCTTGCGCTTGCTCAGGCGCTCGGCGTTACACCTGATGCTTTCACCAGCGAAGCGGGCGGTGCGACATCTGAATCTGAAGGGACGCCTCCTCCGAAGAAACCGAAGGGCAAGAAATGAACAACTGCCGGCTTGTTCCGGCGGTTTGCTTTTGGATGTTGGAGCCTTTTGGCGAAAAACGAAATTGTAAGAATGATTACGCTTAACCCTGTCCAACTCGCCGTGCTCCTTGATCTGACCCGTTCGAGGACAGCGTCTATCTGAGCATCGGTCCTGTCAGCCTCCGCCGCGTGGCACGTGCGGCTCGGGCCCCGGGAGTTGACCCCGTCCGAAGTCACATTGGTGAGCGGACTGAGCGCCGGTTGCGTGCGCGGTTGTGAGGGGCGATTGGGCCTTGGCCGAACGACTGGAGGCACCGAGTCGATCCAGTCGAACGAAGCTCGATCTCTATTACGCGACACACCGAAAGTGCTGCTTAGCAATTGCGACCGCGGGTTTCCCCGAAGAGCCGGACGGATGCTATGGTCGCGGTGTCTACCTGCTACCGTTTCCGGTTCTGTCCTTCAACGCGGATTCCCACGGCAGACGAATGAACGATGATATCGAACCACTTGATGCGGAGCACGTCGCATTCGCGTTCGATCTGCCTTCGGCCCTCGCTGCCCCCTTTGGTTGCGGGGGTACGATTATCTCCCTCCCGATCATCCGGACTTCATCCGGGGCGAGATATTCCCGATCCGTACTACCCCAAACGAATGCCTCCTGATACTTGGGTAGTTCCAGCTGACATTGCGAACCGCTTTTGTTGCGGCCTCAAGCATTGGAGCGGACTGCGCCGCTGACAGACGAGCAGGTGCGCGCGATCGACTCCCGGCGCGAAAAACCGAAAATGAGAGCAATTAAGGGCAGAAGTGAGCAATTGCCGGAGTGACCCGGCGGTTTGTGTTTCCTACTTACGTTCCGGCACGGTGACGGTAACGTGGTCCCCTCTATAGGGAGGGGGGTACGGACTGGCCATGTCGTCGCGAGTGGCCCATGATGTGATCCACGGCAACCTGGTCCTTCGCCTCGCCGCCGATCGTCTCGAACGTGTGGCGCAGCGCGTGGAAGCTTCCCTTGCCCCTCGATGCCGAGTGCGTCGAGCAGCTTTCGCGTCTCCTTCGAGATGGGGTTGTCGTCGAAATCCTTGTGCCATGAGCGGCCGGTTGCAGTGAGGAACACGAGCCCGGCGGCGTCGGGATCGAGCGGTTCGCGCCGCTCAGCGAGTACGGCCCGTAGCGCTTCGACCGTTTCTGGCCAGAGTGGGCACCGGCGGGGG
>BFBZ01000025.1_pt264 | contig 12090 bp, 9 predicted proteins | sample 1888401 | NCBI WGS metagenome assembly BFBZ01 (sample SAMD00112614, study PRJDB3348) | symbiont metagenome | host: Chara braunii | reverse complement strand
CGGATCGCGCCTCGCTCGAGCGCGTGCCGTCATCGGAACGCCTGCAGAGCCTGCTGCCCGGCATGATCCCGTCCTGGGGCATCGCCAGTGGTCGGCACGTGATCATCGCGGGTGCGGAACAGCGGCTGCTCGCACACCTTCCAATCGACGTCCCCGCCGAGGAAACCAGCAGCATTCTCGAAACCATCGGCGCCACTCAGGTACCCGCATCGTCCGACAACCAACCGCCGATCATCGAACTCACCCTCTCCAGCGGCACCAAAGCTCTGGCCACCCAGCGCGCCATCAAATCGTTGTCCGGTCAGGTCGTCGTCGTCCAGGAACAGAACGACTCGCTGTGGCGGTCCGATGCCGCGCTGTCGGTGACACTGTCGGCAACAACCGGGTTCGTCGTCCTGATCCTGGGCTTTGCCTTCCATTGGCAGTCCACCCGGGCCCGCGAGGGCGATATCATCAACGACGCCGTGCGCGGGCGGATTGATACCGCTCTCAATCGCGGCCGCTGCGGACTGTGGGACTGGGACCTGTCACGCGGCAAGATCTTCTGGTCGCAATCGATGTTCACCCTGCTGGGGCTGGAAAGCCGCAACGATCTGATGACCTTCGGCGAGGTCAACGCCCTGGTCAACTCCGACGACATCGACCTGTTCGAAATCGCCAATCAGCTGATTTCGGGGCAGATCACTTACATCGACCAGACATTCCGGATGCAGCATGCCAACGGCCACTGGATCTGGCTGCGCGTACGCTGCGAACTCGCCCACGGCAGTGAGGGTGAAATCCACCTGATCGGCATCGCCGTCGATATCACCGAGCAGAAGAGCCTCGCAGAGAAAACCGTCGAAGCCGACGCACGGCTGCGCGATGCGATCGAAACCATCCCGGAAGCCTTCGTGCTGTGGGATGCAGAGAACCGGCTGGTGCTGTGTAACTCCTACTTTCAGCGTCTGCACAAGCTGCCAGACTCCGCGATCATCCCGGGCACCTCGTACGAAACGGTCAGCGAAGTAGGCAGGATGCCCGAAGTACGGACCCGCCGGCGCGAGACCAGCGCGCTGGCCCCCGGTGCCCGGACATTCGAAGCCCAGCTCGACGACGGCAGTTGGCTCAACATCAGCGAGCGGCGCACCAAGGACGGCGGCTACGTTTCGGTCGGCACCGACATTTCGCAGATCAAGCATCACGAACAGAAGCTGGTCGAAAACGACCTGCGCCTGCGCGCCACCGTCGAGGATCTCAAGCGCACGCAATCGATCCTGGAACGACAGGCTCAGGAACTGGCCGACCTCGCAGAAAAGTACGCCGACGAGAAGTACCGCGCCGAAGAAGCCAACCAGACCAAGTCCAAGTTCCTCGCCAATATGAGCCACGAGCTGCGAACCCCGCTCAACGCCATCATCGGCTTCTCCGAAATCATGGGGAGCGGCATGTTCGGGACGCTGGGATCGGACAAGTACCAGGAATACTGCCAGGACATTCTCACCAGCGGCCGTTACCTGCTCGAAGTCATCAACGACATTCTCGACATGTCGAAGATCGAGGCCGGCCGCATGAAGCTCGATTTCGAACAGGTCGATCTCGAACAGACACTGTCGGAGTCGCTGCGTGTGGTGTCCGGGCGCGCGGAGAACAAGGGCCTGTCGCTCCGGGCCGAGCTCGCCAATGACGTGACGGTCACCGCCGACCGGCGCGCCATGAAGCAGATTGCGATCAATCTGCTGTCGAACGCGGTCAAGTTCACGCCGGACGGAGGAAAGATCACCGTCCGCAGCCGAGCCCTGAGGGATTCAGTTGTACTGATGATCGCCGACACCGGCATCGGCATCACGCGGCAATCGCTGCTCAGGCTCGGGCGTCCGTTTGAGCAGGTCGAAAGCCAGCTCACGAAAACCTATCACGGCTCGGGGCTTGGCCTCGCGATCGCAAAATCCCTGACGCGCCTTCACGGCGGATCAATGCGGCTGCGCTCCAAGATCGGTTGCGGAACCGTGGTCTACGTGTCAATCCCGCGAAACCACGACGACGGACAGACCGCCATCTCTGCCGCCGCCTGACGCCCTTTCTCGCGCCCGATCCGTTTTGATTTGCCGGAAACCCGATCCTCGCTCGTTTAACACAACGGCATGGAGCGGCTCATGGAAGAACAGACTGGAGAACCCGCGCGCGCAGGATTGCCGGAAGCCGCTCTAAACCACGGCAGTCGCATGATGGATCAGGGCGCATTCGCCGAAGCCATCGTGGCCTACCGTAAACTCATCGCCCTCGCCCCTCAGTTCGGCCCGGGATATCGCAATCTCGCATTGGCGCTCGAGCGGGATGGCAAGTATACCGAAGCCCTGTCGGCATGTGGCCGCGCGATCGAGCTTCAACCCGAAGATCTCGAAGCCTACCTGGTCATGGCGAGGCTTTTGCTCGCGCTTGAACGGACGGACCAGGCGATTTCGATGTACCGGCTTGCAGCTTTGGCAGCGCCGGCGCGGTCAGACGTCCAAACCAGCCTGGCGGCCGCCCTGGCGCGGCAGGGGTATCTCGATGAAGCGAGCATGGCGTGCCAAAAGGCCATCGAACTCTCGCCACAGAATGTCGGCGCGTATCTCAATCTCGGGATTATTCTTAACAAGAGAGACGACCTGGCAGGCGCGCTCGCGGCCTACAGGAAAGCCGTCAGCCTCGATCCGCATTCGCCCGAAGGCTTCACCAATCTGGGCATCGCATTCAGCAATCTGGGCATGGGCCAAGCGGCGATCGAAGCCTCGGGCCGCGCAATAGATCTCAGGCCTGACGATCCGATGCTGCACTACAATCACGCGATGCTGCTCCTGCTGGCGGGCGACCTCAAAGCCGGCTTCCGCGAGTTCGAGTGGCGGCTTTCGCATCCGGCGACAAGGTTTCGACCTGGATCGTTTGATGTCCCGCGATGGCGGGGAGAACCGCGCGATGGCCGCACCCTGCTGATTCATGCGGAGCAAGGGCTTGGCGACACCCTGCACTTCGCCCGCTTCGTGCCCGCGGCAGCCACGACAGGAGGCCCGGTCGTTCTGCAGGTTCAGCCCCTGTTGACTGAACTGTTGCGAGACAGCCTGCGCGACTGTCAGGATGTGACCGTGATTTCCCGTGGCGAGCGGAAGCCGCCGTTCGACCTGCACGTGCCGCTGATGAGCCTTCCTTACGTGCTCGGAACGACCATCGAAACAATCCCGGAAGAGGTGCCGTATCTCAAGGTCACCACAGCAAGGGTCGCCGAATGGCGACAGCGGCTTGCCAAATATTCCGGCCTTAAAGTCGGTGTTGTGTGGGCGGGAAACCCGGGCCATCTGCAGGACCGGACGCGGTCTCTGTCGGCAGAAACCGTTTTACCCCGCCTTCTGATTTCCGGCGTTCAGCTGTTCAGCTTGCAAAAGGATCCCCGTACAGACGACCGTCCAGTGCTCGAACAACTGAAAGATACAGTTGTCGACCTGGGACCGTTCCTGACGAATTTCACGGAGACTGCGGCAGCCGCGAGCGTCCTGGATCTCGTGATCACGGTGGATACCGCCGCCGCGCACCTGGCAGGCGCTCTCGGTAAACCAACCTGGCTCCTGCTGCCATATGCCCCGGACTGGCGGTGGCTCCATGAACGCATCGATACTCCGTGGTACCCAACCGCTCGCCTGTTCCGTCAGCCTCGCCCCAGCGACTGGGCAAGTGTACTCAACCGGCTTCCCGGAGAACTCGAGCGCCTCCTAGCCGACGTTCGCTCAGCGCCGGACCGCCAGGCAATCTACCAAGATTGATTTCCCGGCCTTTTGCGGATCTGTTCCTAGGCCTCGCCGCCCAGCATTTCGAGCAGGATTTGCCGAACGTCGGCCTGGATTTCGCGAACCCGTGCCTCGAGCACGGAGAAGTTCGGTGCGTCGCCCGCACGCGCCAGAAGACGCAGCAGGTCTTCCCCCGCCGTCGCGGGCTGGAATTTGGCACTGACACACAGACGCAGGATCTGGGTCAGGTCGTGATAGAGCCGCACGGCGGACCGCAGGATATCAGCGGCTGCCGACGACAGCAGGCCGAGCCGCGCCGCATTTTCCAGCACCTGCAACGTGCTGACACTCAGGATCTCGGGCTTGGTCGCAGCATGAACGAGTTGCAGATACTGCGCGATGAATTCGATATCGACCAGCCCGCCGGCGGCGTACTTCAAGTCCCAGATATCGCTCTCGCCCTTCTCTTCACCAATCGCGCGGCGCATTTCCAGCACGTCATTGGCGATGATGTCGGCTTCGCGCGGTCGCGTCAGCACATTGCGGATGGTTGTCTCGATGCGTGCTTTCAAGGCCGGCGACGAGGAAATCACCCGCGCGCGCGTCAGCGCCATGTGCTCCCAGGTCCAGGCCTCATGCTCCTGGTACTCGGCAAAGGCTCCGATGCGCGACGCCACCGGCCCTGCGCGCCCGGATGGTCGCAGGCGCATGTCGATTTCATAAAGTACGCCGTAGTTGGTTCGCGTGGTGAAGGCGCTGATCAATCGCTGGGTCAGGCGGGCGAAGTACTGGGCGCCCTGCAGCGACCGCTCGCCATCGGAGTCGGGATTGTCATCGTCAAAGTCGTAAATCAGGATGAGGTCGAGATCCGACGACGCCGTCATCTCCCGGCTGCCGAGCTTGCCCATCGCCAGGATCGCGGTTTCCTGCCCCTTGATCCTGCCGTACTGGTTGGCGAACAAGGCTGCCACAAGGTCGTGGACGGTGCGCACGATCCCCTCCGCCACATCGGCAAATGCAACGCTGGCGTGTTGGGCGGACACCGTTCCCGACAAAATACGTGCGCCGATCAGGAACAAGCTTTCCTGGCCAAACTGGCGCAGGCGGTCGAGAAACTCCTCGTAGGACACCGCATCATCCAGCGTGGCGACGAGTCGCTCGGAGATTTCGCGCTGATCGGGCATCGCCCCGAAGAAACGCGGATCGATCAAGCCGTCCATGATCTGCGGCTGTCGTGCCAGCATGTCGCCGAGACGGGGCGCGGCCCCCAGAATGAGTGCGACCAGCGCAACGAGATCGCCGTGCTGGCTGAGCAGCGTGATCAGCCGGCCGCCGCGCTGCAGCGCCTGCAGAAAACGATCGAACGCGACAACGGCCGCATCGGGATCCTCGGCTTTCGCCAGTCCCGCGATTAGCGACGGCACGAATGCCTCGAACGCGCGGTGCGTTGCTTCCACCTTGAGCGCGCGATACTCGCCGCGCAGCCAGCGCTGTACGCTCTCGGCAACCATCTTCGGCTTCTTGAACCCCACACCGGCCAGGTGCTCCAGGAGGCGCGCCTCGTCAGGACCCGCGCCGTAGTCGATCGGCGGCAGTTTCGCGGTGCCGGTGGGGTCCCCCTCGAACAGCTTGCTGTAGTGTCCCTGCACGCAGTTGAGATGCGCCAGCAGATCCCGCGAAAACAGGTCGCGGTTTTGATAGCCGAAAAAGCGGGCGAAGCGTTCGATCGCTTCGGTATCATCCGGCAGTGTATGCGTCTGCTCGTCCGCGATCATCTGCAGTCTGTGCTCGACGCGCCGCAGAAACTCATAGGCGATCGTCAGTTCGTCGCGCGCTTCAAATGTGATCCAGTTGGTCGCTGCGAGAATATTCAGGGCTTCGAGCGTTGGCCGCACCCGCAGTTCCGGATTGCGGCCGCCCGCGATCAATTGCTGGGTCTGCGCAAAGAATTCGATCTCGCGAATGCCGCCGCGGCCGACCTTGACGTTGTGCCCCTCGACCGCGATCTCGGCGTGCCCTTTGAAGGCCTGCATCTGGCGCTTCATGTCGTGCACATCGGTCAGGGCGGCGAAATCAAGGTGCTTGCGCCAGACAAAGGGCGCGATTTCAGCCATCAGCGCTTCGCCTGCGGCAAGGTCTCCAGCACAGGGACGCGCCTTGATCATGGCTGCGCGTTCCCAGGTCCGGCCCTCCCGCTCGTAGTAATACAGCGCCGCCGCCGTCGAAATCGCGACCGGCGTGGAGGCTGGGTCGGGCCGCAGCCGCAGATCGACCCGAAACACATAGCCGTCGCCGGTGCGCTGTTGCAGGATTCGCGCCATCGCTTGTGTCACGCGCACGAAGAACGGCTGCGGCTCAATGTCACGCGGCAAGGTCGGCGCGTCGAGATTGAAGAACACGATGAGGTCGATGTCGCTGGAGTAGTTGAGCTCGCCCGCCCCCATCTTGCCCATGGCAAGCACAACCAGGCCGCTGCCGTTCTCGGCACGATCGGGATCGGGCGGCAGCAAACGGCCACGAGCGGCCTCCTGCGCAAGCAGGAAACGCAGGGCGCATCGCACGGATGTGACGGCGATATCGGTGAGCGCCTGGGTAATGCGCATCACCGGCCACACCCCGCCGATGTCGCACAAAGCAGTCAGCAGGGCCGCTTCCGATTTCATCCGCCGCAGCAATTGCATCACATCGGCTTCATCGTCCGCACAGGCCACCGCTGAAGCCGCGGTACCGATCAGGTCGGCGAGACGTTCATCCGGGTCGCACCGGAGCAGGCGCAGCACGCGTGCCGCATCCATCCGCACCAGGTCGAAAAGGTAAGGCGACGCCTCGGCGATCGCAGCAAAAATGGTGTTGGCTTTAGGGAAACGTCCGAACAAATCGCGGAGCGAGGCAGCCTGGTCCGGTGAGATATCACCGAGCCAGTCATCGAGACGCGACTGCGCGGCATCCGGCGCAGTCAGATACGGCACGCTGACGAGACGCGCTGCAAGACTTGAAGCAAGACTTGAAGCGTCCGCGTCGCCCTTCGCGGGTAACATCATGCGATCTTTTGTTCCAGCGGCTCCGGAATTGCAAGTCTTGAGGCGAGCTGACCGGGGAATGCAAGCGTTGCCCGCAATCCAGGCTGGCCGTCACCCAGCCGCAATTCGCCGCCATGCAACGTTGCCACCGCCGCAGCCAGGCTGAGGCCGAGACCGGAGCCGGGCTGGGTGCGACTGGCCTCGAGACGCACGAAGCGCTCCACGGCGCGCTGACGATCAGCTTCCGGAATACCGGGCCCACGATCCGTCACGCTGAGCAGTGCCATATCGCCGGTGCGTTGCGCCTCGATCAGAATATCGGGCTTCGCAGATATCGAGGTCGCGCCGGATTTGCCGGCCGGAATACCGTACTTGATGGCGTTCTCGACGAGGTTCGCCAGCGCCTGGCTGATCAGTTCCCGGTTGCCGTGCACGGTCGCCGAGGCAGCTTCCACGGCCAGCGAGAGTCCCTTGTCTTCCGCCAACGGCTCGTAAAGCTCCTGGATGCCGTGGGCAACTTCAGCGACATCGAAGTCCACCATATCGTCGCGCGCTTGGCCGGATTCAGCGCGCGCAATCATCAGCAGAGCATTGAAAGTCCGGATCAGCCCGTCGGATTCATCGATGGTCCGTTCCAGTGCGGCCCGATATTCGGCTTCATTGCTCGATTTCGCCAGCGCCTCCTCGGCGCGATTGCGCAGCCGCGTCAGCGGGGTTTTCAGGTCATGAGCGATATTGTCGGACACTTCCTTGAGGCCCGCCATCAGCGCCTCGATGCGCTCCAGCATAGCGTTGAGATTTTCCGCCAGACGGTCGATCTCGTCGCCGCTGCGGCCGACGGGAACCCGTTCGCTGAGATCACCCGCCATGATCCGCTGGGTGGTGCCGGTCATCGCGTCGATCCGTCGCAGCACGCGCCGGGCGACAAAGATGCCGCCGGCGAGGCCGAGCACCACGACAATCAGGACGGACCATTGCGCGGCGGACGCCACGATGCCGATGATCCGGCGGCGCTCCTCGAGATCGCGGCCGATCAGCAGACGAAACCCGCCGGACATCTCCGATACACGAACCAGCGCGCGGTGATCGAATTTATCCTGCTCGTCCAGTCGCCGATACACCGTCTCCGACCAGCCGATGTGGTTCATCACGCCGGGCGCCAGCGAGCCGACGTTCCCGGCCAGCGCCTGTCCGGCCGCCGTGGTGATCAGATAGAGATTGGCGCCTGGCCGGAGCGCACGGTTTTCGATGGCATAGACGAGGCCGCGCAGGCCACCACGCGAATATTCATCGGCCATCTCGATGAATTCGGAATTGACCGTGGTCGTGATCTGCTCGGTCACCAGCCGGCGCGTATTCCAGGCAAAATAGCCCAGCAGCGAGGCGGCAAACAACGCAAACAAAAGAAGGTAGACAAGAGTGAGCCGGAACGCGGTGGTCCGGACCAGTTTACCGAAAGCAGTCACCGAAGGCCGTCGCGAATCATGTATCCCGCGCCACGAATAGTATGCAGCAAGGGCCGGCCAAAACCCTTGTCGATCTTCGAGCGCAAGCGCGAGATGTGAACGTCGATGACGTTGGTCTGCGGATCGAAGTGATAATCCCAGACGTTCTCCAACAGCATGGTGCGCGTCACCACCTGGCCGGCGTGTTTCATCAGGTATTCGAGCAGCCGGAACTCGCGCGGCTGCAGCGTCAGTTCGTCCTGGCCGCGGACCACACGATGCGACAGCCGGTCGAGCTCGAGATCTCCGACGCGATAGCTGGTTTCCTCGGCCGGGCCACTGTTACGGCGTGACAGCACCTCGACGCGGGCGAGCAGTTCCGAGAACGAATAGGGCTTCGGCAGATAGTCGTCACCACCGGCGCGCAACCCCTTCACGCGGTCATCGACCTGGCCAAGCGCCGACAGGATCAATGCGGGCGTCCGATCCCCCTTGCCGCGCAGCGTGCCGATCACCGACAGGCCGTCGCGCTTGGGCAGCATGCGGTCCACGATCAGCACGTCGTAGTCGCCGGTTTCCGCGAGCGAAAGCCCCTCGTCACCGTCGCCGGCAAGCTCGGCCACATGGCCCACCTCGCGAAAAGCCTTCACGAGATAGTCCGCCGACTCGCGGTCATCTTCAATAATGAGCAGACGCATCTGTTTTTCGGTCGGGGTCAAGAACGCTTCGCCTTCTTCACCATGGCGCGAGGACTGTCCTCATGCAAGGCCATGTCAGGTCTCTTGGTGGAGAGGAACGGACGGCGAAGCTGGGGAAACCTCGCCGCCCGCCTAGTCCTTCCGACGGAGGGGGGCATGAGTCCACCGGAAGGTAGCTTCGGCGCAGTGTCCCGTGACCTGAAAACCGGGCCACGTGACAACCCGCGCTTGTAAGGTGGGGACGGGCTTTAGGCCCGCCCCCCGGAAAGGACCGTCGGCGGGGGCGACATTGCCGGCGATTCTTCCCAACTCGTCAGATGTGGTCAGCCACGCCCCAGCGGCAGTGCGACGAAGCGCGAGCCGTCACCGGAACGAACCCTGACCAGCACACTGTTCTTGTTGTCCTTGCGCGCATCGGCCAGCGCATCGCGGACCTCGTTGGGGCTGGCAACGGTCTTGCCGGCCACTTCGAGAATGACATCGCCTTCCTTGAAGCCACGCTCGGCCGCAGCACCACGCGGATCGACGTTGGTCACCACCACGCCTTCCTTGCCGGCACCGGCGACAGAGCTTGCCGGGGCCACATTGAGGCCGAGCTTCGGCAACTCGGTGCCGCGCGTCGCGCTGCCACGATCGTTGTCGGAATCCGGGGTGGCCTTGGCTTCCTTGGCGTTCGGCAACTCGCCGAGCGTCAGGTTGATGGTCTTGTCCTGGCCTTTGTGCAACACGTTGAGCTTCACCGTGCTGCCGGGAGCCAGGCCACCAATGGTGCGGGCGAGTTCGCGCGCGTCGCGCACCGGCTTGTCGTTGACAGCCGTGATGACGTCACCTGACTGGACACCGGCCTTGGCCGCCGGACCATCAGCCTGCGGCTCTGCGACCAGAGCACCCTCCGCCTTCTTCAGGGAAAGGCTGTCGGCAATTTCCTGGGTCACGGGCTGAATCTGAACGCCGATCCAGCCGCGGCTGACGGTGCCCTTGTCCTGAAGCTGCTTCACGACAGTCTTGACCGTCGCAGCCGGGATCGAGAAGGCGATGCCGACACTGCCGCCCGATGGCGAATAGATCGCGGTGTTGACGCCGACCACTTCGCCTTCAGTATTGAACGCCGGGCCGCCGGAGTTGCCCTTGTTGACCGGGGCGTCGATCTGGATGAAGTCGTCGTACGGTCCGTTGCCGATGTCGCGGCCACGCGCCGAAACGATGCCGGCCGTCACCGTGCCGCCGAGGCCGAACGGATTGCCGACCGCAAGCACCCAGTCGCCGATGCGCGGCTGCGCTTCGGACAATTTGGCGAACGGGAAATCGCTGCGGCCTTCGACCTTGATCAACGCCAGGTCGGTGCGCGCATCGGTGCCGATCACCTTGGCGCTGTAGGTCTTGCCGTCGTCGGTCGTCACTTCGACCTTATCGGCACTGTCAACGACATGGTTGTTGGTCACGGCATAACCGTCAGCCGAAATGAAGAAGCCAGAGCCCTGCCCGGTCACGATGCCGCGGCCGCCACGCGGACCACGGCCACCCGGGAAGCCATCGGGACCGCCGAAGCGGCGGAAGAAACGTTCCATCGGCGAACCCGGCGGAAACGGCGAGTCGTCGCTGTCATTCGACGTCACCTTCTCGTTGATCTTCACGCTCACCGAGATCACGGACGGCTTTACCTGCTCGACGATGTCGGCGAAGCCGATCGGCTGCTGAACATTGCGAATGGAATTGTTGACTTGCGCATGTGCGGTGGTGGTCAGAACATCGACATCACGAAGTGATGGTGCAAAGCCGTAAGCAGCGACGCCAAGGCCTGCGACAACCGACGCCATCAGCGCAAACTTGCGCGCGGAGAACAACGATCGGCGCGGCGACGTGTAAGAAGGCAACGATGAAAAATCGGGGCGGTCAGTCATTAAACTCTCCAGGGCCTCGGCTGGGGGTGCGGGAATGCACCTTGGATGGCCTGAAGATGGGGAGCGCGCCCTTACGGCGCCGTGTCGGGGGAATTAATCTTTTGTAATAAACAGGGGGTGCGACAAACTGTCTGATATTGCAGGATTAAACCGGTGTTTCGCGTTTTTCAGCGGACACCAGCTGCGCAAGCCGGGCCTCTTCCTCGACCGTCAGTTCGAAACTGGTTTCACTAGCGGTATCGGGTATAACCTTCGCTCTGCGACGGCCATGCATCCATAACGCGACACCGCCACCGACCAACACCAGTGGTGGCAGCAGCCAGAGCAAAAGTGTCTCACTCTTGAACCGCGGCTTCAGCAGCACGAACTCGCCGTAGCGCGCGACCAGGTAATCGATCACCTGCGCATTGCTGTCGCCCGCGGCGATCCGCTCGCGCACCAGAATTCGCAGGTCGCGCGCAAGCGAAGCTTCGGAATCGTCGATCGACTGATTCTGGCAGACCATGCAGCGCAATTCGCGCGACAACTCCCGCGCTCGCGCCTCCTGCGCCGGATCGGCCATGATCTCGTCCGGCTGAACCGCGTACGCCGCAGCCGGACATGCGATCAACCATGCTGCAATGATCGACCTGATGATGCAGGTTGTGACAATCCTCAACGATCTCACTCCGCCGCCTGCAAGGCACGCGCGACCTTGGCCGGCTTCGGCGCACCAACCCGCAGCCGGCGATCCGACAGCGACAGCAGGCCACCGCAGGCCATGATCACCGCACCAAGCCAGATCAGCAGCACCAGCGGCTTGTGATAAATGCGAACGGCGATCGAGCCATCGGCATTGGTATCGCCGAGCGAGACATAGAGCTGGCTTGCGCCGCGGGTCAGCAAAGCAGCTTCCGTGGTAGACGATGCACGCGTCGTGAAATTGCGCTTCGATGGCGTCATCACGCCGACGGTCCGGCCGTCGAGGCTCACCGTAAAGCGGGCGACCATCTCACGAAAATTCGGCCCCTGCTGCTGACCAAAACTATCGAGCCTGGCATTGTATCCGCTGATCTCGGCCACATCGCCGACCTTCATCGACGCGATGCGTTCGCTGCTCCACGTGGTCTCGCAGACAATTCCGATCAACGTCACACCCAGCCCGGCGTGCGCCACCACCGTGCCCCAGACAGAGCGCGGCAGCCCACGTGCCCGGCGCAGCGAGATCGACATCGACCCCGCGAACAGTGCGGTACGCTCCGCCAGGTCGCTTAGTGCACCAAGGATAACGAAAACTCCCAGCCCGA
>BFBZ01000008.1_pt194 | contig 12092 bp, 10 predicted proteins | sample 1888401 | NCBI WGS metagenome assembly BFBZ01 (sample SAMD00112614, study PRJDB3348) | symbiont metagenome | host: Chara braunii | reverse complement strand
GGTTCCGTCATGCCGAGCGACCCGATGGCTTCACCCGATACCATCTTCGGCAGCCATTTGCGCTTCTGAGCCTCGCTGCCGAACGACAGCAGGTAGGTGGCGACGAGATCGGTGTGGATGAGAAAGCCGGGGCCGCTCGCGCCGGCGCGCCAGAGTTCCTCGAACACGACAACGTCGAAGAGGTAGTCGAGCCCCATGCCACCGTATTCTTCGGGAACCGTGCAGCAGAGCAGGCCTGCGGCACCTGCCTTCAGCCACAGCTCCCGCGGCACGATGCCGTCCTCTTCCCATTGGGCGTGGAACGGCACGATCTCGCGGTCGACGAAGCGACGGACCGTTTGCCGGAATATTTCGTGCTCTTCGCGAAAGATCGTCCGCTCGATCATTGTCAAACCGCGTCCCGTCTGATTTAGTTTGCTAGTGTACAGTATTCGGCTTGGGTATACAACCGAAGGCGGGATCAGCGCAAGCCTGATCGTACACCAATGAACTTTAATCGGGGAGGCCAGGGATGCCGATCGGACCGGAGCTGAAGCAGTTTCGCATGGAGCTGGCAGGAAACGGCGTCCTGCACCTGATCTTCGACATGCCCGGCCGCTCGATGAACGTGTTCTCGAACGCGGCGATCGAAGAGCTCGGTGTGTTTGCGGATTGGCTCAGGCAGAGCGACGTCGCGGGCGTCGTGATCAGCTCCGGCAAGTCTTCGGCGTTCTGCGCCGGTGCCGATCTGGCCGAGCTCGAGACCGCCTACGACATGATCATGGCGGCGCCGTCGGGCGAACGCGATCGCAGGGCTTTCGACCATTTCTTTAGGCTCAGCCACGCCCTGCGCCGGCTCGAGACCGCCGGCAAGCCAATTGCGGTGGCGGTCGCCGGCCTCGCATTGGGAGGCGGCTGCGAATTTGCGCTCGCGGCCCATCACCGGGTGCTCGCCGACCACCCGCAGGCGACCTTCGGCCTGCCGGAATCGTTGGTCGGATTGCTGCCCGGCGGCGGCGGAACCCAGCGGCTGCCCCGCCTGATCGGAATAGAGGCCGCGCTTCCGGTGCTGCTCGACGGCGCCAGGATCAACGGGCAGACGGCGATGGCCGCGGGCCTCGCGCACGAGTTGGCGGCGCCGGGCGAGGAAATCGCGGCGGCGGAGCGATGGGTCCTCTCGCGTCCGGCGGCCACACAGCCCTGGGATCGTTCCGACTGGCGGCCGGCCAGCGCGGAGCGCGTCGCAGGCGAGATCGACGTGTGCCGAACCAGAATGCTCGCCGACACCCTCGGACACTATCCGGCCCCGTCTGCGATCCTCGATTGTATCGCGCAGGGATTGCCGCAGGACTTCGACACGGCGATCAGGACGGAGATGCAGATCTTCGCAGGACTGATCCAGCGCCGTGAGCCGCGAAACATGATCAGGACGTTGTTTCTCGGCAGACTCGACTATGAGCGGCTGAAGAAGAAGGGATTGGATCCCAGGATCACGCAAGCGGTAACGGCGGTCTCCAGCGCGCTGGCCGCGCAATCGGAGCCCGGACAGGAGCTTGCGGAGGCGTTCGCCCGGGCCGGCTTCCGTGTCGACGGTCAGCGCAAAGCCAGCTTTGACGGCCGGATCGCAGGCGGCGCCTATTGGCATGACGATGAGCCGAAGACCTGGGGCAAGGAACTGCTGCGCGCCCGGCTCGTGGCCGCGGACTCCGCCGCCGCGCGCTGGCGCGCCGAACTCGATGAGTCGGAACGGCGCGCCGCCGACTACGTCCTGGTCACGCAGCAGGGTTTCCCGGCCTATCTCGGCGGCTTGTTTGCCATCGGGCTGAACTAATCACGCTTCAGAAGGAGAGACGATCGTGTCAAGACCGCTCGATGGCATCAAGGTGCTCGATCTTTCGAAGGTGCTCGCCGGGCCGCTCTGTGCGCAATATCTCGGCGACCTCGGTGCCGAGGTCATCAAGGTCGAAACGGTGGGGCAGGGTGATGAGACGCGGGGATGGCCGCCGTTTCCGGCACCCGGACTCGGCACAGTGTTTCTGAGCGCCAACCGCAACAAGCGCAGCATTGCGATCAATATGAAGTCGGACGAGGGACGCAAGCTGGTGCACACGCTGGCGAAGTCTGCCGACGTCGCGATCGAGAGCTTTGGCACCGGTGTCGCCGAACGACTCGGCATCGATGCCGCGACGCTTTGCGCGCTCAATGACCGACTGGTCCATTGCAGCATCTCCGGCTTCGGCCGGACCGGTCCGCTCAGGAATTCGCCTGGCTACGATGTGATCCTGCAGGCCTTCGGAGGCATCATGTCGATGACCGGCGACGAAGGCGGGGGTTATATCCGCAGCCCGATCTCGCCGATCGACCAGATGACCGGCGTGCACGCCTTCAGCGGCATCCTGGCCAGCCTGCTTGCGCGGCAGAAATCGGGCAAGGGCGGGGCGATCCAGGTCTCGCTGTTCGATACCGCGCTTGGATTGCTCGGCTACAATCTGCAGACCTATTGGCAGCGCGGAACTCAGCCGGCCAAATGCGGCTCCAGCCACGAGTCGCTGTGCCCCTACCAGGCGTTCGAGGCCGCGGACGGACCGATCATGATCGGCGTGGCCAATGACAATCTCTGGCGCAAATTCTGCGCAGTCGCGGGCCTCGGCGCGATCGTGGACGATCCGAAGTTCCGGACCAATGCGGACCGGGTCAAGCACCGTGCCGAAACGCTGCATCATGTGCAGGCCATCATCGGGACGCGAACGGTTGCGGACTGGAACGAGGCGTTGAACGGGGTCGGCATTCCCTGCTCGCCGATCAACACGCTTGCCCAGTTGCTGGACCATCCGCATACCAAGGCGGACGAACTGATCATGCAGTACGATCATCCGGCCGCGGGGCGCCTGAACTGCGTCGGTCACCCCGTGACATTCGTCGGCGAAGCGCGTGCGCCCGGCCTGCCGCCGCCGATGCTCGGGCAGCATACCGACGATGTCCTGGAGGAGATGGGCCTTTCGGACGCGAGCATCGCGGCACTGCGCCGCGACGACGTGGTCAGCTGATCAACTCGATTCTTGTCGGGGTTGTCGAGAGGGGGGCTGCCGGGGAAGCCCGACAGACACCAACCCCGAGATCGCTCTTCAAGAAGAGGCTACTCTTCGAGAAGCTTCCATGACGTTTTCTCGAAGATGGCCATCCGCAGGCTGCGATAGGGCGCATAATTCTCCTTTGAATTGGAGAGCTCGATGCCCGGCAGCAGCATGCCGACCCGCTCCTTGTTGAAGCTCGTCGCCTGGGCCAGCAGGTTTTCGCGTGTCAGATTGTCACCGCATCGTTGCAGGCCCTTCGCGATCGCCTGCGCGTTGATGTAGCCGGACAGCGCGATGAAGTCGTTCGGACTGTCATTCGGCGCCCATTTCTTCATGAAGGCGACGTAGTCCTTCACATCCTGGTCATCTGCCCAGGCCGGATCGCCGGCCTGCTTGGTGAACTGGGTCGTGTAGGCGCCCTGAACGTTGTCGAGGCCGGCCGGCATCAGCACGCCCTGGATCGAGTTGACGGGACTGGCCAGGAATTGCGCTGGCTTCCAGTTCAACTCGTTCAACTTCTTGATCGCCTGCGCGGCAAACTTGGGCGTCGCAAAGTAGATGATCGTGTCGGCGCCCGATGCCTTGAGCTTGAGGATCTCGGAGTCGACGGTCGGATAGCTCAGCTCATAGGGCGCTTCCGCCACGATCTTCGCCGAGCCATCGGCGCCCAGACCCGCCTTGAAGCCGGTGAGGTAATCCTTGCCGTAGTCGTCGTTCTGATAGAGCACCGCGACCTTCGCGTTCGGCATCTTCCTGGCGATGAACTTGCCGAAAGTCGCGCCCTCCATCTCGAATGGCGGATAGAACGGCACGGTCCAGGGGAAATTCTGCGGATCGTTGAAACGGCGACCTCCGGCCGAGATGAAGACCTGCGGGACCTTGTTCTGGTTCAGGTACTTCTGAACCGCAACATTGGGAACGGTGCCAACCGTGCCGACTTCGGCAAGCACGCCGTCATCGTCGACCAGCTTGCGGGTTTGCTCGATGGCCTTTGGCGGACTGAATGCATTGTCCAGCGAGATCAGGTTCACCTTCCTGCCGTTGATGCCGCCGCGCTCGTTCAGCATCTGGAAGTAGCCGGTCATGACGCGGCCATAGCTCGAGAAGGCCGATGCGGGCCCGCTATAGGGCACGGTCTGGCCGATCTTGATTTCGGTATCGGAGACGCCCGGGCCATACTGTTTGTCGGCAGCACTGGCCGCGCTGGCGAAAACGAGCGCGGACACGCCGAGCAGAATCGCAATTCTCATGGTTTCTTCCCTGCCAATCGAGCCATGTTTTTCGGCTTCAATATGTACACACGTATACCATATATTATGAAATGAAAATATGCGACGGCGCGTCACGCCCAGCTTCCTCCCGGAAGCAACCTCTGCAGAGCGATGCGGATGCGATCGTCACGCGATGCGGCACAGCCATGCCTTGAATGCGGGCGCGATTGTGCTAGAGATGGTACGTAAGTGTACTAATTATGCAATGCCGCCGATCGACAGCGGCGGAGGGAGGGGATCATGGCTGCCTCGGGTGCAACGGCGCTGGCTGCGCTCAGGATTGGCGGACGGGTCGCCTTCGAACGTCTGGTCCGGCCGAAGGCCCGCCGCGCGGAGGATGTCCCGTGCTCGCCCGAGGCTATCACGCCGGAATGGCTGACTGCGGTCCTTTGCCAGCACACTCCCGGGGCCGTTGTCACCGACGTCGTGGTGAAAGCATCGAGTGCAGGCACGCACGAGCGCCATCAGCTGATCGTTAGCTACAATGACGCCGGCCAGCGTGCGGGGCTGCCGAGGTCGATGTTCACCAAGTCGCTGCCCAGCATCGTGACCCGCATGATCGGCGGCTTCAACGGCACCGCGCGCGTCGAGGGCCGTTTCTATACGCAACTGCGGCCGCAGCTCGAGATCGAGGCGCCGATCGGCTATCACGCGGCATTCGACCGCCAGACCTATGCCTCGATGCTCCTGCTCGAAGACATGGTGGCGACCAAATCGGCGACCTTCTGCAACTACAAGACCTACGTCGACCGCGCCATGGCGGAGGACATGATCGATGTTCTTGCCGCGCTGCACGCCCGCTTCTATGGCAATGGCGAACTCACAGCGCGCTATCGATGGGTGGCCGGCTATCCACGCTGGTTCACCATTGGCGCGGAGAAGATGAGCCTGGAGCATTATACGCGAAAGGCCTTCGATGCCGCCGCGCATGTGATTCCCGCAAGCGTGCTTGCGCAGCGCGATGCGGTCTGGCCGGCGGCGATCCAGGCGCTTGCAGTTCACGACAGCGAGCCGCAGGGGCTGATCCACTCCGACGTGCATATCGGCAACTGGTATCGCACGGGAGCGGGCAAGATGGGACTGTGCGATTGGCAATGCCTCGCCCGGGGTCACTGGACGCGAGACTTTTCCTATGCCGTGACGGCGGCGCTGACGCCGGACGACCGGCGCAACTGGGAGAAGGATCTGCTCCGCCGCTATCTCGACCGGTTCGCTGGACTGACGGGGACCAAGCCGGATTTCGACCAGAGTTTCCTGCATTACCGGCAGCAGATGGTGCATGCGCTCCTGATGTGGACGATCACCCTATGCCATTCGCCCTTGTTGCCGGCGATGCAATCGGAGCAAACGACGCTGGCAATGATCGAACGAATTTCGACGGCGATGGCCGATCTGGACTCGCTGCGAAGCTGACCGGCTTCGCCAACCGAGGATCAAAGGATATGCCTCTCCCGAGGCGTTGAACGGGCATGGTGTGCCAGTTCATACGGACGAGGCTGCCATCGTCGTCGTTGGCGCTGGCTCATCGGCTTGCCCGATGGTTTCGCGAGCAATCGCGACAAAGCGTTCGACGACGCAGTTGATCGGATCGTTCCGCCAGACCAACGAAAACGGGATGGTCAAAGGCGGACTGGCAAACGGCCGGACTCCGACGCCGCCCGGCACCAGACCGACCAGGGACAGCGGGATGAATCCAATTCCTGCTTCAGCGGCCACGAGCGTCAGGATCGCTGACGCGCGGGACATGCGGGCGGCGATCCTTGGCTTGATGTCCGCGCGTGCGAATGCGGACAGGATCCGGTCACCAAAGCGGCTCCCGTCCTCGGGGAGAATGATGGGCTGCTCCCGGAACTGTTCGGGGCAGACGGAAGCACTGTCGAGCAGAGGAGAGGACTCGGGCATGCATGCGAGCACCGCGTCATCGCCGATGCCCAGGCTCGAGATCTGCGGGTGCGCCTGCAAATCCGGTACGAACAGGCAATCGAAGGTGCCATGCAGCAAGGCACGTTCCGAGCCATTGGACGACTGTTCAAGCAGAATGGTGTCCGTATCCGGATAGCGATGCCGGAAGTTCTGGATGATCCGCGGCATCGGCGAACTGAGCGCCATCTCGGAGTAGCCGATCCGCAACCGTTCTCGTGAAATGCCACCGGCTGCGCGGGTCTTCTCGGTGAGGGCTTCGATTTGCTCGAGCAGACCCCGGCCTTCTTGTCGCAACACGCTCCCGGCTGGCGTCAGCCGAACATTGCGCCGGTTCCGATCGACGAGGCGCACGCCCAGGACATCCTCGAGCCGCTGCAACTGGTCCGTCATCGACGATTGGGAAATATTCGCCTTCCGCGCTGCTCGACTGAAGCTCAGCTCGTCCGCCAGATGCAGGAAATAGCGAAGTTGACGCAACTCGATGGGTGGCATCCTCACCTTGCAAACGTCTTATCGGATTGACCGATAAGTCTATCACCGCAGATTCGAAAGCGTCAACGTTGAGCGGCATGCTAGGCGTGACGACAAGAAAGCTATTTGCAGGACGGCGACTTGCATCGTCGCCTGCGGGAGGAACGATGAAGGCTGCTTTTCCTGTCTCGCTGGGGGAAGTCGATCCAGCGTGGTTGACGGACGTGCTGCGAGCGAACCGGCTGATCGCGCAGAGCGAAAGAGTCGATGGTTTCGAGGCCACCCCGATCGGACTCGGTTTCGGGCAAACCGGCGAATCTGCGCGCCTGACCTTGCGCTACGCACGATCGGAAACACCGGCAAAAGGGCCGGCCAGCCTGTTCGCGAAATTCGCCACGACCGATCCGGTGAGGCGGAAAGCGTCCAAGGCGATCGGCCTCTACCGGAGAGAGGTCAACTTCTACAACGTCCTGGTGAAGGCCGCGAGCGTCCGGGCGCCGGCCTGTTACTTCGCCGAGACGACCGGCGAGGGCGAGTTCTTCGCGCTGCTGCTCGAGGATTTTCCGAACCACCGCCCGGGGGACGAGACGGTCGGCCTCAAGGTCGAGGAGGCCCGTCTTGCGATCGACCTGATGGCTCAATTGCACGGCCCGTATTGGGGCAAGATGACGAAGGTGGATCTCGCGCCGTTGGTGATGCCGTCGCGCGACCGATATGTCATCGCCTGGAACGAGATGGAGGCAGGGTTCGGGGAGCACGTGCCGGATCGCTTCCGCCAGGCGCGCGAAGCCTATCTCGACGCGATCGTGCCGCTTCAGCAGTGGCTCATTTCTCAGCCGTCGACACTGGGGCACGGCGATCTTCGCCTCGACAATCTGCTGTTCGGGCAGGACGGCAATGACCCGATCGTCGCGGTCGACTGGCAGGCCGTGCGCCCATCAAAGGGGATGAGGGATTTCGCCTATCTCGTCAGCCACAGCATGAACGTGGACGATCGGCGCGCCAATGAGCTGGAGTTGCTGCGGCGCTACGTCGAGCGCATCGGATCGTTCGGCGTCCGCTATTCATTCGAGGACGCACGCGAAGACTATCGCAAGGCGATGTTGTTCGATTTCTGCACGGTCCTGTACATCGTCGGGATCAACATCAACACCCACGAGCGGGCGCTGAGGCGCAAGCACGCCTTGATGACCCGTGCTGTCACCGCGATGCTCGACTGGAATGTGCTCGATCTGCTGCCGGCATTCCGCTGAACGCCAACCGCAGACGCCGGTCTGAGATTGCCAAGCGAGAGGGCCGCGTGGGGGGATATCAATGACGACAATGACTGGCGTAAGTCCAATCGTAACCGTGGACCGGCTCTACACCAAGATCGCGTGGCGGATCGTTCCGATCCTCATCCTGATCTTTTTCTTTGCCAATCTCGACCGGGCCAATGTCGGATTTGCCGCCCTGCAGATGCGGCAGGAACTGGGTTTCAGCAACGCCGCCTATGGCCTTGGCGCCGGCATCTTCTTTATCGGCTATTTCCTGTTCGAGATTCCGAGCAATGTTGCGTTGCAGAAGGTGGGCGCCAAGATCTGGTTCGCCCGCATCGTCCTGACCTGGGGCATGGCCACCATCGCGCTGGCTTTCGTGACGGATACCACCTGGTTCTACGTCCTGCGCTTCGTGATCGGCGCGGCGGAGGCCGGGACTGCGCCGGGTGTCATGCTGTATCTGTCGCAATGGGTTCCGGATAGCCAGCGCGGGCGCTTCAACTCGCTTTACTGGGTCTCGGTGCCGGTTGCCTTTGTCGCAGCCGGGCCGCTCTCCGGCTTGATCATGACGCTGTTCCACGGCGTGGCCGGATACTCCGGTTGGCAATGGCTGTTCGCGATCGAAGGTGCGCTGACCGTCCTTGTCGCGCCGTTGATAGTTTTCGGCCTGGCGAACGATATCGGGGATGCCAAGTGGTTGACCGACGATGAGAAGCGGGTCGCGCAGGACGCGGTCGCCGCCCTCGCGAAGACGGCCGGTGCGCACACCTACAAGGATGCGCTGCGGAAGCCGGAAACGCTGCTGGCCTGCCTGGCTTATTTCTGCCTCCTGATCGGCTATTACGGCATCGCGTTCTGGCTGCCGCAATTGATCAAACAGGCCGGGATCTCGGACACGATGACGATTGGCTGGCTGTCCGCCTTGCCCTGGCTCGCCGCCGGCCTCGCAGTCGTCTTCGTCGGGCCGTTTTCGGATGTCCCCGGGCGAAGGGGCGCGGTGCGGACGATCGCCATCCTGATGACCGCGATCGGGTTCGCGATGAGTGCATATTTCAGCGCCAGCGTTCCGCTGTCGTTGTTTGGCTTGACGCTGGCGGCTGTCGGCATCCTGTCTGCGTCGACCGTGTTCTGGGCCAACCTTGCGCGCATCTACGTCGGTGGTGCCGCGGCGGTTGGTTTCGCAACCATCAACTCGATCGGGAATCTCGGTGGCTTTGTCAGTCCCTACATGCTGGGCCTGATCACTGACGCGACCGGTTCGACCGTCCTTGGCATGTACGCCATCGCGGCCAGCGTCGCGATCTCAGGTGTCCTCATGTCGGTCTGCTTCAAGAAATCCGATGCATGAATCCGTGCCGGGCAACGGAGCCGGCCGAAGCGAAGGGAAATGCCAATGATCACCGCGCAGGATCTCGAATATCACTTCACCGACAAGGATGACTACACCTGGGGAGAGACGTACTACCTGCCGGTGTCAATTCCCGAAGAACGCATCTTTGGCCACATCTATGTCTGCGTGCGTCCCGTTCTTGGATGCATGCAGAATGACGTGCGCTTCATCGGCGCCGTCAGCGAGACCGAGTTCGAGGCGTTGTATGTCGATACGCGCTTCCATCTTCCGGCGCCGGAACGATTTTCGCATATCCACGGTCCAAACGGGCTGAGCGTGAAGGCGGTCAGGCCGCCCCGCGACTATCGCATCGATTATGTCGGCCGCGAGGGCACCGAGTTGCACATGGATATCCTCGGGATCATGGATCCGTTCGATATCCACGATCCCGACCAGAATCCGCTTGCCGGCAAGACCGAGCAGGAGCGGCTGGCGCGGACGTCGATGGGCAGCGGCTACAAGGGCCACTACGACATGCACGGCCGCTTCAAAGGCACGCTGAAGCTGCGCGGCAAGGAATACTCGATCGATATCGTCGACAGGATGAACCATAGCTGGGGTCCGCGGCCGGAACTGGAGATCCCGCCGATGAATTCGCTTTGGGCCCAGTTTGGCGAATCCCTSGGGTTTCGTTTCCACATGCATCTGGATCCCGAGAAGCCGGCCGGCGAGGACCAGCGCTTTGCCCATGGCTATCTGCTCGACAACGGCGAGGTGATGGCGATCATGAATGTCGAGATGACGATGACGCGGCTCGGCATCACGCCGATCGTGATCGATGCCCTGGTGACGGACCAGCGTGGCCGCAAACATCAGCTGCGCGGCGTTCCTCTTGCCGGCGCACCGTGGCGCGCCTATGGAAATGCGATCTGCTGGATCGGCTTGATCAGATGGGAGCTCGACGGACGGATTGGTCACGGCTCCGCCCAGGAAAACCATTCGCTTGCCGTCGATGCCCGCTTGCGCGGCCGCCGCTGGACCGACCGCATCCCCGCGATCACCAGTTGAGGAGGGAAGGCGGTCGACCCGGTCGCCGGCAGTCTCGCCGATCGCTAGGGTGCGCGAGGTGAAATCAGTGTCTCGTTGACGCTCTCGATACGCAGCGCGTCGATCGACTCACCGGCCACCCTCGTGACGGAGCAATGCCCGATCGTGAATTTCATGGCCGTGGTGAGGCCAAGAATGTGGAGCAGCACGGTCTTGATCGGCATTCCGTGGCTGAAGACCGCGATCGTCGACTGTTTCGGATCGGCCAGGATCGTCGCGAACGCCCGCAAGACCCCATGGCGGAATTCATCGTCATCCCGTCCAAAGAAACGCGCCGGGGAGATCTGAAATTCTTCCCAGCGTCCGGGATTTTCTTTCCTGATCGTCTCCGGCGAGCGGTAGCGGTCCGTGTAAAGGTCGACTTCCGCGAGGCCATCCATCGTCTCGATCGCGAGGTCGAGCCGTTGCGCGAGCGGTGCCGCGGTGTTCTGCACGCGGGTCTGAGGACTGCTGACGATGCGGCCAACGCCTTCGTTCGCCAGCCGGTCCGCGAGCTGAGCCGCCTGGTTCTTGCCCACTCCGTTCAGCGGCGGATCGTGCGGCCGTAGCGGATGGCCTTCGTCGGGCATTCCATGTCGGATCAGGATGAGCTTCGTCATGATTGCTCCGCGGCTGCGCGAGATGCCGCGGCGCGTGGCCCGGATTAGGATTTGCGGCGAATACCAGTATATGATAAGCCAGTGTACTAATCGAGTATCAAACTCGAGAACGTCCACCAGGACGGGGAAATGCTGAAGGCCGGTACCGGGCACGATCGCGTATCCGTCGTGCGGTGCCGAGCAATGGCAGGAGGGCCCTTTGCGAGGTCAAGCGCGCAGGCTGGCAGCGCATCGGACAGGCATGTGCCGTCCGGCGATGCATCGTGACAAGGAAACGCGGTCGTGATCGCGCTGCTGATCGCGAATTCGCTGGCGCTGGCCTCGCTGCTGATCATGCTGTCGAGCGGACTTGCCCTGATCTACGGCCTGCGTGACGTCATCAATTTCGGCCACGGCGCGATCTACATGCTCGGCGCCTATCTCGGCTACACGATTGCCCTCGTTGGCGGGTTCTGGCTGGCGCTGCTGCTCGTTCCGATCCTGCTGGCGCTGCTCGGGATCGCATTCGAGCATCTGGCGTTGCGGCCGCTGCAGCGGCGCTCGCACATCGAGGTGGCGCTGGTCACGCTCGGCCTCGGCATCATCGTCGGCCAGATCATCATCTACGTCTATGGCGGGGAAGCACGCAGCGTCGATGCGCCGAACATCCTGTCCGGCTCGCTGACGGTCCTGAACTTGTCCTACCCGGTCTATCGCCTGTTCCTGATCGTGATGGGGCTCGGCTCCTGTGCACTGCTCGCACTGTGGCTGCGGTTTACGCCGTCGGGACTGTACGTGCGCGCGGTCAGCCAGGATCCCTCAGTCGCGCGCATGATGGGGATCAATGCCGATCGTCTGAGCCTGCTGGTGACCAGTCTCAGCGCGGCATTTGCCGGGATCGCCGGTGTGCTGGCCGGACCGTATCTGTCGGTCGATCCCGGAATGGACGTCGTCATGATCGTGAACTGCCTCATCATCGTGGTGATCGGCGGCACCGGCAGCATTGGCGGCGCGATCGTAGCGGCGTTGCTGTTCGGCTTCGTCCAGGTGGCGGGATCGGTGTTCCTGCCCAGCCTCGCAGCGCTCGTGCCCTACGTCCT
>BFBZ01002001.1_pt1 | contig 12095 bp, 11 predicted proteins | sample 1888401 | NCBI WGS metagenome assembly BFBZ01 (sample SAMD00112614, study PRJDB3348) | symbiont metagenome | host: Chara braunii | reverse complement strand
GCCGTCAAGCGAGTTGGCTCATGCCGGCTTTCATAGCCGGCTTCCTGATCATGACCATGTTGCGGACCCGCCTGCGCCATGTCGGGCTGCTGCTGTTGCTCTCAGCGATCGGTGCAGCAACATTCAGTTCCGGCGTGCCGAAGCCGGATCTGATGATTTCCGAAGATGGCGCCCTGGTCGCGTTGCGACAGGACGACATCTTGGCAACGAACCGCGAAAGACCGCAGGCCTTTATTTTCGAGCAATGGCAGAAGGCGCTGGTGGCAGCAGAACACCAACCGCCAACCGTTCTTCCGACCGACAGCCGGCTCCCTCATGTCAGCAAAGCAGATCGCCGCCGGCGGTTAAGCACGGAGGAACAAAACGCAGTGCGCAAGGCAATGGAGGAAGCGCTCGATCAGACGATGCAGGGAAGCTTTGCATGCCAGAAGGGTGCATGGTGTGTGGCGATGCTTGAAAACGGCGCGATGCTTGTCACCATCGAGGACGCAGCCTATCTACCGCCTGCTTGCGATACCGCAAATATCGTCATCACGCCGATAAAACTGCGCCTCGATCGCTGCCGCTCCGGAGCAATGCTTTTCACCGGCGCTACATTGAGGCGAACCGGCTCGGTCGAAATGAATTTCGACTCGGACACGCCTATCATCTCCACAGCGTTCGACAATCCGCAGCGCCCATGGATGCGGCACCGAACCTATGATTGGCGCACCGGAACCTATGGTGTGCCAATCCGTTCTGCGTCACCAGTCAATGATAGCGGCGAATGAGGCCGACAAGCTTGCCCTGGACCTTGACGCGATCCGGCCCGAATATGCGTGTTTCATATGCCGGATTGGCGGCTTCTAGAGCGATGGAAGCGCCCTTGCGGCGAAACCGCTTCAACGTTGCTTCTTCGTCATCCACAAGGGCGACAACAATGTCACCGGGATTGGCAGTCGTTGAATTGCGGATGATGACGGTATCGCCGTCAAAAATGCCGGCATCGATCATCGAATCGCCCCGCACTTCCAAGGCATAATGTTCGCCCGAGCCGAGCATATCGGCGGGAACGGTTATTTCATGGGTATTGTTCTGAATGGCCGAAATCGGAACGCCGGCTGCGATGCGGCCCATGACGGGCACCGACACCGAACTGTTCTGGTCGTCATTGACCACCTTTGGGGGAGCGGGCGGCGCCACCGGCTGTGGCTTGCCAAGACTGCCTTCGATGACGCTCGGTGAAAAGCCGCGGCGCGGCTGCAGGCTGGGATTGTAGGCATCCGGCAGCTTGATGACTTCGAGCGCTCTCGCCCGGTTCGGTAGGCGACGGATGAAGCCTCGCTCTTCCAAAGCCGTGATCAAACGGTGAATGCCGGACTTGGATGCAAGATCCAATGCGTCCTTCATTTCATCGAAAGATGGTGGAACGCCGGACTCCTTCATCCGTTCGTGAATGAAGAGAAGCAGTTCCTGCTGCTTGCGCGTCAACATCGTCTTGGAACCCCAGAATCAAGAGAAACGTCGTGAAACAAATCCAGAACGGACACTATATGTTCCATATGTGTTCCGCAAGTACTTAAATTTCGGTAAAGCCTTGCCCTGTCAGTTAGATATTTAAAATTATCGAATGGATCGTGGCGCGGCGGCGAGTGGTTATATCGGTGCTAACATAACGATAAATATGGGAAAACGCCGCTGGATGCGCAGACGAAGTGGTTTTAAGTTTAAGTCACCTATCTGAAGCATGGCTGAAATCTAGCTTGTACCGAGAAGGTTCGGCTGCTGTCGAGAATCAGTCATTGTCCAGCATCATCGCTGCGCTGCTTTGGCCTTGAATTGGACCGTGGATCGGCGCAAACCTGCCGCAGCAGAAAATCGGAGACGCCATGACTTCGTTGCCGCATCCGCTGGATCATCTTGTGCTGCCGACGGTCAATATCGCATCGGCGCGTGAACGCCTTGGCAGGCTTGGCTTTACGGTGGCTCCGGATGCGCGCCATCCCTTTGGCACCGAGAACGCATGCGTCTTCTTTGCCGACAAGACCTATCTGGAGCCCCTCGGGGTCACATCTCTGGAGCAGTGTGAAAAGAGCATCGAGGACGGCAATGTCTTTGTCGCTCGTGATCAGGCCTATCGGTTTCGAATGGGTGAAGACGGGTTCTCCGGCGTGGTTTTCGGCACGAACGACGCGGTCGCTGATGACGAACGTTTCAAGGCCGGCATGATCTCCGCCGGACGGATGCTGGATTTTTCGCGGCCGATGAAGATGCCGGATGGCACGGAAACCCAGGCGGGCTTTCGTCTTGCCTTTGCCGCCGATCTGCGTGCGCCCGATTTCCTGGCCTTCTGCTGCCAGCGCATCAATCCGTCGCCCGCCGATCGCAGCGTGCTGGAGCGCCATGAAAATGCTGTCACCGGCCTTGCGCGGGTGGCGATATCGACGACCAAACCCGCCGCGTACCGCTCGTTTTTCGAGGAGATCATAGGTGACCCCAGGATATCCGAGCATTCGTTCGGGCTGACAATCCGGGCTGCCAATGCCGACATCGATCTCCTGACGCCGGAAGGCATGGAGGCGTTTTACGATTTGCGGGTCGGCAAGGACGATCCGGGGCTTCGAGCCCGCGCAATCCTTTTCAAAACACGCGATCTTTCCGTGACATCGTCGCATTTCGCTGCTAACGGCGTCACCTACACGCGTAAGAACAACCGTATATTGGCAAGGCTGGCGCCCGCAGCGGGCGCTCTTTTCGCCTTCGAGGAGATAGCATGAGCACGAATTCGGAAGTGATCGTCGGCGAGGGAGCCTCCAAGGTTCTGTTTTCCAACACTGCCAAGCTGTCGCTGATCGCCGGCCCCTGCCAGATGGAGAGCCGCGAGCATGCCTTCATGGTGGCCGGCGTGCTGAAGGAACTCTGCGACAAGCTCGGCATCGGCCTTGTCTATAAATCCTCCTATGACAAGGCGAACCGCACCTCGCTCTCCGGCAAGCGCGGTATCGGCATCGAGAAGGGATTGGAAATTTTTGCCGATCTCAAGAAGGAATACGGCTTTCCGGTGCTGACCGATATTCACACCGAGGAACAATGCGCCGTTGTCGCCAAGACGGTTGATATCCTGCAGATCCCGGCCTTCCTTTCGCGCCAGACCGACCTGCTGGTCGCCGCCGCCAAGACCGGCCGCGTCGTCAACGTCAAGAAGGGTCAGTTCCTGGCGCCCTGGGACATGAAGAACGTCCTTGCCAAGCTGAATGAAAGCGGCAACCCGAATATCCTCCTCTGCGAGCGTGGCGCCTCCTTCGGTTATAACACGCTCGTCTCGGACATGCGCTCGCTGCCGATCATGGCGGCAATGGGTGCGCCTGTCATTTTCGATGCCACCCACTCCGTGCAGCAGCCGGGCGGGCAGGGCGGCTCGACTGGCGGCGATCGCCGATTCGTAGAGACGCTGGCGCGCGCCGCAGTTGCCGTTGGCGTTGCCGGTGTCTTCGTCGAGACGCACGAAGATCCGGACAATGCGCCCTCGGACGGCCCGAACATGGTCTATCTGAAGGATATGCCGCGGCTTCTGGAGAAGCTTCTGGCCTTCGACGCCATCGCCAAGGCCTGAGAAATCACAGGCATTCAACAGGCTGACATGATTTTGCGTTACGGGGCCTGAAGGAGTGTCAAATCGGGAGGCGGAGCGGCATTGTAATTTCCGCGTCTTCGATTAAGACCATTTCAATCGATTTATAAACCAGCGAGCAGGAAGCTATCATGACCGCAATCACCGACATTATCGCCCGCGAGATTCTCGACAGCCGTGGCAATCCCACCGTCGAAGTCGATGTCTACCTCGAAGACGGCAGCATGGGCCGCGCGGCGGTTCCGTCGGGTGCGTCTACCGGTGCGCACGAAGCCGTCGAGCTTCGCGATGGCGGCACGCGCTACCATGGCAAGGGTGTGGAGAAGGCTGTCGAGGCCGTGAACTCGGAAATCTTCGACGCGATTGGCGGCATGGACGCTGAAAACCAGATCCAGCTCGACGACATCATGATCGAGCTCGACGGCACGCCGAACAAGTCCCGCATTGGCGCCAACGCCATCCTCGGCGTATCGCTCGCCGTCGCCAAGGCCGCAGCCCAGAGCGCCAACCTGCCGCTCTACCGTTATGTCGGTGGCGCTCATGCCCGCTTGCTGCCGGTTCCGATGATGAACATCATCAACGGCGGCGCTCATGCCGACAACCCGATCGATTTCCAGGAATTCATGATCCTGCCAATCGGCGCCGAAACGTTCCGCGATGCCGTGCGCATGGGCTCGGAAGTTTTCCACGTCCTCAAGAAGGAACTGGCCTCCCAGGGCCACAACACCAATGTCGGTGACGAAGGCGGCTTTGCACCGGGCCTGTCGAGCGCTCCTGCGGCCCTCGATTTCATCATGAAGTCGATCGAAAAGGCTGGCTACAAGCCGGGCGAAGAAATCGCGCTTGGCCTCGATTGCGCCTCGACCGAGTTCTTCAAGGACGGCAAGTACGTGCTGGAAGGCGAAGGCCGCACGCTGGAATCCGGCGCGATGGCTGAATACCTCGCAGAACTCGCCGCCAAGTACCCGATCGTCTCGATCGAAGACGGCATGGCTGAAGACGACTGGGAAGGCTGGAAGACGCTCACCGACCTGATCGGCAAGAAGACGCAGCTCGTCGGCGACGACCTCTTCGTCACCAACTCCGCTCGCCTGCGCGATGGCATTCGCATGGGCGTCGCCAACTCGATCCTCGTCAAGGTCAACCAGATCGGTTCGCTGACCGAAACCCTCGACGCCGTCGAAACCGCGCACAAGGCCAACTACACAGCCGTCATGTCGCACCGCTCTGGCGAAACCGAAGACTCCACGATCGCCGATCTCGCGGTTGCCACCAACTGCGGTCAGATCAAGACCGGCTCGCTGTCGCGCTCCGACCGTCTTGCCAAGTACAACCAGCTGATCCGCATCGAAGAAGGTCTCGGCCCACAGGCAAAATATGCCGGCCGCTCCATTCTTCGCGCCTGATACTCGGGCAGCGTGATCCCCGGGGATCTACGCCTTCGTCATCCAGGAGATCGAACCGCGCCTTCGGGCGCGGTTTTTTGTTGCGGGGGCAGTTAGAGTCAACGGACGGTTAATCTCTCGCGGCTAGAGTCGCTCTAGGTGTTTGATTTGACGTGATCTTATCCGCAGCCACAATGCTATCGTCGCATGGGTCTGAGGCTAGCGATCTCCAGCGATAGAGCGTTTCGAGCGAGTATGTGGACAAAGTATCATAAGAAGAGAAAGTTCGGCCGTTTCGTTCTTCCCGCTGTTACTGTGGCCTTCGTCAGCTATTTCGGCTATCATTGTGTCCATGGTGACTACGGCCTGAAGGCCACGGAGGTTTTCGAGCAGCGCCGTATCGATCGCAGCAAGGAACTCGCTGATCTCGTCGCCAAGCGTGAGCATCTTGAAAAGGAAGTCGCTCTGCTGAGCGATGGCTCCCTGGACAAGGATATGCTGGACCAATATGCGCGCTATCAGCTGACCTATTCCAAGGCGAACGAGATCGTCATCTTCAATAAATAGCCACAATTAACCGAATTTCGGTTAATTGCATTTTTGCAAATAATATCAGTTACTTGTAAAGAATATGAGCCATGCAATTATAGCATTGCTGTGGCGAACAATCTTGCCTATGTTACGCCTCACCACAAAACGAGGCTACTCACACAGGGAGGGTTGAATGGCGCCGCGAAAGAACGCGACCGTTTCCAGCCGTAAGACAGCATCCAGGCCTGCCAAGGAAACCAATGGCGGTCCGATCGCGGAATTCGACCGTGATGCGGAGCTCAAGGCTTATCGTGAGATGCTTCTGATCCGCCGCTTTGAAGAGAAGGCCGGCCAGCTTTACGGCATGGGCTTCATCGGCGGTTTCTGTCACCTCTATATCGGCCAGGAAGCTGTCGTCGTCGGCATGCAGATGGTCTTGAAGGATGGCGATCAGGTCATTACCGGTTATCGCGATCACGGGCACATGCTGGCAACCGGCATGGAAGCGCGCGGCGTCATGGCCGAGCTTACCGGACGTCAGGGCGGCTATTCCCGAGGGAAGGGCGGCTCCATGCATATGTTCTCCAAGGAAAAGAATTTCTACGGCGGCCACGGCATCGTCGGCGCCCAGGTCTCGCTCGGCACCGGTCTGGCTTTTGCCAACCGCTATCGCGGCAATGACAATGTCAGCGTCGCCTATTTCGGCGATGGTGCTGCCAACCAGGGCCAGGTCTACGAAAGCTTCAACATGGCGCAGCTCTGGAAGCTGCCTGTTATCTTCGTGATCGAGAACAACCGTTACGCCATGGGCACTTCGACTGCCCGCGCCACCGCGCAGGCTGATTTCTCCAAGCGCGGCGCCTCGTTCGGCATCCCCGGCATTCAGGTTGACGGCATGGACGTTCGCGCCGTCAAGGCAGCGGCCGACGAGGCCATAGCTTACTGCCGTTCTGGCAAGGGCCCGATCATCCTGGAAATGTTGACCTACCGTTACCGCGGTCACTCCATGTCGGACCCGGCGAAGTATCGCTCCAAGGACGAAGTGCAGAAGATGCGCTCCGAGCATGATCCGATCGAGCAGGTTCGCGTTCGCCTTCTCGAAAAGGGCTGGGCGACCGAGGATGATCTGAAGGATATCGACAAGGATGTCCGCGAAATCGTCGCCGATAGCGCCGATTTTGCCCAGAGCAATCCGGAGCCGGACGCATCCGAGCTCTACACCGACATTCTGCTGTAAATCGGGGAGGGACGATCAATGCCCATCGATATTCTTATGCCCGCCCTTTCTCCGACGATGGAAGAAGGCACTCTTTCGAAATGGCTCAAGAAGGAAGGCGACAAAGTCACTTCCGGTGACGTCATTGCCGAAATCGAAACCGACAAGGCCACCATGGAAGTGGAAGCCGTCGACGAAGGCGTCATCGGCAAGCTGCTGGTTGAAGCCGGCACCGAAGGCGTGAAGGTCAACGCCAAGATCGCCATCCTGCTGCAGGACGGCGAATCTGCTGCCGACATTTCGTCCGCCAAGGCTGCTCCCGCTGCCGAACCGGCCAAGGCCGAAGCACCTGCCGCCGCTGCTCCCGCTGCCGCGCCGGCACCCGTTCCGGCCCAGCCGAAGGCCGCGGCTCCTGTCGATCCGGAAATCCCGGCCGGTACCGAGATGGTCTCGACGACCGTGCGCGAAGCGTTGCGCGATGCGATGGCCGAAGAAATGCGCGCCAATCCCGACGTTTTCGTCATGGGCGAAGAAGTCGCCGAATATCAGGGTGCCTATAAGGTCACCCAGGGCCTGCTGCAGGAATTCGGTGCTCGCCGCGTCGTCGACACCCCGATCACCGAGCATGGTTTTGCCGGTATCGGCGTCGGTGCCGCCATGGCTGGCCTCCGTCCGATCGTCGAGTTCATGACCTTCAACTTCGCCATGCAGGCGATCGACCAGATCATCAACTCCGCCGCCAAGACGCTCTATATGTCCGGCGGCCAGATGGGTGCTCCGATCGTCTTCCGCGGTCCGAATGGCGCTGCTGCCCGCGTCGGCGCTCAGCACAGCCAGGATTACGCCGCCTGGTACAGCCAGATCCCCGGCCTCAAGGTCGTCATGCCCTACACGGCAGCCGACGCCAAGGGTCTGCTGAAGTCGGCTATCCGCGATCCGAACCCGGTCATCTTCCTCGAGAACGAAATCCTCTACGGCCAGCACTTCGACGTGCCGAAGCTGGATGATTTCACCGTGCCGATCGGCAAGGCCCGCATCCATCGTCCGGGCAAGGACGCAACGGTCGTCTCCTTCGGCATCGGCATGACCTATGCCACGAAGGCAGTCGCCGAACTGGAAGCCCAGGGCATCGATGTCGAACTCATCGACCTGCGCACCATCCGCCCTATGGATCTCCCGGCAATCATCGAATCGGTCAAGAAGACCGGCCGCCTGGTGACCGTCGAAGAGGGTTATCCGCAGTCGTCCGTCGGCACCGAAATCGCCACCCGCGTCATGCAGCAGGCTTTCGACTATCTCGATGCGCCGATCCTGACGATTGCTGGCAAGGACGTACCCATGCCTTACGCCGCCAACCTCGAAAAGCTGGCGCTTCCAAGCGTCGCCGAAGTGGTCGATGCGGTGAAGGCCGTTTGCTACAAATAAGGGGAGGGCCCATCGATGCCTATCAACATCACCATGCCTGCCCTCTCGCCGACCATGGAAGAGGGCAACCTCGCCAAGTGGCTGGTCAAGGAAGGCGACAAGATCAAGTCCGGCGATGTCATCGCCGAGATCGAGACCGACAAGGCAACGATGGAAGTCGAAGCTGTCGATGAAGGCACCGTTGCCAAGATCGTCGTTCCGGCCGGCACCGAAGGCGTCAAGGTCAATGCCTTGATCGCCGTGCTCGCCGCCGATGGCGAGGATGTAGCTGCTGCAGCTTCCGGCGCTGGCGCCGCTTCTGCTGCTCCGGCCGCCAAAGAAGCTCCGAAGGCGGAAGCTGCTCCTGCTCCGGCCAGCGTTTCGGCTCCGGCTGCACTCGCTCCGGCTCCGGTAGCAGCGGATGGGCATCGCACCTTCGCTTCGCCGCTCGCGCGCCGCCTTGCCAAGGAAGCCGGCGTCGATGTCGCTGCAGTTGCCGGCTCCGGCCCGCACGGCCGCGTCGTCAAGAAAGATATCGAATCTGCCATAGCGGGCGGTACAGGCAAAGCTGCTCCCGCAGCAGCACCGTCTGCACAGCCAGCCGCTGCTGCCGCCGCTCCGGCAGCAGCGAAGGGCATGTCCGACGATGCCGTCCTCAAGCTGTTCGAGCAGGGTTCCTACGAGCTCGTGCCGCATGACGGCATGCGCAAGACGATTGCCAAGCGCCTGCAGGAATCCAAGCAGACGATCCCGCACTTCTACGTCTCTGTCGATTGCGAACTCGACGCGCTGCTGGCTCTCCGCACGCAGCTCAACGATTCCGCTCCGAAGTCGAAGGACGGCGTTCCGGCCTACAAGCTCTCGGTCAACGACATGGTCATCAAGGCCTTGGCTCTCGCACTGCGTGACGTGCCGGATGCCAACGTGTCCTGGACCGACAGCAACATGGTCAAGCACAAGCACGCCGATGTCGGCGTTGCCGTCTCCATTCCGGGCGGCCTGATCACGCCGATCATCCGCAGCGCCGAACAGAAGACGCTCTCCACCATCTCCAATGAGATGAAGGACTACGGCAAGCGCGCCAAGGAGCGCAAGCTGAAGCCCGAGGAGTATCAGGGCGGTACAACTGCCGTGTCGAACATGGGCATGATGGGCGTCAAGAACTTCGCCGCCGTCGTCAACCCGCCGCATGCGACCATTCTGGCCGTCGGCGCGGGCGAGCAGCGCGTCATCGTTAAGAAGGGCGAAATGGTGATTGCCAACGTGATGACCGTCACGCTGTCGACCGACCATCGCGCCGTCGACGGTGCGCTTGGTGCCGAGCTCCTGGCAGCCTTCAAGGGCTACATCGAAAATCCGATGGGGATGCTCGTCTGAGCCTTGTCGCGACACGGAGGCATGAATGACCAAAACTGTTCTGTGTTACGGCGACTCGCTGACATGGGGCTACAGCGCCGAGACGATCGGCCGTCATGCCTATGAAGATCGGTGGCCGAGCGTGCTGCAAAAGGCGCTCGGCGATCAGGTTCGCGTCATTCCGGAAGGATTGAACGGCCGCACCACCGCTTTCGACGATCATCTGGCCGATTGTGATCGCAACGGCGCGCGGATTTTGCCGACGATCCTGCAGACTCACAATCCGCTGGATCTCGTGGTCATCATGCTGGGCACCAATGACATGAAGCCGGTTGTGGCCGGTTCGGCCTTTGCTGCTCTTCAGGGCATCAGCCGGTTGGTGCAGCTGGTTCGCAATCACGCCTGGGGGTTCGACTACGAGGTGCCTGACATCCTCATCGTCGCCCCGCCGGCGATTACCGAGACGGCGAATGCGGCGTTTGCGGCAAGCTTTCTTGGCGCGATCCACGAATCGAACAAGCTGCCGACGCTCTATAGCGATCTGGCCGACGAACTGGGCTGTGGTTTCTTCGATGCGAATACGGCCGCCGTCACTACGCCGCTCGATGGCGTGCATCTCGATGCGGAAAATACCCGGGCGCTCGGTCGCGGCCTCGAGCCGATCGTGCGGATGATGCTCGGTCTCTGATAAATTCAAGGCGCCGGCTTTCGATGCGCCGCCACCAATAAGGCAGGAAACACATGGCTGAGAATTACGACGTCATCATCATCGGCTCCGGTCCCGGCGGTTATGTCGCCGCCGTGCGCGCCGGCCAGCTTGGCCTCAAGACCGCGATCGTCGAGCGCGAGCATTTGGGCGGCATCTGCCTCAACTGGGGCTGCATACCCACGAAGGCGCTGCTTCGCTCGGCCGAAATTCTTGATCATTCCAATCATCTGAAAGATTACGGTCTCGTTCTCGAAGGCAAGGTGAGCGCGGATGTGAAGGCAGTGGTCGCCCGTTCGCGCGGCGTCTCCGCCCGGCTGAACACCGGCGTCGGCTTCCTGATGAAGAAGAACAAAGTCGACGTCATCTGGGGCGAAGCCAAGATCACCAAGCCGGGCGAAATCGTGGTCGGCAAGTCGACCAAGCCGGCCGTCGAGCCGCAGCATCCGCTGCCGAAGAACGTCAAGGGCGAAGGCACCTACACCGCCAAGCACATCATCATCGCGACAGGCGCCCGTCCGCGCGCGCTGCCCGGTATCGAGCCGGATGGCAAGCTGATCTGGACTTATTTCGAAGCGCTGAAGCCGGACTTCCTGCCGAAGTCGCTGCTGGTCATGGGCTCGGGCGCCATCGGCATCGAATTTGCGAGCTTCTATCGCTCGATGGGCGTTGATGTGACGGTCGTCGAAGTCATGCCGACCATCATGCCGGTCGAGGATGCTGAAATTTCCGGCATCGCCCGCAAGCAGCTCGAAAAGCGCGGCCTGAAGATCCTGACCAAGGCGAAGGTCACAAAGGTCGAGAAGGCTGCCAACAGCATTACCGCTCATGTCGAGACGGAAGACGGCAAGGTGCAGCAGATCGTTGCCGACCGCATGATCTCCGCTGTCGGCGTGCAGGGCAATATCGAAAATCTCGGGCTTGAAGCGCTCGGCGTGAAGACCGACCGCGGCTGCATCGTCATCGACGACTACGGCAAGACCAATGTGGCGGGCATCTACGCGATCGGCGATGTCGCTGGTCCTCCGATGCTGGCTCACAAAGCTGAGCATGAAGGCGTTGTCTGCATCGAAAAGATCGCCGGTCTGCCGAATGTTCATCCGACCGACAAGGGCAAGGTTCCGGGCTGCACCTATTGCCAGCCGCAGGTCGCTTCCGTCGGCCTCACCGAAGCCAAGGCCAAGGAACTCGGCCGCGATATCCGCGTCGGCCGCTTCTCCTTCGCATATAACGGCAAGGCCATCGCGCTTGGCGAGGATCAGGGCCTCTGCAAAGTCATCTTCGACAAGAAGACCGGCGAGCTGCTCGGCGCGCACATGGTCGGCGCCGAAGTGACCGAACTGATCCAGGGCTTCGTCGTTGCGATGAACCTGGAGACGACCGAAGAAGAGCTGATGCACACGATCTTCCCGCATCCCACAGTTTCGGAATCGATGAAGGAAGCGGTGCTCGACGCCTACGGCCGGGTACTGAACGCTTGATAAATTCCTGCCTCGCCCTCTATCCAGGGGGTGGAAAACAGGAAAGGAAATCAACATGTCTATAGCTGCGCAAGGTTGGGTCGTCTTTCTTCTCATCGGGCTGGTTGCGGGTTTTCTCGCAAGCTTGATCGTCGGAGGCGGTGGGCTCATCGGTTGCTTGGTGAGCGGCGTGATCGGCGCTTTCGTGGGCGGTTTCCTGTTTCATTATTTCGGGATATCGCTCGGGATTGAAAATGCGCTTGTGGTGGAGATCATCCATGCCACCGTCGGCGCAATCATCGTGGTGCTGCTGGCGAGACTGATCGTCTAGGGCATCCTGGCTATAGGTCTGGAACGAGGGTTTGATGGAAAGCGTGGGTTGGCTGGGTCTGATCATCATCGGCGGTCTTGCGGGTTGGCTCGCGGG
>BFBZ01002000.1_pt1 | contig 12101 bp, 8 predicted proteins | sample 1888401 | NCBI WGS metagenome assembly BFBZ01 (sample SAMD00112614, study PRJDB3348) | symbiont metagenome | host: Chara braunii | reverse complement strand
TTCGCCTGGGCCAGCAGCGCAAGGGCCTGGCGCTCGCGCGGGGTCAGCGCAGGGGCCGCCATGCCGTCCGGGTCGGCACGGAGCAGGGCGATGCGGGTGGCGAGCTGCGGATCGAGATAGGTGCCGCCGGCTCGAACCTGCTCCAACGCCTTGGGCAGCTCGTGCGGCGGCGCGTCCTTCAGCAGATAGCCGCTGGCGCCGGCGTCGATCGCCGAGCGGACGATGCGCGGATCGGCATGCATGCTGAAGACCAGGATCCGGGCGCGGGGATCGTGCGACCGCATGCGTTCGATCAGATTGATGCCGCCGAGCTCCTGCCCGTGCAGGCGCAGATCGACGATCGCGACGTCCGGCCGGTCACGAACATAGGCGTCGTACCCGCTGTCGGCATCGTGTGCCTCGGACAGCGCGCGGATACCGGCTTCGTTCAGCAGCCAGCGGCAGGCCGTGATCACGACCGGGTGGTCATCGACGAGCAGAACGCGATACATCCGATGAAGGTCTTGCCCTTATGGCGCCGACGGCGCCGATGCTTTCTCTACCATGTGAGTTCCCTTGCAAACCAGGATCGGGTGCAACAGTGCGGCCGAGGCTGGGAGATAGCTCGGCGAATCGATCGCCACTTTCCGGATCCGGGAAGATTGTCCCTAGGGGCCGAAGAATATTGCCCGTTGCGACGAACTGGAGGGCTGTTTACGAATGTTAACGTTCGTAGACGGGTAAATCGGCCAGTTCTGGTGCGGGTAAAGGCTCAGGGGCGTGGGCTGTTGCCGGAACCGGTCGACAAGAAACTGGGGGACGTCTTGACCAGACTGTCGGCGCTGAAGAGCGCGCTTCTCGCGACCTGTGCGTTGCTGCCTGCGGCTGCGTTCGCGCAGCAAACCCTGCAGACCATCGAGGTGGTCGGCGTCTCGCCCGTTCAGGGCAGCGAGATCGCGAAGGACAAGATTCCTTCCAATGTCGAAACCATCGGGGCGCGGGAGCTCGACCACAGCCGCGCGCCGACGCTGCTCGACAGCATCCTGCAATCGGTGCCCGGGGTCTCCCTCAGCGACCAGACCGGGAACGCGTTCCAGCGCGACTTGAATTATCGCGGTCAGACTGCCTCGCCGGTGCTCGGGACGCCGCAGGGCATCGCCGTCTACCAGAACGGCACCCGCATCAATGAGGCCTTCGGCGACGTCGTGAACTGGGACCTGATCCCGGAAATGGCGATCGCACGCATGACCCTGATGCCGAACAATCCGCTGTTCGGCCTCAACGCCACCGGCGGTGCGCTGTCGATCGAGATGAAGAACGGCTTCAACTACCAGGGCGGGGAAGCGCAGTTGTTCGGCGGCTCGTTCGGCCGGATCCAGTCGGGCGCTCAATACGGCTGGAACAACGGCACCTACTCGGCCTATATCGCGGCGGAAGGCGCCTATGACCGCGGCTGGCGCGACTACTCGTCGGCCTCGCAGATCCGGCGCATGTATGCCGATTTCGGCGCGCGCGGCGACAATACCGAATTCCATCTCTCCTTCACCGGTGCCGACAACAAGCTCGGCTCGGTCGCCGCGACACCGATCGAGATGCTGAACCAGCGCTGGTCCAGCGTCTATACCTGGCCGCAGTCGCTGCATCTGCAGATGCAGATGGTGCAGGCCAGCGCAAAGTGGACGCCGACCGACACGCTGTCGATCCAGGCCAACGGCTATTACCGCAACTACAAATCCGCGCGCGTCGATGGCAATAGCACCGAGGTTGCGGCCTGCGACCCCGCGGGCGCGTTCCCCGGAGAATTCTGTCTCAGCGATGCCGCCGGCACCGAGTTCCAGATGAACCGCAACGGTCCGACCGCCAATACGCTGGCGGGCGATGCGGCGCTCGGTCAGATCGACCGCAATACCGTCAAGACCGACAGCTATGGCGGCTCGCTGCAGGCGACCTCAACGACGCAGCTCTTCGGCCATGACAACCATTTCGTCGTCGGCGCCAGCGTCGATCACGGCAATACCAACTTCCAGGCCACATCCGAGCTCGGCACCATCGACAACAACCTGTTCGTCACCGGCCTCGGCGTCTACATCGACCAGCCCAACGCGGGCCTTGCTCCCGTCAATCTGAATGCCAAGAACACCTATCTCGGCATCTATGCGACCAACACCTTCGACATCACCTCGCAGCTGGCGCTGACGGCCGGCGGCCGTTTCAACTGGGCGCAGATCAACCTGCGCGACCAGACCGGCTTCGCGCCGCTGCTGAACAGCAACAACAATTTCCAGCGCTTCAACCCGGTGGTCGGCCTGACCTACAAGATCACGCCTGACATGACCGCCTACGCGGGCTATTCAGAAGCCAACCGCGCGCCGACGCCGCTCGAGCTCGGCTGCTCCGATCCGGCCAATCCCTGCCTGATCGACAACTTCCTGATCGCCGATCCGCCGCTCAAGCAGGTGGTGTCGCGCACCGTCGAAGGCGGCCTGCGCGGCGAGATTTCCGGCGGCCGCTCGGCCTACGCCGCCGACCTGCCGGCCTACCGCAAGGCCCCGATCAAATCGGTGGCGGTCGATGATGGCTGGCGGCTGCGCTGGGGCCTCAGCCTGTTTCGTACCGAGAATTCCGACGACATCATCCAAGTCGTCGACCCGGCCAACCCGGTGCGCGGCTATTTCAAGAACGCCGGCACCACGCTGCGCCAGGGTGTCGAGGCCAAGGTCGACCTGGCCTGGAACCGGTGGACCGCCTACGCCAACTACACCTTCATCGACGCCACCTTCCGCAGCGCCTTCGACGTCAACGATCCGTTCCTGCGGGTGCCGGTCGGCGTCGTCTCCGGCAACCACATTCCCGGCATTCCGGCGCACCGCCTGAAGCTCGGCGCAGAATATGCCGTGACCGACGCCTGGAAGGTCGGGGCGAGCGTCAACTATGTCGGCAGCCAGTACCTGCTGCACGACGAGACCAACGTCTACCCGAAGGTCCCGGCCTACTGGGTCGTGAACGTCAACACATCTTATCAGGTGACCAAGAACGTCGAGGTGTTCGGCCTGATCCAGAACCTGTTCAATCAGCGCTATTACTCGGCAGGTACCGTGTTCGACCCCGCCGGCTTCAACACCGCCGGTGGCGGAACCGCGTTCGCGCTTAACGATCCGCGCAGCATGGTTCCGGGGATGCCGCTCGCGGCCTATGCCGGCATCCGGGCGAAGTTCTGAGCTTCGCATCCTGACGACCATAGGCGCATCCGCGCCGCGCCACGGCAGCCCCCACCGTGGCAGGAAGGCCGGGAGAAATCCCGGCCTTTTTCTTGCTTGACTAAAAGCGTGACGTGCCTCCGCTGCCGTAGGGTGGGCAAAGGCGCGCGTGCGATACTGCATGCCGCGAGCTCAACTCCACCGCGCGCCGTGCCCACCATTCCTTCCGCTTGCGCGGATGCACGGCGGGCACGTGACCGCCCTGCGGGCGGCTGCTTTGCCCACCCTACGCAGCCGGTATGAATCGTCGATGAGTCTGCTCACGATGGATTTTGGGCAATTATCCCGCTGACCTCGTGAACGAGATCGCTGCGCGCCTGTGGAATTTGCGAAGCATCGCGATTAGTTGCTACCGGTTTCCGCCAACTACGAACTTCCGCCACAGAACCCGACCAGCTATTGCGCATCGTATCGAGCAGCGAGGTGGCGCACATGAGCCGTAGATCTTCAAGCCTTGTATCGATCATCACGTCATCGATGGATGCCGTTCACCGGCCCCACGTGCCTCCTTGGATACGAGCGACAATCTCTGTCGTGCTTCTCGCTGGCAGTCTGGGGACGCATTCTCTGCTGCTTGGCGATGCGGCGGCGCGCGATCTCGATGGGCGTTACGCCAATTCTCCGCTCAAGGGCTGGTTCGAGAGTTTGCGTTCGGGCAAGGGGCCGTGCTGCTCGGATGCGGATGGCACCGCGCTCTCGGACACGGATTGGGACACGAAGGATGGCCGCTACCGTGTTCGCATTGAAGGCCAATGGTGGGTCGTTCCGGAAGAGGCCGTGGTGACCGAGCCCAATCGCGCCGGCCGGACGATGGTATGGCCCGTGTATTATCGCGAGCTGAATACGGGCCTGCGCATCGATGTGCGGTGCTTCCTGCCCGGCAGCATGATGTAGGTGGGGATGTGCCGGATCGCAGAAGCGCAGGGTGGGCAAAGGCGCGAAGCGAGATGTTGCGACAGGCGCGGCCTCTCGTGCGCCGTGCCCACCGCTCCCTCCGCTCTCGCGGAGGCATGGTGGGCACGCGGCCGCCCTGCGAGCGGCTGCTTTGCCAACCCTACGTGATGATGGCGACTACTCCGCCGCTTGCGCCGCTTTCAGCGTCGGATAGTCGGTGTAGCCCTTCTCGCCGCCGCCATAGAGGGTGGCGCGGTCGAGCTCGTTGAGCGGCGCGCTGACCTTGAGCCGCTCGACCAGATCCGGGTTGGCGATGAACGGCCGGCCGAAGGCGATCAGGTCGGCCGCGTTGGCATCGAGCTGTTTGTTCGCGAGCGCGAGGTCATAGCCGTTGTTGGCGATGTAGGTGCCCTTGAAGCGCTTGCGCAGCGACGCGTAGTCGAACGGCGCAACGTCGCGCGGGCCGCCGGTCGCCCCCTCGATCACGTGGATGTAGACCAGATTCAGCGCCGCGAGCTGGTCGACGATGTAGTCGAACAGCGCCTGCGGATTGGAATCCGAGATGTCGTTGGCCGGCGTCACCGGAGATAACCGAATGCCGGTCCTGTCGGCGCCGATCGCCTCCGACACGGCCTTGGCAACCTCGAGCATCAGCTTTGCGCGGTTCTCGATCGACCCGCCATAGGCGTCGGTGCGCTTGTTGGCGCCGTCCTTGGCGAACTGGTCGAGCAGATAGCCGTTGGCGCCATGGATCTCGACGCCGTCGAAGCCGGCCTCGATCGCATTCAGCGCGGCCTGCTTGAACGCCGCGACGATGCCGGGAATTTCCGCGAGCTCGAGCGCACGTGGCGTCGAGACGTCGGTGAACGCGCCGCCGACGAAGGTCTTGGTCTTGGCCGCGATCGCCGAGGGCGCGACCGGCGCACCGCCATTCGGCTGCAGCGAGACATGGGAGATACGGCCGACATGCCAGAGCTGGATGAAGATGCGCCCGCCCTTGGCATGCACCGCGTCGGTCACCTTGCGCCAGCCGGCGATCTGCTCCTTGGAATAGATGCCAGGCGTGTCCTGGTAGCCCTGGCCCTGCTGCGAGACCTGGCTGGCCTCGGAGATCAGGAGGCCGGCGGAGGCGCGCTGGCTGTAATATTCGGCCGTCAGCGGACCCGGCGCGAGGCCGTCCACCGCGCGGTTGCGGGTCAACGGCGCCATCACGACGCGATTGGCGAGGGTGACCGGACCGAGCTGATATGGCGCGAACAGTTTGGATGCACTCATCGGGATCTTTCCAGGAGAGGGGAGGGGGGTCATGGTGAGTTGTGCATTGCCGCGAACAGCGCAATGCCGCGAGGTATCCGTCCGGCGCAGACGTGCCGCGCGATGGAGCGGCCGCAACAGGCCATCCGTTGGATAGCCTGTTGCAATAGACGAAAGGGATCAGGCGACGCCCAGGAAGTCCCGCTTGCCGATTTCGACGCCGTTGTGGCGGAGGATGCCGTGGGCGATCGCGGCGTGGAAATAGAAGTTCGGAAACGAGACGCGGTTGACGAAGTCCTGCCCCTTCAGGGTCAGCGTGGTGTTGGGCCCGCTTGGAAAGGTGACGTCGCGGCTATCGGCCCCTTCGAACTGCGCCGGCTGGAACGTCTTCAGGTAATCGATGGTTCTGGCAAGCCGCTGGCGAAGCTCGGCGAACGTCGTCTCGGTGTCGGGCGTGCTCGGGACCTCGCTATGGGAAAGCCGCGCGCAGCCCTTGGCGGCGAAGTCGCAGGCGAGCTGGATCTGCTTGGAGAGCGGCAGCATGTCCGGATACAGCCGTGCGCCGAGCAGCACCTCGGGGGCGATCTTTTTGGCTTCGCAATGGGCCTCGGCCTTGCTGAGCAGGCCGGACAGGCTGCCGAGGATCTGGAGGTAGGCCGGCACGGTCGAATCGTAAAAGGACATGATGCTCTCTTTTGGCAGGAGACGTCGCGACGAAAGCGCGCGCCCTCGGAGATGGGGCGGCGTCCAAGAGAATGCAACTGCATCTTTCTGGTTTTTGCGGTCGCCGTGCATTCCAGTCGTTCACGCTGAGGTCACGGCGATTGTGGACGCGTCCCCTGGAGGATTTCCCCAAGCCGTGGCCGAAATGCCGGATCGAGGTCGTGGAGAACGACGAGCCTGGGTGGCCGAACAGGGTCAGGATGAAGATCGGCGCTACAAGCCAAATCGGGCTTCAATTGCCCGTCTGCTCGCGCTTTTGTCCTGAGCGATCATCTGGCCGTCCAATTCCGAGGTGATAAATTGGAATAGCGAAGAGCGGACGACACGGTCGCATGAAGTCGGACAATAAGTCATCTGCAATTGAGAGACGAGGAGCGCCGCGCGATGATGTCGGCTCACCTACCGTGTCGCTGTCGCTGAAGCCGGCGCCGCCTGCGCCCGCGGCGTGCCGCGCATGCGTACGAGCAGTTCCGCCGTTGGCCAGGAATCGGCCGGCAGCCCGAGCCGCACCTGCATCGTTTTGACCGCGATGCGGCTCTGCTGCCCCAGCACGCCATCGACCTTGCCGACGTCGAAGCCGGCCTTTACCAGGAGTTGCTGCAGCTCCTTGATCTCGTTGAACGGCAGTTGCGCGACCGGGCCGCTGGCTTTGCGCATCGGCGCCGCGCCGGCGATGCGGGTGGCGAGATAGGCCGCGGTGGTCGAATAGATCAGCGAATTGTTCCACTCGGTGTAGGCGGCGAAATTGGCATAGGCCAGGAACGCCGGGCCGTTGCGGCCCATCGGCAGCAGCACCGAGGCTTCGAGCGCATCGTTCGGCAGCGGCCGGCCGTCGGCATAGGTCACGCCGAGGCCGGCCCATTTGCTGCGCGGCGCCTTGACGGTGAGATCGGCCTGCTCCCACGGAAACGCCTGGGGCACGCGGATCTCCTCCAGCCACGGCTCGCCGCGGCGCCATTTCAGTCCGGTCGCGATGTAGTTCGCGGTCGAGCCGATCACGTCGGGCGCGCTGCGCAGGAGGTCGCGGCGGCCATCGCCGTCATAGTCGACGGCATAGGTGACGTAGTGGGTCGGCAGGAACTGCGTCTGACCGAGCTCGCCGGCCCAGGAGCCGATCATCTCCTCCGGCGCGAGATCGCCGCGGTCGATGACCTTCAGCGCGGCGATGGTCTCATTCTGGAAGCGCTCGCTGCGGCGGCAATCATAGGCCAGCGACACCAGCGACGGCAGCACCGGCAGATTGCCCATGTTGGCGCCGAAATCGCTCTCCAGGCCCCAGAACGCGGCGATGACCGCCGGGGGCACGCCATACTCCTTCTCAGCGCGCGCGAACGCTGCCGCATGCATCCGGATGTGCTGCTGGCCGTTCTGCATCCGGTAGGGCGCGGCCATCCGGCCGGCGAACTCGGTGAACAGTTGACCGAACACGCGCTGGCCGCGGTCGCGATTGACGATGCCCTGGTTGTAGGTGAGGTACGGCGAGGCGGCCGCGATCGCGCGCTGCGACACGCCTTCGGCAATGGCGCGTTGCTTCAGCTCGGCGAGAAACCGGTCGAAGCTCTGGCCGTTATGGCAGGCCGCGGCGCGCATCGATGGCGCCGGCTTCGGACGTGGTGCGGCCGCCTCCGGCGCCATTTGCGCCGCGGCGCTGACAACCAGCATGAACGAGGTTGCGAGCGCGCTGAAGGTGACGCGCAAGGCAGTCGAAGAGCTTCGCATCCGGTCTCACCGATGGCTGTCAGGTCGTTGTCCAGCCATCGATATCCGATGCGGGGGGCGGGAGGGAAGGGGGCAGGGGCGAATAGCGAATGGCGAATGGGAAACGGCGAGAACCCTATTCGCTACGCCCTATTCGCTACTCGCCCTTTCATCCCACCTTCGCCAGCGCCGCCTGGGCCTCGCTCTGGATCCGCTTGAGATGCTCGGCGTCGCGAAAACTCTCGGCATAGAGCTTGTTGACGTCCTCGGTGCCGGAGGGTCGCGCCGCGAACCAGCCGTAGTCGGTCTCGACCTTGATGCCGCCGAACGACTGGCCGTTGCCCGGAGCCTTCGTATGCACCATGCGAACGGGATCGCCGGCGAGCTCCTTCAGGTTCAGCATTTCCGGCGTCAGCGCCTTCAGCGCCGCCTTTGCCGGCGGGCTCGCCGGCACGTCGATGCGCTCATAGACCGGCGCGCCGAGCTCGGCCGTCAGCTCCTTGTAGAGCTCGCTCGGGTCGCGGGCGCGCCTGGCCATGATCTCGGCCGCGAGCAGCCCGAGGATCAGGCCGTCCTTGTCGGTGGTCCACACCGTGCCGTCGCGCTTCAGGAACGAGGCGCCTGCGCTCTCCTCGCCGGCGAAGCCGAAACTGCCGGAGCCGAGGCCCTCGACGAACCATTTGAAGCCGACGGGGGTTTCGACGAGCTTGCGGCCGAGCTTGCGTGCGACGCGGTCGATCATCGAGCTCGACACGATGGTCTTGCCGATCGCGGCATCGCTTCGCCAACCGGGCCGGTGAGCGAACAGGTAGGAGATCGCCGTCGCTAGATAGTGGTTGGGATTCATCAGCCCGCCCGAGCGGGTGACGATGCCATGGCGGTCGGCGTCGGTGTCGTTGGCAAACGCGACGTCGAAGCGCTCGCGCATGCCTATCAGGCTCGCCATCGCGTAGGGCGAGGAGCAGTCCATGCGGATCTTGCCGTCCCAGTCCGCGGTCATGAAGCGGAAGGTGGGATCGACGACGTCGTTGACGATTTCAGCGTTGAGACCGTAGCGCTCGATGATCGGCGCCCAGTAGGCGATCGCCGCGCCACCGAGCGGATCGATGCCGATCTTGATCCCGGCCGCCTTGACGGCGTCGAGATCGACGGTGTTGGCAAGATCGGCAACGTAGGGCGTGATGTAGTCGTAAGCGTGCAACGAGCCGCGCTGCTTGGCCTGGCTGTAGCTGATGCGCGATACGCCATCGAGGTCGTTGGCCAGATACACATTGGCCTGCCGCTCGATCTCGGCCGTCGCGTCGGTGTCGGCGGGGCCGCCATGCGGCGGATTGTATTTGTAGCCGCCATCCTCCGGCGGATTGTGCGACGGCGTGATGACGACGCCGTCGGCGAGATGCGCCGTGCGGCCCTTGTTGTAGGAGATGATGGCGTGCGAGATCACCGGCGTCGGTGTGTAGCCGCCGTCCTTGTCGACCATCACCTCGACGCCATTGGCGCCGAACACTTCGAGCGCGCTGGCAAGCGCCGGCTCGGCCAGCGCGTGGGTGTCGATGCCGACGAAGAGGGGGCCGTCGAGGCCCTGCTGGCGGCGGTAGTCGCAGAGCGCCTGGCTGGTGGCGAGAATGTGGTTCTCGTTGAAGCCGGTCTTCAACGACGAGCCGCGATGCCCCGACGTGCCGAAAGCGACGCGCTGGGTCGGCTCGTGCGGGTCGGGCTTCAGCGCATAATAGGCCGTGATCAGCCGCGGAATGTTGGCGAGCGCGGCATTGGCGATCGGCTTGCCGGCTGCGGGGTCTGTCTTGGCCATGGAGCATCCTTCGCAAGTTCGAGAAACATCTGCGGCGGCGCTTCGTTCCGCCGCGGCGGGCGCAGGGAACGCGGGGCGTCGCGACGAACCTGCCGCAACATGGCGGCGCGCGGTGATCCGATCAACGGAATTCGTGCACGCCCCCCCGCGGCGGCGTGAAGTCTATTTGATATCCGCTGAGGGAATGCCGGGTTCTCGCGGTCGAGGCCGGCCAATGTCGCCGCCTTGTGCGCGCGACATTAACCACGCCTCACTGAGTCCGCGTGCCGGGACCGGCGCTTAAGCCTGAGTTTAACGGATGGCCGTTGAAATAGCAGGCCGGAGCAGAGGCGCGTCTCGTGCGCGGGAGAGTCGTCAGGAGCGGAAAAGTGAGAGCGCTTTGTCTCGGCGCGTTGGCCGTCGTTTCAACCTTGGCCCTGGCCGGCTGCAGCCACCAGGTGACGCCGCAGGTGGCCTCGCCTTGCGTCGATCTGAGCGGAAGGCCCTGCGTGGACGGTCCCGTCGCCGACCAGTCGCCGCAATCATTGGAGCCTGCCGACACGATCCACAAGCCTGCAGCCGCGGTCGCGCGCCGCGCGGCTCTGCAGCACAAGCACGCCCGCGCCGCAAAGCGCCGGGTCAAGTCGCCAATCGTCACCGCCAAGACGATTGAAAAGCCGATTGAAAAGGCGATTGACAAACCGATCGAAAAGCCGCTCGCGGCACCGGCGCGCACGCCGCGGCCCGATCCGGTCGCGCCGGCTGACGGCGCGCCCGCGCCGGTGATCAAGACCCCCTCCGTCACGACGGATATGCCGAATCCGGCCAAGGTCCAGAGCGACGTCATGGTGGCTGCGGTGACGGTGGCGGCCGAGCTGGCCGAGCGGATGACCGCGCTGCGTGTCCCAGAGGGGCCCGCCGACAGTCATCTCGTCGCGGTGCTGCTGGCGCGTCCCACCGTGCGCGGATTGGGCGATCTCAGCGGCAAGGTGATCGCGATCGACGAGCGCTACGCCAAGTCCAACGCGAAGATCACCGCGGCCATGAATGCGGCCGGTGCGACGGAGGTGCTGCTGCTGGAAGGGCAGGCCACCGCGATCACCCGGTTGAACAATGGCGAGGTGAGCGCGGCCGTGGTGGCCCTGGTCTCGCCGGAGGCCGCGGAGGCGTTTCCGAAGGTCGCGGGCTTTCGCCTGTTCTCTGTCGTCCTGAAGCCGTAGCTTCAGGACGCTTGTCACAGGCCGGCTAGGTCGCGGCGGCGCTGCGCGACGGCCGCGGCAGCGCCGCGCCCTTCACGGCCGCGATTCCCCCTGGGAAAGCCGCTGCGGTCGCTATAGAGGCGCTTGCGGCCGCGTCGCGGATCGTGCTGCCTCTTGACGTCCTGGGCGCACATGTAGTCCAGCGCCGTGATGCCTCCGACCATGACCAGCGCCGCCAGCACGCTGCCCGCGCGCGGATTGCTCGGCCTGAGCTCACCGGCCAGCGTCAACATGTCCAGCCCGTCGCCGGCGACGCGGCTCAGCAGGCCGACCCGCTTCTCCACCGACAGCGTGAGCACGCCGGCGAACAGCTCGCGCACGCCATAAGCCCGCACCAGTCCCTCGCGGCCCTCCATGCCGAGCGCATGCGTGACGCGGTGCGGCGCCAGCAGCTCCAGCGTGCCGAGCACGATGCTGAACCAGCCGAGCCCGCGGGCCAGACGATCGGCCGGCGTCAGCGAGCTGGGGCCGGTCGAGATGATCTTGGGGTCGCCCTTGGATCTCACGAGATTCGAGAAATGAAACATGCGATGCGATCCCTTATGGCTTCAGCACGACCTTGACGCAGCTGTCCTGCTTGTCGCGGAAGGCGCGGTACATCTCAGGTCCCTGCGCGAGCGGCACGGTGTGGGTGATGACGAAGGACGGGTCGATCTGGCCGTCCTCGATGCGCTGCACGAGGTCGTCCGTCCAGCGGTTGACGTGGGTCTGGCCGGTGCGGATCGTCAGGCCCTTGTTCATCAGCGCGCCCATTGGCACCATGTCGGACAGCCCGCTGTAGACGCCGGGGATCGAGACGATGCCGCCGGGACGGCAGACATAGATGATCTCGCGCAGCACGTGCGGCCGGTCGTTCTGGAGCATGAACATCTGCTTGGCGCGATCGATCACGCTGTCGGGCTGCGCAAGGGTGACGTGGCTCTCGAAGCCGACGCAATCGATGCACTTCTCCGGGCCCTTGTTGTCGGTCAGCTCGTTCAGCCGCCCGACCACGCTCTCCTTGTCGAAATTGATGGGGATGGCGCCGCCGGCCTCGGCCATCGCCAGCCGCTCCGGAATGCGGTCGATCGCAATCACCTGGGAGGCGCCGAGCAGGATGGCGCTGCGGATCGCCATCTGTCCCACCGGGCCGCAGCCCCACACAGCGACCGTATCGTCCGGCTCGATGTCGCATTGCGCGGCCGCCTGCCATCCGGTCGGGAAGATGTCGCTGAGAAACAGCGCCTGCTCGTCCGTCATGCCGTCGGG
>BFBZ01001999.1_pt1 | contig 12101 bp, 8 predicted proteins | sample 1888401 | NCBI WGS metagenome assembly BFBZ01 (sample SAMD00112614, study PRJDB3348) | symbiont metagenome | host: Chara braunii | reverse complement strand
ATCATGGGCAAGGTTTCGTGCATGAACGCTTGAACGAGCGACCATGTGCAAGGCGTCATGACGTCAGGGACGGCTTCTCCCACGTTCCCATTGGTCCAGAGGTAGTCACCGGTGAGGCTATCGTTCCGTTCGCCGACCGCCGGGTCATTCCCTTGTAAGGTCGTGATCGCGCGCGATTGCAGGATCGTGAGCGTTCCGTCGGCCATCGCCCATTCAATGTCCTGCGGTGAGCCCAGGTCTCGCTCGATTTGATTCCCCAGTCGAAACAACCGCCGTGCAAACCGGCGCAATTCCTCCGGCCCTTCGTAATGACCTTCAGGACGCGCGATCGTAAACGACGCGCCTGTTGCCTCACCGTCGACCAGCCGTTCGCCAAGTCCCGGCACGTAGTTCCCCGCCATCGTGGCGAGGTTCCCCGTCACGGGATCGGCCGTGAAGAGCACGCCCGAGAACTCCGCCTTGACCATCGCCTGTACCACGACCCCCACGTCGTGGAAAACGTCTTCCTTTCGTGCAACGCTATACGCCTTGACCCTTTCTGCATGCCGTGACGCACGCACCGTCTCGATCGCGCGGAGGATGTCTTCGGTGGACTCCACGTTGAGAACCGTTTCGAACTCACCGGCATAAGACGCCCGCGTCGAGTCCTCATTCAGCGCCGACGATCGCACCGCGAAGAGCCCTTCCGGCTTCTCTTGACGCAATGTCTCGATCGCGGCGCGAACGTGGTCCGTCATCTCAGCTCTTAAGGCGTCGCCTTCAAACGCATCCGCCGGTACAAGGAACCCGTTCGGAACGGAGTACCCTTCCTGGTACAGGCGAGCGAGGTTGCGCCCCTTGCCACCGACGGAAATGGATTCCGCCCAAGGGAGATCGGAAAGAAACCAGAGCTTGGCCATTTCCATTAAACCCCAAAAGAAGCGTGATGCGTTCGCGTGTTAGTCACTCGGTTTGTTTGGTTGACATAGGGCCCGGCGCATTGTTGAAGATTGCCGCCGCCCATTCATAGATCTCATGCGCAGCCCGGATCCGAGAGGCCCTGGGGGACTTGGCCCCCACAAGGTCCATCCCTTCCCGGGTCACCTCGCGAAACGCGGCGATGCTCTCGAGCCGTCGCCGGATCATTTTCTCCCATGAGTCATCATCAATACGATAATATATGGTGCGATCCCCGGGTCTCGTCAACGATCGGACGAGTTGCGTGGCCGTCAGCAACCGCATCCCGGTCGTGATCGACGCCCGGCTGGCGCCGATCGCCTCGGCGATCACCCCCGCGCTCTGCTCCGCCGGATCACAGATGAGAAGCCATCCCAGGATGCGCCCGGTGATCAACGGCAGCCCGTTCTTCTCGGCGAAGTGCGAGGCCACTCGCTCCACCCAAATCAGTTCCTGTTGACGGTTCGGCATCTTCTTGGCCACGTGCGTCACGACCTCGTCTTGAAGTAGGCGATGAGGAAGAGCACGCCGAAGATCAGATCCACGCCCGCCGGCAAAGCCTCGAGCATCAAAATTTGTTTCTTCAAATAAAGAACAGTAAGCGCAATGACAAAACTGAATTTTTCGAGCATTGACGGCACCATCAGCGGCCGAAATCTCGCAGGGTTCGTGCCGATCAGGCAGAACGCCACTCCCCAGGAAACAACCACCCCCACGAAGCCGTAGTAAAACTGGGGATGCGTGACCGGAGGAGGCGTCATTCGGCCGACCTCGTCCAGCAGAAAGTACATCGGCGCAATGGCCAGTACATTGAAGCACCCGGCGACCCAGAATACGACCTTCGCAAACTTCATGGGAGCACCCTCCAGGCGGTGATGTACCACCACGAGTATAACCCGCTAGCCATTTCGGTCCACACTGCAATGACTAGCAAGAACCATTGCAAGAAAGATCTCAGCGCGCTGACCAGGGATCTCTGAGAAACCGATGCGGAAGGAACGTGCGGGATCAGAGACCTGACGTCGGCGCCAGGTGAGCCCCCGCGCGGGCGATCCGCCGCCCTCAAGCCTGACTGACGGCCGTGCCGAAAAGGGTACGTCTCTCGGGGGACCTACGTTCGAAGTCGCGATCATTGTGAGCAATCGGTTTGTGAAGGGCTGCGGAAACGACCTTCATCAACACGGGTTTGATGTCTGAGATCGCCTGTGCCCTCAAGGAGGGTCAGGAGGTTCCCCGAGAATTGCAAAACTCCTTGAACGCCCCCTCCTGGCGCATTACGATGAAGTTGTTCGAGGGCCTGTTCACGGTCAACATCTCGGTCAATTCCAAGCGTCACATTTTCAGGACGATGGCCCGAGGCCATTCGATTCAGTGGGGGGCAATATGTCCAACCCCGCGCAAGGACGGCTAACTCCCAAAGTCTGGCGGCGACTCATCGGCCGCACCGTTGAACGTGGTTGCAACTCGGTTCGCCACTGCCTCCAGGGTCTAACTCTCACACCCCGCCCGCGTCGCGGCATGCCGGAGGTGTTCCCCTGGATGGGGTGCTGTATGGTCATCGGCTCGGTGCTGGGGACCGGCTTTGCTTACTGGCTCGCGCGATGGAGCCTCCTGAAAGGGGGGACCCTCGCCTGGAGTACGCTCCTCGGGGGAATCGTCGGAACTCTGGCGGGCGCCTGCTGGGCAATGCGATGGACGGCAGCCACTCCTGGACCGCGCCGCGCTGTCCCGGAAGAGGCAAGCGGTCTCTGGGATTCCTGGATCGATAGCGCGGCCAGGATGGAGCATGCCGACGCGGGCCTGGACCTTCTCTCCCCTCCTGACTCTGTGCCGCGGGCAGTAGTCTCTGGCGGAATGGAGCCGCAACGCGCTCTCGTTCGTCCCCGCGTCTTTTCCCGAGAGAGTGGCGATGCCCTGCCCCTTGAAGACGAGATCGCGGCGAGCCTCACCAGCGACCAACGGCGCGCCATTCAGATCGTCGGCCCCTGGGGATCGGGAAAGACGACGGCCCTTAGGCATCTCGCCAGCATCATTCCTCCCTACATGGCGATGACTTTTCTGGACGACGCGGATCCTCTCGAGGTTGCCCTGGCCCTGCAACACAGCTCCGTGGTGTTCACGTCTCCCAACACCCTCCTGCCGAACCGGGAATCGATCCGCAGACTCGCTCCCTGGACGCGCGATGAATCCATTGAGTATCTCCTGGCGCGCGATCGCCGCCGCTGCGCCTCGGTGATGTCTCGACTCACCGAGGATACGGGGGATTGGCTCGAGGGCATTCCCGAACTCTGGAGTCTCGTCCTTGACCGAATGGTGGTCGATGACGCGATTCTCGGGCCGCGCCACGCTATGCGTCTCGAGTTGGAGGAGAGGCTCGGCGATCCCAAGTCGCGCCGAGTCGTCGAGGCTGACTGTTTCCGCTGGTTGACCGCAAGTGATAAAAGCCCTGATGAGCTCGATACAATCCTGCGCAGGAACTTGTTCGATAAGTCGTTGTATCGACTGATTCGCCATCGTCCGGTCGCAGTGCTTCTCGTTGCCGACCGTATCGCCGCCGACCTCGCCGAGAGCCACCTCTCTCCGACGTTCGCGGACTTCTGGCCTGGCGACCTGATCACCGAAGCGGGTCTACGCGTTGCCCGTAACGCGAAGGCTCTTGAACACCTCCGTAAGCTGGTCGCTGGAGCCGACCGGCGATTCCACCCGATGGCGGCCAGTCTCCTCCACGCCGCCCGTGTTGGCTGGAGGCCCGAGCATCCCCTCCCTCGCCTCGCGGGGGCCTATCTCCAGCGCGCCTCGTGGTCCGGCATCGATCTTCGCAGCACCAATCTCCGCGGGGTCGATCTGAGTCAGGCCGACCTGACCAACGCTCTCCTCGATCGAGCCAACCTTCGGGGGGCTCGACTGGAGCAAGCCGACCTGGAAAATGCTTCACTCAAAGAAACGCTGATGGTTGACGCCGATCTCTGCCGCGCCCGGCTCGTCAACGCCAAGGCCCCGGGGGCCGGCTTTGCCGCCGCCAGGTTGGTGGCAGCCAACCTCGAAGAGGCGACCCTCTCAGGAGCCGACTTCAAGGGAGCCTTCCTGAAAAACGCTCGATTCGCCAAGGCCTCACTCGAAGGAACCGACCTGACAGGCGCGGATGTCGAAGGAGCCGACTTCTCCGACGCCAACCTGGGACATGCCCTGTTGCGCGGCCTCAACCTGACCGCGACCCGACTTACCGGAGCTCGTTTCGTCGGCGCCAATCTCTCCGGCTGCCAGCTCGAGGGGACCGTTCTCCCCAACGCCGATTTCCGCCGCGCCCAGTTTCGCGGAGCGGGGCTCGCGGAGATCGAATGGGAAGGTGCCGACCTGCGTGGTGCCGACCTCCGCGAAGTGGTCTTCCATCTCGGTTCGTCGCGCAGCGGTCTGGTCAACAGCCCTACCCCTTGCGAAGGGAGTCGCACCGGCTTCTACACCGACGACTACAACGAGCAGGACTTCAAATCCCCCGAGGAGATTCGCATCGCCAACCTCTGCAACGCCGACCTTCGAGACGCGAAGATCGACGGCGTCGACTTCTACCTCGTCGACCTCCGGGGCGCTCTCCTCGACCGCGACCAGGTGCCGCACCTTCGCCGTTGCGGGGCCATTTTGGAAACGCGTGCCTGATCTAAAGGCGCGATCCTTACGTTCCGTTTCCCCTCATGACTTCACATAAGGAATCAGGCTCTCTAAATTCTGTCCCGTGGCATCCGGCATAACATCCAGCTCCTCGGCGGGCAGACGCAGCCGGTTGACCCAGTAGGTTGGATATCCGAACGTCTTCGCGCCGGCGGCATCCCAGCCGGCGAAGGCCACGAAGAGGATCTCCTCGCGCTTCAGCCCAAAGGCATCAACTCCGAGTTGATAGGCGCGAGGGTCGGGCTTGAAGGTCTTGACCTGGTCCGTGCTGAGGACACGCTCGAACATGCCCTCGAGTTTCGACGTCTTGATGCAAGATTCCAGCATCGCCGCCGTAAAGTTCGAAAGAAATCCCAGTCGAACGCCCATTTGCTTGAGAGTTTCCAGGGCCGGCCTTACGTCCGGCCAAGGAGTCAATCCGCGATAGGCCTTCACGCTGTCTCTTATACACATCTAGATGTGTATAAGAGACAGGGGTGGGACTTCGTCTTGGGTCGGGCCCGCCCAGGTGCGTTCACGAAATCGGAGCGATTCAACATGCGAAGCATTGTCCCGATCATGATCACTGCCGTTCTACTTCTCCTCTTCGGACAGATCGCGACCGGCCAGGAATCGGACCGAGGCACGTCCGAGCGAAGGGTCCTCGTCGAGTTGTATACCTCCCAGGGATGCGACATGTGCCCGACGGCCGAGAAAATCCTCGGCGCCTTGGCGGAGAAAAACCGGGGGATCGTACCGATCGCGTTCCACGTTGACTACTTCAACGACCCGTGGAAGGACGTTTTCTCGGACCCACTCTACAGCCAGCGGCAGATGACGTACAACCAACTCTACAAGGGGCCGAAGAATCCGGAATATGGCCTCTATTACACGCCGATGTTGATGATTGACGGCATAGAGTCGGTCAACGGCCGGGATTCCGCCTCGGCGCAGGCGGCGATCCGCCGAGCGCTAACTCGCAAGCCCGAGGTAAGGCTTAACGCGACGCTCGTCGTGGCGGCGGACGGCCTCTCAGGCTCCACAACGATCGAGGTGACGAGCCGGTCGCCCCGGCTCGAGAAGACGCCGCTCCTGGTCTGCGCCGTGCTCCGTGAGGACGGCGTCGGCACCGACGTCGGATCGGGCGAGAACCGGGGTAAGTCGCTCATCGCCCGGTTCCCAGCGCGCAGGACGAAGTACGAATTTGTCGAGCTCGATGGCAAATCCTCCACGTCGCAGCGATTCACGTTCGACGTCGAGCCGACCTGGAACCGCCGGAATCTTCGCCTCGCCGTATTCGTCCAGGACAAACAGAACGGAGCGGTGTACCAAGCCATCGATCTCCCCTGGCGATCAGCCCAACCGATCAGCCCGCCTATCAAAGGCAGCGCGGCGACATCAGGATCACCACCGGCGTTTGGCAAACAGTAAGACATACTTTAAGTGTAGAAATCTTTGCGCAGCAAAAAGGGGCTGTCCCTTTCGAGACAGCCCCTCTCATGTTGATCAGCCAGTTCGTTCAACGACTTTCGCGGAGTTGGTCTTTCATCCACGCCGGCTTGTTCGTGGTGATTCCGTCGACTCCAGCCTTCACCAATCGCCTGGCCTCGTCCGGGCTATCCACAGTCCACACATACACGCCAAGGCCGGCACCGTGGATTTTCCGCACCATTTCGTCATCGACGGGGCCGTAGGAGAGGTCCAGGCCGTCAGCGTGAATTTCCCTGGCCCGTTCGATCAGGTCTTCGACCTTGGGTTGCCAGCCCCCTTCTTTGCCGCGCTTAAAGCCGGCGAGGTAATACGCCTTGAGCTCGGGGAGTTTACGCTTAGCCTCAGCGACGGTGTCCGCTTGAAAACTAATGATGACCAGTTGCTCGGGTTTCTTCCCCGACTTCTTCACCGCCTCCACGAGCGGAGCAACGGCCTCCGGACCCACCTTGATCTCGATGAAGCAACGCCCGCCGTCAGGGATCGTCGCCAGCACCTCTTCGAGCAGCGGTAGTTTTTCCCCCTTCCAGCGCGGGTCTTTCCACTGCCCCGCGTCAAGCAGACGCAGCTCGTCGGTCGAACTCTCCTTGATCTTCTTGGATTCCCCCGTCGTGCGCTTGGTGTCATCGTCGTGGCTGACGATCAGACCACCATCTTTCGACAGGTGAACATCAAGTTCAATCGCTGGATCTTTACGTTCCCAGGCCAGCCGGAACGCGGCCATGGTGTTTTCGGGAGCGTCGACCGACTCTCCCCGGTGTGCGACCCATTCCACCTGCTTCGTGGAAGCAAGAATCTCGTGGAGCACTCTTCCGGACACGCCTGTCAAGGAAACGCCCAGCAGGTGAGCCGCCGTGGGAGCGACGTCGACATTGTCGACCACGTCAACCGTCTCCCCCTTTTTGATCCCTGGGCCCGAGGCGACGAAGATCGCGTTCATCTCAGGACTGGTGGAGAGATACCCGTGAGCGCCGATCACGGGCTCGTGCTTCGCGACAAACTCTTCGGCGGTCGCCGACGCATTGACCGCATACCCCGGCTCGGCCACCAGGATGAGGTCCGCCATTCCTCGATGATCGCCTGGCATCGGCAGGTGATAACGTGCGAAATCGCTCGGCTCAAGGATCGCCGCGACCCCTTCCGCCCTACGAAACAGGCTGAGCACGGTTTCGCGGTCGTGCTTGGCGGTCTCCGGATCGGTCAAGAAGACCATGCCGATCCCCCCTTCGGAGATCACCTGAGCCTTCGCGGCCGTGACCTTCTTTCCTTCGACCTTGAGCAATCCGTACCGTCGCAGCAGAACATTGGGATGAATCGACTTGGCGACCTTGCTGAACCCGTGGTCGGCAATCACGAACACATCGGTCTGGTCACGAATCCCCACATCGTCCAACGTCTTCAGAACTCGCCCGACAAGTGCGTCGGTCAGGGCAGCGGCCGTATAGCCTGGTCCGCTTTTGGGACCGTAACTGTGGTGCGTGGAATCCAGGTTGAGCAGGTGGAGAGCGAGCAGACGGGGTCTTCGGCTTCGGATGGCTTCACAGGCAGCCTCCGCCCAGATCTCGTCCCGGACAACGCCTCCCCCCTTTTCAAACCGATCGAGAACGCCACGGCTCGCCAATTCTTGCTTGAGCTCCGCACTTGAGTATTCGAGCGAACGAGGGACGTCGGGAAAATTGTCGACGAGCGACGTCGATCCTCGCGTGCACGGCCAGTTGATCGCCGCCGAGGTCAAACCGGCGTCCTTCAGGACGTCGAAGAGAAGGGGTACGCGTACCAGTTCCTTCTGCTCTTTCTCGGAGACAAGCCGGACGGGCATCCCGGGGGCCGAACGTTCAAGAGCGCCGTTGAAGAGTACGCCATGGCGCTCAGGATGGACGCCGGTCATCAGCGTTGTATGGTTAGGCCAGGTCACTGAGGGATTCGATACCCGCATGCCCTGCTTGGCGGCAACGCCCGAAGCGGCCAGCCCACGAATCACGGGCAGAGACGCCTCCGGGTCGTTCAGCAAATAGGAAGGAAGACCGTCGATCGTGATCACAACGACATGTCGTTCCGCGGAGCTCGCCGCAGAGGAAAGTGCCACGAGCAACCCAGTGACCCAGCATAGAATTCGACACATAAGAAAACCTAATTCCTCATCGCGCGGTTCGCAGGCCTCGGCCCTGCCGAAGGGGGTCCGTGGCCACTTCACGGTCTGGCTCACGGCCGTCCCACAGAGCCGCCCATCGAGGCTCTTTGTACCAGAAGGCGCAGGCCTTTCGAAGGACACGCTTAGAGAAACTTGAATGAAGAATCGGCGCGAATGAGCCGGTTCACAAACCCCCGACCCAGCGTTCCCCGGCCAGCGATTCGCCATGGCATGATCCGCCGACGTATCACAGGCCTGTGTGATCAAAGGAGAGACCGACAGGGTGGCGCTTTGGGGTGTCCCCCAATGGCAAAGGCCTGGGAGACGTCGAGAGCCTCGGATCCCCGGGACAGCATCTTTCTCGGAATCCAGCTCTCTTCACGCTCGGCGCCTGGCGTAATCGGCTCGAATCTCAAAGAGGCGAGCTTCCTCGGAAAGCCAATGGGCCCCCTTGATCCCTTATCTACCTCCAGGTAGAATCACGACATGGCTGAACGAGAGACCGAAACCGCGATTCTGGAAGTGGCCCAGGAGTTGGCTCAGACCGTGGGCTTCCACGCCTTCAGTTATCGCGACCTGGCCGAGCGAATCGGTATCAAGTCGGCGACCATTCACTACTACTTTCCCAGCAAGGCCAACCTGGGCAAAGCCCTGATGTGCCGGTTTGGCCGGGAGGTGGAGGAGTTGCTCCGCGAGATCGATTCCCGGGTCAAGGACCCGCGCCGCAAGCTCGAGCGCTACGTTCGCTTCTTCCACGACACGTTCGACTCGAATCGGCGGATGTGCCTGGCCGGGATGCTCGCGGCCGAGACCGCCACGCTCCCGGAAATCGTTCAGGATGAAGTACGACGGTTCATTGCCGCCAACGAAGACTGGCTGACGAAGGTGCTCGAAGAGGGACGGCTCAAGAACGTCCTTCAATTCAGCGGCTCCGCACGAGACACATCGCGCTGGTTGTTCGCCTCGCTCGAAGGAGCCATGCTCACCGCCCGCGCTTTCGGCGATGCCGACCGGTTCGGTTCCGCCACCCGGAAACTCCTCGATTTCCTGTCGACCGGAGGCTGATCTTCCTGCGGGAGGAACATATCTTCGGTCCTTTAGCTTCCCCGGCTATCTATCTACTGATAGATAGAAAATCGGTCCCGCGACTCGGCTTGGTTCCGTCCCGCTCTCGGAACTTCGACGAGGCCGCAGGCCATTTCCCATGTTTTCCTCACGCTTCGGAGTATGAAAATGAGTTTACCGAATCCTGGCATGACGATCGATCCGAGCCGCACCGCGCTGGTCATCACTGACTTGCAGAATGACTTCCTCTCGCCGAGCGGTCGAGCGTGGGGGATGCTTGTCGAAAGCTTGGAGCGAAACAACGTTCTCGAGAATCTCGAGACGTTGCTTCAAACGGCAAAGGCACACGGCCTTACGGTGATCGTCTCACCTCACTACTGCGACACGACCGATCATCAGTGGCAGGCCCCTCCGGGGGCACTTGAAGCCTTGATTGACCAATTAGGACTGTTCCACCGCGCGGGGCCGCTCGCTCTGGACGGATTCACGGGATCAGGAGCGGATTGGCCGGAGCGATTCCGCCCCTACATCGACGATGGAAAGACCGTCATCGCGAGTCCGCACAAGGTCTACGGCACATCTTCGAACGACCTCATCCTCCAGCTCCGCAAGCGCCGGATCGAAAAAGTCATCGTGGCGGGAGCGGTGGCGAATCTCTGTGTGGAAGGTCATCTTCGCGACTTCCTCGAACACGCTTTCGAGGTCGCTGTGGTACGTGACGCCGTGGGGGGCCTGAACAACGAAGAGGGACAGGGCCACGACGCGGCGATGGTGAATTTCCGATTCATGGCCCACGCCCTTTGGACGACCCGTCAGACGGTGGAAGCCATCGAGGCGGGAACCGCCTCCACGCGACACGCCGAAGTCCTCGCGTAGAGGCTTCTCTTTGGGGGAAATTTACGCATCTTCAGATAGCAGGATTTTCCTGGATCTACCAGCGTGGCGCAATCAAGTGCTCTCGCCTGTCCTGGCGCCCTGAGGCAAGCCGTTGGCAAGCGAAGACGCTTGAGAGCGCCCCTCGTCGACACTGACACCTGAACGGCGAGAGGAAGGAAAGCCAAGCTTATATAAACGGCCGTTCCCGAGTCGCGGAAGTGGTTCCACCAGTGGACAAAAGTCTTCGATATCTCTTTGCCCCTGGAGAACGAGTATCGTCACGGGGCACTGACAAACGAGTGCGTTTGTCAGTGCCACCCTTGGAGATTCATTTACGAATAATCCCTCATTCTAAAAGAGATCGAAACGAAACCACAGATTCACAGAAATCCTAAGCATCAGCCTTTTGGAGCACTTCCACCGTTCCTTGGCCGCCGTTGACACGCACGCGGTCGCCGGTGTTGAGCCGCATCGTCGCGTTGCCGCAGCCAACCACGGCGGGAATCCCCAGTTCGCGAGCGACGATCGCGGCGTGAGAGAGAGGGGCACCGACGTCGGTGACGACAGCCTTCGCGCGGGGGAAGAGCGGCGTCCAGCCGATGTTGGTCATAGTGGTGACCAGGACCTCTCCGGCCTTTAGCTGATCGGCGTGTTCGTGCCGCTCGATCACTCGCACGGTTCCTTCCACGATACCAGAGGCCCCGGGAAAGCCGACGATCGCATCGCTCGCGGCCGTGTTCTCGCCGGAGGCATCGAACACATCACTTCGCCTTCGAGGATCGGCTCCCCACAGGAACGGGTCGAATCGACCTCGGATCAACGCCGGGTACGGGGGCAAGGAACAATAGCGATCATAGGTGGCGCGACGGGCAGGAACAAACCCAAGCGAGTCTCGGTCTCCCCCCAGAAGTGCCAGGATTTCTTCGATGTTCAGGAAGAAGAGCGCATCCCCTTCTCCGGTCAGTGCACCCGCGCGCAGGATGAACTCGCGAAGAACGCCGAAAACGCGAATGAGTTCCGAACGCGCCGCTTCGCGCGAGTGCGATGTGGCCGTCGCCGCGGCGAGCCTTTTCTGCGTGGCGGCCGCACGCTGGGGATAGCGCTTGCGAAACCGCTCCCAGGCTGCCGAGCGTTCGTCGTTGCGGCGGGCCATGAGAGCCGCGACATCCTCGGGCGCATCGCGCAGTCCCGCGAGTTGCCTGTCGATCCAGTCTGGGTCTTCAGACGGCCTCGGCAAAGAGACCTCGAACTCGTGCGGACCTCTATGGCCGTACTGTTTCGCATAGGTCTCGCGGTCGATCTCACCCTGGGCCAACTGGCTCAGCCCGATCACGGGGCCAAGGCTGGCGAGCACCGCGCCGCTCACGTTCTGCCCCGAAAGCAAGGCGTTGACCTCCTCCTCCTCGACGAGCTTGCGCAGCTCCTGCCTTACCTTGAGGAGAGCGTTTCCATTCCGCCGTGCCCCGGCTTCCAGCATCTGGCAGCATTGCTGGAAAAAGGGGAAGATTCCAAGCTCCCACAGATGAATCAGGCCGGAGGTCTTCGTGGTTCCCTGGATCTTGGCACGGAGCCGCTCGCACCGGGCCGGGGCCTTCTTGAGGAAACCTCGCAGGCGAAACTGGCGAAGCCGGATCTGCAAGAGGTGCCCCGGCACCACCGGCAAGTAGAGGCGCAGCAGCTTCCAACGCGAGATTGGAAAGAGCGGGATGGTCATCTCCCTGGGCACACGTCCGAAGACCTGCTCCGTCGATTCCTCGAACCGAGTGCGGCTCATACCGAACGCCGCGCAGACGGTCATACTCAAGCTGAAGTTTAAATAAAAGCGCCCGCCGATGTTGCCGATCGCCGGGAACTTGGTCAGAAACATCATGGGCAAGGTTTCGTGCATGAACGCTTGAACGAGCGACCATGTGCAAGGCGTCATGACGTCAGGGACGGCTTCTCCCACGTTCCCATTGGT
>BFBZ01001997.1_pt1 | contig 12112 bp, 10 predicted proteins | sample 1888401 | NCBI WGS metagenome assembly BFBZ01 (sample SAMD00112614, study PRJDB3348) | symbiont metagenome | host: Chara braunii | reverse complement strand
ATTCGCTGACGGCACCGATGTTGAAGGACAGCGGGTCGGCCGGCGCCGGCTCATCCGCAAAGGCCGGCAGAACGGCCGCGGACAGCGCCAGGGCAAGCAGCGAAGGGGAAAACTTCATGGCGGGGCTCCTGTTTTCAAGTTGGGGGATGCAGTCCGGCAGCTATCTGCAGCTTCCGTGCCAAGCCTCATGCCTCGGTCAAGCCGCACAAATCTGGGACGCCGATGCCCACGGGACAGGCGGGCGCACCAAAGATGTTCGGCACTTCAATGCGGAAGCACCATATAGGTGCGCCACGCAACGGACAGGGCGAGATTCGCACCTGCGTGGGATAGCGAGCCGCAGCAGACACCGCTCTATCAGGATCCACGCCGCCGACGATCCCAAGAACACGGGAGAGGTCAAGTAACAGTTACACCGTCAGCCGCCCAATTCAGCAACTCGTGTAACCAGTTGCGCTGAACGTGAAGTAATGTGCACTTGCCTTCCTAGACTGCGCTCGCTTTCGGAAGGCCGCCTGCTCAGCCGGTGCGCCACCCGACGAAAGCTGGCTCCGCAACAACCCAGGGAGGAGCCTTCCACAACGGAAATCCAGACGGAGCACAGCAATGGCTATCAGCACGAAGCGCAAGCAGCACGGTCAAGGCATGACCGAATACATCATCATCGTGGCCCTCATCGCCATCGCAGCGATCGCGGTCTATCAGCTCTTCGGCAATACGGTGCGCAGCCAGACCGCCGCCATCGCGCAGGAGCTTTCCGGCAATGACGGCACCTCGGCCAAGTCCGATGCGCAAGCCGCCAGCAGCAAGGCCGAGTCGGAAGCCGCGACCAAGCGCAACCTTGACAACTTCACCGGCAATGCTGCCAAGGGCAAGTAAGCCCTGACGACAGGACCGGCCGCGGGAAGCGGCCGGCGCATGCGGCACGCCCTGCGTGCCGCCAACCCGGCGCAGACCGGAATCCAATATCCAGGGAGTGTTGATGACGACGCGAGCCAGCGCCGTAGCGGCGTGCTCTGCCCTGCTCGGCCTGATGCTGGGCATCAGCTTCGGCCAGGACTGGGGCTGGGCGACGGCCCAGGCCGCCCTGGTCGCCCAGCTCGCGCTGCTGCGCCATGTCAACGCGCAGGGTTTTCGCCCTGCCCGGCTCGCGCTGGCGGGCGCCTGCTTTGCGACCATGATGGCCGCGGCAGGCTATGCCGGCTTCGTTCTCAGCCTTTCAGCCAGCTACGGCCGCGCCCTGCTGCTCACCGGCCTGCTGCTGATCCCGCTGCACGCGCTGCTGGGTGCCGGCGCGGCCCTGCTGAGCGCCCGGGTCAGCGGCAACAGCCTGCTGCGCTGGGCCCTGACCTGGCCTGCGCTCTACGCGCTGCAGGAATGGCTCTTCGGCCAGAGCGACCTCGCCCTGCCCTGGCTACGCCTGGGCCCGTTGCAGGCCGCCTCCGGCCCGCTGGCCGGCCTGCTGCCGCTGGGCGGCAGCCTGCTGGCCGGCCTCGCCATGGGCTGGTGCGCCGTAGCCCTGCTGGCTCTGCTGCAGCGCGGCCCCGCAAGGCGCCGCGCCGCCGTGACCCTGCTCGCGTTGTTAAGCCTCTCGGCCCTCGGCCGGCTGGACTGGACACATGCCAGCGGAGAACTCCAGGCCGCCTTCGTCCAGGCCCCGCCCGGAAGCGAGGCCAGCACCGGCCAAGCCCTGAACACGCTGATGCAGGCCGCGGCGGAATCGCCGGCCCGGCTTCTGATCACGCCCCAGCTCATGCTGGCCAAGACCGAGCAGGCACTGCCGCCGGGCCTGCTCGACCAGGCTCGCCGGCGCCTTGCCATGCACGACGCCGACCTGCTGCTGGGCCTCTATGCCCAGGCACCCGATGGCTTCTACAACAGCGTGCTGGGACTCGGCGCCTCAGGCGACCAGCACTACCTGAAACGCCAGCTCTTCCCCATCGGCGAATTCCTGCCGGTGCGGGGGGCGCTGCGCGACTGGTTGCAAGCCTCGCTGCCCATGCGCGCGCAGGACATGGCGCGTGCCAGTGGCCCCGAGGACCCGCTCTGGCTGGGCGGCCACCGCGTCAGCCTCAACATCTGCTTCGAACTCGCCTTCGCGTCGCTGTGGCGCCAGGAGGCCGCCGCCAGCGAACTCATCGTCAACCTGTCCAGCGACAGCAGCCACCCCAGCGACAGCCTCGCCCGCCAGGCCCGGCAGCTGGCGCAGGCACGCGCGATGGAGTTCCAGAAGCCGGTGCTGCGCAGCACTGACGTCGGCCCCGGCCTGGCTGTCGATCATCGGGGCCATGTGCTGGATGTGCCGGCCGGCACGGCGCGCCTGCAGCCCCGGCAAGGACTGACCCCTTTTGCGATGCTGGGCGACAGCCTCGCCGTCGGCGCTGCGTTGCTCTGCCTGCTGGCGGCGTTGCTCGCCGGCCCCGCCCGCGAAGACATGCGCGGCAGCACCGCGCTGCGCGTCCTCGGCCGCGGCCGGGTCGCGCAGACCGGGCAGATCCTGATGGCCACCGTGGCACTGCTGCTGGTCAGCGCGGCGATGCTTTATTTCATGGTCAACAGCGGCCAGGCCGTGACCGAGAAGATGCGCGTGACCAACGCGTCCGATGCCGCCGCCTACAGCGCGGGCATCGTCGAGGCCCGGGTGCTCAATTACGACGCCTATCTGAACCGGGCCATGGTGGCCAACGAGATTGCCATTGCGCAGATGGTCAGCATTGGCAGCTGGCTGCGCTACTTTGCCAACGCAGCAGACAACATCGCTGGCACGGCAGGTGACGTCGCCTTGATGTTGGAACCGAGCCTCGAGGCCAGCAAGATCGTCGGCATATTTGGCGTCACGGAAGTCGCGCTGCGCTACTACACGCAACGTAGCGCCAACGAATACGCGGACTACGTTCTCCAAGAGCCATACGGGATCATCGGCCCCTTCATCACGTTGCACGACGCGGTGGCGGCGGCCATGTCCATAGCCCAGGAAGCGGCCCATTCAAATCTGAAATGGGGCATACGCCAGGGGCAGATCGCCAACCAGGTGGCCAGGGCCATGGATCCAACACTGACTGCACAGGTAGTTCGCGTCCCCGGCCACTTCGACGACTTCGGCGATTTCACGAAGTCCTATGCCAGGGATGGCGAAACGGGCGACGAGCGCGGCCGCTTCGCGGACGTCACGATGCGCTCACGCGACCTGTTCACCCGTGAGCGCAATTGGACCATCGGCTCCATCGACATCCCGCTGGTGCGCCAGAACGGTGCACTCAAGAAGCGCGGTGGCACGGACCTGGTCGGCTACGACGAATGGCGCGGGGTCGACACGCTGGAACTGCACGGCCAGACCTTCGGCTGCGGCAAATGGCATCTGTCCTGGTGCGACGACATCCAGGAGCCCTTGGGCTGGGGGGCCGTCAACGTCAACACCGGCGATGGCGACGCGGGCCGGGGCTACCACGGCAATGCCTACGGTGAAAACGGCAGAACCGCAAGCCGTGCCGAAAGCGAAATGGAGGAACCCGCCAACTACCGGTTCTCAGGCATTCCCGATGCGCGAGAACTGAAGAGCCTCGACCCCAAGGCCGACCTCAGCACCGGCATCACCATCCTGGTGAGCAAGCAGCACAGCGACCTGCTCACTTCGGGCGGCGCAGCCAGCGCCAAGCCCGCGGGCGAACTGGCCTTGTTCAACGACAAGCCGGCGGGCGCCAGGATGATGGCTCTGGCCCGCGCCCAGGTCTATTTCGACCGCATCGCCAAGCGCGCGGACGGCAAGACCGAGATCGGCAGCCTCTACAACCCCTATTGGCGGGTGCGCCTCGTTGCCCCCACGGCGGGCGACCGCGCCTGGGCCGCGGCTCAACAGGGCGGCATGGCACTGCCGGACATCCCGTGAAGCAGACCCTTCTCGTCCCATTCGCGGCAGCACTGCTGCTAGCCACCCTGGCTGCTGTCGCAAGCCCAGTCGAGCCACCAGCTGGCTTCGGCGTCCGCAGCACGGGCAGCCTGCGACAGGTGCACTACAGCGAGGGGGCCGGCCATGTACCCAACCACATCGACCGCGCAGCCATCGAGGAGTTCTGCAAATTCGCTATGGAGCAAGGCGTCGCCCAGCGCATGCCCGAGTTCGGGCCCGGCTACGACGAGCCCGCCCGGACCCGCAGCGTTCAATTCAGGACACCTGATGCCACGCAGACCGCGACCTTTACCGAGGCCACCCTCTATGGTTGCGACGATCCGGCCAAGCTCAAACATGGCAATGAATGCGCCTGCAACTACCGCCGCAACGTCGAGCACCAGATCGAGATCACCCACTGGAAGGCCGGGCGGCTGAACCGCTGGAGCGCCACCCTGGAGACGGCCAAAGGCACGCACGCCATCATTCCCCGTCCTTCGCCGCTCAAGGACCCGCCGCACCCCGATGCGCTCGAGACGGTGTTCGGGCCGGTCATCGGCAACGGCAGCGCGGCTGGTTTCAAGTGCGAGCTGCGCCAACTCACCGCCGGCCCTGCCATCAGGCAGGCCTGCTTCGCCCTGCCCGATCCCAGGCTGCCCAAAATCATGTGGGGCGAGCCCCTGTCTACGGACTCCCATGTCCCCACGACGCCTCGCATGCGCTTGGGTTATGAACTGCAGCGACTGGAGGTCGATGTCGAGGTCGACAGCGGCGTCTTCGACCCGCCCACTGGCATCGCCTACCGCGAACGGTCCGGGCCGGCCCTCAAGGAGGCCTCGCCATGAGACGCTCCATGTCACCAACCACGCTCCTCGGCCAGGCCACCGTCGAGTTCGTCGTAGCGGCCCTGGTGCTGGTGCCGCTCTTCATTGCCATCCCGCTGCTCGGCAAATACGCCGACCTCTTCCAGGCCACCGAGGCGGCCAGCCGCTACGTCGCCTTTGAAGGCATGGCGCGCAACTCCTCCAGTTCATGGAAGAGCGATGCCGAGCTCAGCCTGGAGGTGCGCCGGCGCTTCTTCAGCAACTCCGACGCGCCGGTAAAGACCGGCGACGCCGCCGGAGACTTCACGGCCAACCGCAACCCGATGTGGAGCGACAACGCCGGCCGCCCGCTGCTCGCCAAGTTCGAGGACGACGTCAAAGTCTCCACCAGCGTCTCCGACAAGAACGCGGTGGTGGCCACCAAAGCCTTTGCGCCGCTGCTCGGCCTGGGCACTCATAACTGGTACGACGCCACGGTCACGATCAAGCCCGCCGACATCCCCAACTTCGCCCCCTTCGACAAGATCGGCCTGTCGACCACCCGCCGCACCGTGCTGCTGGCCGATGCCTGGACCGCGCGCAACAACGGCCAGATCCGCAGCCGCATCGAAAACGGCGGTGTATTGGTCTATCCGATCGGACAGATCAAGCCAGTGGTCGCCCTGATTGGCCTCATCCCGCCCATGGTGAATGACCCCGCAATCGTGGTCAGCGCCTTCGACTGGGACGTGGTGCCCTGCGACCGCCTCGTGGGAGGCTGCTGATGATGCGCCGCTCCCTGGCCTGCCTCGCCTTGCCGCTGCTTCTGCTGCCGCCGGCCCTGCGCGCCGCGCCGCTGGTCTGGCCGGAGCTTGAGCTGCCCAGCGGCGGCCGTGCCGAGGTCGTGGCCGCCGACACCGTGCTCAACGGCAAGCGCAGCCGCATTCTCAAGCTCTCGCTGCCGGGCACACTGGACGACGCGCTCGCGTTCTACCGTGAACGCTTTGGAAAACAGCATGTCGTGAACTCGCTGCGCGGCAGCCAGGTCATTGCGGCCAAGCAGGGCACCTTCTTCCAGACGGTGCAACTGCACGCCGGCGCGCTCGGCCACGTCGAGGCCACCGTCATCACCACCTCGCTCGATTCCGGCGACAGCCGCAGCGCGGCGCTGCAGGAGACCCAGCGCTGGCTGCCGGCCGACTCCGCGGTGATGCAATCCATGGAGAGCCGCGACGGCGACCGGCGCTCGCTGATGCTGACCGCGGCCAACACCGTCGGCCTGGAGGCCAACCGCGACGCTGTGCTGCAGCGGCTGCGCGAGCACGGCCTGCGCGTTGTGCGCGAGGACAAGGCCAGCCCCCAGGGCCACCCCACGCTGACCCTCTGGGCCGAAGGCCCACACGAGGAAGCCACGATCACCCTGGTCGACGCCGGCCGCTACCGCACCGTGCTGATCAACCGCGTGCGAGGCGACCAGCCATGAACACGCATCGCATCCCTCCGCAGCGCGGCCAGTCCATGGTCGAGTTCCTCGTCGTGGCCTGCATCGTCACGGCCCTGCTCGCCGCGCCCTGGGACGGCAACGCCGGCAGCGACTCCGTCATCGTGCTGCTGCTCAAGGCCATACGCACCGCGTTCGCCAAGTTCCTGGGCGCCGTCTCGCTGCCCGTCTGACCCCACTCAAGCCGCTATGAAATTCGCGATCAATCGAAGCTGGCTGCTGCTCGGCGTGGCCCTGGTGCTGGGAGGCCTGTCGGCCTATGGCGTCAAGCGCTATATCGAGCAGCATGTCGAAGACATCGAGGCCCGCAGCCGCGGCCAGAAGATGGTCAAGGTGGTGGTGCCCAAGGAAGACATGCCCAAGGGCGCCACGCTGAGCTCGGCCGCCGTGGCGGTGCGCGAGGTGCCGGCCGACTGGGCCCACAGCAACGCCATCACGCCGGCCCAGTTCGACCGTGTCGAAGGCCAGGCCCTGGCCTACCCGGCCGCGAGCGGCGAGATGATCCTGTGGGCCATGCTCGAGGGCCAGCGGGCGCCGTCCTTCTCCACCCGCCTGCCCACCGGCCAGCGCGCCATCACCGTGCCGGTGGACGAGGTCAACTCCATCTCCGGCCTGATCCAGCCTGGCGACCGCATCGACCTGGTCGTATCGGCCCGGCGCGAGTCCAAGACCTATCTGTTCCCGCTGCTGCAGAACGTGATCATCCTCGCCACCGGCTCGCAGGCCATCCCCGTGGCGGGCTGGGACGGCAAGGAAAACACCAAGCGCACCTTCACCACGATCACGCTCGAAGCCACACCCGAGGATGCCCGCCGCGTTCTGGCTGCGCGCGAGGTGGGCAAGCTCGCCGCCATGCTGCGCGCGCCGGGCGACAACGCCCTCACGCCCAAGAGCCGCACCGACGCCTTCGCGCTGCTCGGCCTGGGCGGCACCGGCGGCGGCGAATCCCGTGGCGTGCCCGTTGTCTACGGCGGCCGTGGTGAGCTCAAGCCCATCCCGCGCCTTGGCGAACGCGGCGATAGCAACGACGGCAGCCCTGCCGCCGCACCGCCCGCTGTTCTGTCGGCCGCCCATCCCGCCGCCAAGCCCTGAGCACCTGGCCGCGCCTCGCGCCTAACCACCCCATAGCCCGACAAGGATTCTTCGCGTGATCTCCACGAGACCCCAGGCCTGGCCCCGCACCCTGTCCATCTGCCTCGCCCTCATCGCCTCGCCCGTGCTGGCCGAGACCGGCAGCGACGGCGGCGCGCCTGCTCCTGCGCCCACGCCCGAGGGCGGCTATGCCCAGACGCTCAAGCCCGTCACGCCCAAGCGCGGCCGCACCCCCAGCGCACCCTACACACCCATCCAGGCCACGGCCGACGAGAACCAGATCGCCGAGATCGAGATGTTTGTCGGCGAGTCGCGTGTCTTCCCCGCGCCCGGCGTCGCCCGCATCGCCGTGGGCAACGGCAAGCTGCTGTCGGCCGCCGCGCTGGACGACAAGGAGGTCATCCTGTTCGCCAACGGCGTCGGCACCTCGTCGCTCTTCGTCTGGAATGCCGATGGCCGCTACCAGCGGGTCAAGATCAACATCGTCCCCGGCGACACCTCGCGCTACGCCCGAGAGATCGCGGCCTTCCTGTCCGCCATCCCCAACGCCAAGGCCTCGGTCATCGGCGCCAACATCATTGTCGAAGGCGAGCAGCTGTCGGACACCGACCTGCAGAAGATCGACGAGTTGGCCAAGCGCTACCCGCAGATCGTCAACTTCACCAACCGCGTCGGCTGGGAAAAGATGGTCTCGATGGACGTCAAGGTCGTCGAGTTCCCGACCAGCCTGCTGTCCCAGACGGGCCTGAAGTGGAACGGCACCGGCGGCGGCGCGGTCGGCGCGATCTGGGCGCCCATCCGCCGTGGCTCGGACGGCCCCTACCAAGTCAACATCCAGACCGGCACCGACAACGCGGCGCCGATCACCAACCCCGTCAGCGGGCCGGTCTTCCTGCCCAGCGGGCTGAACATCCTCAGCGCGCTCAACATGGGCCTGAACGCCCAACTCAACCTGCTGGCCCAGGAGGGCAAGGCCGCGCTGCTGGCCGAACCCCAGCTCTCGGCCCGCAACGGCGCCAAGGCCAGCTTCCTCGCCGGCGGCGAGATCCCCTATGCGGTGACGACCCGCGACGGCGTCTATGTGCAGTTCAAGCAGTACGGCGTCAGGCTCAGCATCACGCCCCGCGTCGATGCCCGTGGCGTGATCCGCGCCACCCTCGAGTCCGAGGTCAGCAGCATCGACCGCTCCGTCACCACGGTGGCCGGCCCGGCCCTGCTGACGCGCAAGACCGAGACCGAGTTCAATGTGCGCAGCGGCGAAACCATCGTGCTCTCCGGCCTGTTGCAGCGCGAATCCTCGAAGGACATCGACAAGCTTCCCGGGCTGGGTGACATCCCCATCCTCGGTGCACTGTTCCGCTCCAAGAGCTACCAGAACAAGGAGACGGAGCTGGTGGTCTTCGTGACCCCCAGCATCGCCTCGGCCGACTCACCGGCCAACCTCGACCGCGTTCAACAGACCACGGCCCGGCTCACCGAACGCCTCGGCCCCCAGCCCTACCTCAGCGACCCGCTGCAGCCCGGCGTCGCCTACGAGCGGCCCGACCAGGTGCAGGAGCGCGTGCCCGGCCCGGCCGCCGCGCCGGCCAACCAGGTCGAGCCGCCCGCGCCGGCCGGCGTGGGCCGCTCGACGGAGGGTGCGCTGCTGCGCGTCACCGTGCCGCAGACGCAGCTGCGCAGCCGCCCGGCCGCCGACGCCCCGACGCTGATGGCGCTGGAGCGCGGTGCGACCGTGACGCTGGGCAAGGCCGACGCCGTGCTGGCCGGCGAAAACCACTGGGTCGACGTCAGGGTCGGCGAGCTGGAGGGCTGGGTGCTGTCGCAGCACATGGTCGCCTGGCGACCCAGCGACCTCGAAGTCCCCGCCGCCCGCCCAGCGACGGCCAAACCCGCCGACCCGGCGCGCCCGGCCCTGCTGGGCAGCACCGACGACGAACTGCTCGGCGGCCCGATGCGCGTGCTGCCCGAGGCCCTGGCCCTGCGCCTGACACCCGATGTGAATGCCGCCGTGCTGTCGCGCAGCGTGCGTGGCGACGTGGTGCGCCGGCTGTCGGTGCCGGCCCAGGGTGCCTGGCTGCCGGTGCAGGTGGGCAGCGGCGCCGGCGGCAAGCGCGGCTGGATGCTGGCCCAGTGGCTGGTGCCGATGAACACCCCCTGAGGAGACAGACATGGGGCAACTCATCATCCAGGTCACCGACGCCGACGGCGACACGCAGGAACACCGCTTCGACGCCCGCGAGCTGCGCATCGGCCGCGGCAAGGACTGCGAGGTACAGCTGCGCGGCTGGCGCGTCGGCAAGGCGCATGCGCGCCTCGTCGAGGGGGCCGACGGCTGGGCATTGGAAGACGCAGGCCAGTTCACCGGCACGTGGGTCAACGGCGCGCGCATCGTGCGCTACGGGCCGCTGACCTTCGCCGACCAGATCCGCATCGGCAGCGCCACGCTGCGCGTGCGCGAGGCCGATGACCTGGCGGCGCCGGCACGCAGCCCCAACACGATGCCGCGCCAGGAGCGCGTTGCCCGGGCCGAACCTCAGCAATCCAAGCCCGCCGAGGTCCGGCCCGCGAGCTCCGCGTCCAACGAGCCCGAGAGCGTTGAGGTGCTGGCCATCCAGGCCCGCCATCCCTGGCGCAAGCATGTACACGACCAGCTGCTCGAGACCATCGACCTGCGCCGGCGCGACCTCACCCGCATGACCGACGCCGAGCTGCGCGACGAGACCGAGCGCCTGGTGCGCGAGATCCTCGACCGCTTCGACGATCTGCCCGCCCACATCGACCGCGAGGCCCTGCGCAAGGAGGTGCTGGACGAGGCCGTCGGCCTGGGGCCGCTGGAAGACCTGCTGGCCGATGCCAGCGTCACCGAAGTGATGGTCAACCGCGCCGACGAGATCTTCGTCGAGCGCGGTGGGCGCCTGCAGCGTTATCCGCTGGCCTTCACCAGCGACCGCGCCATCATGGGCGTCATCGAGCGCATCGTCGCGCCGCTGGGCCGGCGCATCGACGAGTCCTCGCCGCTGGTCGACGCCCGGCTCAAGGACGGCTCGCGGGTCAACGCCATCATCCCGCCGCTGGCCCTCAAGGGCCCGACGATCACGATCCGGAAGTTCTCCAAGAAGCGCCTCACGTCGGACGACCTCGTGAGCTTCGGCTCCACGTCCGAGGCGATGGTCGAGTTCCTTGACCTGTGCGTGCGCCAGCGCAAGAACATGATCGTCTCGGGCGGCACGGGCTCGGGCAAGACGACGCTGCTCAACGTGCTGTCCAACTTCATCCCGGACGGCGAACGCATCATCACCATCGAGGACGCGGCCGAGCTGCGGCTGAACCACTCGCACCTGGTCTCGCTCGAATCGCGGCCGTCCAATGTGGAAGGCCGCGGCGCGATCACCATCCGCGAGCTGGTCAAGAACTCGCTGCGGATGCGGCCCGACCGCATCGTCGTCGGCGAGTGCCGCGGCGGCGAAGCCCTGGACATGCTGCAGGCGATGAACACCGGCCACGAAGGCTCGCTGACCACGCTGCACGCCAACACGCCGCGCGACGCCCTGGCCCGACTGGAGACCCTGGTGCTGATGGCCGGCATGGACCTGCCCATCGCCGCCATCCGCGACCAGATCACCTCGGCCGTGGACATCATCGTGCAGCAGTCCCGCTTCGCCTGCGGCTCGCGCAAGGTGACCAGCATCACCGAGGTCTCGGGCATGGAGAACGGCAAGATCCAGCTGCAGGAACTGTTCCGCTACGAGGCCCGCGGCTTCGGTGCGGACGGCAAGGTCGTCGGCGAGTTCGTCGGCTGCGACGCAGTGCCCACCTTCTACGACGAGCTGCGCGAGCAGGGCGTGGTCTTCGACCTGTCGCTGTTCAACCGGAGGGCGGCATGAGCACGTCGCTGGTGGCCAGCCTGGTGGCAGGTGTCGTGGCGCTGTCCATCGTGCTGCTGGTCTGGTCGCTCGCCTCCCTCGTCAGCCGTGGCATGGAGCGCTACCGGCGCCTTTTCACGGAGCGAGCCCACGTCGACCTGCGCGAACTCTTCCTCTTCATCGACCCGGCGCGGCTCTACATGCTGAACGTCGCCCTCATCCTGCTGCTGGGCGCACTGACCTGGGGGCTGACGGGCAACGCGCTGCCGGCCCTGCTCGTGGCCGCGGCCACCGCCTTCGGGCCGCGCGTGGTGTTGCGCTGGCTGCGCCGGCGACGCATCGAGAAGCTGGAGCAGCAGCTGCCCGACGCGCTGCAGATGCTGTCCGGCGGCCTCAAGGCCGGCGTGAGCCTGTCGCAGGCCGTGCAGCAGTTGGTGCTGGAAGCGAGCGCGCCCATCTCGCAGGAGTTCGACCTCGTGCTGCGCGAGCAGCGCCTGGGCGTGTCGCTGGACGATGCACTGGAGAACCTGCGCCAGCGCGTGCCGCTGCAATCCGTGACGCTGACCGTCTCGGCCATGCGCATCGCCACCGAGACCGGGGGCCAGCTCGCCGAGACGCTGGAGCGCGCCGCCCAGACCCTGCGCCAGAAGCTGGCCATGGAGGGCAAGATCCGCGCCCTCACGTCGCAGGGCAAGCTGCAGGCCTGGGTCGTGGGCGCGCTGCCGCTCTTCCTGATGCTGGTGCTCAACAAGATGGAGCCGGCGGCCATGCACCTGATGTTCAGCACCCGCATGGGCTGGGCCACGCTGGCGGTGATCGGCCTGTTCGAGTTCTTCGGCATCGTCGTCATCCGCAAGATCGTGGACATCGACGTATGAGACATCCAGTGTCAACCCCCGCCAGAAGAAGTGGCTTTGAGGGCGGACAGATGAAGGCTGGCGTCGTAAGTCTTGCGATCGGTCCAGGC
>BFBZ01000031.1_pt105 | contig 12132 bp, 15 predicted proteins | sample 1888401 | NCBI WGS metagenome assembly BFBZ01 (sample SAMD00112614, study PRJDB3348) | symbiont metagenome | host: Chara braunii | reverse complement strand
GCGTGGGCCAGGCCTTCGAGGAGGCGATGGCGATTTCCTCCCTGATGTACGACGGCGTGCTGGAGCAGTTTCCGAAGCTCAAGGTCTGCATCTCCCACGGCGGCGGCTACATGCCGTACTACATGGGGCGCATCGACCGGAACTACGTCGAGAAGGCCAATACCCGCGTCAACATGTCGAAGCCGCCGATCGACTATCTGCGCATGCTCTATTTCGATTCCTGCGTCTACGAGCGGCCGGTGCTGCAGCATCTGGTCGACAGGGTCGGCGCCGACCGCGTGCTGCTGGGCTCGGACTATCCGGTGGGCGAGGTGAAGCCGATCGAATTCGTGACCGAGACTGCGACCTTGTCGCAAACGCAGAAGATGCAGATCGTGGGGACGAACGCGGCCTGGCTCTTCGGGCTTGCGAATTGAACGAATTGCAACGGATCAATGACGATGGATGAACGTCTGCTCAATCCGATCTCGACCGCCGAGCTCGAACGCCGCTGGGCAGCCGCGCGCAAGGAGATGACCGCGCGCGGAATCGACGCCTTGGTGATGCAGAACAACAACGATTGGCTCGGCGGTTACGTCCGCTGGTTCACCGACACACCACTCTCGAACGGCTATCCTCGCAGCGTGATCTTCCCGGCTGCGGACCTGATGACCGTGGTCGACATGGGCGCCAAGGGCGCGCGGCGCAAGCTCGACGGCAGCGACGAGGTCAATCGCGGCGTCGGCGAGATGATCTTCACGCCCGCCTTCACCTCGGTCGCCTATACCGACGAATACCAGGCCGAGCTGGTTGCGGCGGAGCTCAAGCGCCGCGGCTATCGCGCCATCGGCTGGGTCGGCAACGGCGCCATGCCGTATAAGTTCGTGGCGCGCATCGAGCGTGAGCTCGACGGCAATGCCAAGTTCGTCGACGCGACCGAGTTCGTCGACCGGCTCAAGGCGATCAAGAGCGCGGAGGAGAAGGACCTCATCCGCAAGTGCGCCGAGATGCAGGACGAGATCTTCGCTCGCGTGCTGAAGAAGATCCGCCCCGGCATGACCGACAACGAGGTCACAGCGCTCGCGCAGTACGAGGGCCGGATCCTCGGCAGCGAGCAGGGCCTCTTCCTCGGCTCCTCGGCGCCGCTCGGGCAGGCCTCGCGCTTTATCGATCGCCATCAGCAGGCGCGCGCGCTGAAGACCGGCGAGCACTTCTCGCTGTTGATCGAGAACAACGGACCGGGCGGCATGTACACGGAGATCGCGCGGACCATCGTGCTCGGCAAGGCCTCGAACGAGCTGATCGACGGCTTCGAGCAGATGAAAGAGGCGCAGACCCACACGTTGCGGCTGCTCAAGCCGGGCGCTTCCTGTGCCGAGATCGCCGCCCAGCACGACGATTACATGCGCAGCCGTGGCCTGCCGCCGGAGCTTCGGCTCTATGCCCACGGGCAGGGCTACGACCTGGTCGAGCGGCCGCTCATCCGCGCCGACGAGACCATGCGTATCGAGGAGCACATGAACCTCGCGGTTCATCCCGGCTATGAGACGCCGTCGCTGTTCGCGGTGATCTGCGACAACTATTTCATCGAAGCCGGCGGGCCGAGTGCGTGCTTGCACAAGACGCCCAAGCAGGTCTTCGAAATATAGGTCTTCGAGACACAGGCAGGCATTCGAGGTCTCAGTTCCTCATGACGATCGACGTGTTGAGCATCGGGTCATTCCCGGACGCGACCAATGACGAGCTCGCCGGGCGCTTCGCGGTCTCCCGCCACTTCAATCAGCCGTCGCCCGAGGCGCTGGCGCCCGAGCTGCGCGCGCGCGTGCGCGGGATCGCCACCGAGGCCAACCGGGGCGCCAACCGTGCCCTGATCATGGCGTTGCCAAAGCTCGAGGTGATCTCCCTGTTCGGCGTCGGCACCGACAGCGTCGATCTCGCCGCCGCGCGCGAGCGCGGCATTCCCGTCACCAACACGCCCGGCATATTGGCCGCCGAGGTCGCCGATCTCGCCATCGGCCTGATGCTCGCGTCCGCGCGACAGATCGTGTTCGCCGATCGCTACGTGCGTGACGGCAGCTGGGCGAGCAAGGGGCCGCTTCCGCTCGGCCGCAGCGTCGCCAACAAGACGATGGGCGTCATCGGTCTGGGCGACATCGGCCGCAGCATCGCCGATCGCGGCGCGGCGTTCCGGATGCAGGTGATCTATTCGGGCCCGCGGCGCAAGCCCGATGCGCCCTATGCCTATGTCGCCGATCCCGTCGAGCTCGCGCGGCAGAGCGATTTCCTGATGGTCGCCTGCAAGGGCGGTCCGGAAACGCGCCATCTCGTCTCGGCCGCCGTGATCGACGCGCTCGGCCCGACAGGGACCTTGGTCAACGTGGCGCGTGGCAGCGTGGTCGACGAGGCGGCGCTCGTCACGGCGCTGTCCGACCGGCGCCTCGGATACGCCGCGCTCGATGTGTTCGAGAGCGAGCCGAATCCCGCTCCGGCATTGCTCGCTCTCCCCAACGTCATCGTGCAGCCGCACCAGGGCAGCGCCGCGCTCGAGACCCGCGCCGCCATGGGGCAGCTGATGATCGACAATCTCAGCGCGCATTTCGCCGGCAAGCCGTTGCTCACGCCGGTCCGGTAGCGCGGCCAGGCGCCGAGTCAGCAAGTTCTCCTTCCCGCAAGGTTACCGTGGGCGGTCAAGTCGGGGCCGTGAACGCACGCGATCGTGAGAATCACGAACGCGCAGCGTGATTGGGAGATGTCGATTCAGGCTGCACGCAATGTGGCAATCTCGTGTGTGTGTGTGTGTGTTTGCGAGCCGCCGGCGCTTGCCATTGGTCGTGGCTATCGCGATCGTTTTTAATGATTCTGACTGTGGCAGATGCGTGCCCATTATTCGTCTGCAGCGAAAAGTCCGTTCGGGACATCATTGCTTATCGAATCGCGCGCCGGTGCACATATCGCGGGCAGCGAGCAGCCAGGCATCCGAGGTTTGGGAGCAGCGCTCGCACACGAGGAATATGTCATGGTCTATCGCCCGGGATTTATGAAAATGATATTTGGCGTCGCGATCGTTGCGGCGACGCTCGCATCGGCGAGTGTCGGCGCCAGCGCGCAGCCACAGCTTCTGGGCCACGGAGGCTTTCAGAGCGCGGGCAATGAGCTCGTGGACGGCTGGCGAAACGACGGGCCAGCCAATCCGACGATCGAGCCCGATCCGACGGATGATGGGAACATTGTCGTCGAATGCGTGGCCTTCACCGGAAGCCTTGGTGGCGGGGCGTTCGCGCTGAACGCCAGCGTGCCGCACCGTGGGCTCGGCCCTTCGAAGTGCCCGCCGTTCGAGTTCCGCCACATTCAGTGAGCCTCCGGCGCACTTGGTGAATCGCGGAGCCTGGAACGGATCTCGACAAGGAAATGCAAAGATTGTGGGCGCTCGCTTATTGTGCCGCAATTGTGAGCAGATGTGAACGGCATTTCATCTGGCAGCCATGAACGACCTTGATAACCCCGCCCGGACAAAACATATCTTGCAGCAAATCCGGGCAGTCAGGGCATCAGGCCGTTCAATGGATCGCATGACCAGCATGTCCACCTTCGTGAAGGTGGTCGAGAGTGGGGGGTTTTCGGCTGCGGCGCGCGCGTTGGGCATCTCACCCAGCATGGCGACCGCCCACATCCAGTCCTTGGAGGAGCGGCTCGGGGTCCGTCTCCTCAATCGCAGCACCCGCAAGGTCAGCCTCACCGAGGTTGGGCACGCCTATTACGAGCGCTGTCTGCAGATCCTGGCCGAGGCCGACGACGCCGACCAGATCGCGCAGGCGCTGCAGTCGACGCCGCGCGGCACGTTGCGGCTCAATACGTCAGTCGCGATTCCGCCCTTCCTGGCGCCGGTGATCGCGGAGTATTCCGGGCTCAATCCCGACGTTTCGATCGACCTCACGATGACCGATCGCATGATCGATCTGGTGGAGGACGGATTTGATCTCGCTGTCCGCAATATGTCGGTGCCGGATTCGAGCCTTATCACGCGTCGCGTGGCGACCTATCGCTTCGTCGTCTGCGGCTCGCCGGAATATCTTGCCAAGCACGGCACGCCGCGGGTGCCTGCCGACCTCGCGCAGCATAACTGCCTGGTCTACTCGCGCTCGGCCTGGGGCACGGAATGGCGCTTCACTGGCCCCGACGGCGAGCAGTCGGTCCCGGTCAAGGGCAACCTCCTTGCTAACAGCGACAATGCGCTGCGTCTCGCGGCCGTGCACGGCCAAGGTGTCGCCATGACGCCGAGCTTCCTGGTCATCGACGAGATCAGGTCGGGGCGACTCGTTCCGGTCCTGACCGAATTCCTGCGGGGCGAATACGCGATCAACGCGATCTATCCGCACCGCCATCATCTGTCGGCCAAGGTGCGCAGCTTCATCGACCTGATGGCAAAGCACTTCCAGGAGAATCCGGCCTGGGCCGATCCTTGCCGCGGCCTTGAGAAGAAGAAGCATATCGGCAATGGCGCGGCGCCAACGCTGAGTCCCGCTCCGGCAGACGGCGCATTCTCTCCCGAGCAGTCCGCCGCCTGATCTCATCGGATCCCGTTGCACGGAACCCGGTTCTAGGAAATTCCGGTCGCGACCTTCCGCACCGCCGCAAGAAAGCGGTCGGCGGCGGGGGAGGGCGCGCGCGTGCGCAGCGTCATGATGCCGATCTTGCGCTTCGACGCGATGTCGCGCAGACGGAGCTTGCGCAACAGGCCGGCACGCGCCTCCAGCGCGATCGCGTGACGCGGCAGGATGCTCACGCAGTCGGCGTGGCAGACCAGCGACTTGAGCGACATCAAGCTGTCGCAGGCCCAATGGCTTTCCGGGAACGGCACGCCGGCGGTCACGAATATCCCCTCGAGATGGCGCCGAAAGGCGCTGCCCGATGTGGGCAACGCCCACTGCAGGCCGGTCAACTCCTTGAGCGACACCACCGTGCGCCCGGCGAGCGCATGCCGGGGGTTGACGACGGCATCGAAGGATAGCTCGAGCAGCACCTCCTGCGCGAGGTCGCGCGGCACCTCGGCATGAGCGACGCCGCCCACCAGCACGTCGATCTCGCCGGCCCGCAGCTTGGTGACGAGCGCTTCGTCGCCTCCATCCAGCACGGTGATCGCGATGCGCGGCCGCCCGCGCGCGAGCAGGTCGATGGCCGCGGGCACCAGCTCGATCAGGGTGACCGGCGTACCGCCGATCAACAGCGGCCCATCGAAGCCCGACCGCTTGAGCTCGATCTCGGCTTTCGCCTGTTGCAACAGCGCGTCAAGCCCGCGCGCGTGGCGCAGCAACAACTCCCCGAATGCGTTGAGCCTCGCGCCATGGCGCCCCCGCTCCAACACGCGAACGCCGATCTGCCGTTCGAGCAGCGCGATGCCGGCGGACATCGCCGGCTGGGATACGCGCAGCGCCGCAGCGGCGCGGGTGAACGAGCCTTGCTCGGCGATGGCGAGCAGGAGCCGGAGCTGGCGTGCGTCGATGTCCATGCTTGGTCTTCCATGTGTCCGGCCTTCCATAATCCATACTTATGGTGTTTGGAAATTCCATTATTTGACCAACTGGATGGTCCGCGGTCAATTGGCGCAAAAGCGCGTCGCGGATCGGCGCAGTTTCTTCGGGGAGGAGACCAATGGCAGGGCGCAACATCTATCTCGTCGGCAGCGTGCCGCTGGCGAGCACGAGCGAAGTCTTCGAGACCGTCGCGACCACGCTCGGTCCGCGCATCAAACGCATTCCCGACGGCGAGGTCGGCGAGCGCAGCGACTGGGTCGTGCATCTTGAGACCTTGTTCCGCGACAATCCGGATTTCGAACGTTCGGACGAGGTGTTCGGCGTTCACGCCGGCGCCGCGCAGCGCCATCGTTACCGCCTGAAGGCAGGGAAGGCGCCGCACGACGTGCGCTTCGGCAACCTCGGCTATGCCGACAACGCCCGCGCGTCGTATGCCGCATTCGCGCGCCTGCGCGACGCCGGCAAGATCGCCGCCGGCACGCGGTTCCAGGTCGATCTCGCGCCGGCACATTCGGTACTGTGGCTGTTCGTCGTCGAGGAGCAGCAGGCGGCGCTCGATGCCGTCTACAATGCCGCCGTGGCGCGCGAGATCGACGCGATCGCGGCGGCGATACCACCTGCCGATCTCGCCATCCAGCTCGATGTCGCCTCGGCGGTTTTCGCCAGGCTCGAGCGCGGCGCGCCGACGGTCTATGGAGAAACGAAAGAGCAGATGTACGAGCGCTTCAGCGGGATCGTCGCCGATCTCGCGAACCGCGTGCCCAGCGGCATCGAGCTCCTGCTCCACTTCTGCTACGGCGATGCAAATCATCGGCATGCGGTCGAACCGAGCGATATGGGCGACATGGTCGAGATCGCCAACCGGCTCAAGACCAAGATCCTGCGCCCGATCGATCTGATCCACATGCCGGTGCCGCGCGAGCGCAGCGATGCGGCCTATTTCGCGCCGCTGCGGCATCTTTCGCTCGATCCCAAGACCGAGCTCGCGCTCGGCCTCGTGCATTACACGGATGGCATCGCTGGCACCCGGCGCCGCATGGATGCCGCGGGCGCGTTCGTCACCCGCTACGCGGTCGCGACCGAGTGTGGTTTCGGCCGTCGTGCGCCCGACACGATCCCGGAGCTCTTGCGGCTGCACCTGGCGGCCGCCGACTACGCCTGACCATCGCGACAACGATCGCAAGACCAGATCCGGTGAGGAAACCGACCATGAGCCAGCATCCGCGCCACGCGCACCTTGTCGGCAGCATCGGCCTCGACACCGTCGACGAGGTCTTCGGCACGGCCGGGCCGTTGCTTGGGCCGTATCTGCGGCGCATCCCCGACGGCGAGGTCGGTGGACGCCGCATGTGGATCACCTGGCAATATGCGGTGCTGCGGGGCAACCCCTTGATGCGGCCCGACCCGTCCGGCGCGGTACGTCCGACCAATCGCTTTCCGCTCTTGACCCTTGCAGAGGGCGCGGAGGCGACCGACGTCCGGTTCGGTGAATTGGGCTATGCGCGCGAGGCGCGCGCGTCTTATCTCGACTTTCTCGCGGCGCAGCAGCGTGGCGACCTGCCCAAGGGCATTCGCTTTCAGGTGTGCCTGCCCACGCCGTTCGCGGTGGTCAGCTCCGTGGTCGTCGCCGATGCGCTGCCGGTGGTCGAGGCCGCCTACGAGCGGGCGATGATCGCAGAGGTGAAGACGCTGTGCCGGCACATCCCGCACGGCGATCTGTGCATCCAGTGGGACATCTGCAACGAGATGGTGATCTGGGACGGCCAGCGCACCGATGCGGTGCCGTTTCCCGATGTGTCGCGTGCGGCGCTGCTGGAGCGGCTGGTGCGGCTATGCGCGGCGGTGCCGGACGATGTCGAGCTCGGTGCGCATCTGTGCTACGGCGACTTCGCCGGTCGGCACTTCGTCGAGCCGCGTGACGCGACGGCGATGGTCGAGCTTGCGAACGCGCTCGCGCAAGCGAGCCCGCACAAGCTCTCCTATATCCACATGCCGGTGCCGATCGAGCGCAGCGACGACGCGTTCCACCGTCCGTTTACGGCCTTGGCGCTGCCGGCCGGGACCGAGCTCTATCTCGGCGTGGTGCACGCGAAGGATGGCGTCGCCGGCACCGAGGCCCGTATCGCCGCGGCAAGCCGCCATGCGCGGCCCTTCGGCATCGCAACCGAATGCGGCATGGCCCGCGCCCGCACGGAAGCGACCGTGCGCGCGCTGCTCGGGATTCACGCGCACATCTGTGGCGCCGATGCCGAACGGAATTGATCGAGCCCGCGATCCGGTACGATGTCCCACGGCGTCGCACACGCGGGCGAGCAGTTTGCGGCGACGGCGTAATGGCCTATGGTGCAGAGCTCAAGGACATCGTGGGTGGCCAATCGTGAGCGGCCGATCGTGAATGGCCATGAGTAACAGCGCGCAGATCGTCGTCGATGGCGTGAGCCACCTCTATCGTCCGCCCACCGGACGGGCTGTGCGCGCGCTCGAAGACGTCTCGTTCAGCATCAACGCGCGCGAGTTCGTCGCCTTGCTGGGTCCGTCCGGTTGCGGCAAGTCGACGCTGCTCTATCTCATCGGCGGCTTCCTTCCCACCGAGGCCGGCAAGATCATGGTCGAAGGCAAGCCGGTCGCTGCGCCCGGTCCCGACCGCGGCATCGTGTTTCAGCACTTCGCGCTGTTCCCCTGGAAGACGGTGCGCTCCAACGTGCTCTACGGCCTCGAGCGCATGAGGCTTCCCCGCGAGGAGCGCGAGAAGCGCGCGCAATCCTTCATCGATCTGGTCGGGCTCGGCGGCTTCGAGGACAGTTATCCCTCGCAGCTGTCGGGTGGTATGAAGCAGCGCACCGCCATTGCGCGCACGCTCGCATTCGATCCCAAGATCCTGCTGATGGACGAGCCGTTCGGCGCTCTCGACGCCCAGACCCGAAGCCTGATGCAGTCGGAGCTGTTGAGCATCTGGCAGCGCACACCCAAGACCGTCATCTTCGTGACCCATGACGTGCAGGAGGCGGTCTATCTCGCCGACCGCGTCGCCGTGATGTCGGCGCGCCCGGGCCGCATCAAGGCGGTGGTCGATACCAAGTTCGACAAGAGCGATCCCAACATCTTCAAGGTCAAGGCGTTCGCCGACAAGGTCGACGAGATCTGGAACCTCGTGCGCATCGAGGCGATCAAGGCGCAAGGAGGCCGCGGCGTGTGACGCTTCGGAGCATGGCCGACCAATGAAGACGCTGCTCCGCTATTCACCGCTCCTGCTGATCGCGGTCGCATGGGAGCTCAGTGCGCGCCTGGGTCTCGTTTCAACGCTTGCGCTGCCGCCGCTGAGCGCCGTCATCGCCTCCTGGATCGACCTCGTGAAGGACGGCGAGCTCGTGACCAACGGTCTCGCCTCGCTCTGGCGCGCCGGCGCCGGGCTCGCCCTCGCGATCGTGATCGGTGCCGCGCTCGGCATCTTCATGGCGTGGTGGAAGCCGGTGAACATCGTGCTCTCGCCGCTCGTCGAGGCGTTCTACCCGATGCCGAAATCGGCGCTCATCCCGGTCACCGTGCTGTGGCTCGGCTTCGGCAATGGGTCCAAGATCTTGCTGATCTTTCTCGGCTGCATGCTGCCGGTGACGATCGGTGCCTTCAATGGCGCGCGGTCCAGCGAGCAGATGCTGGTCTGGTCGGCGCGCAGCATGGGTGCCAACCGGCTGCGCATGCTGTGGGACGTGGTGGTGCCGAGCGCATTGCCCGAAATGCTCAACGGCATCCGCACCGCGCTAGCGCTCTCCTTCATCCTGCTGGTCAGCTCGGAGCTGATCGCGGCGCGCGAAGGACTCGGCTATCTCATCGGCTTTCTGGGCGCGAGCGGCACCTATGACGCCATGTTTGCTGTCGTGCTGACCGTGGCGCTGCTCGGCTTCATTGCCGACCGCATCTATCTCCTGCTCATGCAGAGGGCGCTGCGATGGCAGAGGTAGCCGGGCAAGCCAACGCGCCGGCGCGCGCTGACGCGCCACGACCCGTGTCGCGCTGGCTCTCCCGCGTCGGCTGGGGGCTCGCGCATATGAGCTCGATCATCGCGCTGGCGGTCGCGTGGGAGGTCGCGGCGCGCTCGGGTGCGTTCACGCCATTCATGCTGCCCACGCTCTCCTCGGTGCTCGAGCGCATCTGGACCGACCTTCTCACCGGCGACCTCGCCACCAATACGGTGGTCACGCTCTACCGGGCGCTGGCGGGCTTCCTGATCGGGGGCATTGCCGGCGTCGTGCTCGGCATGGCGATCGCACGCAATGCCGTCGCCAACTGGTTCTTCGATCCCATCATCTCGGTCGGCTTCCCGATGCCGAAGATCGCGTTCCTGCCGATCGTCATTCTCTGGCTCGGCGTGTACGATATGTCCAAGATCGCCATGATCGCTGTGGAGGTGGTCTTTCCGGTGGTGACGGCGACCATTGTCGGCATCCGCGGCGTCGAGCGCGAGCTGATCTGGTCGGCGCGCAACATGGGGGCAGGCGAGCGCGAGCTCCTCTGGCAGATCGCCCTGCCGGCGTCGTTGCCGCAGATCCTCACAGGATTGCAGGTCGCCATGCCGATCGCGCTGATCGTCGCGATCGTCTGCGAGATGTTCATGGGCGGCTACGGCCTTGGCGGTGCCATGAGCACTGCATCGCGTTTCGCCGATTCCCGCGGCGTCTTCGCGGGCATCGTGGAGATCGCCGTGATCGGCTATCTGCTGGTGAAAGGCATGAGCCTGGTGCGCCGGCGGCTGCTGTTGTGGCACCAGGAAGCCTTGGCGCCGAGCACGGTGTGAGAAAGCGTGATCCCGAAAGTGGAAGCCGGCTTTTCGGAAATGATCATGCTCAAACAAAAAGCTGAAACACTTCAATTGAAGTGCTGAGGTTTAGCGCACCGCACCGCTGCGGCGCGAGACATGCTTGTGCGAGACGCAGGTGTTGCCGCCGACGGTCCAGCCGCAGCGCGGCTCGGCGCGTTGCCAGCGTGCCAGCATTTTGGCGTTCGCCTCCATCCAGACGGCGCAGCCGATGAGGTTGAGCTCGGCGCGCGCGCCGGCGGTCAGAGCCGCCAGCGCCAGTGCGGCCAGGATCGCAACCTTTACCATGTCGCCTCCTATCGGTGGACCCGGAGCCGCGCCGTCACGTCGCGGCGCCGATCCTCCACGACGCGAAGCCCGCGCCGACCAGGGTTTGTGGGCTCGGGAAATAGTCGATCAGCTCGAAGCCTGTGCTGCCCGCGGCGGCGTGGGCGACCACCCAGTCGCGGATCTCGTGCGCGCCATTGCCGGTGCGCGGCAGCGCCTCGGTGAGGAACTGTGCGAGCCTGCCCTCCTCGCCGTCCTTGAAATGGGCGATGCAGGCATGGTCGAACGCCTCGTCGATCCAGCCCATGGTCGGCTCGCCGATCGAATGGCTCAGCCCCCCGGTGCCGAGCACCGCGATGCGGATCGGTTCGGGATAGCTCTCGATCGCCTGCCGCAGCAGCTTGCCCCAGGCGAGGCAGCGCTTGATGCTGGGCATGGGTTCCTCGAGATCGTTCACGATCAGCGGTACCAGCGGCAGGCCGAGGTCGACGCCGATGCGCCAGAGCGGAATGCAGGTGCCATGGTCGAGCCGCAGCCGGTGCGACAGCGCCGGCTCGAAATCCTGCGCCAGTGCGGTTTCCAAGAGATGTCGCCCGAACGCGGCATGGCCCTTCAGCCGGGCATGCGGATAGACCTTCTGCATGAACGGCTCGGGCGGACCGTCGTGCTCGTCGCCGATGCCGATGCAGACAGCCGGCAGATTGTTGATGAAAAAGTTGACCCAATGATCCGGCGAGACGACGACCAGCACATCCGGCCGGCAGGCGGTGAGGCGGCGCCCGATCTCGTCGAAGGCTGCCTTGAGCTTGTCGCGATGGTCCGCGGCCATCTTGTCCCAGTCGCGGGCGATGATCGGCCCGTGGCTGGCCGCGAAAACGCCGACGAGGCTAGCCATGGGCGACGCGCTCCCGTGCCGGTTCTTCCTGCTGGGCTTTCAGCGCGTGCAAGCGCGCAATGAACTCGGCCTCCGGCATGCCCCTGATCTGAAAATAAAAGCGTAGCAGGTAGGCGTTGACCAACGGCGCGATCGTCCCGACGTCGTCCGAGAGCAGCGCCTGACGTAGCTCCGACTTGATGTCGTAGCGGTCGATCACGCTTCCCATGTCTGCACGGTATGCTGCCGCGAGCTGCGGATCGTGCTGCAGGTCGAAGAACAGCTTGCTCACCCAATAGTCCGTCATCGCCGCTCCTTGTGCCGGGCGTGCTTGCGCGCGCGATCGCGCGCAACGGCTTGGTCGTGCCAGTGCCATCTTAGAGCATGATCCCGAAAAGTGGAGACTGGTTTCCGGCGGCTGCGAGATGCGAGCAACTCGTCCAAAAAGTAGATCTTTTGGCAGTGCACAATCCGTCGTCATGATTTGTGCAAACTGTTGTGGGCGGGATGGGCCTGGGTGGATTTGAAACTGACGGAGGACAACAGGTGGGCAAGTTATTCATGACGGCGGCCGCGGCCGCGATGATGATCGGTTCGATCGCATTTGGCGCGCAAGCATTTCCAATCGGGTCGCAGCCGGATTCAGTGGGGTCGGGCGTGACGCTGGT
>BFBZ01000054.1_pt29 | contig 12137 bp, 10 predicted proteins | sample 1888401 | NCBI WGS metagenome assembly BFBZ01 (sample SAMD00112614, study PRJDB3348) | symbiont metagenome | host: Chara braunii | reverse complement strand
GCGAAAGGCCAAGCTCCTCCTCCATGTGGCGGACATGTTGGCTCAAGGCCGGCTGTGCCACGTGCAACTGCGCGGCAGCCTTTGAGAATGAGCCGCATTCAACGACTTTGGCGAAGTATCTAAGCTGGCGAAGGTCCAACCCGGTTCCCTCTGGTTAGGCTAAAGGGATACCGTAGAACATTTTGTTATCGAGGCAACGGTCAAAACCGGATAATATTCTAGCCTAGTCCCAATGAGGCCGTATCTGCGCTTCGCAGCGATTTCTTGACCCGCCCTGCCAGCCGGCGGACTTCATCGAGAAGAATGGGGAGGGCCGGCTGCGGGCGAGAGGTTTTGGGTGGTCGAACCACGGCAATGGTGCGGTTCATATCCCGGTCGGCAATGGCGGAAGCACTCAAGACATGTCGGGACAGTTCTTGGACCACGCTCGAGTAAGGCAGAATCGTTGCGTAGTTTGTAGATCTGTCCGCAATGACGGCTTTGACGGCCGTCAGGGAATCCAGCTCAAGCTCCGGCTTGAGAGGAATACCCTTCGTCCGGTACACACGGTCAATAATCCGCCTCAGTTCATGTATTTCGCTGGGAAGGATTAATTTCAACTGGCTCATGTCGCTCAGCTGGCGCGGGGCACTGACCATCACACCGGCATAAGAGGTTACGAGGACGAGCCGCTCGGAGAATAGATCGACGATGTCGAGTTCATCCGGCAGACTGGGGCGGTAGGTAAGCGCTATGTCAAGTCGCCCGCCACGCATCAGGCTAGCCAAGTCACCGCTGTAGGCCTCGACAACGTTCAGTGTCACCCCTTGGCATTGGTCAGCAACGAAGACCCGGATGTCCTCAAGGAAAAGCGACGCGAGGGTTGGGCAAATGCCGAGGGAAATCTCACCTTTGAGACCATTGGAGCGCTGGCGTATTTCACGCACAGCCTCGTCGAGGCCATCGATGTGCTGGCGAGATCGGCCCAACAGGAACCAGCCTTCGGCTGTGGGCTCCGCGCCGCGCCCACTGCGTTTGATCAGGGAGATACCGACCTCTTTTTCAAGCAGCTTGATCTGCCGCGTCAGGGACGGCTGCGCCACCCCTATGGATTGTGACGCGCGGGAGAAGCCACCGTGTTCGCACACCGCAATGAAGTAGCGCAAACGACGGAGATCGATACCTTCCATGTCCGCCCCGCTAACGACCTGTCACACGGTCGAGAAGCCGAGCAATCCAGGGCGTGGTGGTGGGCTCAAACAGCGGGTTTACATCGGGCGCGAGGCGAATCTTGTGGCGGGGAAGAGCATCCATCACGGACAGCCGCCCTTGATAGGCGAGCCACCAAACGATGAAGACGCCGATCAACCAGAACAAAATCTGCCAAATCAGCAGTGAGGGCAAGCCTGGCGCTACGGCTGTCCCAGCGAAAATCGGCTCGCTGAAAAACGTGTTGCCGAGTATTGCCCCTGGTCCAAGTGAGAAAAACAGCCATAGCAGTGTAAGAGACCATTTTGCCGTGGTCGTCGAAGGGTAGCCGTTGGGGGTCGCCTGGCCCTCAGCGAACGCGTCGTGAAGGCGGTCTCGGCGATCGCGTTCGGCGCCGCTGCGCGTAAACAGGGACACCAGAAGGCAGGCCGCGAAATTGCTCGCCAGCCCCCAGCCTGCAGAATGCACCGACAAAGGCCAGCGGCCCCACGGCAAATCGACAAATAGCCTTTCGAACAGAACCAACCCGAAAGTCTCGGTGAACACCACGAAGAGAGTGCCGACGATCAGCCCCGTCAGAACGCCGCTGCGGCTGATCCAACGCACCCAGCAAAGGCCCAGGACAGCCGGTAGCAGTTGCACCGAGAGGCTGAGCGTAATCGACGAAAAGACCGTCGCTGCGAGCGGCGCATAACTCGCAAGCATGGCCACCGCGCCGTAGACGATCGCGAGGGTCACGCGCGCGGCAAATCGAGTCGACCGCGGATCCATGCCCGGGATGATGAAGCGGGAGGTCAGTTCGATCGTGCAGACGGAGGCGCCAGAACCCGCGAAAAACGCCACAGCAACCTGTATGGACATGATCAGGAGGACGACGAATCCGACGGCGGCCATCTGGTCGAATGATGCCAGGCGAGCGGTGAAGGCGGAAATTGACCCGCCTGCGGCAATCTCTGCGGCGAGCACCGGTCCGACCAGGATGAGCGCACCGGCGCCGACGCCGGCGATCATCCACACCTGGCCGAATGCAAAACCGCGCTGCGGCGCACTGGCCATGCCGAGGAAGCTGAAGCCAGGACTGATGGCGATGCCACCCAGAGAAAGCCCGAAGGTCAACCCAGCAAACGTCGTCCAAAGACCTCCGACCGGTAGTTCCTTGCCGAGGCCGGCTGTAAACTGGATGACACCAGGTATCTTATCGGACAACGCCCCGCCGGTTGTCGCAATACCGCTGGCGACAAATGCCAGCTTGTCGACCGTGAAGCCTGTGAAACAGCCGAAGAACAGCCAAAGAGCAAGGACAAGCAGGGACTGCGCAGCCACAAAGTAAGCGATTCCACGCCAGCCGCCGACCACGCTGATCACAAACAGCGCGAACGCGATCGACCAGACTGCAATTCCGGACGGGATATCACCCGCGGTCGCAGCACTTACCAAATCTCCTGCCTGATACAGCCACATTGCAGCGAACGGAACGCTATAAAGAAACAGCACGACAAGCAGGAATATGCGCAGAGTGGTGCTGCCAAAATACTCGCCGAGCAGGTCGCCTAAGGTCCGCAATGAGGTCAACCGCGAGGCCAGCCAAAGTCGCTTCTGGGTGAGGGCCGCACAGATGGCGACACAAATGAGGCCGACAGCGATTTGGTTATATTGGAGGCCGAACTTGGAAAGCAGCTGCAGGTGGTCTGTAACACCAACACTGGCAAGCGTAATACCGACCCCTGCAAAGATGATCACCCAGGGCGGTAACGTCAGTCCTGCGTCAACGAAGTCCTTCGCCTCCTGGGTGTGGCGGGCGCTGATGGTCGCGAAATATAGACCGATGACCGCAACGATGCTCAGAATGGAAACCAGGAGCGGCGTCATTCGGGGTCTCCCGTCACCCGGGTTGGATTGCGTTCACCCGATCGGAAATCTCGGATCGCGTCGAACGCATCGAACGCCTGGCGCGCGCCATAGCGGGTGATCAGGTAGAAAACGACCACTGCCCCTACTGCGATAAAGCCGATACTGAGCGGCATGAAGTTCAGAGCAGCGAACGGCGCGTCAACGAGTGAAACGCTCAAAAAAAGGACCAGGCCGATACCATAGGCGACGAGGCCAAGTCCCAGTTCGCGGGGGGAGAACCCCGTCGCGTAAACCGCATTGACGATTACATGCGCCGCGAAGCCAGCCAGGATGACGGCGAAGCCGGCAAGCAGATAACGCGCCCCGCCGCCGCCAAATCCGCAGTCAAACAGGATTGCGGCTGGCAGCGCTGCCGCCAACCAACAGGTCATGACCAGAGCGTGGCGGTCCAACGTTTCGTTTTTGCCGAGCGGGGTCATCAAAGGCTCTCGCTACCTTGCGCCGAGTTCAGTCGTCCTTGTCCTTTGGGGCGTCCGGCCCTTGGAAGTTGCGGAACGACATACCGCCCGCGCTTCCAAGGTTTTCGATTGGCAAGCCCAGGTCCTTCATGAGGCCGTCCACGAACGCGACTTGGGTGCGATACTTCATGGCGGAATTCACGACGCGATCCGTCATATTGCCGCCGCCCGAGCCGCCATTGGCCGCACCGACCGTCTCGGATGGGCTGTTGATGCCAGGCAGACCGTCGACCTGAAGGATCTTGATCGACTCGATATTTTCCATCGGCTTGACCGTCTCACGAATGATACTGGGCAGGTTGCTGACGAGGTTTTCGTAGATGGCACTGCGTCTGCTGGCATCCGAACGGGTGTTTTCCGATTCGTTGAGCATCCGTTGCCCCGCGGCGTCTTTCGCGTAACGCACTTCGGCCGCGTTGGACTCGGCGATTTCGGCGAGCGCCCTGAGCTCGGTCGCCTCTTTCTCGGCCTTGGCCGATGCGACGACGCGCTGGGCATCGCGCTCGACCCTCGAAGAGGACTGGATGAGCTCGACCCGCTTGATGCGTTCGGCCACTTCCTCCTCGCGGGCGCTGTTGATCTGCTCTTCCATCTCGACCTGCTTTTTCAAGGCCTCGGCGGCTTCGGTCTTGGCGTAGGCCTCCTCGATCGACTTGTTGATGACCGTGATCAGGCGCTCCTTGTCGACGATCTCGACCTCTTTCTGCTGTTCGATCTCGAACTTGTCGACGAACTTCCGCGCTGCGATGCGCAGCTCGTCGATCTGGCGGTTTGCGGCGATCGACGCGTCCTGGATCTCCTGGAACGCCTTGGTTTCGGCAAGCTTGATTTTCTGGTTTTTCTCAATCTCAAGCTGGACGATCTCTTCGTCGACCTTCAGCCGTTCGACATCTACTTTGTAGCGCTTCTGCAGACGGGCCTTTTCCTGGTCGGCTTCGGCAAGTTCGTTGCTGATGCGGACTTCCTTGGACTTTGCCACAGCAAGCAGTTCGATGGCCTTGTCGGTTTCGATGCGGTGGGATTCGGTTTCGCGCTGCTTTTCGAGTTTGGCCTGGTCGACTTCGGCCGATGATGTCGTTTCGATAATGGACAATTCCTGGCGCGAGCGGATCTCGGACTCTTTGACCTGCTGCTCGTTTTCGATTCGCTTTGCCTCGACTTCCCGGCGGTTCTGGATCCTTTGCATCTCGAGCTCGCGCCGAGACATGATCTCCGTCATCTCGGTCTCTTGCTGCTTCTTGATCTCCAGCGACCGAACCTCGGATTGCGTATTGATCCGCTCGGAGTCGATCAGGCGGTCCTTGGCGATACGGATACGTTCGGCTTCCTGTTCGCTGCGGATTCGAGCGTTCTGAATGCTGATCGTGGACGTGGACTTCTCGGCCTCAATCTCGGCCAGTTGTGTGGCCTTGCGGATTTCGATCGCCTGCGCCTGCTCTATACGAGCGTATTCGAGGTCGCGGTCAATTTCCAAAGCTCGCTGCTCGGTTTCAAAATCCTTCATCTTGATCCCAATGCGCGATTCATTCTCGATGCGGTTGCGCAGTTGGCGGCGCTCTTCGATCTGCTCGGTCAGCTGTGTCAGACCTTCCGCATCGAAGGCGTTGGAGGGGTCAAATACGGAAATGTCAGTTTGGTTCAGGCTGGTCAGCGACGCGTTCTCAAGCTCCAGTCCGTTCGATCCAAGGGTCGTGGCTGCTAGTGCTGCCACCTCACTCATGTAGCGGCCGCGGCTGGTGTGGATCTCGTCCATGGTCATCGTGGACGCTACTGCCGACATTGCGTCGACGAAGCGGCCCTGCACGATTTCCTTCAGCGCAACTGGATTTTGTGTCCGCTCGCCGAGGGTTCGCGCCGCAGTCGACACGCCTTCCTGGCTCGGTACTACCCGCACAAAGAACTCGGCGATAATATCGATGCGCATCTTGTTTTTGGTAATTAGGGATTGCTCGCCGAGCCGGCGTATCTCCACAGGGATCGCGTTCATGTTAACGCGGGTGATGTCGTGCACAATTGGAATGATCAGCGCACCTCCACCCATGACAACGCGCTCACCGCCGAGGCCGGTACGGACGAAGGACTGGTCTTTCGACGAGTGTCTGTAAAGCCAGTGCAGCAGGTAGACACCGATCGCGATGATGATCGTTACAAGGATAACGATCGCAATCACATCTGAACCATTCATGGGAAGTCCTCCACTTAACCGCGGGCGCCGAGCGTGTCGGCGCGAAGATTGATAGCCTTCAGAAACGCTCCTCGCCGGCCACGGCGAGGACGATCATTGAAACTGCGATGAGATTAATAAGGTCGGCAACGGTGTAGAGCACGATGATCGGAGCCACATGTCCGGTGCCTATCACGACGTCCACGAAATGCAGGATCGGGTAGATCGCCCAGCCGATCGTCAAGATCAACCTTATCCAGAAGTAGCCAAGCCGGATCGGCCGCGTCGACTTGCTGACGGCTTCTGCCATGGCGCCGAAATAGAGCTCGCCAAGGATATAGAGCCAGAACGCGATCGACAGCAGGACGCCAAGGGTAGGATTAAAGATCCGCGCGTCTCCAAAATACCGCGCGAGCACCATCAGAATAGCTGCGGCGAGCGTTCTCCAGAACACGCCCACCGGCACTTTTCCCGCAATTCTCGCAAGGAAAAACAGCGACGCAACCTGCATGGGTTGGACGACGAACCAAGCGACATACCGCGAGGCCGCACTTAATTGTTGGCCTGCGAGCCAGACGTTCGAGGCTGCGTAATACTCCAATCCTGAAGCCAGCAGGGCCACAGCCGAGAGCGCCAGAGGAACACGCCACCGCTCGGACGTCCAAGTCAGCCCCAACATCGCCAAGGCGGCCGTGGCGAGTGTGGCAAGGGTTGCTACGCTAAGCGCGGTGCTGACCACGGCGCTGGACTGAAAAAGTGTTCCGAACATGGGCTTTCCCTATACCTGGGCTCTGATGGGAGGGGCGCGGCCGTAAAGCGCGACCATCGGCAGGATCAGAAGACCGAAGATGAACTGTTGCCATTCGTATTTGAGCCCGATGCCGATAAGGAAGGCGCTCAGAACTTGCAGGACGAGCACTCCGATGACGGTGTAGCCATAGCCACCGTAACCACCCATGAGAGATGTCCCGCCTATCACGACAGCGGCAAGGGTTGTGAAAAGGTACTGGTCACCTACGCCGATGAATCCGCCGCCGCTCCAACCCAAAAGCAGGCACCCCGTCAGKGCGGCAGAGAAACCGCTAATCGTGTAGGCGATGGTCCAGTATTTGAATTCCGAGACGCCGATCAGTTTGGCGGAGTGGCGATTGCCGCCGAGGGCATAGATGTAGCGGCCGAACGCTGAATAGCGCAGTCCGACAATCACGACGATCGCAATCACGATCCAAAGCAGAATGGTGGGAGGGACCGCGAGACCGAACGTGCGGCCGTTCATGGCGGCCAGGTTCTGAAGCCATTTGGGGACAGTCCCAAAAACGTTGCCCCCGAAGGATGATCCAATGCTGGTCAGAATCTGAACAAGGCCAGCAATCGAGAATCCCATTCCCAACGTCAGGATCAGGGCTTGGCCCTGCAGGCGGTAAGATAGCAAGCCGTTGAGGAAGCCGAGCGCGGCACCGATGACCAGCACGAAGATCACAGCCAACCACGATGGCACACCCAGACCGATAAGGAACAGAAGGCCGATGTTCGAAGAACCGATCACAAACGGGATAGACAGGTCCAGGCCGCCGAGTAGCGCCACCAGCGTCTGTCCGACGCACGCGATGCCGAGAAATGCTGCAAACAGCAGGATTGCCTTGATGTTGGCCGCCGAGAGAAAGCCATTAATCGTGAAGGAACTGATCACCACCAAGGCAAGCAGCACGATCAAGCCGATAAAGGCGCTGCGCCCATGTGCGAAACGGTTACTGACCTTGAAAGCGAAGACCAAGATCGCTTCCAAAAGCAGGAACGCGATGAGGTTTCCAAGGGTTCTGAACGAAGGGACGGTAGCTGTGATCAGAAGATAGGCGATCATTAACACCGCCATAGTAATGATCAAAACCCGGTTGCCAGCCCACACGCTCCGTGTGCCCGAGGCCGATGCGCCATCCGGCTCGAGCGGGTGGGAGCGGGTCTCGAAAATGATCGTGACATAATTGATCAGCCAGAAGAGAACAGCTGCCAGGACCACCGTATACAGAATGACGATTTGCGCGCTGATGCCCTGCCAGAACCCCAAGCCAAAGCTGATCGCTGCAACAACAAACGTGGCAGCGAGATTCAGCCACACCATGACCTTCGACCGCGGAACAAACAGGGCTCCGCTTCGACCGGCATCACCGACTGTCTGACTCATCGCGCAGTCTCCATTGCGTGCGCTTTTTGCGGGGCGCCAAAGGCATGGCTTTGCTGGCCGACGACCAGAAACAGCAGCAGGATAAGTGCCGAGACAAATACGTAGATGAAGGCGCCGAGGCGCACCGAGATGGCCTCAGCCACAATAACGCGGATCGTGAAGGTCAGCGCGACCAGGACAGCAACAAACCCGAAGACGGTCGTCTGCAACTGCGTCAAGACAGGCAGTGAGGTCCCGCCTCCGGATTGGACAACAGGCAACAACAGGTAACGGCTCAACACATCCGGGTTGGCTCTCGCAACCTCACCGGCGGCGGCGACCACGCCATAGGTATCGCGGGTAGTGATATAAAGCATGATCCCTACAACCACACAGCCGAGGACGATAAAGGCTGCAAACGGCGAGATGAAATACAGATATCGGCCGATGACAGGAACTAGAAGGGTCAGCAGCAGCGATAGGACAAGGATCAACCCATAGAAGAGTTGCGTGACAAAGGCTTGGGTGGAACCGAAGTTAAAAGTGGCCAGGACGTAGCCGATCAGGAACAGGTTGAGCGCACCGAGGAGGCCGCCTGCCACGCCACCGCGCCCGCCAGCCAGGCTGACCCCGCCCAGCACCAAAGCGGTCACCGACGTCAGCGTCATGGTCGTGCCTTGAGTTGGATCGCCCGACGCAATCAACGCGGTGTAGCAGATGGCACCGAGGCCAACGAAGATACCGGCTATGACGTGAGCGCCGAACCGCACGACATTGATCCGGACCCCGCTGGTGTAAGCCGCCCGCTCATCATAGCCCATCAGCCGCAAGTTCGAATAGAATGAAGTCGTGGTAAACAGGAACCAGCCCGCAATCGCCAGCAAAATGATCAGCAAGATCGGTGAGAAGATGGTGTTGCCTAGGCCCCAGGACGACATCCAATCTGGCGCGGTGCCGCCAGGCCTTGGGAGGATGACGAGATTGATGCCGGTCAGGGCCAGAAACCCGCTCAGCGCAACGATGATCGGCTGGACGCGCACGAATACGATGATCAGAGCGAAAAAGAGTTGATAAAGAACGCCAATCCCGAGGGCGACGAGAAATACGCCGAAGGGACCCGTCACGATGCCAAGCCCGTTCAACTTGACGATCGTGACGTTGATGAATGCGAGCAATGGTCCGACTGCCAGGTCGACAGTTCCACGTCCGGCAACCGCCAGAGCCATGAGCGAGAATGTCGCGAGGATCAAAGGGGCCGACACGATGATCGCGCTGCCGAACCCTGATAGCGATACCAGGTTTGGTCCCCTGATGACCGCCGTGCTCAAGAGCAGGGCGATCAGCAGGATCGGGACCAACAGATAGGTGTTTTGGGAACCCCTGGACTGCGACATTGCGACGTGTCTTTCGTTGCTAGCGCAACCTAGAACTCAATGACCTTACGGCCGTCGTTTGGCCGTTCGGTGCGAGACGAAGACCGGCTATCGGAATGACGCCGCCCCGAAAGGGCATTGCCGCCCTGGCCGCGTCGTTCGGGATCCGAGCTGAGAATTTTCTTCAGCACGGGCGTGACGACCTCCTTGAACTTGACCGGGTCCTCCGACGTCGGGAAATGACCGCCGCCGAAGATGATACACTCCGAATTCTTCACCTTTTCGGCGGTGCGTTGGGTCATTTCGGGGGTGCAGGCGAAATCGTATTCGCCGGTCAAGAAGTAGATCGGCACCTTCCCGGAAATTTTCTGGCATTGATCCCGGAAATCCGAGTCGACACTGTAGAAATACAGATCGCCCTTGAAGATGCCGGGGCCGCCCTGCGCGTAATACCACCAGGTCTCCCAGCGGTATTCGTCGGGCGACTGCGGCGCCATGAGCCCGAACACCGAGGTAGCGACCACTTCGCCGCCATGGATGTGGGGATGATGCAACGGATCGATCCACCAGCCCGGGGAGTAGTCGCAGGCTTCGAGGGCGATGAAGGCGGAGAATTCGTTCTCATAACGCAGCGCCAGCGCCAGGCAGATGTTGCCGCCCATGGACTGGCCCATGAGGACGGGCTTGCGCAGGTCGAGCGCGCGGCAGAACGCCACGATGAACTCGCAGTAGAACTTGGTGGTGAGCTTATATTCGTCCTCCATCAGGTGGAAGTCCGCCGGCGGGATCGACTTGCCATGCCAGGGCATGTCGAACGCGATGACGCGGAAATTGCTGCTGATGTCGGGGTCGCACAGCTGGTGCCGGTACTGGCGGCCGTCGGTGCCGGCGGTGTGCAGGCAGACCATCGGGACGCCCTCGCCGTGTTCCTCGTAGTAGGTGCGGTACGTCTTGCCTTCGCACTGGACATAAACGTAACGCCCGACGATGGGATCGTGTGTATTCATGACAACTCTCCTGCGCTGCCGTTAAACTTGTCGCATCAGCGAGAGCATACGCGTCAGCGCCCGCAGATTCTGCCAGAAGGGGAGCGAATTGCCCTCGATGATCAGCTGCTTGTGCAGCGGATGCGCCATCGCCCAGATGTCGTTGAACATCGGCGGCGGGATCTCCTGGGCGAATTTCGACCAGGCGGTGCTCGGCGCCTTCAGCCAGAATTCCACGCCCATGTCGTTTGGCGTGAGGCCCTGCGCGATCTTCTGGATCTTGCCGCCCCGAACATCCACCAAATATTCGGTGTCGTCGAAGCCCAGGACGAACTTGCTCGTAAAAAAGCGTCCGATCACTGGCAGAATGCGGTCATCGTTGACCTTTCTTGCCCATCGTTCTATCCACTCCAGATCGAAGCTGCTCCTGCTTCCATATCTACTCATATGATCCTCCTGATTGGGGAATTCCCGACCCGGTCCTAACCGGGCAATGACTTCCTTGCCGGCCCGTAGACTGCCACGAAAGATGCTGCATCGATGGCGACCGGCATGACCGCGGCCGCAAATACTTCAAGATCGGCGTCGGCGGGCAACTCGACCTTGTCCACCTTGAGAGCATAGAGGGTGAAGAAGTAACGGTGTGCCCGGTCAGGCGGCCATGGGCCGCCATAGCCCCTGCCGAAGCCCGGGATCTTGAATGTCACGAAATCGCTGTTGAACTCGGTCGCCCCCCGAGGCATGCGGGAGCTGCCGCTGGCGCCTTCGGGCAGCTCACGCACGTCAGGCGGGATGTCGGCCACCAGCCAATGCGCAAACGAGCGTGGAAAATTGAACGCTTCCGGCAAATCGGGATCGGTGATGGCGAGCGCAAAACTGCGTGTGCCTTCCGGCGGGCCTGACCATGCAAGCCCGGGCGAGAGCCGTTTGTCCTCGGCGAACCGGGCGGGAATGACGCTCCCCGGCGAGATATCAGGACAACTCAGCACAAAAGACGGTGTTGCCGCCATATGGTTCACCTCCTTTTCCAGCGTCTTCACGGGCCTTGGCACCGGCCTGCCCTGATCGAGTCTCGGGTTGTGGCTCTCCGGCAGAGCCACCAGACTGGCCTCGTCATTCTCGTTTGCGGGCTCGCCAGGCAAACGCGCTGTAGCGCGCCGGCCGAACATCGCGTTGAGGATGGCGTGTCCCTCGAAGGGTGGCTCGAAATCCGCCGATATTGCGCCATTGCGAAACACATGGACCCGCGTGCACAGGTTCAGGAATTCTTCCAGTTCGCTCGACAGAAAGACCACCGCGTTGCCGCGGGCGGCGAATTCCTTGAGGTTGCGATAGAGATCGAGCTTGGCTCCGATGTCGATGCCTCGGGCCGGATCGTTCAGGACCAGAACCACCGGCTTCTCGGCAAAAGACCGCGCGATGAGTACCTTCTGCTGGTTGCCGCCAGACAGCGACGTGATCAGATTCTGGGAAGTTCCCATCTTGACGGCAAGCTTGCTGGATTCCCACTCGAACACCGGCGTTAGCTTGGTGCGGTTGATGAGGTTGAGCACCCCGCCGGAACGGTATTCGCGATACACGGGAAGCAGAAGGTTCTCGAAGATGCTCAGATTGGCGAAGATGCCTTCTTTCTTGCGGTCGCCGCTGACGTAGCTGATGTTGGCGCGTCGCGCCGATGCCAAATCCGTGACGTCGCTGGCCTTGCCGTCTTTGACCACGGCTAGGCGGCCGGAGACTGGAGACTGGATGCCCGCGATGCATCTTGCGAAATCCGCCTGCCCCTGCCCGTCCAGCCCGGTGATGCCGACGACCTCGCCGGGGTAGAGGGTGAAGTTGACAGGGGCGGCATCCGGCCAGATGCGAAAATCCGTCGCGCGCAGAACCGGCCGGTCGCCG
>BFBZ01001989.1_pt1 | contig 12138 bp, 3 predicted proteins | sample 1888401 | NCBI WGS metagenome assembly BFBZ01 (sample SAMD00112614, study PRJDB3348) | symbiont metagenome | host: Chara braunii | reverse complement strand
AACGTTGCGCAGATCAGCAGGGCTTGGGATTTCTGGAAACAGGCTGCCGACAATCGATGAAGGTCTAGGCGAATCTTGAGATCTCTCCGCGCAGAACTCCCCAACATCCGCTCGGTGCGAGCCGGCGCCGCCATAAGCGCAATCATGGCAGCGGCTACCTTGCGAACGGTCGACGCCCGATCTTCAAACCGGCAATCACCGCCTTGCCTTTGGCACTGCCGGTTGCGACGTAAGTCGGCGCCTCGCTGTCTTGTTCAGTAGAAAAGTGTGATCGACGAGAGCAAGCAGACCTCAGCGCAAAACGGCCTCCGCACGCGCAAGTGCTGTCGAAAACCCGTTGAGCGAAATGCCGAAAGAGACTGGATTGCCCTTGTCGGCGACGATCGCGTGGACATGCAATATCTTGCCGGTCTTGAGCAGAGCGAGCCGCAAGGCGTCGATCTCGAGTTCGACGACGCAGCCCATCGGCAGGGCCGTGCGGAACGGTACCGCGGGCGCCGGGCTGTGCTCATCGATCTGCAGGACGACACCCTTCTGGAACAGGAGACCGAATGGCAGGACGAGCGTACCCTTGATCCGGCCGGCTTCTGGCCGCAGCTCGATGAGGAGCAGCCGCTGGCGCGTGTCGTTGTGGATCTGTTCCTGGGCGATGACGCAGGTTTTTTGAGCCCCGGCTTCGCCCGACTGAACGGAGCCGATGAGCAGCCAGTCGCCGTGGATTTCACGCACGGCATCGGCTCCGCCAGGCAGGCGGACTGTTGGGTTTGCGACAATCGGATTGGGAGCGATCTGGTCGGTCATGGGAAGCGTTTGTCCTTTTTGATGGAATGCGAGCATGCCTGGTGGTGGCGAGCGCGTGCCAGTGCGCTGGCGAAACCACTGAGCGGAATGGAGAAATTGACTTCCTCGCCTGTGTCGGCTGTCGCCATCACATGCAGACGATGGCTGGACATCAACAGCACGGTCATAGCCTCGTCAAAGTCCAGATCGACGAGAACGCCGTTGGGCAATGCCGTCTGGATTTGCCGGGCAGGCCCAGGTTCACTCTCTTCGAATTGCAGCACGACGCCGGGCTCGCGCATCAAGCCCGATGGTAGCAGGAGCGAACCCGTCACACGCCCTTTCCTGGGGCGCAGCTCAATCACCAGCAGGCGCTTGCGTGTTTCCTCGTCAAGCTGCACCTGGGAGATCGTACAGGACGCTTCATGGTGTAAGCTCTCCATATCGAGCGGGGCAAAGACGGTCCATTCTCCATGCACCTCCCGCAGGGAGCGCGGGCGAGTTGCTACGCGCGTGGTATCGACGGCCATCTCAAATCTCTCACTTGGTCAGCTCGCCGACACGGGCAAGAGCCGCGGAAAAGCCTTTCAAGGAGACCTTGAGTGCGACGGGCTGGGGCGGCGCGAGCGCCGTCGCGCTCAGATTGAGATTGGTTCCCGTCTTGAGCTTTGCCGCCTGCCCGGCATCGAAGCTGATCGATGCAAGGCAGCCCTGCGGAATGCAGGTCGAGAAGGCGGCCGGGCTACCCGCCGGGGCATCGTCGATCCGCACGGTGACACCTTGGGCAAGCGCCAGGCCGAACGGCATCAGCAACGCTGCCTGCAGTTTGCCATCCGCGCTATTGGCGACTTCGATCGTCAGCACGTTCTGGCCGGTGTCTTTGTTGCTCTGGACCTGCCGCATCACGCACTGCGTCGCATTGTTTTCCGCCCGGCAGGCGACAATCCAGTCCTGATAGGTTTCGACGAGCGAACCGGCGCCGCCGGGTAGCGCTGCCGCCGAGGCGGAGGCAGCGGCAAGCAGAGGGCCGACAAGGGCAGCCGATCCGGCAATGCTTAGTGCCTGGCGCTGAAGATTGTCGATGATTGTCACGTTGCAAATTCCTTCTTCGAATGCGGATTGCGTGGGTTTGCCGAGCACCCCCACCACTGATTTCCAGCGCATGGCAGCCACGCAGGTGGCATGTACGAGGGCCGAACAAGACACGACGGGTTCATCTTTTGATTACGGCATCGGCGGCTGAACGATGCAGCTCATTCCATCCCCAAAACAGACGACGCTTCCGGCGAAGCGGGGATCGGTCAGGAAGTCCCGAGTGCCGTCATTCGCGAAGAAGAAGGTGCCTTTCTCGCCGCCCGGTACCGGCGGCAGCGGCTCTGTGCCCGGTGCATAGGATCGCGGCACGATCGCACTCGCCAGATCCGTGGTCGGGCTCGATGGTGCTGCCGTTACCGTCAACAGGCCACCGACGAAGCTGACATCATAGTTGGCCGAGGCGGCAAGCGTTCCCTGGCTGATGGCATAGCTGCCGGGAGCGGAGCGCCGGTCGGCCGCCGAAAAGAGTGCCCCGGTCAATCGATCGCCATTGACGAGACCGGCCCCGCCGATCGTATAGGCGAAGGTCGGATTGGCGGCACCGGTTACCCGGCTGGCATTCGAGGCGATGACGCTGATCAGGCGCGGCGTGATGGTCAAGCCGGCGCCGGTGTAGCTGATCGTATAATTGGCGTTGCCGAGCGAACCAAGTTCGATGGCATAAGTGCCGACACCGGAGGTAGCCGTTGCCGGGCTCGCAAGGCTGCCCGAGAGACTGTCGCCATTGATGAGACCGCCTGCGACATAGGTGAAGACCGGGTTGGCATCGCCATAGGTGCGGATTGCGCCATTGGCCGCGACGGTGATGGCGCGCGGCGTGACCGCAAGTGTGCCGCCAAGGAAGGTCAGGTCGTAATTGCCGGAGGCGGCAAGAGAGCCCTGGCCGATACCGTAGCTGCCAACGCCTGAATTCGCCGTGGCCGACGTTGCCAGTGTGCCGGAAAGGCTGTCATTGTTGACCAGCCCGGCGCCGCCGATCGTGTAGGAAAACGCCGGATTGGCATCGCCGTAGATGCGGGTGGCATTGCCGGCCGCAACCGTGATCGCCCGCCTGCTGACGGTAAGGTCAGCACCGGTGAAGGTGAGCGCATAATTGCCGGAGGCGGCAAGCGTCCCCTGCGTGATGGCATAGGCACCGACATTCGAGGTGCCAGTGGCCGAAGTCACAAGATCTCCCGACAGCGTATCGTTGTTGACGAGGCCTGCGCCACCAATCGTGTAGCTGAGGAGCGGGTTGGCATCGCCATAGGCGCGGCTTGCCGCATTGGCGCTAACGGCGATGGCCCGTGGGACCACCGTCAGACCGGCGCCGGTATAGCTGATGGCATAGTTTGAGTTGTCGAGCGTTCCCTGGGTGATCGCATAGCTGCCGACATTTGAGGCCGTGGTTGCACTCGTCGCCAGCGAACCCGACAGGCTGTCGCCGCTCACCAGCCCCGCCCCACCGATCACATAGGAAAGCGCCGGGTTGGCATCGCCATAGGCACGGCTGTCGCCATTGGCGGCGACCGTGATCGCGCGGCGGGCGATATCGGCGAATGTCGTGGCAGTCGCATCAGCCAGCGTGTAGTTGGCCGCATCCGTGCCATCAAGGCTGAGACCGGAGATGCTGACTACCTTGCCGTTGCCAGCATTGGCATCGGCGAAGGCGCCCATGGCACCGCTGCCAAGCGTCAGGTTGTCGCCCAGAACCTTGCCATTGAACGCTGCATTCGAGGCATCGAGTGTAGCACCGGACGTGCCGTCATAGGTCTTGTTGCCGGCCGTAATACCACCGACCGACGAGATCACCGCCTTGGCGATGCTGGCCGTATCGGTGCCGCCGATCAGTGTATAGTTCGACGCCAGTCCACCGCCGCTGCCGTTGCCGAGCCCCAGCGAACCGAGAGCTACGGCTTTGCCGGACCCGGCATTCTTGTCGGCCATCGCACCGGTGCCCGACAGCGTCAGCGTCTGGCCGGCCACCAGATTGGACAGTGTGAAGATCGACGCATCGAGATCCACCGAGCCGTCGTAGGTACGGCTGCCCGACAGCGAGATGATCCGCTGACCGATATCGGCCAGTGTCGTGGCTGTTGTATCGGCCAGCGTATAGTTGCCGGCATCCGCGCCGGAAAGGTCAAGCCCCGAGATAGACACCACCTTGCCGGTGCCGGCATTGGCATCGGCGAAGATGCCGATCACACTGCTACCGAGCGTCAGCGTATCGCCGATGACCTTGCCGTTGAAGATCGCACTGTTGGTGTTCAGCGTCGCATTGGCGGAGCCATCATAAGTCTTGCTGCCTGCAGTAATGCCGCCGATCGAAGAGATCGTCGCCCTGGCAATGTTGACGGTATCGAGGCCGCCAGCCAGCGTGTAGTTCGAAGCAAGGCCGCCGTCGCCATGGATGCTGTCGCCGAGCAGAAGCGAGGCGAGTGCCACGCCCTTGTTGGAGCCGGCATTCTTGTCCGCCATCACGCCGGTGCCTGCAAGCGTCAAGGTCTCGTTGCCGACGAGGTTCGACAGCGTGAAGATCGAGGCATCGACATCGCTGGAGCCGTCATACGTACGGCTGCCCGACAGCGAGATCACCCGCTGGCCAATATCGGCTGCGGTCGTCGCCGTGCTCGAGGCGAGTGAATAGTTGCCGGCATCTGCGCCACCGAGGCTCAGGCCTGTTATGTTGACAGTCTTTCCGCTCCCTGCATTGGCATCGACGAAGGCGCCCGCGCTGCCGTCAGCCGACAGGCTGTCGCCAGAGACCATGCCGTTGAAGATGGCGCCCGATGTATTCAGCGTCGCAGTAGTAGAACCGTCATAGGTCTTGCCACTCGCGGTGATGCCGGTGACCGACGAGATCACCGCCCTGGTGATATCAGCCGCGTAGGTTCCACCCGTGAACGTATAGTTCGAAGCGAGACCGCCGCCCGTACCATTACCGAGGGTGAGCGTGCCGAGATTGACGTTCTTGGCCGTACCGACATTCTTGTCGGCCATCGTGCCGATGCCTGACAGCGACAGCGTCTCTCCGTTCACCAGATTGGAGAGCTGGAAGATCGAGGCAGCGAGATTGGAAGAACCATTATAGGTGCGGTTGCCCGACAGCGAAATCACCCGCTGGCCGATATCGGCCGTGGCCGTCGCCACGTTCGAGACCAGCGTGTAGTTGCCGGCATCTACCCCCAGAAGGCTGAGCCCGGAGATGTTCACCGTCTTGCCCGATCCGGCATTCTGGTCGGAGAAGGCGCCGCTGAAGCTCGCGTCGAGCGCAAGCGTGTCGCCGGCCACCATGCCGTTGAAGACCACACCCGACGCGTCGAGCGTGACGGTCGTCGCGCCGTCATAGGTCTTGCTGCCGGCGGTAATGCCACCGATAGAGGAGATCACCGCCTTGGCGATGTCGACCGTGTCGGTGCCGCCGGTAAACGTATAGTTCGCGGCAAGTCCACCGCCCGTGCCATTACCAAGCGAGAGCGAACCGAGCGCCACGCCCTTGCCCAGGCCGGCATTCTTGTCGGCCATCGAGCCCGTGCCCGACAGCGTCAGCGTCTCGCCACTCACGAGGTTCGACAGCGTAAAGATCGAGGCGGCCAGATCGGCGGAGCCGTTATAGGTTCGGCTGCCCGTAAGATTGATGACACGCTGGCCGATATCGGCTGTGGTCGTCACCGGGTTCGACGACAGCGTATAGTTGGCCGCATCGGAACCACTGAGGCTGAGGCCCGAGATCGTCACCGTCTTGCCGGTCCCTGTATTGGCATCGGCAAAGGCGCCGGCAAAACCGCCACCGAGGCTTAGGTTGTCGCCGGTGACCTTGCCGTTCAAGATCACGCCGCTGGTATCGAGCGTCGCACCGGTAGTGCCGTCATAGGTCTTGTTACCGGCGGTGATTCCGCCGACGGCGATAACCGCCCGGGCGATGTCGGCGATGTCGGTGCCGCCGCTCAGCGTATAGTTCGAAGCAAGGCCGGTATCGTCGCCCAGTGCCAGCGAACCGAGCGTCACGCCCTTACCCAAACCGGCATTCTTGTCGGCCATCGAGCCGATGCCGGATAGCGTCAGTGTCTCGCCGTCGACGAGGTTCGACAGCGTGAAGATCGAGGCATCGAGATCGCTGGAGCCGTTATAGGTCCGGCTGCCCGAAAGCGAGATTACTCGCTGGCCGATATCGGCGAGCGTTGCGGCCGTCGTCGTATCCAGCCTGTAGTTCAGGGCGTCGACGCCACCCAGTGTCAGGCCGGAGATTGTCACCGTCTTGCCGGTCCCGACATTCTGGTCGGAGAAGGCACCCAGCGCAGTGGCGACCGTCAGATTATCATTTGCGATCATGCCGTTGAAGATGGCGCCCGACGTATTCAGCGACGCATTGGTCGAGCCGTCATAGGTCTTGCCATTGGCCGTAATGCCGCCGATCGAGGTGATAATGGCAGGCGTTATGGTGGCGAAGCTGGTAGTGCTGGTGATGCCAAGCTGATAATTGTTGGCATCCGCGCCGGTTATGTAAAGTCCATCGACAGCGACCGTCTTGGAAATGCCTGCATTCTTGTCGGAGAAGTTGGCGCTCGTGTAAGCCACATGCATGTCATCGGTGTTGACCGCCGGGATAGTGGAGATATTGACCGTGGCTGTTGTCGTGCCGTCATAGACCTTGCTGCTGGGGACGATGCCGGTGAAGAACACATAGGCCTTGGCGATATCCGCAGTCGTCGTCGCGGTGTTGGAGATGAGCGTATAGTTGCCCGCATCGGCGCCGCCGAGCGAAAGCCCGGTGATGCCAACCGTCTTGCCGATCCCGACATTCTTGTCCGAGAAGGCGCCGGCGGCACTGCCGACCGTCAGAACATCGTTCGCGATCATGCCGGTGAAGCTGGCGCCTGACGTGTTCAGCGTCGCGTTGACAACGCCGTTATAGGTCTTGTTGGCGGCGGTGATGCCGGTGATCGAGGAGATGCTGGCCTTGGCGATATCCGCCGTCGTCGTCGCGGTGTCGGAGGCGAGCGTATAGTTGCCCGCATCCGTGCCACCGAGCGAAAGCCCGGTGATGCCAACCGTCTTGCCGGTTCCGGCATTCTTGTCCGAGAACGTGCCGATGGACGTCGCAACCGTCAGCATGTCCCCGCCAACCATGCCGGTGAAGCCTGTGCCGGAAGTCACCAGCGTCGCAGCGGTAGTGCCGTCATAGGTCTTGTTGTCAGCGGTGATGCCGGTGATCGAGGTAATGCTGGCCCTGGCGATATCCGCAGTCGTCGTCGCAGTGTCGGAGGCGAGCGTGTAATTGCCCGCATCCGCGCCGCCAAGCGAAAGCCCGGTGATGCCAACCATCTTGCCGGTTCCGGCATTCTTGTCGGAGAAGGCGCCAATGGACGTCGCAACCGTCAGCGCATCACCCGCAACCATGCCGGTGAAGCCTGCACCGGAAGTCACCAGCGTCGCGTCGGCAGTACCGTCATAGGTCTTGTTATCGGCGGTGATACCGGTGATCGAGGCAATGCTGGCCTTGGTGATATCGACCGTACCCGTACCCAGAACATAGTTCGAGGCCAGGCCGGTATCATCGCCGAGCAGCAGGGTCCCGAGCGACAGTGCCTTGCCGGTGCCGACATTCTTGTCGGCCATGGAGCCCGCGCCAGCCAATGCCAGGGTCTCGCCATTGGCAAGATTGCCGAGCGTCAGATTGCCAGCCGTAACATCGGTGCTGCCGTCATAGGTGCGACCGCCCGTCAAGCTCAGCACGCGCTGCGAAACCGTCAGTGTGCCGCTATAATCGACATAGGCCGTGCGGGGACCGGTCTCCGTCACCCAGACGATGTTGGGGTCCGAATAATTATAGGTTCCGGCGTTTGTCGTAGACGCGACGGCGTTGCCCCAGGTGAGTGAAACATTGCCTGTGCCGACTCCCGTCAGCGTCGCGCCGGTGATCGTGGTATTCGAGTCGCCATAGGCGCGCGTGCCGTTGCCGATCGAGACATAGTCATCGTAAAGCCCTGTGCTGAGCGCGCGCAGCATCATATAGCCATCATTCGCGCCGCTCGTCGATTTGCCCCAGACACCGGCAAAATCCCAGCCAGCATTGATAAAGCTGAAGGGATCGGCCATCTGGGCACTCGTCAAGCCGGTCATTCCGGTCGAAGAGCCGCCGCTGATGCCGGAGGTCTGCCCGGTCGTTTCCGTGTTCCAGAACGAGGCCGTGACCGTCGCGTCGTTCTCGCCGATCAGCCCGCCGCCGCTGCTGACCGCACCAGTGGCGTAGCTGTTGTTGATCGTAGCATTGCCATAGTTCCCGCCTGCGAGCCCACCCACCATGTCAGAGCCGCTGACAGCACCGCTGGCATAGGCGTTGGTGATCGTGCCGATGTTGGAGCCCGCCAATCCACCCACCGTATGGCTACTGCTGCTGACGGAGCCGGTCGCATAGGCGCCGCTGATCACGCCCGTCGCGGCGTTGAGGCCTACCAGCCCGCCGGCGCCGGAAGCGTTGCCGCTGACGGCACCACTGGCATAGGCATTGGTGATCAAGCCGAAGTTGTAGCCTACAAGCCCACCCACAAAGGCGCTGCTGCCGCTGACGGAGCCGGTGGCATAGGAACTACTGATCGTACCGTAGTTCATGCCAACAAGTCCGCCGACTTGAAGCATGCCGGAGACCGTCGCGGTGCTGTAGGAATTGCTGATCGTGCCGTAGTTCCAGCCGGCCAGCGCGCCGATGTCGCTGCGGACACTAGTGACCGATCCGCCAACGAGCCCAAGATTGCTGATCGAGCCTGCCGAGACCGAGAACAAACCCACCTGGTCGGAGCCGGTCACGGTGAGGGCGTTGATGGTGTGGTTGTTGCCGTCGAAGCTGCCTCTGAACATCGTGTTGATGTTTCCGAGCGGCACCCAGCCGCCTGTCGACCAGATGCCGGAGGCGTTGGCGCCCGACGTCTCGCTGGCGTCGATATCGTTGGCGAGCGTGTAGTTACCGTTGAGGTTCGCAGCGATCAGCGCCAGCTGATGGAGATTCCAGATGCTGGCCACACCGTTCGAATCCGTGGTCGCAGCCTCCGAGCGCAGGATGGGGCGCATGTCCCCGGCCTGATACCAGACACCTCCGAAATCCCAACCGGAATAGCTCGACGCGCTACGCGCCTGCCCGGTGGTGAGGCCTATCGCCGAAAACGTGCCCGAAAAGGACTGGCCGTAACCACTGGATCGGCCGGTTGTGGAGACATCCCAGAAGCTGTTGGTGATGGTGCTGTAGAAATTTCGGCCCACCAGGCCCCCAACAGCGACACTCCCGTTAACCGCGCCGGAGGCGTAGGCATTGTCTATGGTGCTTCCGGAATCATTATAGCCCACCAATCCGCCGACATATGTATTACCGCTTACGGCGCCAGTGGCATAGGCAAATTTGATTGTGCTATCATTGAAGCCGGCCAGACCACCAGCATAGGTATTCGAGCCGTAGATTGCGCCGGTGGCGTAACTATTGCTGATCGATCCATGATTGTGACCGACCAATCCACCGACATCATAGCTGCCGAAGGTGGAAGTAGTGGCGTAGCTGTTGCTGACCGAACCGGAATTCCATCCTGTCAGCCCTCCGACATATTGCATGCCGTTAACCGTGCCGGTCGCATAAGCGTTACTGATGTTGCCGGTATTGTTACCGACCAATCCTCCCGTATAGGAGTAGCCGTAGACAGATTCGCCGATCAGCCCGATGTTTTGGATAGTTCCCGCCGAGTTACCGAACAGCCCGAGAAAACTGGCCGCTCGACTGACCACCAGGCCGGTAATGGTGTGGCCCGCACCGTCAAAGACGCCGGTAAAGGCGGCGCCGTAGGTGCCGACGGGCACCCAGCCGCCGGTCGACCAGATGTCGGCAGCATTGGTGCCAACCGCGGCGCCCGCGTCGATATCGACCGCGAGTTTGTAGTTACCGGCCAGGTTCGCGCCCATCAGCGCAAGCTGGTGCAGGTTGGAGATGGTGACGACGCCGTTTGCGTCGGCTGCCGCCGCTTCCGAACGCAGGATCGGGCGCAGGTCTCCGGACTGGTACCAGTAGGCGTTGAAATCCCAGCCCGAATAGTTCGACGCGCTACGCGCCTGCGCCGAGTTCAGGCCGCTGATGCCGGAGGTGAAACCATTGCCAACACCTGACGACTGCAGGGTTGTGCTCGTATCGAAGTAAGACGCCGCGACCGTGCCGCTGTTCCCACCGACAAGGCCACCGACATTGCCCATCCCTGAGACTGCGCCGGATGCATAAACCTGGTTCATCGTACCGAAGTTCATGCCGAGCAGGCCGCCAACATTCGAGACTCCCGAGACCGAGGCAGTCGCGTAGGATAGGTTGATCGCCCCTGCATTGTAACCAACGAGGCCGCCGGTATGAGTCACCCCTGAAACGCTGCCGCTGATATAGGACTGGACGATCCCGCCGGCGTTCGAGCCCGCGAGCCCGCCGGTCATCGATCGGCCCGAAACACTGGCGTTAACCAGGCCAAGACCAGAGACCCCACCGCCCGGGCCGATGATGCCGAACAGACCAACGGTGTTGGTGTTCGGCCTATTTATGGTCAGCCCGGTGATCGTATGGCTCGCGCCGTCGAGACTACCTGTAAAGGTGATGTTACCATCGCCGATGGGATCGAACCCCGCACCATTATTCCAGATCGCGGTGCCCGAGGCGTCGATGTCACCCGCAAGCTTCCATTTGGCCGAGAGATAGTCACTGGATGAGCCAATGCCCTGCAGGCCATAGACATCCGTAACCGTGTAGGGTGTGGCGCTGGTCCCATCGCCGCCGGTGACGCGCAGGAACGACGTGCCGTCGGTGATGCGGAAGTCCTGCGCGGAGAAGGCGGGCAAGACGGCGCCGTTCTGGACCCAGCTTCCCGATGCGAGGATGAAGGCGCCGATATCCACCGCAGCCGTCGTCGTGATCGTGCCGCCGGACGACACGATCAGCCCGCTATTATGTGCCGAGATCGCAGCATTGATGTTGATATCGGCGGCCGCCGCAAGCGTCAGCGTCGTCGGTGCATTCCAGCCGATCGGCGCGGCTATGGTGATGCTACCGGCCTGCGGATTGTTCGCATCCGACGACGATCCGGTCGTCACTCTGACATTGGCGGTTGCCAGCGCATTGGTCAGCGTGTTGACGTTGATGATGCTGTCATTGCCGGTGGCATTGAAACCGCCATCGGTGTTGCTGCCCGTCCCTGTCGAGATCGTCACATTATAGGGGTCTAGCAGCAGATTGCCGAAGGCGCCCTGGGCCGCTGTCAGATCGGTGAGGCCGGCATAGGAGAGTTTTGCCTTGCCGGAGACTTCGACCTCGCCGCCATTTCCGGACAGCGCCCCGCCCTTCGCCGTGATCGTGCCGGCAAAGCGGGTGAGATCGTCCGACCACAGAACGACATTGCCGCCATTGCCCGCGCTGATCGCGTCAGCATTGATAACCGTGTTGGCATCGACATCAAGCGTCTCGGCCCGCTGCAGTGTGCCCTTGCCCTGACGCTCGCCGCCGATATTGACCGTGCCGCCGCCCGTCTTACCGGAGGCATTGATCTTCGCACCGGCAAGCGTGATCTTGCGACCGGTCACCTGCACCTTGCCGCCCGCGCCCTTGGCGTTGCCGGCATCGATCCGGCCGGAAACAGCAACCTCGCCATCGCCGCCAGACAGCACGATATCGCCGCTGCGGCCCGACACGCCCTTTGCCTCGATCGTGCCGGACATGTTGACCGCTTGCCGCGCCATGTCCTTGGCCGCCGCCGCCGTCAGCTGCACCGTGCCGCCCCTGGCGGAAATCCTGCCGCTATTGCTGACCAGCGCCTGATTGCCGCCGGCCTTGGTCGGCACCGCCACTTGCAGGAAGCCGTCGCCGGACAGATCCAGCGTCGCCTGTTCGCCCGAGCCAAGTGCGGCCTTGCCCATCGGCACGGTGATCACACCGGAGTTGGCGACCGTGCCGCCGATCAGTGCCATATAGCCGCCGCGGTTGATGGTGATCGTGCCGGCATTTGTTACGGGCGCCGACGCGCCATTGCCGGTAAAGGTTCTTTTTCCCGACATGAAGTCATCGTCGGAAATGCCGAGTGTCGAGGCGACGAACGCGCCCGTCTTCACCGTGCCTGAATTGGTAATGGCGATGCCGTTCGGATTGATCAGGTAGACCTGGCCATTGGCATTGATCTGCCCGGCAATGGTCGAACTTGTCTGGCCCGTGACGCGGTTGAGGATGGCGGCATTCGCATCCGGCTGAACGAAGGTGACCCGGTTGCCCTTGCCGAC
>BFBZ01001988.1_pt1 | contig 12138 bp, 10 predicted proteins | sample 1888401 | NCBI WGS metagenome assembly BFBZ01 (sample SAMD00112614, study PRJDB3348) | symbiont metagenome | host: Chara braunii | reverse complement strand
GCCTCCGGCTTGGTCAAGTCTTCCCAGCTTGCCGGCACGAAAGGCGCCTTGGTGTTGTAGACGATGCCGGTGGTGATCAGCTTGGTCGAGAAATAGGTCTTGTCCTTGTCGTAGAGGGTGGCGTCGATGCCGGAGACATCGGCCTGCGGATAGGCAAGCAGGCGGCCTTCCTTCTTCAGCCCTTCCATGGTGACGACATCGGCGATCAGGAGCACGTCCGCCTGCGGCTGGCCGGCTTCGATCTCGGCGCGCAGCTTGGCCAGGATCTTCGGCGTTCCGTCACGTACCCACTCGACCTTTATGCCGGGGTTCTTGGCCATGAAGGCATCGACGGTCTGCTGGGCGTCGGTGTTGGGCTGGCTCGTGTAGAGCACCAGCTTGCCGTCGGCGGCCGAAGCAACTCCAACAGCGGACGCCAGGAACATGGCAGCGAAAACAATCTTGCGCATCGAAAAACCCGCCTCTCAATTGAGCATGAAAAGAGCATCGGCCTAAGCGGACCTGATGCGAGAAAGCTCTCCCTATCGTCGCAGGATAACTGTATTGTGACAGGGCGGCACCGGGAAAATGGGAGGTTTCCCGGTGGCGGTATGCCGCGCCCGGCGATCCGGTCAACGCCTGGGAAAGAGGAGGAGCTTTCCCGGCAAGCCGTCATCAAGACGTTATGAATCCCCCCTATTCGGAACTCAAGAACAGGCAGCTGCCGTCCAGCGATGCACAGCTGTGCAACAGGTGAAGAATGACGAAGGAAAACTTCCTCCAACTGAACGGTGTGAGTGCCGGGTACGGCGCGTCGCGCGTTCTGGACGGGATAGACATCACGATTGCCAAGGGCGAGTTCGTCGCGCTGCTCGGTTCTTCCGGCTGCGGCAAGACCACGCTGCTGCGGGCGATTGCCGGCTTCGTCGCGCCGAGCGCCGGATCGATCAAGGTGGCGGACAGGGATGTGACAAGCCTGCCGCCGGACAAGCGCGGCATGGCGCTGGTGTTCCAGTCCTATGCGCTGTGGCCGCACATGACGGTGGCCCAGAATATCGGCTACGGCCTGAAGCTGCAGCGACAGCCGCGCGCGGAAATTGCGCGACGCGTCGGCGAGATGGAAAAGCTGCTGGGGCTTTCCGGCCTCGGAGATCGCAAGCCGGCGCAGCTTTCGGGCGGCCAGCGCCAGCGCGTCGCGCTCGGCCGGGCGCTTGCCATCGACCCGGAAATCCTGCTGCTAGACGAGCCCCTGTCCAACCTCGACGCGCGCATAAGGCTGACCGTGCGCCACGAGATCCGCGCGCTGCAGAGGCGGCTCGGCATCACCGCCGTGCATGTCACGCATGACCGCGAGGAGGCCATGGTGATGGCCGACCGAATCGTCATTCTCGATGCCGGGCATGTCGCGCAGCAGGGCACGCCCGAGGCTGTCTACAACCGTCCGGCCTCCGCCTTCGTCGCTGCTTTCATGGGCGCGGAGAACCGGGTGGAACTCTGGGGCCTGCCATCATCCGGCCGTTTCGAGATCGAGGCCGGGCCCGCGAACGCGGCGTGTACAGTGCCGCTGGACGGGCGTCCGCTGGCGCGCGGCTTCGTCGAAGTGCGTTTCCGAGCCGAGGCGGCGCAGCTTCTCCCCGGCAACGCATCCGACAGCGCGGCCGCCGGAACTCTCGAACTGTCAGGTCATGTCGAGAGCGTCAGCTATCCCGGCGGCCTCTGGCGCCACGCGGTCAGGGTCGGCGACGACATCATCCTGGTCGATGCGCACAAGGCCTTCGGGCCGGGCGAAGCGGTCAAGGTCCGCATCCCGTCCGATGTGCTTTTCCTGTTCAGCACGCCAGAGGCTCAGCCGCTCGCGTCAACCCGTTCCCGGCCGGGCGGCGCCAAAAGCCGCTCCCTGGAAACATCCGAAGCCTAGGTCCTAACACCAACTTTCTGACCCAACTGGAGACCTATCCATGAAGACAATCCTGCAAGCCACGCTGGTGCTCGGCCTCGTGGCGTCACCCGCCACGGCCGCCGAACTCACGGTGCTCACCGCCGGCGACCAGAACATGGTCGACTACATCAACGACTATCTCGGACCGCTGTTCGAGAAGGAAAACCCAGGCAACACGGTTCGCGTTGTCGGCACCGGCCCGGGCGATGCCGGATCGCAGAAGATCACCGAGCGCTTCAAGGCGCAGGCCGATGCGGGTTCCGAGAAATGGGACACGGACGTCGCCGTCGTGCACGAGAAATTCGCCGGCCCGATGGTGAAGGCAGGCTATCTCGAAGCCTATCGCCCGAAGATCGACACCGGCAAGATGGTGACGCGCGCCAACGCCGACATGGCGCTGGGCAGCAATGTCTCGGGCTATGTCATGCCGATGTTCAACAGCCAGACGGCGATCGCCTACAATCCGGCCATGGTTGCCAATCCGCCGAAGAGCTATGACGAGCTGGTCGCATGGGCCAAGGAACACCCCAAGCAGTTCGGCTACAACGGCATCAAAGGCGGCGCTTCCGGCGTCAGCTTCGTCATGGGCTGGATCTATGCCTATGGCGAGGGCGACGCCAAGAAGCTGATGAACGGTCCGTTCGACGAGGCCGAGACGAAGAAGTGGGACAAGGCCTTCGCCAGCCTGAAGGAGTTCACCACCAACGCCACGCTGACGCCGGGCAATGCCGGCACGCTCGACATGCTGTCGCGCGGCGAGATCGCCATGGGGCCGGTCTGGGTCGACATGTTCTATTCCTGGCAGGCCGATGGCCGGCTTCCGCCCGAACTGAAACTGGTGCTGCCGGCGCCCGGCATGCCGGGACAGCCGATGCACTATGTCATCCCGGCGAAGAGCGCGAACAAGGCGCTGGCCGAGAAGTTCGTGGCGCTGGCGACCAGCCCGGAAGTGCAGGCCGACGGCATCGTCAAGAAGTTCAACTGGTATCCGGGCATCGATGCCGAATTCGTCAAGCCGAAGCTGGACGAGGCGACCTGGAACAAGCTGTTCGTCGACATCTCGCCGGAAGACCTGGCGAAATACGGCAAGCCTTTCCCGATCACTCCCTACAACAAGGCGATCCTCGAAGCCTATGAGCGTCAGACCGCGAATTGAGCTGGATGACTGAGTTCTGAACCAGGACCGCCCGGCACCGCCGGGCGGTTTGCGCCTGCTTGAAAATCCCTGCGAGAGTCCATCGATGTCGAAACGACTTTTTGGCCTGCTGCTTGTCCTGCCCGCGCTGGCGGTGATCGTGCTGCTGTTCATCGTGCCGCTTGCCGCGTCGGTCATCGGCGCGTTCGAGGTGACGGGAGCCTATGGCATGGGAAATTTCGTCAAGGCCTTCGAACTCTACCGCAACGACACGATCTTCACCGTTCTCATCGTCAGCCTGTCGACGGTGCTGATCGGCCTGTTCTCCATCGCCATCGGCGGTTACCTGACGCTCGGCGAAAATCCACGCGCGGTGGCGATCCTGCGCTGGCTCTACCGCTGGCCGATGTTCATCCCGTTCATCGTCGTCGGCCAGATCCTGCGCACCTTCCTCGCCAAGAATGGCCTGATGAACAATCTGCTCATCAATGCCGGCGTGATCACCCCGCTGCAGGCAACCGGCTTCCTCGACTGGCGCGGCATCGTCATCGCCTTCGTCTGGAAGCAGGTTCCCTTCGTCGCCCTGCTGGTCGCCGGCGCCATGGCGTCGATCGACCGCGGTACCATCGAAGCCGCGCGCAACCTCGGCGCCTCGCGGCTGCGCATCCTCATCGAGATCGTCGTGCCGCAGGTCGCCACGACGCTGCTGGTCGGCCTCATCCTGTCCTTCGTCACAATGATGTCGGTACTGTCGGTGCCGCTGATGGTCAACGCCCAGTCGCCGACCATGCTGACCGCCGACATCGCCTTCCGCATCAACGCTTATGGCGATTACGGCGTCGCCAATGCGCTCGGCCTGATCTCGCTGGTCATCACCTCGGGCGTCGCTTGGATCTATCTGCGCCAAACGATGAAGGAGCGCGCATGAGCATCACCGCATTCTCCGCCCAGCGAAAACTGGGGATCGACCTGTGGTGGCTGCCCAGGGCCCTCATCCTCGGCCTGCTCGCCTTCATCATCTTCGGTCCGCTGCTGAACCTCCTGCTGTGGACGGTGGCGGAACGCTGGTACTTTCCGCACGTGCTGCCGCTCGACTATGGCTTCAGCGTCTGGACGCGCGTGTTCTCGCCACGCGGCAACGCGATGGATTCGCTCGAGAACAGCATCCTGGTGGCGGTGCTGACGGTCATCGTCTCGCTCGCCCTTGCCATCCCGGCCGGCTATGCGCTGGCGCGGCTGAAACTGCCGCTGCGCAGCCTGATCCTGCTCGCCTTCCTCATCCCGCAGGCGTTTCCGAACCTGCCCGTCTATGTCAACGTCGCCCGGCTGTTCTACCAGATCGGACTCAACGGTACGATCACCGGTGTGGTGCTGGTGCATGCGGTGCATGGCCTGGTGTATGCGGTGTGGATCGCAACGGCAGCCTTCTCCGCCGTCGATGTCGAACTTGAGCAGGCCGCGCGTTCGATCGGCGCCGGGCCGTTGCGGGCCTTTCGCGATGTGACTTTGCCGCTGGCCATGCCCGGCCTGATGGCCAGCGCCATTTTCGTCTTCCTGGAATCGCTCGACGAATTCACCGGGAGCTATTTTGTCGGCGCGCCCGACGTGAACATGCTGCCGCTGCTGCTCTATTCGGCAGGCGCCGGCGGCAATTACCAGATCGCCTCGATCACGGCACTTCTGCTGCTGATACCGTCGATCGGCTTCATGCTGATCGTCGAGCGCTTCCTGAAAGCCGATGTGCTGTCCAAGGTCGGTCATTGAGGAGCAGGCAGTTATGACAGACGACAAGGGCAAGAGCGCCGACAAGCTTCGTTCCGTCAGCGCGCAGCATGTGGCGCGCCAGGCCGGTGTTTCGCGGTCGGCGGTGTCGCGCGCCTTCACGCCTGGCGCCAGTGTCGCCACCGAAACGCGTGAGAAGATCATGCGCGCCGCCGAGGATCTCGGCTACCAGGTCAACGATCTGGCGCGCGGCCTGCTTGCCAACCAGAGCCGGCTGGTGGGGCTGGTGGTGACGAAGCCGGAGGTCGGCTTCCGCGCCCATCTCACCGCGGCGCTGACCAAGGCGCTGATCCATCGCGGCAATGTGCCCGTAATCATCAACACCGGCCAGACCGAACAGGAACTCATCGCCGCCCAGAGGACGCTGCTTGGCCACCGCGCCGAGGCGACCATCATCCTGTCCGGTTCGCCGCCTTCGTCGTTCTTCGAGCTGGCGCGCCGCAACGGCCAGCCGCTTGTCGTCATAGGCCGCTCGGAACCCGAGGCCGACCATATCCAGACCGATGGCGGTGAGTCGGCAAAGCTTGCTGCAGCCCTTTTCGTCGCGCGCGGCATGACGAGGCTCGGACTGGCCGGATCGCTGTCGGGCACGCCCAACATCACCGAGCGCGAGGATGCGTTCTGCATCGAGGCTAGACGACTTGGCGCAGATGTCGCGGTGGCGCGGGGAAACGACACTGACTATGCGGGCGGGCTGCAGGCGGGGCGGGACCTGCTCGACCGCTCGGAAAGGCCGCGCGCGATCTTCTGCGTCAACGACCTCATCGCCTTCGGCGTCATGGACCATGCGCGACAACTGGGGCTGGCCATACCCGGCGATCTCGCGGTGATCGGCTTCGACGACGTTCCGGAGGCCGGGTGGCTCGCCTATCAATTGACCACCTTCCGTCAGGACCCCGAGGCCATGGCCGCGCGGGCGGTCGCGCTGCTCGATCTGCGCCAGCGGGAGCCGGATCTGCCTCCCGTTCGCGAGCGCATCAGCGTGCCGCTGGTCGTGCGCGCCAGCTTCGTTCCTTCCGCATGACCAACATCTCGATCAACCTGTCCTCAAATTCGCAACCGCAGGCTCGACACTCATGAAAATCATCCAGATCTCCGACACTCACCTGGTCCCCCCCGGCGGCCTTCTGTTTGGCACCGATCCGCTGTTTCGGCTGGAAGCCTGCCTGGCCGACATCAACAGCACCCATGCCGACGCCGAACTGGTCATCATGTCCGGCGACCTTGCCAATGATGGCGAACGCGCCGCCTATGCCGCGCTGAGAGACCAGGTGGCAAAATGCGTGCCGCCCTGCCGGCTGATGCTCGGCAACCATGACAATCGCGCGGTCTTCCTCGAGATGTTTCCGGAGGCGACACCCGAAGGCGGTTTCGTCCAGAGCGTCGTCGACACGAAGGAAGGCCGGCTGGTCCTGCTGGACACGCTGGAGAGCGGCCTTGTCGAGGGCAGGCTATGTGAAGCGCGACTGCACTGGCTGGATGAAAGGCTGCGGGAGGCAGCCGGCCGCCCTGCCTTCATCTTCATGCATCATCCGCCCTTCAACATCCACATGCCGGAGCTCGATCGCGTGCGGCTCGCCGATGCCGACGCGTTTCACGCGGTGCTGGCGCGCCACGGCAATGTCCGCCATATCTTCGCCGGGCATGTCCATCGCCTCATCGCCGGCAGCTGGCGCGGCATACCCGTCAGCACGCTGCGTGGTACCAATCATCAGACCGCGCTCGATTTTTCGGAAGACTGGAGGCTTGGTCTGGAGCCGCCCGCCTATTCGGTCATCTTCATAGACACGGATGGCGTCGTCGTTCATTTCCATGACTTTCCGATCGCGGCGTAGCCATTCCCGATACATTCCGCATTCACCAACCGAACGAGTATCGTCTAGAGCCATTCCGCCGCACAAGGGCTGAAGCCGTTGCTCGTCTCTTGCGCATCGGATATCTGGGCACCCAGGCTGCTAATGCCGACAACCCTTCAAACGGAGCCCTCAAATGACACGCAAGACGATCCTCAAATTCGGGGCGGTGGAAAACGCTGATGGCGGCGATCTGGCGGGATGGGTCGTGGTCGAGGGCAAGCCGACCATGAAAMCCGCCGTGCAGCACACGACCGCCGACGGCAAGGTCATGTCGGGCACCTGGCAGGCTACGCCTGGCACCTATCACGCGACCTACAGCGATTACGAGTTCGTGCACATGATCGCCGGCCGCATCATCATCACGCCCGATGGCGGCGAGCCCGTCGAAGTTGGCCCTGGCGATGCCTTCGTGGTGGAAGCCGATTTCAAGGGAACGTGGAAGATCATCGAGCCGGTGACGAAGCACTTCGTCGTCAAGGTCGACTGAACAAGCCTCAGCATTTTTTTAGAAGAGCCCGCCATGGCTTGCCCTGGCGGGCTCTTTTTTTGCTCCGACAATCACTGCCGCGAAAGCCGCAACTATCTGACTATCGGCAAAGCCGCCCAGGTTTCCGCGATAGCGACAACGGCGGCGTTGATCGGTCCGCTCGGGATCGTCGGAATCACCGAGGCATCGACGACGAACGCATTGTCGAAGCCGTTCAGCCCTAGATCCGGGTCGACCACGGCATCGGCGTCACTACCCATCCGGCAGGTGCCGGCCGGATGATGGTGGGTGGAGGCAGCCCTGGCGATGAAGGCATCGAGCTCGCCGTCGGACTGGATCAGTGTACCAGGCAAGACCTCCGCGTCGCGCCATTCGTCCAGTGCCGCATGATGGCCGACGGTGCGCGCCATCTTCAGCGCCTTCCGGAAAACCGTGCGATCGTGCTCGGTTTCGAGATAATGCGGATCGATGATCGGTGCATCGTTGCGGCCCGGTCCGGACGGTGTGATGCAGCCGCGGCTGGTCGGGTGGGTGACGCCGCACAGGATGGTGAAGGCCGAACCGTAGGGCGGGGCTTTCAGGCCTTCGGCCGCTGACGGCGCGACGACGCAGGCGAGCGCAATGTCGGGGCTTCCTGTCGCGCGCGTGGGATCGTCGCTGTGCAGGTACATCAGCGATTCAGAGTGCTGCAGGCGGGATGGCGGCACCGGCTTCTTCGCGGCGTAGACATTGCCGAGCGCCAGCAGATGGTCCTGCAGATTGCGACCGACCTCGGCGCGATCGGCAAGGCAGCGTATCCCGACCCGCTTCAGCGTATCCGGACAGCCGATGCCGGAGCGCATCAGGATAAGCGGGGTGGACACCGCACCGGCGCAAAGCACGATGCGGTCGGCGGAGAGCGTCCTTGTCTCGCCCTCCCACACGACGATCACGCCCGTGACCTTGTGCCCCTCCAGCGTGAGATGCTCGACCTCGTTGCCGGTGAGCAAGGTGAGGTTCGGCCGCGCCATGACCTGTGGCGACAGATAGGCGTCGGCGACGCTCAGGCGCTTGCCGTCGCGTATGTTGAGCGAATTGGGGCTGGTGCCGACCAGTTCGCCGCTGTTGTGGTCGGTGAGGGTGGGAACGCCCATGGCGCGTCCTGCGGCGATATAGGCACGCACGACCGGACTGACCTCCGCGTCCGGCAGATAGACGTCGAGCGGACCGTTCCTGCCGCGCGTTGGCGCGTCGAAGGCCGTAAAGGCCTCACTGCGGATGAAACCCGGCAGCAATCCCCGATAGGACCAGCGCTCGCCGCCGGCTTGCGTCCAGGGTTCGAAATCGTTGGGATGGCCGCGCACATAGGCCATGGCGTGCAGGCAACTGGAACCGCCGACAATCTTGCCGCGTGGCCATTCGTGGATGCGGTTGGCGGTGAAAGGCTGTGGCACGGTCCGATAGGCCCAGTCAAAGGCTCGGCCCTGGATCATCGTCCATTTCAGCGGGTCGGCGATGTCGGGATCATCCGGCATCGTGCCGGCCTCGATAAGGCCGACCTTACAGGACGGGTCTTCGCTCAGCCGGCTGGCCACGACCGAGCCTGCGGATCCCGCGCCGATAACCAGCACGTCGAAATGACGTTTCAATTTGAAATTCCCCGTGCAGGCTTGTTGTCAGTTGGCGATGCGATTACGCCGCGAAGGCGCCGGCATTCGACCGTTCCATGATCTGCCTCTGCACGGACAGAAGATGCGCGCGCATGGCGGCCTCAGCTGCCTCTGGATCACGCTGCGAGATCGCCTCGGCGATCAGGCGATGCTCGCCGTCGCGCTGGGCGATCCGCTTGGGGCAGGTGGGAGCGGTGGTGCGCGCAACCTTCACCCGCGCATCGACGCCGACCTGGCGCAGCATCTTGTAGAACTCGGCGGCGAGATGGTTGCGGGCGGCGGCGACGATGGCGAGATGGAAGGCGAAGTCGACCTCGCCCGATGGGGCATTCTCCGGCGTGGTCGCCGCATCAAGGATCCGCGCCGTCTCGAACGAGGAAGCGCGCAGCGACGCCAGTCGGGCCAGGCCCGGTTCCATGATCAGGCGCAGTTCAAGGACCTCGATGGGGTTGGTGACCCTGACCAGTTCCTCGCCATATCTGGGCAGGGCTGTCGGCGCACGCCTGACCCGCGCCGGCTTCAGGTCGCCCGAGAGGCGCAGTGCTTCCAGCGCCTTGCGGAGCTGATGGCGCTTGACGTTCAGATGCTCGGCCAGGTCGCGCTCGGACGGCAGCTTGCCGCCACCCTGCTGCACCTGGCGGATTGCGGCAATGATGTCGTCGAGATCCGATGGTCCGGCCTGCGGCTCGAATGCGCTCAAAACCAAAACTCCTGTCCGTTCGGCGGATGCCGACTAATGTCCTGATATCTTAGCGTGACACGAAACCTGATGGAACCGGCACTCAACCAATTCAACCAATCTACATCTGTACGCGGTGGTTGACAACACCAGTTGCGCGATGGTTGACTGCCCTTGTCGACGGTTGCCATCGCGGCTGGCCGTCCTTTTCCCGAGGAAAACGCATGCCGGCTGGCGAAACCTTCGACTACGTCATTGTCGGTGCGGGATCGGCCGGCTGCGTGCTGGCAAACCGGCTGAGCGAAGACCCCTCGGTCTCGATCCTGCTGCTGGAGGCCGGGGATTGGGATCGCGATCCGATGATCCATATTCCGCTCGGCTGGGGCAAGATCCTGACCGAGCGCCGTCACGACTGGATGTATTTCTGCGAGCCCGAGGCCAATGTCGGCGGACGCAAGGTCGAGTGCGCGCGCGGCAAGGTCATCGGCGGCTCCTCCTCCACCAATGCCATGGCCTATGTGCGCGGCAATCGCGGCGATTACGACCGCTGGGCGGCAAGTGGCCTGACCGACTGGGGCTTCGACAAGGTGCTGCCCTACTTCAAGAAGCAGGAGCGCTGGGAAAAGGGTGCCAGCCACTATCGCGGCGGCGACGGGCCGGTGAGCACCCAGTTCTGCCGCTACAAGGACGAGCTGATCGAGGCCTTCGCCAAGGCGAGCCGGGATGCCGGATATCCGCAGACCGATGATTACAATGGCGCCGTGCAGGAGGGCTTTGGCCGCCTGCAGATGACGATCGCGAACGGGCGCCGCTGTTCGACCGCGTCAGCCTATCTGCGGCCCGCCATGCGCCGTGGCAATGTGAAGGTGCTGACCGGGGCGATGGCGACGAAAATCCTGCTGAAGGATGGGCGCGCGACGGGCATTGCCTATGTCAGGGGCGGGGCGGCGCATGAGGTTCTGGCACGACGTGAGGTCCTGCTTGCCGGCGGCGTCATCAACACGCCACAGCTGATGATGCTGTCGGGGATTGGTGACAGTGGTGAGCTTGCGGCGCACGGTATCGAGACGAAAGTCGATCGTCCGCAGGTCGGCAAGAATTTGCAGGACCATGTTTCCGTGATCCTGATGTACCGGCGCAAGCAGCCAGGGCCGTTTCTCAAGATGATGCGTGCCGATCGCATCGGCCTGGATTTCGTCAAGACCTACCTCACCGGAAAGGGGTTTTCGGGCGATGTGCCCGGCGGCGTCGTGGCGTTCCTGAAAAGCGATGCGAGCCGGCCGCTGCCGGACGTTCAACTGCTTTTCACCGCCGCTCCGCTTGGGGCATGGCCATACATGGCGCCGTTCAAGGCGCCGTTCACCGACGGCTTTGCAACGCGTGTCGTCGCGGTGCAGCCGGAGAGCCGCGGCAGCGTCAATCTGGCGTCGAGCGATCCCTTGGCCGCGCCGCTGATCCATCAGAACTTCCTGTCCTCGCAGCGTGACTGGCAGTCGCTTCGCGCCGGCTTTCGCGTCGCGCGCAATCTTGCCGCCCAGGCATCCATGGCGCCGTTCGTCGGAGCGGAATTCTTCCCCGGTCCGAAATGCGAGAGCGACGACGAGATCGATGAGCATATCCGCAAGACATCGATCACCGTGCATCATCCGGCAGGTACCTGCCGCATGGGCGTCGACACGGACTCGGTGGTCGATCCGCAATTGCGGGTGCGCGGTGTCGGAGGACTTCGTGCTGTGGACGCGTCCGTGATGCCGGATCTCGTTTGCGGCAACATCAACGCGGCGGTCATCATGATCGCCGAAAAGGCCTCGGATATGATCCGCAGCCGCGCCGAACAAAGCATGGCGGCCTGATGGACGAAGGCTCGATTGCAACCAAAATCATTTGGTTGAGCTTAAGATCTACGTTGGTTGAATGATCATGGCGCCCGTCAGGGCGGTAATGATCTTGCTTTGCCTTGCCGTTTTGGTTGAAATTTGCGCAATTATGGCCTTTTATGCCCATTTTCGGGCATTTTCCTCTCGAAAAGGCACCTCAACCAAAAACTTTCAAATTTTGCAATTTGGGGATTGTCGAGTAAAACCAATGCGAATACGGTTGAGTTGGTTAGAAGCATTTTCTTCGTGACGAGAGGTGTCCGATATGTCCATGGCGCAACCAGCTAACGATACGCTCACCAACAAGAAAGCAGCGCTCAAGGGCCTTTATGATGCCCTCTACGCGAAGAACATGTTCCCATTCTGGGCGACGTCGGAAGGCGTCGACCATGACGAGATCAAGCAGTTGATGGCGACGTCGAAGGCCATTCCCTTCGTGTGGTCCTATTCGGACATCGAGCCGCTGCTGCAGCGCGCCGCCGAACTGGTGACCATGGACGACAGCGAGCGCCGGTCGCTGATCCTGGTCAATCCCGGCCTTGCGCCCAAGCGTGCATCGGTCAGCACGATGTACACCGCCTATCGTCTGAACGATCCCGACGAGATCATGCCGCCGCACAAGCATTCGCCGAGCGCCATCCGCTTTGGCCTGACCGGCAAGGGCAACTTCACCGGCGTTGAGGGCGAGGACGTGGTCTTCGGCCCGGGCGACATGGTGCTGACGCCCAACGATGCCTGGCACAATCACGGTACCG